>Ga0126377_10002506_pt1 | contig 12687 bp, 14 predicted proteins | sample PanSoiMetPlot_22_FD_92647 | JGI IMG/M metagenome (GOLD analysis project Ga0126377, IMG submission 92647) | Tropical forest soil microbial communities from Panama - MetaG Plot_22 | ecosystem: Environmental > Terrestrial > Soil > Tropical forest > Bulk soil | place: Panama | collected 2016-02-17
ATCACCCGGCGCTGCGGCGTGCCGGTGCACGCCGTGCCGGTGACCTCACCCTCACCCGAGGGCCGCGCGCGGCCGGCGTAGCAGCGGGGGCGCCGGCCGAACGGTCCGCTGCAGATCGCGCACCGTCCGGACGCCCTTGGCTTCGAGCCGCGCCGCCGCGATCAGGAACACCTGCGCCGTCACCAGGGCGTCGTCAAGGGCATGGTGCGCGCTCGCGACGGGCACACCCAGCCGCTCGGCCACCGAGCTGAGCGTGAACGGGAGCGGCGGGTCCTCCTCCAGCGCGAACATCAGCTCGCGCGCGTCGATGCACCTCCGCAGCCAGGAGCGCACGCCCCCGCCGTACATCCGGTTCAGGAACCCGGCCTCGACGATGCCCGCCCACGTGACGAGGAACCGGCCCTCGATCTGGCGGCCGAGCGACGCGCGCGCGGCGTCCAGCCCTTGTGCCCCGCGGAGGTCGCCCGGCAGCAGGCCGTGCACCGTGATCGAGTCCGGGGACGGCGCCACCTCGCCCGGGTCGACGAGCTCGTAATCGGCGAAGCCGATATCGATGCGGCCCTCGTGAAGCGGAACGGTGCCGAACGACACGATCGTGTCCCGCTCGAAGTCCAGCCCGGTGGCCTCGAAGTCCAGTGAGACGAGCTCGACCCGGCGCCAGGGCAGCCGGCGGGAACCGTGAGGCGGCGCCGCCGGCCGGCTCATCGGCGGATGCCGAGCAGCGCCGCCAGGCGGTCCTGGGCCCGGTCGATCATCCGGAAGGCCTCCTTCAGCGCCTGGCGCGTGAGCGGGCCGAGCTCCTGCGGCTCGACCAGATCGTCGGGCTCCTGGCCGCGTTCGATGCAACGGCTCTGGTGCTCGAGCCGCACCTGCCACATGAGCTCGAACGCCTCGACGAGGCCCTGGCTCTCGTCGGGGCTCAGCCAGCCCAGCGCGGTCGTGTCCCGCAGGCGCAGCGGCGTCCGGTTCTCGCTTAGGCCGGACATGACGGCGAGCAGCCGCGCGACGTTCGTGATCAGGCCGATCCCCACGGCCTTGATGTCGAGCCGGCCGGTCGTCCCCTTGCCCTGCACGACGCCGTCCTTGAGCAGGCCCTTGGGCGGCCGCGTCGAGACCGCGTGCGCGCCCAGGTGCCGGATGAAGTCGTGGTGCTCGCGAGCCGATCGGATGATGTCGTCGAGCGCGAGCCGCGCGTCGAGCGGCCCGGTGATGGGGCGGAAGTCCATCGCGATGCCCGTGAACGCGCTGCCGGTCCGTCCGGGATCCTCGATCCAGCCGTGGAACCGGTCCTGCCACGTCCCGACCGTGCCGCGCCAGTCCGGGTTCTCGGCGATGACGCCCGCGCGACATTTCGGCACGCCCGCCTCGTCGAGCCCGTCGTTCACGAACGCACCGAGCCTTCCGAAGTAGGCGTCTGCCTCGGCCGCCGACACACCGACGGGATCGAACATCAGCGCGTTGTCCTGGTCGGTGAACAAGCCCTGCTCCTGCCGGGCCTCGCTGCCGAGCGCCAGCCACGCCCAGGGGCACGGAGGGTCGCCGAGTTCGTCCCACGCGACCTCGAGCAGGCGAACGGTGAGCGCGTCTACGGCGACGGCGACCACGTGCGCGATCTCCAGCGGCTCGACGCTGGCGTCGATCAGTCGCCCCGCGACCTCGGGCATGGTCCGGAACGCGGCGATCGCCGAGGCGCGGTCGGGGGCGAGCTCGATGTCCTTCTTCAGGCCGAACGCGCGATGCTGCTCCGCCGCGAGCAGGTCGATGTCGGTCACGACGCCGATGAAGCCACCGTCACCGTCTTCGACCGGGACGTGGTGAACCCCGCGCTCCAGCATCAGCGCGGTCACCTCGGCCACGGTCGCCTCGCCCGGGACGGAAAGCACCGGCGAGGACGCCACGTCCGCCGCCGGGGTCGAGGGGTCCCGCCCCTGGGCCAGGACCTTCGACCGCAGGTCGCGGTCGGTCAGGATCGCGAGGCCCTCCTCCCCCGCGCCCTCGAGCAGGACGAACCCCTCGCGCTCGGTCGCCATCATCTCGGCGGCCTGACGGATCGACGCGTCCGCCGGCAGCGAGAGCGGGCGGCGCCGGACGAGTGATGACACGGTGTCCTCCTCCTCGTCCACGGCGTGCGCGACGTGTTCGAGCGCTCGCACGTCCCGCCGACGGAACGCGGAGGCCAGGAACACCATGCCGCGGCGGGAGCTCATGACCTCCTCGCCGATGTCGCGGTCGATCAGGTAGCAGATCACGTCCTCGTGCGCGCGGACGGTCACGAGCGGGCTGGCGCCGGTGAGCAGCGATACGAAGCCGAACACCTCGCCCTCGCCCTCGATGTCGACCACCTCGCCGGCCTCCACGACCTCGACCGCGCCTCGGCGCACCATGTAGAGGAACCCGGCGGGCTCGCCGAACTCCTGCAGGATCACCGCGCCCTCGGGGAAGAACTCGATGTGCGCATGGCGCACGACCTCGGCTAGGCGCTCGTCGTCCAGGTCGTCGAACGGTGGATGCAGTCGCAGAAACGAGGGGATGTCCATCGGGCGGAGTATCGCACCGCGCGACGGGCCGGTCCCCTCCCGATTTCCCGTGAGCCGGACCGCCCGGGTATCCTCCGCGCACGTTCACCGAGCGACCCCCGGCAGACGGGAGGGCCTGTGAAGAGCGGACTCGAGATCGCGCAGGAGGCGGAACTTCGACCGATCACGGAGATCGCGTCGACGGCGGGCATCCCCGAGGACGTGCTCGAACCCTTCGGGCGCTACCGCGCCAAGGTCGACCGCTCGATCCTCGAGCGGCTGGCCGACCGACCCGACGGCAAACTGATCATCACGACGGCCATCACGCCCACCAAGGCCGGCGAGGGCAAGACCACGACGTCGATCTCGCTCACCCAGGGGCTCGGGAAGGTCGGCAAGAACGTCGTGCTGTGCCTGCGCGAGCCATCGATGGGCCCGGTGTTCGGCATCAAGGGCGGAGGAACCGGCGGCGGCTTCGCTCAGGTCGTGCCGATGGAGGACATCAACCTTCACCTCAACGGCGACTTCCATGCGATCACGGCCGCCCACAACCTGCTGGCGTCCGCGCTCGACGCCTCGCTGTACTTCGGCAACCCGCTCGGCATCGACCAGACCTCCATCACGTGGCCACGCACCCTGGACGTCAATGCGCGCGAACTCCGGTACACGGTGATCGGCCTAGGCGGCAAGACCCACGGCGTCCCGCGCGAGAACCAGTTCGTCATCACGGCGGCGTCCGAGGTGATGGCCGTGCTGGCCCTCGCGTCCGACCTGCAGGACCTCCGCGCCCGACTCGGCCGGATCGTCGTCGCGTCCAATGCCGACGGCGACCCGGTGACGGCGGAGGACCTCAAGGTCGCGGGCGCGATGACCGTCGTGATGAAGGACGCGCTCAAACCGAACCTGGTCCAGACGCTCGAGGGCCAGCCGGTGCTGATCCATGCGGGGCCGTTCGGCAACATCGCGCACGCGAACAACTCGATCATCGAGGACCGCGTCGGGCTGAAGCTGGGCGAATACGTCGTGACCGAGGCCGGGTTCGGCAGCGACCTCGGGTTCCAGAAGTTCTGCGACATCGTGTGCCGCCTCGGCGGATTCGCGCCATCCGCGAGCGTGCTCGTCACGACCGTGCGCGCGACCAAGTCGCATGGCGGAGTGCCGTTCGACCAGCTCGGCGCCGAGGACCTGGAGGCCGTCAAGCGCGGGGTGGACAACCTCGGCCAGCACATCCAGATCGTCCGCGAGTACGGACTGCCCTGCGTCGTGTCCGTGAACAACTTCCCCAGCGACACCCAGGCCGAGGTCGAGCTGATGCGCGAGCTCGCGCAGGGGGCGGGGGCCGAGACCGTGGTCGTGAGCCGAGGGTTCGCGCAGGGCGGCGAAGGCGCGATCGAGCTCGCAGAGGCCGTGGTCGCGGCGTGCGAGAGGCCGAACGACTTCCACCAGCTCACGCCGGACGACACGCCGATCAAGGAGCAGGTCGAGGCGATCGCCACCCGCGTGTACGGCGCGGAGGGGGTCGACTACCAGGCGCAGGCCGACAAGGACATCGAGCGGATGGACCGGCTCGGGTTCGGGAGGCTCCCGGTCTGCATGGCGAAGACCCACCTGTCGCTCTCGCACGACCCGACGCTGTTGAACCGGCCCACGGGTTGGCGGTTGCCGGTCCGAGGCGTCGTGCCGAGCGCGGGCGCGGGCTTCGTGGTCGTCCTATGTGGCGACATGCAGCGCATGCCCGGACTAGGCAGGACGCCCGCCTTCATGAACGTCGACATCGATGCGGACGGACGCACGGTCGGGCTGTTCTGAGCGCCGGCTCAGCTGCCGGGTTTGAACACCATGTCGGCCACGACCAGCACGAGGACGACAAGGTCGATCCGCGAGATCGCGACGACCCGCCTGATCCGGCGCTGGATCTCGGGGTCGGCCGGGTCGCGCTCGGCCGCGAGCGCGCCGAGGCGGCCGGACTCCGGACCGATGAAGAACGCGCCAGTCACGATCGTGATCGCCACGCCGGTCAGCCCGATCAGGATCCACGGGTCGGTGAAGTTCCATGCGCTCACGGCGACGAGCCACACGCCGAACACGAGCACCGAGACGGCGGCCGGCAGCAGCAGGCGATTGCCGAGGTCGCCGAGGTCCTTGGCGATCCTGCCGAGGTGGACGGGGTCGCCCGCTGCGATGACCCTGGTCGCCAGCACCTGCGCGTAGATGTTCCCGCCGACCCACGTGATGGCCGCCAGCACGTGCAGGAACTTCAGCGTGTTGTAGTAGGTCTGCGAGATCGCGAGCATGCTCAGTCCACCAGCGCGATCGCCTCGACCTCGACCAGCTGGCCGTCATAGCCGAGCGTGGGGACGCCCACCAGCGTGCTCGGCGCGCGCCCGATCGCCGAGCTGCGCACGACCTGCCAGACGGCCGACTGGGACCCGTAGTTCGCCCCCGCCACGTACACGGTGGTCTTCGCCACGTCGCCCGGGTTCGCCCCCCCGGCCCGGAGCGCCGCGAGGAGGTTCTCGATCACCTGTTCCGCCTGGGCGACGGCGTCGCCCTCGCCCACCAGCTCGCCCTTCGCGTCCAGCGGCACCGCGCCGGCCGTGAAGACCATGGTGCCGCCGCGCCCGATCGCCACGTGCGAGTAGCCGGGCGGCGGGGCAAGCGTTTCGACGTTTCGGAGCTCGACCGCCACCTCAGCCCGCCCGAAGGGTCGGCGACTCGACCAGGATCCACTCGGCCCGCATGACGGCCTGGTCGCGGTCGAAGTCGAACACGCCGTCGGACGCGACGGCCTCCCAGGTCGCGCCGCATTCCGGGCAGATCCACAGGGACATCGTCTTGGGTCGCGTGCCCCTCGGCGGGGCGCAGGTGTGCAGCGGCATCCGGCCTCCTCGATCGAATCACAAGGGTGTGATTCCGGCGGGAGTGTACACCTGGTGGGGACTCGCCAGGCGCAGGCGGGGTTCTACCCGGTACCACCGTCGTGGCAGCACCCTTCCCGACCCGGCCCTGCTGGACGAGGGTTGTTCCATGAGCACGGCCGCGTTGCTCGAGGCCCCCCAGGCGCCGAGGCGGAGCCGCCCGACGCTGCGGTCCATGGGCGCGATCTTCCTGGCAGGCGGGATCGCCGGGTTCGCGGTCGGCGGGATCGGCAGCCGGGTCGCGATGCGCATCGCGGCGCTCGCCGCCGGCGATCCGGCACGCGAGCGGATCACCGAGGCCGGCGCCACGATCGGCCGGATCACGGCGGAGGGAACGCTGTTCCTGGTCGTGTTCGGCGGCATCGGGGCCACCCTGATCGGGACCGCGTGCTACGTCGTGACCCGCCCGTGGCTGCCGCGGCGCCGAGTGGTTCGGGCGGTGACGTTCGGCGTCCTGGAGCTGGTGATCTTCGGCAGCGCGCTGGTGGACGCGTCGAACCGGGACTTCGCGATCCTCGGCCACCCGCTGCTGAACGTGACGCTTTTCGCGTCGCTCTTCGTCCTGCACGGGTTCGCGCTGGTGATGCTGGTCGATCCGAGTGGCCGGTTCGTCTCGAGGCTCTCGCGCGCTCGGTGGCGGGCGCGCCTTGTGGACCTGGGCACGCTCGTCGCGATCGGCCTGACCGCGGTCGGCGCCGTCGCGATGGGCGCGAGGGGGGGTGGCTCCGCCCGGTTCGAGTGGATCACGCTCGCGATCTGCGCGGTCGGCATCACCCTGATCGACCCGCGGCGGGCGCGGCCGATCACGGTGCCCGCGCTCCGGCTCGTAGGCGCGGTCGCGCTCGCGATCATCGCAATCTCGGGAGCGTGGGCGCTCCTGGACAACGTGACGACGATCGTCTGAACGTCAGGCCCTGGGGCGATCCTTGTTCGTGTCGTAGACGGGCAGGACGTCAACGGTCGCGCCCGCCGTCCCGTCCCCCACCGCGACCTGCACCGTATTGCCGACCCGGGCCTGATCGGTCCGGAGCACCGCGAGCCCGATCTTGCCGAACGCGGGGCTGTCTGTCGGGCTCGTGAGGACGCCGACCTCCTCCGCGTCCGCCGTGACGGCGGCGCCGTACTCGGGCAGCGTGTCGCCCTCGATCTTCAGCGTGACGAATCGGTTGGGCGGGTTCGACGCGACGGTCCGCAGGGCCTCCTTGCCTTGGAAGTCGCCCGCGTCGAACCGCACGAACCGGTCCAGGTTGAAGTCGAAGGGCGTGCGCTGGTGCGCCTCGTAGTCGTAGTCCGTCACGATCAGCCCGGCCTCGACGCGCGCGATCTCGATCGCCTCGGCGCCGAACGGCACCGCGCCCGCGCCAACCACCGCGTTCCAGATATCTGCCGCGTCGTCTGGATCGGTCAGGAACAGCTCGAACCCCATCTCCCCGCCGAACCCGGTCCGCGACAGGTAGACCTCGACGCCGCCCACCGTCACGGTATCGGGGTAGAAGCGGAAGTACCTCAGCGCCCCCACGTCGGCGTCGGTGAGTTTCTGCACCACCTCGCGCGAGCGGGGCCCGATCACGCCGAGGTGCGGCATGCGGGGGGCGATCCACTCGAACTCCACGTCGAGGTCGCCGAACGCCTCGCCGAGATATTCCCAGTGGTCCTTCCCGTTGGTCATCACCCAGCAGTGGCCGCCGCCGGTGTTGAACACCGTTCCGTCGTCCACCATCATCCCGTCGACGTCCAGGAACGCGCCATAGCGTGCCTGGCCGACCTCGAGACCGACCGCGTCGTTGCTGAACACGCGCTGCGCGGCGCGGAGCGCATCCGGTCCGCGCACGTCCCATTTGTTGAGCGGCGAGACGTCCCATACCGCCACGTCGCCGCGGATCGCGGCGTGCTCCCTGGCGGCATCGCCGAAACCCTCCAGCCACATCCATCCGCCGTCCTCGATGTGGGTGCCGCCCTGTGAGGCCGTCACCTCGTGGAACGCGGTCCTGATCGCCTCGTCGTTCATGCGCTTGCCTCCGTTCGTGTCCCCCGTCATCGGAACGGGAACGGGCATCCTGCCACGGGTTTGACTCGCCGTTCAAGTCCCGGAGCCCGGCCTCAGGCGCGGGTCAGACCGAGCAGGGCGCCGACCGAGCCGAGACCGCGACGCTCCAGCCGGGCCGCGATCAGGAGGAACAGCTGGGCGGTCACCATCGCGTCGTCGAGCGCCTCGTGCGGGTTGGCGACCGGGACCCCGTAATGCTCGGCGGCCGAGGACAGGCTCTGCCTGACGTCCTGGTCGAGCCCCTCGAGCTCGATCACCATCTGGCGCACGTCGACGGTCCGGCGGATCCACGAGCGACGGCGGCCGAACAGCCGTGCGAGGAAGTCGATCTCGACGCCCGCGTACCAGGCAAGCACGTACCGTCGTTCGAGCGTCGCGCCCAGCGCGGCCGCCGCCTGGGGCAGCGCGAGCCCATCGTCGAGATCCCTGGGCATGAGCCCGTGGATCCGCATCGACTCGGCGGACGGGGGCACCGCCGGCTCGACCAGCCGGTGCACGGACTCGCCCATCAGGGCGCGTCCCGCGCGGACCGGGACCACGCCGAACGACACGATCGCGTCGCGCTCGCGATCCAACCCGGTCGTCTCGAAGTCCAGAGCCGCGAACTCGGCCCGCCGCCACGATCCCCGCCGACGCAGTCGCGGCGGCCGGCGCGGAGCGTGCGCGCTCACGGGCGGCATCGGACGACCTCGGCCTCCGTGACGATCGCGTCCACGCGGCGGTCGGCTCGGCCGGTGGGGACCTCGGGTACCACCTGAAGGGCGAAGGCGATCGCGACGGCCGGCACACCGATCCGTGTTCGGCGCAGGAACCGGTCGTAATAGCCCGCGCCGTAGCCCACCCGGTTGCCCGCACGGTCGAAGGCGACGCCTGGGACGATCACGAGGTCGAGCTCGGACGGGTCGAGCACCCGCCCCCCGGCGGGCTCCATCGCCCCGAACGAGGTCTCCGTTGTCGGGTCGCCGGGTGCGAATGCCACCGGCACGATGTCCGGGCCCTCGATCCGAGGCAGCGCCACCGTCTTGCCCTCGGCCACCCAGCCCCGGATCAGCGGCTCGGTATCGACCTCGCTGCCGAACGACCAGAAGATCATCGCGGCGCTGGCGTCCCGCGCCTCGGGCAGCGCCATGACGCGCTCGGCGATCGCCAGACTCGCGGCGGCGCGCTCTCCGTGCGGCAGCGCCTCGCGGCGGCCGATGACCTCTCGGCGCAGCGCGCGCTTGAGGCGCTTCAACCGGTCGCTCGGCGGGCTCGTACGCTCGCTCACGCGCCGAGTCCGATGGACGGCACGACCTCGGAGCCGACCAGCTCGAGCCGGTCCCGCGGCCCGGCGAGCGCAAGCACGACCCATGCGGCGCCCGCGCGTTCGAGATCGCCGATCCGCGCGAGCAGCGACCCCGTCGTGCCCGCCCAGGCCCTGGCGATCAGCCCCCGGCGCCGGCGCGTCTCCAGGAGATCGGCGACCTCGGCGTCGTCTCGGCCCACCAGCGCGACGCCCGCCCACGTGGCCTCGATCCCTCGCCCGCCGGCCTCCTCCTGCAGCAGGCCGGCCGCGCCGGCGAACGCGTCGGGCTCCATCTGCCACCCGTTCCACGCGTCTGCGTCGCGGGCGGCCAGCCGGAGGACGCGACGCGACGACCCCCCGATCCAGATCGGCGGCCCGCCGTCCCGGGGCGGAGGCAGGAGCGGCCCTGCCATCGCGTGGACGTGCGGTCCCCCGGGCCACGCCTCGCCCCGGAACAGGGCCCGAACGCACCGCACGGTCTCGCCGAGCTGGCGGCGCCGCTCGTCCTGCCCCGGAGCCGGGATGTCGAAGATCCGGTGCTCGAGATCGTTGCCCGCGTCGCCCGCCCCGAGGCCGAGGATCATCCGGCCGCCGCTCATGTCGTCGAGCGTCGCCGCGAGCTTCGCGAGCACCCCCGGGGTCCGAAGCGCGACCCGCGCGACCAGCGTCCCGATCGCGATGCTGCTCGTCCGCGAGGACACGGCGCCGAGCATCGCGAACGCCTCCAGGACGGGTCGGTCGGGGTCGTCGCCGGGCGGGAACAGGTGGTCGAACGCGAACACACCGTCGAAGCCGAGCTCCTCCGCCCGCTCGGCGAACGACAGCACGCGGTCGGCGTCGCCGGAGAACAGCGGCAGGATCAGCCCGATCTTCACGGCCCGCACCCGAACGAGCGCACGTCAGCTCATCACGCGGCCGAGCTCCTCCAGGGCGAGCGTGGCCGCGCCAACCGCGCCCGCGTCGTTGCCGAGCTGCGCGGGGACGATCGGCACGCGCGGTCGATGCTCGGGGCCCTCGACGGCATCCAGGAACGACCTGCGGGCCGGATCGAGCAGCAGCTCGCCCGCCACGATGACGCCGCCCCCCACCACGACGACCTGCGGGTCGAGGACGTTCACGAGCCCGGCGATCCCCTCCCCCAGCCGCCGGCCCGCTTCGGCGACGATCCCGACCGAGACCTCGTCGCCTCGTTGGGCGGCCTCGGTCACGATCTTGCCCGTCACCTTCGAGCGATCTCCCTCGGCGAGGCGCCACAGCAGCGAGCGGGGATGCTCGAGCACGGTCTCACGGCCCATCCGTCCGATCGCGCCGCCGGAGGCGACCTGCTCCCAGCAGCCGCGGTTCCCGCAGCCACACAGCGGCCCCCGCGGCTCGACGATGATGTGGCCGATCTCGGCCGCGAAGCCGTTCGCGCCGCGGAACAGGCGGCCGTCGGCCACGATGCCCCCGCCGATCCCCGTCCCGACCGTGACGAGCAACACGTGGCGGTAGCCTCGCCCGGCGCCGAGCCGGAACTCGCCGTACGCGGCCATGCTCGCGTCGTTGTCCACCTGGCAGGGCAGGCCGAGTGCGTCTCGCATCCGCTGGGCGATCGGGAGGTTGCGCCAGGCGAGGTTCGGCGCGAAGCGGAGCACGCCTTCGGTCGCGTCGACCATCCCGGCGGCACCCACGCCGATCGCGAGGACCTCGGGCGTCGTGAGCGAGCGCGCCAGGGTGACCATCGCCGCGAGCGTCGCGGCCTCGTCGTCCGCCGGCGTCGGCATGCTCGAACGCTCGACGATCGAGCCTTCGCGTGCTACCCGGAACGCGTTGATCTTGGTCCCGCCGACATCGATGCCGATCGCCTGGTCCCCCACGACCGACACGGCGTCCCCTAGAACCGGAACAGGGCCCCGACGCCGTCGAACGATCGCATCGATTCGTCGTCGACGACCGCCTCGACCCTGGCCCCGCTGCGGAACGCCACGGCGACCGCCGCCTCCACGACGTCTGGGATCCGCTTGGTGGCCGAACCGCAGGTCGGGCACCTGGAGGCCCGCATGAGCAGGCGCCCGCACGAGGGGCAGCGCGCACCGGGGCTCGACATCCTGTGCGAGACGACCAGCTCCCCAACCCGGCCGGCGGACAACGCCTCCAAGGTGGGCTCCACGCCGGCGACCCCGCCCTCGCGGCTGCCGAGCGCGGCCTTCAGGCGCCGGAGGACCTCGCGCTCGGATTCGCGTTCGGCCTCCTCCTCGACCTCCAGGACCTTCGCGAGCACCTGTTCGGCCCCGGCGCCGATCGGCAGGACAGCGTGCGAGCCGACGCATCGTCGAATGTAGTCGTGAAGCTCGGGCTCGAGCTCCCGATGCGCCTCTGCCGGCCCGGCGAGGACCAGGCGCTCGAACCGGCGCCGGCGCCAGAGCGTGAAGAGTCGGCCGGCGACCCGGCGCAGATGACGCGCCCGGTGGTCGTCGACGTGGCGTTGCAAGCGCGTCTGGGCCCGCCCACCCCGGTCGTGCCGGCCGGGCACGTCGTCGGCGACGCCGCCCACCTCCTCGATCTGCCCCATCTCGACGACGAACAACCGGGCGTCCTGGTAATCCACGAGCGCAAGCGCGCTCCGTTTGTACGTTTCGAGCACGATCTCGAGCGGCACCAGATCCACGATCGGCCCGACCATCGCCCGGTGCGTCAGCGGGCGCGGGACCTGCACGACGTCCCACAGGCCGGCCGCGCTCGAGGAGAACATCGCGAGCCCGCGCGTCCCGCCGCGCTCGAACTCGTCACGCACGAACCGCGACATAGCCTTGGTGTCGGCGCGCACCGACCGCGCGGCCGAACGATCCATGCTGTCCGAGCGCTCGCGCGCGCGTCTGAGCAACTCGGCCAGCCGAACCTCGACGTCCGCGCGCCGCGGATAGGCACGGCCGTCCACCGACAGCGACACCGAGGTGATCGGCGCGCCGCCGCCGTCCCACTCCGCCAGCCGGCGGAGCAGGGAGCGGTCGAGCGCGGTCAAGAGATCTCGATCCGCTCGAAGTCCCTGGAGCCGTTCTGGCTGGCGTCGGCGCCGGACACGTGGTCACCGCGGACGTCGATCACGGCGCGGGCCGCGAGGAAGAACTCGCGCGCCGCGGCCAGCAGGTGCTCGAACACATCGGGCGCGGCCCCCTGCCCGGCGGTGACGGCCATACAGATCGGACAGAACGCGACCGTGCACACGGGCTGCGCGCCCTGGGCGGCGCCGTCCTCCTTCGCGTCGACCTCGGCGGCGGCCTCGGCCGTCGCGTCCACGGGTATCTCAGTCACCGTCCGCTCCTTCCCGCCTGCGCGGCCCCGGGCGGCCGCGCGAAGGCGATCTCGAGATGGTCACCGACGAAGTTGGCTCCGCGGACCTCCATCCGCTGGAGCGTCTGCGGCAGGATGAGGTTGCGCTTGTAGCTGCCGACCCGCACGTACAGCTCCTCGCCCCGGCGATGGATGTCCATGTCCTCGCGCGAGACGAACGGCAGACGCATCGTCAACACGTAGCCGCCCGCGCGCCGCCGAACCCGGATCGGGTCGTCCCGGTACAGGACGTCGGTCACTTGCTGGTCCGCGTACACCTCGCGACCCATGTCCTCGAGCAGGGCGAGGCCGACCATCTCGCGGTCGAAGAGCCGCGCCGTCAGGATCGGTACCGGCTCGAACGACTCGCGCACCGTCTGCAGGTGCTCGGCCTGGATGTCCTTCCACTTCCCGAAGTACGGATCGGTGACGTCCTCGGGGATGATGCGGTTGACCACCACCGCGTCGCATCGGTACCCGAACAGACCCAGGTACGTGTAGGTGCGCCGCGCCTCGGAGATCACCATCTTCTCGGGGTTGACCACAAGCCGGACCGTCGAGGAGGACTCGTCGGTCAGGATCCGGTGCACGGCGTCCAGGTTCCGGTGGAGC
>Ga0126377_10002507_pt1 | contig 12686 bp, 9 predicted proteins | sample PanSoiMetPlot_22_FD_92647 | JGI IMG/M metagenome (GOLD analysis project Ga0126377, IMG submission 92647) | Tropical forest soil microbial communities from Panama - MetaG Plot_22 | ecosystem: Environmental > Terrestrial > Soil > Tropical forest > Bulk soil | place: Panama | collected 2016-02-17
ATCGTGGCGGCCGAGATGCTCACCGGCGGCGTCGGCATCGGCTTCTTCATCTGGGACGCGTGGAACTCCTCGCGCCTGTCCGACATCGTGATCGCGCTCGTCTACATCGGCCTCGTCGGCTTCATCCTCGATCGCATCGTCGCCGGCATCGCCGTGATCGTCACACGCGGCACGGCCGCCAGCTGAAAGATCGACGCCATGACCGCCTATCTCAAGATCGACCACGTCGACAAATCCTTCCATCGCGGCGCGCGCGAGACCGAGGTGCTCAAGGACATCACGCTCGGCATCGAGCGCGGCAAGTTCGTCTCGATCATCGGCCATTCCGGCTGCGGCAAGAGCACGCTCCTTAATCTCGTCGCCGGCCTCCTGCCGGTGACGCGTGGCGCAGTGCTGCTCGAGAACCAGGAGGTGAACGAGCCGGGCCCCGACCGCGCGGTCGTGTTCCAGAACCATTCGCTGCTGCCGTGGCTCACCGTCTACCAGAACGTGAAGCTCGCGGTGGACAAGGTGTTCTCCGCGACGCGCTCGCGGAGCGAGCGCCACGACTGGACCATGCACAACCTCGAGCTGGTCCAGATGGCGCACGCCAGGGACAAGCGGCCCGCGGAGATTTCCGGCGGGATGAAGCAGCGCGTCGGGCTCGCCCGCGCGCTTGCCATGGAGCCGAAGGTGCTGCTGCTCGACGAGCCGTTTGGCGCCCTCGACGCGCTCACGCGCGCGCACCTGCAGGATTCGGTGATGGCGATCCATCAGAAGCTCGGCAACACCGTGCTGATGATCACCCATGACGTCGACGAGGCTGTGTTGCTCTCGGACCGCATCGTGATGATGACCAACGGCCCGGCGGCGCACATCGGCGAGGTGCTCGACGTGCCGCTCGTACGGCCGCGGCGCCGGCTCGAGCTCGCCGCCAACGCCATCTACCTCAAGTGCCGCCAGCGCGTGCTCGAGTTCCTGTACGAGCGGCACAGCTTCGTCGAGGCGGCATAGCACGAGCGGCATAGCAGCATGTCCGGCGACTTCACGCCCGAGCAGAAACGCTATCTCGAAGGCTTCACCGCCGGTCTGCAGATCGCGCGCGCATCGCGCGCCGGCGAGGCCGCGCCCGCCGCTGCTGCCGAGCCAACCGGCCCTGATGCGATCCACATCAAGGCGCAGGACCGCACCGTCAAAGCCGGCGGCAAGCTGGCGGAGCAGGAGAAGTTCAAGCGCGAGCAGCATCCTTTCGATGCGTACGAGCGGCTGAAGGAACAAGCCGCCAGGAACGAAGCGCCCAAAGCGCCCGATAATTTCCGCTGGCGCTATTACGGCCTGTTCTACTGCGCGCCGGCGCAAAGCGCCTATATGTGCCGGCTGCGCATCGCAAACGGGATCCTCACGCACTGGCAGCTCGCCGGCATCGCCGACCTCGCCGAACGCAATGCGCACGGCTACGCCCATGTCACCACGCGCGCCAACATCCAGATGCGCGAGATCGAGCCGAAGGACGCGGTCGCGATGGTCGAGGCGATCCAGGACCTCGGCCTGTGCTCGCGCGGCTCCGGCGCCGACAACATCCGCAATGTCACCGGCTCGCCGACCGCCGGCATCGACCGCCAGGAGCTGATCGACACCCGCCCCTGCGCGCGCGAATGGCACTTCCACATCCTCAACGACCGCTCGCTCTACGGCCTGCCGCGCAAGTTCAACGTTGCCTTCGACGGCGGCGGCATCATCCCGGCGCTGGAGGATACGAACGACATCGGGTTCCAGGCGGTCACGGTGAAGGACGGCTTCGGCGTCGCGCCCGGCGTCTGGTTCCGCCTGATGCTGGGCGGCATCACCGGCCATCGGGATTTCGCGCGCGAGACCGGCGTGATCGTGACGCCCGAGGAGGCCACCAAGGTGGCCGACGCGGTGGTGCGCGTGTTCATCGAGCACGGCGACCGCACCAACCGCAACAAGGCGCGGCTCAAATACGTGATCGACACTCTCGGCCTGGACAAAGTCGTGGCGCTCGTCGAGGAGAAGCTCGGCCGCAAGCTTGCGCGCGTCGCGCCCGAGGCGATCGAGCTGCGGCCGGCCTTCGATCGCACGGCGCATATCGGCGTGCATCCGCAGGCGCAGGAGGGGCTCAACTGGATCGGCGTGGTGCTGCCGGTCGGCCGCCTGACGGTCGCGCAGATGCGCGGCCTTGCCGACATCGCGCGTACGCTCGGCGACGGCGACATCCGCCTTACCGTCTGGCAGAACCTCCTTATCTCCGGCGTGCCCACCGACAAGGTCGAGGAGGCGGTCAGCGCCATCGAGACGCTCGGGCTCTCGGTGAGCGCGAGCGCGATCCGCGCCGGCCTCGTCGCCTGCACAGGTAACGTTGGCTGCCGGTTCGCCGCCTCCGACACCAAGCGCCATGCAGAGGAGATCGCACGCTGGTGCGAGGCGCGCGTCGCGCTCGACGGCCCGGTGAACATCCATCTCACCGGCTGCCACCATTCCTGCGCCCAGCATTACATCGGCGACATCGGATTGATCGCCTGCAAGGTCGCGACCTCGGAGGACGGCGACACGGTCGAGGGCTATCACCTCCATGTCGGCGGCGGCTTCGGCCCGCAGGCGGGGCTCGCGCGTGAGATCGTGCGCGACGTGAAAGCGGAAGCAGTGCCGGCGATGGTCGAGCGGCTGCTCCAGGGCTATCTCGCCGGCCGCGCCACGCCCGACGAAACGTTTCTCGACTTCGCACGCCGGCATGATGTCGCGGCTCTCCAGGCCATGACCCTCAAGGATATGGCGGAGGCAGCCGCATGAGCATGGCCCCGCGTCCACCAATCCCCGAGCTTATCCCGGAAAGCGCGCCGTTCACGCCTGAGCAGCGCACTTGGCTCAACGGCTTTTTCGCTGGCGTTCTGTCCCTTGACGGCGCCGGCGTCAAGCCGCTGTCGCCGGCGGAGTCGGCGGCGCTTGGCCTGCCGGGGATGACGGCGCCCACCAGCGACGGCGATGACGGCGAGGCGCCGTGGCACGATCAGACGCTACCGCTCGGCGAGCGTATGACGCTTGCGGAAGGTCGTCCGCTGCGCCGGCGGATGATGGCGGCGATGGCGCAACAGGACTGTGGGCAATGCGGATACAATTGTCAGGATTATTCCGAAGCGCTCTTCTCAAAAAAAGAAACGCGGTTCAATCTCTGCGTACCCGGCGGGAAAGAGACCGCCCGCATGCTCAAGACGCTGTACCAGGAATTGGACAGCGCCCCCTCGCCTGCGCCGACGACCGAGACGAAGACTGCCGATGCTACGGCTGCACCGGCCGGCAAGCCCGGAAGCTCGCGCGCTAGTCCGGCCGAAGCGACCTTTCTCTCGCGCACCCGCCTCAACAAGAAGGGCTCGGCCAAGGAGACCTGGCACATCGAGTTCGATCTCGCCGAAAGCGGGATCGAATACCAGGTCGGCGATGCGTTCGGCCTCTTCCCGACCAACGATCCGGCGCTGGCGGACGCAGTGATCGCCGCGCTCGACGCGCCTGCGGACTTTCCGATCGGCGGCCGCGCGTTGCGCGACGTGCTGATCGATGGCGTCTCGCTCGGGCCTGCGCCCGACATGCTGTTTCAATTGTTCTCCTACATCACCGGCGGAGAGCGGCGACAGAAGGCAAAGGCGCTCGCTGCCGGCGAGGATCCGGACGGCGATGCCGGGACCCTCGACGTGCTCGCCGCCATCCAGAAATTCGCCGGCGTGCGCCCGGAACCCGAGGCATTCATCGAGGCGCTCGATCCGCTGCAGCCGCGGCTCTATTCGATCGCCTCTTCGCCCAAGGTTGACGCCGATCGCATTGCGCTCACGGTCGATACCGTGCGCTACAAGATCGACAGCCGTACCCGGCTCGGCGTCGCATCGACCTTTCTGGCCGATCGCATTGCGCCCGGCGACAGGCTGAAGGTCTATGTGCAGAAGGCACATGCCTTCGCGCTTCCAACAGACCCAAATGTGCCGATCATCATGATCGGGCCCGGCACCGGCGTTGCGCCGTTCCGTGCGTTCCTCTACGAGCGCATGGCGACCAAGGCGCCCGGCCGCAACTGGCTGTTCTTCGGCCATCAGCGCAGCAACTACGACTTCTTCTACGAGGACGAGCTCGCCGGCATGAAGGCCGCGCGCGTGCTCACCCGCCTGACGCTCGCCTGGTCGCGCGATGGCGATCAGAAAATCTACGTGCAGGACCGCATGCGCGAGGTCGGCCGCGATCTGTGGGCGTGGATCGCCGAAGGCGCGCACGTCTATGTCTGCGGCGATGCCAAGCACATGGCGAAGGACGTCGAGCGCGCGCTCATCGACGTGGTGGCGAGCTACGGCGTGCGCTCGGTGAACGATGCGGTGGCGTTCGTCGCTGAGCTCAAGAAGACCGGCCGTTATCAGCAGGACGTGTATTGATGGCGGGATTGTGCGCATGCGGTGCCACAGCGTCCCCTCCCCCGCTTGCGGGGGAGGGACAGGGAGGGAGCACACAAGCACCTTTCCGCCATCGGCTTCCCCCTCCCCACCCCTCCCCCGCAAGCGGGGGAGGGAGCAGGCCCGTCGTGCTGCAATGACTGTGCCCGACATCGCACCAACCATCCGCACCACCTGCGCCTATTGCGGTGTCGGCTGCGGCCTCCTGGTCACGCTGGATGGGCGCGGCGGCGCCACCGTCGAGGGCGACGTCGAGCATCCGGCCAATCTCGGCCGCACCTGCTCGAAGGGCTCGGCGCTCGGTGAGACGCTCGGCCTTGCAGGCCGCCTGCTGCATCCCATGCTGCGACAGGGCGATGGCACGCTCGCGCGTGCCTCCTGGGAGCGCGCACTCGACCGTGTCGCCGACGGCTTCAAGGACATCATCGAGCGCCACGGCCCGGGCGCGGTCGCGTTCTATCTCTCCGGCCAGCTCCTCACCGAGGACTACTACGTCGCCAACAAGCTGATGAAGGGCTTTCTCGGCTCGGCCAATGTCGACACCAATTCGCGCCTGTGCATGGCGTCGTCGGTCGCCGGCCATCGCCGCGCCTTCGGGGCCGATACCGTGCCCGGCACCTACAGCGACCTCGACGAAGCCGACCTGATCGTGCTCGTGGGCTCGAACACCGCCTGGTGCCATCCGGTGCTGTTCCAGCGCATGCTGTGCAACAAGGCCGAGCGCGGCGCGCGCATCGTCGTCATCGACCCGCGCCGCACCGTGACCGCGGAAGAGGCCGATCTCTTTCTGCCGATCGCGCCCGGCGCCGATACGACCTTGTTCTGCGGCCTGCTGGTCGACCTGATCCGCCGCGGCGCGGTCGATCAGAACTACGTGAGCGAGCATACGATCGGCTTTGCCGAGGCGTTCGCGCGCGCGCATGAGATCGCGCCCAACCTGGCGACGACTGCGCGCGCGAGCGGGCTGACGCAGGGCAGCGTCGAGTACTTCTTGGATTTGTTCTATGCGAGCGAGCGCGTCGTCACCTGCTATTCGCAGGGCGTGAACCAGTCGGCACAAGGCACCGACAAGGTCAACGCCATCATCAACTGCCATCTCGCCACCGGACGCATCGGCCGGCCCGGCATGGGCCCGCTTTCGCTCACCGGCCAGCCCAATGCCATGGGCGGCCGCGAGGTCGGCGGGCTTGCCAACCAGCTTGCCGCCCATATGGGCTTCACGCCGCCCGAGATCGACCGCGTGCGCCGGTTCTGGAACGCGCCGCGCATGGCCGAGCGCGAGGGCCACAAGGCGGTCGCGATGTTCGATGCGATCGCACGCGGCGAGATCAAGGCGCTGTGGGTGATGGCCACCAATCCGGTGGTGTCGCTGCCGCGCGCCGGCCTGGTGCGCGAGGCGCTCAAGCAGCTCGAGCTGTTCGTCGTATCCGAGAATGTTGTTTCCAACGACACCGTGAACACCGGCGTCCATGTGCTGCTGCCGGCTGCGGCCTGGGGCGAGAAGGACGGCACCGTCACCAATTCGGAGCGCCGCATCTCGCGCCAGCGTGCGTTCCTGCCGCTGCCCGGCGAAGCGCGGCCCGACTGGCGGATCGTCACGGATGTGGCGCAGCGCCTGGGCTTCGCCGACGCTTTCCCATACACGTCGGCCGCTGACGTCTTCCGCGAGCATGCTGCACTCTCGGCGTTCGAGAACGATGGCGCGCGCGATTTCGATATCGGCGGCCTCGCCGAAATAACCGACGAGGGCTATGACGCGCTCGCGCCCGTGCAATGGCCGCTGCGCAAAGGCGACGGCGCATCCGAGCGCCGCTTCTTCGCCGACGGCAGCTTCTTCACGCCCGATCGCAAGGCGCGCTTCATCGCGCCGGAGCCGCCGGCGCTGCGCGAGCCGACCTCGAGCGCGTATCCGCTACGGCTCAACACCGGGCGCATCCGCGATCAGTGGCACACCATGACGCGCTCAGGGCTTAGCCCCCGGCTTGCCGCGCATCTGCCGGAACCATTCGTCGAGGTGAACCCGACTGATGCCGAGACGTTGGACCTCAGCGATGGCGGCTTTGCGCGCGTCGCCACCGCTCATGGCAGCTGCATACTCAAGGTGATGGTGAGCGAGAGCCAGCGCCCAGGCTCGCTGTTCGCGCCGATTCACTGGAGCGATCAGACCGCCTCCTGCGCCCGCATTGGCGAGCTCGTGTCGGCGCAGACCGATCCTCATTCCGGCCAGCCGGAAGCCAAGGCCACACCGGCCGCGATCGAGCCCGTGTCCTTCACGCTGCATGGCTTCGCGCGCGCGCACACGCCGCTGGTGCTGCCGGAGGAGACCTGGTGGGCGCGCGTCGCGAGCCCCGCCGGCATCGAATATCGCCTTGCCACCAATCGCGGGCCCATGCTGTGGCACGACTTCGCCCATCGCTCGCTCGGTCACGATGCACGGCTGGCGGAGCGGCTCGAGGGGCAGAGCTATCATGTCGCCTCTTTTGTGGAGGGCGAGCTCCTTGGCTGTGTCTGTCTGGCGCCGCCCGATCGCGCCGTGCCGGCGCTCACCGCCTCCGACGGCGACGACGTCTCGCTGCCCGCGGCGGCGATGAACGTCACCATCGAGCCCGTCGTTTGCGCCTGCTTCGGCGTGGGCGTCGAGGCGGTGCGCAAGGCCGTCGCCTCCGGGGCCGCATGCACGGTTGCCGACCTTGGCCGCACATTGCGCGCCGGCACCAATTGTGGCTCGTGCCTCCCCGAGCTCAAACGGATGCTTGTCCATGAGCGAATACAATAATCGTCCCACCCAGCAGGGATCAGTGATGCTGGTCGGCGCCGGCCCCGGCGACCCCGAGCTCCTCACGCTGCGGGCGGTGCGCGCGCTGCAGGAAGCGGACGTGATCCTGATCGACAATCTGGTCGCGCCCGCGATCCTCGATTTCGCGCGACGTGAAGCGAAGAAGATGATGGTCGGCAAGGGCGGCTACGGCCCTTCCTGCCGCCAGGACGAGATCAACGCACTCATGATCACGTTAGCCAAGGCCGGCAAGCGCGTGGTGCGGCTCAAAGGCGGCGACCCGATGATCTTCGGCCGCGCCGGCGAGGAGATCGCGGCCTGTGAGGCCGCCGATATTCCGGTCGAGGTCGTGCCCGGCATCAGCGCGGCGCAGGGCGCAGCCAGCCGGCTCGGCGTGTCGCTCACGGCGCGCGCACTGGCGCGGCGCATCCAATACATCACGGCGCACGGCTCGAACGGACGCCTCCCTTCCGACATCGACTGGCGAAGCCTCGCCGACCCGTCGACCACCACCGTGGTCTATATGCCCAAGCGGACGCTGGCCGAGCTTGCAACGACCGCCATGGCACATGGTCTCTTGCCCGACACGCCGGCGATCGCAGTAGCATCCGCCACACGCGCGGAGGAACAGGTCGTGCCTGCAACAGTCGCAACCATCGCTGCGCGCCTTGCCGATGCGGCGCCCGATGGCCCGGTTCTGGTCATGATCGGCCGCGCGCTCGCGCCTGCGCTTCAAGTCAGCCAGGATCAGGCATCGGAGCACCCGCTGCGCATGGCGAATCTCGCCTAGTCGGCGTCGCCGATCGGGCAATGGAACTATTGTCAAAGTTCGGGCATTCTTGCGTCACGTATTCGCGGGAGATGCTGCCATGTCCTCGATCGACAACGAAGCGGCGCGATCGCCGTTACTGAGCGCGATCCGCAGGCACTGGGTGCTCTTTCTGATCGAAGGCATTGTGTTGGTCGTCTTCGGTGCGATTGCCGTCGTCCTACCGGGCATCGCCGCGCTCGCGGTCACGATCCTGCTCGGCTGGCTTTTTCTCTTCAGCGGCATCCTCGGGCTCGTCACCACGATCTGGATGCGGCAGCTGCCGGGCTTCTGGTGGGCGCTGCTCTCGGCCTTGCTGGCCATCATAACGGGCATCGCGCTGCTGGCGTGGCCGTTTGGCGGCGTGCTGTCGCTGACACTTGTGCTCGCTGTCTTCTTCGTGATTGAAGGCGGCGCATCGATCATGTATGCGCTCGATCACCGGCGCGAGTTCAGCGGCCGCTGGGGATGGATGCTGGCGAGCGGCGTGATTGATCTCGTGCTGGCCCTGCTCATTCTCGTTGGTTTTCCAGGCACGGCCTCCTGGGCGATCGGATTGCTCGTGGGCATCAACATGCTCATGGGCGGCGTTGCGCTCATGGCAATGGCGCTGCACGCGCGCACAAGCGACACGGCGGGCGATACAGTCGCGGGTCGGGCTTGATTGCCTCCCCACGCGGATGTCAGCTTTTGATTGTGGACGCTTGCGATCCGCAGCCGGCTGCGCTCTAAAAAAAAGCGCGGTGGTCCCCGCTTCGCGGGGACGAATGGCCATTTGACAAGGAAGCGAGCGTGGACGAGATCGCCGCAGCGGTGTCCTACGACATCCGACGCACCGAGGTGCGCACATTCAGCGAGCCGCAGCTGCCACCCGACGGCGGGCTGCTGCGGGTCGAGCTTTGCGGCGTGTGCGGCAGCGACTGGCCCTACTATCTCAAATATCCGAAGGCGCGCGGCGCGCTGATCCTCGGCCACGAAGCGGTCGGGCGTGTTGCCAAGCTCGGTGCCGCGGCCGCCGCGCGCTTCGGCATCAAAGAAGGCGACCGCGTCGCGCTTGAAGAGTATCTGCCCTGCGGCCACTGCCGCTATTGCCGCAGCGGCGACTTCCGGCTCTGCGACGAGACCGACACCCTCAACCGCCCGCCCGACGATCCGACCATCCGCTATGGCTCGACGCCGATCTCGGTCACGCCGTCGCTGTGGGGCGGCTACAGCCAGTATCAGTATCTGCATCCGAACGCCGTCTTCCATCGCGTGCCCGATCATGTGCCGGCAAAGCTTGCCTCGCTTGCGCTGCCGCTCGGCAACGGCGTCGAATGGACCTATCTGCAGGGCGGCGTGAAGCTCGGCGAGGTAGTGGTGATCCAAGGACCGGGCCAGCAGGGCCTCGCCTGCACGATCGCCGCCAAGGAAGCGGGCGCTGGCGCGATCATCGTCAGCGGATTGAGCGTGGACGCGCGGCGACTCGCGCTCGCCAAAACGCTGGGCGCGACCCAGACGGTCAATGTCGAGGAGCAGGACCTGCGCGACGTGGTGCGCGACATCACCGGCGGCGACATGGCCGACCTCGTCATTGATTGCGCGTCCGGCGGGCCTGCGACCGTGGTGAGCGCGATCTACGTCGCCCGCAAGAGCGGCCGCATCATTCTGGGCGGACGCAAATTCAAGACCGTGCCGGAGTTCAACAGCGATCTCCTGATCACCCGCTTCCTCACCGTCAAAGGCATGCGTGGCCACAGCTACCAGAGCGTGGAGCTCGCGCTGCAGATCATCGCTAGAGGGAAATATCCGCTCGACGGGATGTGCACGCACGTGTTTCCGCTCGCCGAGACCGACCGCGCGCTGCACACCGTTGGCGGCGAAGGCGAGCCGGGCGCGATCCACGTCGCGGTCGATCCGTGGGCGTGAGCCGTGCCCGATCGGACAAGATCCCGCGGACGCGGAGCCGTCACCGCCTTCTCGATCAGCGGCGCGAGTTGCTCCACTTGGAGAATTCCTCGAACAACCGATTGCGCTCGCGTTCCTGCATGGCCTTGAGGCGTGCCGATGTGACATTGCGGCTCGCCAGGAACTGGTCGAACTGCGCGGCTTGAGCGCCGACTTGCCCATCGCGGTGCTGTCGCAACCACTCTTCGGCGCCCTCGAACCGCTTCCAGCCAGGCAACTCTGCGGAAAGCACGGTATCCTTCCATTTCTCGTGCCGAGGCGGCTTCTTGAATTCCTCCAAGCGGGGGAAGAACGCTTTGACGAAAGTGTCGATCCGGCGGTAGCGATCCGTGTTCTTCGGCCAATTGTAGGAAATCAGGATCGTGCCGCTGGCTACGCTATCGACGCCCTGACCGGCCGGAATGAGATCGGGATAGTCCTCGTGCGTGAAGGTCGTGGGCACGAAGTCGCCGAGCATTCGCTTGTCGAACGGGATCGGCAGCATCCGAAAGCCATCCTTGGCCTTGAGCGCGGCAATGGCGGGCGCGGGCTTTCCCGCGAGCGCAATCGTAGCCGCAATCTCGCCGGTCTTCATTTTTTCCAGGGCGTCGTTTTGCCGGAGGTTGACCTCCTGGACCTGGATTCCGAGATACCCGAACAGGTCCAGCGCAGAAATCTGCGCACCGCTGTCGACCTGATTGAAATTGACCTTCTTGCCGCGCAATTGCTCGACCGACGTGATGTCGGAGCGCGCGATGACATGGATCTCGTTGTTGCAGACCTTGAAAATGTAGCTGATCTTGTCGGCCAGATCGCTGATGAGATTCTTGCGCCGGTAGTGGCCGAGAAGGTTCGACTGGATGAAGCCCATGTCGATGCCGCGGAGATAGCGGACATCGCGCACGTTCTGGAACGCGCTATGCCCCTGCACGGGCAGGACTCTGAACTCGTCGCCGTCGTTGAGCACAGTTGCGAGATCGGAGGCGAAGGCGCCGTAGGTGAGGCCCGACCCCGCGGTCAGCACCATGATCGTGTTGGCATTGATCTTGTCCGCGAGCGAAGGGGCTCGCTCAAGAGGGGCCGGAGGCGTCAGAGCTCGGGCCTGAGCAAGCGCATCCGTCATGAGGCCTGTCGATGCCGTCAGAGCAAGGAACAACCCAATCCAAACGCGGCTAACCATGATCGACTGGAGCAATAGATGCACTTTGGCTAACATCGTACCCTCCCCGATTTCCTCACCCGCACACAATTTTCCCGACAACGAGCGCCTCTCGATGTCGAGGCCGAAGCTCGTGCGGTTATTTTTTGTGACGTCGATAGCCCCGCATTTGTTGGTCGATTTTGTGTCTTGCGCCTCAACAACGCGTGAGGAGCATGCGTTTGCGATTGCGCAATTAACATGAGTGCCGCGTTGCTTGACGCAAAGTGAGGGATCGCTTGTCAGAATGTCGGCAGCGAAGGCGAGCCGAGCGCGATCCATGTCGCGGTTGATCCGTGGCGTTAGCGCGCATTCCGTTTCGTGATTCACCAACCCCTACGGGTGGAGAGGTCACGACACGCCAAGCCGCGCTCTGGCCTGCTCCAATACCCCGCACTATAAAAGCGTAAGTCCCACGGGAGAACCAACGATGGCCGCGCAAGAGAGCGCGATGCGCAGCAAAGAGAAGTCGAGCGCGCCCGAAACCGAGCTGATCGACATCGGCGAGCAGGCACGGCTTTCGGCACGCCGGCACGAGCGCATCATGAGCTTCGCCTCCCCGCTCGGGCTCCTGCTCCTCTGGGAGATCGCTGGCCGACTTGGCCTTAACGATGTGCGTTTCTTTCCGGTGCCCAGCACCATCATCGGCATGATGATCGGGATGATCATGAGTGGCGAGCTGATCGAGCACGTGCTTATCAGCCTGCAGCGCATCGTGCTCGGCTTCCTTCTGGGCGGCATCCCGGCGATCCTCATCGGCATCACCATGGGCATCTCGCGGCCGGTGCGCGCGCTGGTCGATCCCTTGATCGTCGCCACCTACCCGATCCCCAAGAGCGCAATCCTGCCGTTCATTCTCCTGATCTTCGGGCTCGGCGAGATGTCGAAGGTGGTGATGGTGGCGATCGGGGTGTTCTTCCCGGTCGCGATCAATTCCACCGCCGGCGTGCTGCAGATCGCGCCGATCTATCTCGACGTCGGCAAGAGCTTCAAGGCGAGCCGCTGGGACATCTTCCGCACCATTGCGCTCCCTGGCGCGCTGCCGTTCATCATGACGGGCATCAAGCTCGGCGCCGGCCTCGCGCTCATCCTGATCGCGGTCGCCGAGATGGTCGGCGCCGAAAGCGGGCTCGGCTACATGATCTGGAGCGCCTGGGAGACCTTCGCGGTCGCCAAGATGTATGTCGGGCTGTTCACGATCGCGCTCATCGGCTTCGGCATCAGCTTCCTGTTGCGCGAGGTGGAGCGCTTGGTCATCCGATGGAAAGTGGACGCATGACCGCGACCGCCAGTCAGGCGCCGCGGCGCCCGGTCAAGATCCGCATCCATCATCTGATCAAACGGTTCCGCGATCTCGTCGCGATCGACGATGTCTCGCTCGAGATCGAGGAAGGCACCTTCTTTGCAATCGTCGGTCCTTCCGGTTGCGGCAAGACCACCATGCTGCGCATTCTCGGCGGGCTCGAGACCGTCACCAGCGGCGCGGTCGAGATCGCCGATCCGGCGCCGGGGCGACCGCAATATTCCATCATCTTCCAGGGCGACTCGATC
>Ga0126377_10002508_pt1 | contig 12683 bp, 11 predicted proteins | sample PanSoiMetPlot_22_FD_92647 | JGI IMG/M metagenome (GOLD analysis project Ga0126377, IMG submission 92647) | Tropical forest soil microbial communities from Panama - MetaG Plot_22 | ecosystem: Environmental > Terrestrial > Soil > Tropical forest > Bulk soil | place: Panama | collected 2016-02-17
CCTGTTGCTCGCCGACCTGCAGATGCCCGGGACTAATGGAATCGATTTGATGAAATCGGCCCAGCTGGTCGACCCGACGCTGGTGGCCATCATCATGACCGGCCACGGCGCGCTCGAAACCGCCGTGGCGGCGATGAAGGCCGGTGCGCTCGATTACATCCAGAAGCCGATCAAGCTGGCGACTGCCCTGCCCGTACTCGAGCGCGCACTGGCCGTGCGGCAGCTGCGCATCGAGAAGAAGCGGCTCGAGGAAAACGTCCGGGACCGCACCGAGGAGCTGAAGATCGCCAACCGCGAGCTCGAAGCATTCTCGTACTCGGTCTCGCACGACCTGCGTGCGCCACTGCGCGCAGTCTCGGCATTCACGCAGGCGCTGTTGTCCGAGCACGTGGGAACGCTCAACGATGAAGGCCGGCGCCTGTTGCAGAACGTGAATGCCGGCGCCGCGCACATGGACCGGCTGATCACCGACCTGCTGCGCCTGTCCCAGCTCAACCGCCAGGCCCTGCACCGCCAGCCGGTGCGTTTCGCCGAGGTCGCGCAGCGCGCGATCGACGACATGGCGGCCGAACGTGCCGGCCGTGACATCGAATTCGTGGTCGCGGATTTCCCCACCTGGCAGGTGGATCCCGGTTTGATCCAGCAGGTATTCGTCAACCTGCTGTCCAACGCCATCAAGTTCACGCGCGATCGCGCCCATGCACGCATCGAGATCGGCTACCGCATGGACGGCCACACGCTGGTCTGTTTCGTGAAGGACAACGGCGTCGGCTTCAACATGAAGTACATGAACAAGCTGTTCGGCGTATTCCAGCGATTGCACTCGGCCGATCAATTCGAAGGCACGGGCGTGGGACTATCTATCGTGCGCCGGATCGTGGAACGCCACGGCGGCAAGGTCTGGGTGGATGGCGCGCAGGACCAGGGCGCCACGTTCTATTTCAGCCTGCCCGACGCGTCCTCGCCGGCCTGAGGCGCGCTACGGCGTCGCCTGGATGCGTTCGCGCAGCACGGACTCGAACGAGGCGAGCACCGCGTTTCCACGATCTCCGCCTCCGTTGGTGACCGTCAGGACTGCCAGGTTGCGTGACGGCACGAACCAGGCTTGGGCGAGCCAGCGCTCGTTGGTGCCGGCATGGATGAAGCCGGGTCCGATCGAGCCAATCGCCGCGACTCTCCAGCCCAGCGCATATTCGGGCACGACCGGCGTGTGCAGTGCTCTGAAGGAGTCCACGCTCAGCAGACCCGGCGTGCCGCGCTCGCCGTTCATGTGTGCGAGCAGGTACTTCGCCATGTCATCCAGCGTGCTGTGAACGGTGCCCGCCGGGCCGAGTGCCTGCGGATTGTCCGCGCCAGGCCCAACGGGCACGGGCTCGAACCCCGGGCTGCGGCTCCAGTGGCCGAGAGGTTGATCGAGTGCGCCGGGTGTTCCGGGCGCGCCAAATCCGCTGTGCGTCATGCCGAGTGGCGCGAACACGCGCGTGAGCATCAGCGTTTCCCAGGGCGTCGCGGCCCGCGCTTCGAGCATCGCTCCGGCAACCACGTAACCCATGTTCGAGTAGGACTCGGTGCCCAATGGTTGCGTCGGCGCGGTCCCGAGCATGCGCAGGGCCCAGGCCTGGCGCTTCTGCATCACCGTGCCGGGCGCGTTGTCTTCCGCGGCGGAGTATGAATCGTCGCGCTTCATGCCCGAGGTGTGCGAGAGAAACCGGCGCAACGTGACGTCGCGGAAGTTGGCGTTCATGTCGTTCACGGATGCCGGCCAGACCTGCGCGGGCGTCGTATCCCAGCCGATGAGGCCATCCTCGACCAGCACGGCGGCCAGCGTCGAGGTCATGGACTTCGTGATCGAGCCCAGGTGCCATTGATCATCGGTGGTGACCGGTACGCTGCTCGCGGTGGAGCGCACGCCAACGACCGCACGCTCGACCACCTCCCCGTTGCGGATGACGATGGCGCCCACGGCCGGCGCGTTCTGCGAGCTGCGCGCCCATTCGAGCAGCTGTGGCAGGCGTCCATCGCCCACCGTGCCGGCAGCCGGGGCTTGTGGTGTGGGCAGAGGCGCCGGTCCGCTGTTGTCGTTGCCGCCTCCGCAGGAGACCAGCAGACCTGACAGAATGCCGACCAGCGCACGAGGAAACCTGTTCATGCCACCCGCCAACTTCTATCTAGTGGGCGATTCGACAGGCGGGCTGCGGAAAAAGTTTCAGAGTTGCTTCAGGAACTCGATGAGGTCGGCCTTGTCAGACGCGCTCAGGCCGTCGAATTCGCGCTCGTGCCCCTTGTTGGACTGGCCGGGCTTGTTAGTGTCGAACAACTTCGGGGTCGACCAGGGTAGATAGTTCTTCGGGTAGGCGTACTCGCCGGTCGCATCGAGCTCGCCGGCAATGCCCATCTTGCGGAAATCCAGCGCGTGACCGCCGACCCGGAACCTTGCCGGGCGCTCGGAAGGCGTCATCAGGGCCGCGAGCGTGGGCACCGAACCGTTGTGCAGATAGGGCGCGGTCGCCCAGATGCCGGCGAGCGACGGCGCCACGTAGCCGCGCGTCGCGGACGCATCGATGTCCTTGCCGAGCGCCGAGGTCTCGACGGCATCGATGAATTCCTCGTTCACCGCCTCGAGCCGCACGGGGTCCGTGCCGATCTCCGCCACGGGCGAGAGGCGGTTGGGAAAGCCGCGCAGTTGCAGGCGCCCGTCCCGCTCGATGTATTCGCCGTGGCACTCGGCGCAACGCGCATACACCACCGCACCGCGCTGCGCGGCCGCTTCGTCGATGACGCCCGGAAACTTCGGCGACTCCCAGTGCGACAGGTAGTTCAACACCTCGGCGATGGGCTCGACGGCGTCGTGCGCCTTGTCGGGGTTCAGTCCCAGCGCGGGCATGGTGATGAACGTCACCATCTCCGCGGTCCGCGCCGGCGGCGCGAGTTCTTCGCCGCTGCGCATCTGGAAGCGCGGATCGCCGCGGCGCGTGAAGACGCCATCCGACAGCACCGACCAATGCAGGCCCTGGTCGCCGATCTGCGGGATTGACACCCCAGCCGACGAGCGCGATCGGCCCGACTCCAGGTGGAACCCGAGCTTGACCGCCTCGAGCGAGTTCGAACGGCCGGGACCGCCGTTGCGAAACGGCGGCACTGGATCGCCGGCCTTCATGCGCTCGGCCAGGCGGGGCCACGTGGATTTCCTCAGTGTCTGCAACTCCTCGTCCGTCACGTTCGGGAAAAGCTGCCGGATCGCGGCGAAGACCTGCGCCTGCTCACCGGGCACGGCGCGCAGCGCGGCCTGCACGCCATCGGCATAGGCGTCGAGGTCGAGCGACGTGTTCGGCAGGCCGGGCCAAACTACTGGCAGCGGAAGACCCTGCGCGTCATAGGTCACGCCGGCGTGGCAGCTCGCACAACCCAGGTTCGCCGTCTCGACGCGCAGCGTGGGCAGGTCGCGCTCGACCATGCCGCTGACCAGGCCAACCGGCAGCATGAATTCCGGCGGCTGGTCCCCGGGCCAGTTGCCCACCGCGGACGGGAAGATGAATCCGTAGCTCGTCAGCAGCGCCCGCAGGTGTTCGGTCGTCGCCGGCTGGCCGGGATAGTTCTTCAGCACCAGCGCAGCCGCGGCCAGTTTCCACGGCACGGCGCTGGTATCCAGCGTGTCCGTGTTCAGTGCGCCGAAATCGTCGAACAGGAACCGGGCGGCACCCAGCTGCGCGGTGGTGAGATCCTCGTTCTCGTAGGGCGCGAGACCGGTGGACCGCCCCTCGGCATAGCCGCGCAGGAAGTCGCAACCCGCGATCGCCAGCGCGATCAGCAGGGCCAGACTAGTTTGGCGTGCCCGCTTCATGCGGGCAGGAGTTTACGACAGCCGCTCAGGACGCGGCGGCGGTTGCGGCAGGAGCCGCGGCGGCTTCGGCAGCCGGCGCCGCCGCCCCGCCTGGCACCGCATTGATCACGTCGGAGTCGGCGGCCGCGCGCTGTGTCGCGGGCAGGTCGGTCTTGTTGGCATCCTGCTCTGCCTGCTGCGTGAGCACCACGATGCTGATGCGCCGATTCACCGCGCCGCGCGGATTGTCGCGGTCGAACAGCACCGACGATGCCAGGCCCACCACGCGCGAGATCTGTTCGGTCGGCAGGCCGGCCTCTTCCATGGCACGCCGTGCGGCGTTGGCACGCTGCGCGGACAAGTCCCAGTTGGTGAGGCCGCTGATGCCCGCGAAGGGCGTCGTGTCCGTGTGGCCGGTGACGCTCACACGGTTGGGCACGGACTTCAGGTAGGTCGTGACCACGTGCAGGATCTCGACGGTATACGGCTTGAGCCGGGCGCTGCCGAGATCGAACATCGGGCGATTCTGTGCGTCGACGATCTGGATACGCAGACCCTCGGGCGTAATGTCGAGCAGCAGCTGGTCCTTGAACGGCTGCAGCGCCTGGCTCTTGTTGATGGCTTCTTTCAGGTCCTGCATCAGCGCATCGAGCTGTTTCTTTTCGAGCTGCTTCTGCATCGCGGCCGCCTCGGCGGCCCGCTGCGCGTCGGTCTTGAGTTCGATGGGCTTGGCCGGCTCGCTCATGACCATGGCGCCGATCTTGTCGGTCTTCTGCAGCGAGCTCTTGGGCGCATCGAGGCCGCCACCCAGGTTGATGGGCGAGGTGCTCGCGCCACCCGGCCCCATCTGGCCCGGCGCGGGCTTCACGCTCTTGCCCGGCTCCATGCTCGGGTTCTTGAAGTAGTCGAAGATGGCCGCGCGCTGCTCCTTCGATACGGCCGTCACCAGCCACATCACCAGGAAGAACGCCATCATCGCGGTCACGAAGTCCGCGTACGCCACCTTCCAGGCGCCGCCGTGGTGCCCGCCGGCGACTTTCTTGATCCGCTTGATGTAGATAGGCCGCGCGGCTTCGGTACCCGACGACTTGGGATTGGCGGCCATTTTTACGTCAGGCCTGCTTCGGCCGGCCCTTGAGCTCGTTCTCGAGGTCGGCGAACGTCGGGCGCACTTCACTGAACAGCAGCTTGCGCGCGAACTCCACGGCCACCGAAGGCGCGTAGCCGCGCACGCTGGCGACCAGCGCCATCTTCACCACCTCGAAAGCCTTGCCCTCCTCGGCCGCCTTGTGCTCCATGGCCGCCGCGATCGGGCCGATGAAGCCGTACGAAACCAGGATGCCGAGGAAGGTGCCGACCAGCGCGGCACCCACCTTGTGACCGATGGTGGCGGTGTCCGCGCCCTCGATGGCCGACATGGTGTTCACGATACCGAGCACCGCGGCCACGATGCCGAAACCGGGCAGCGCGTCCGCCACCTTCTGCACCGCATGCGCCGGCTCGTGCGCTTCCTTGTGATGGGTCTCCAGCTCGTATTCGAGCAGGCTCTCGAGCTCGTGCGGGTCGAGGTTGCCGCCCACCATCAGGCGCAGGCAGTCGGTGATGAACACCACCATGTGGTGGTCGCCGAGCACGAGTGGATAGGCCTGGAACAGCTTGCTCTCTTCGGGCTTCTCGAGATCCGCCTCGATGGCGAGCAGGCCTTCCTTGCGCACCTTCATGAGGATTTCGTAGATGAGCTTGAGCAGCGTCACGTAGTCCTCGCGCTTGTAGCGAGGCCCCTTGTGGATCGTGAGCGCCTGCTTGAACGCCGCCTTGGTGATCTTGGGCGGATTGCTGGTGAGGAAGGCGCCGAAGGCCGCGCCGACGATGATCAGCACCTCGGTGGGATGCCACAGCGCGAGGACATGGCCGCCTTCGAGGATGAAGCCGCCAATGACGCAACCGACGACCACGACCGAACCGATGATCTGGATCATGGACTCGGTATCGGCTCGCTCCCCGCAAAGTGAATAGCGGCAAGAACTTGCCGCCCGGCGGAAGCCCCGGCTGAATTATTGCGGTGCGGATGGCACGGGGCGCACGCCTACGCGCCCACCGGCGGTGCACCGACAGTGAGGGAACCCCCGGCTCACGAGAATGCGCGCCGTGACCACGCAATCCCTGCCCGCCGTGGATGCGGGCGCCCCGGCGCGGCCGCGCATGACGTGGCGACGCTGCAAGGGCCTCATTGCCTCGGACCTGTTTCGTTATCAGGGGCGCCTGGGCCAGCGCGTGTTCTGGCGGCATTTCCTGTTCGAGCCGGGTTTCCGTTACTCCGCGGCCCTGCGCATCGGCTCGTACGTGCGCACGAAACGTTGGGCGAAATTCGGCGTCCAACAGTTCATGTCCTGGACGCTGTACCGCTATTCGGTCCGTTTCGGCATTTCGATCTCGCCGCTGTCGCCGGTTGGGCCCGGCTTGTACATCGGGCACTTCGGCGGGATCGTCATCAACCATGGGGCCGTCATCGGCGCCAACTGCAACATCCAGCAGGGCGTGACGCTGGGCAAGGCGAACCGCGGCTCGAAGGCGGGCGCGCCGGTCATCGGCAACAACGTATTCATCGGCGCGGGCGCCAAGATCATCGGGCACGTCCACGTGGGCGACGGCGCGGCTATTGGCGCCAACGCGGTGGTCACGAACGACGTGCCGCCCGGGGCCGCGGTCGCCGGCGTACCGGCGCGCGTTGTGTCGGACCAGGGATCGCGAGGCTACGTGAACCGCACGGACTATCCACCTATTCTCGACTGACAAATCGGGACTGACGCATGAACCACCGGATCACGGCACTGCTGGGCTTCGTCGTTCTCGCCACGGCGTCGACGCATGCCGGCTCCAGCAACCAGGTCGCCAATCCACTCGGGCTGTTCTACGACAACAGCTTCACCAATTTCGAGGCCTACGAGCATCCGGGCGCCATGGTGGTCGCGGGCAATTGCAATCGCGACGACCCGCGCTTCGCGCGCGCGCACGCCGCCGGCGCGGAAGTCATCGTCTACATCAATCCCACTGCGGTCTACGACACGCTGCCCTGCAAGTCGAAGCCCGGACTCTACGGCTCCGACCGCAATCGCGTGCCGCTCTGGCCCTATCCCGGCCCCGGCCAGCGCTCGAGCTGGAAGCACACGCTCATGACGGACATCCGTGCCGGCTCGCCCTGGTCGGACCACGTGGTCGACTTCGTCGTGCAGCTGATGAAGAACCCCAACTTCGACGGCGTGTTCCTCGACGTGGTGGGCGCGCGCGTATGGGCCGACACCACCAACTGGAGCGAATGGCCGAAGTCCGAGCAGGACGAATACACCCGCGGCAACATCGACCTGGTCCGCCGCATCGACGAGAAGCGCCGCGAGATCAATCCCTCTTTCATCGTCGTCAACAACAGCCTGTGGGACCGCGGTGACAAGCTCGGCTTCGAGGGCGAGCAGTACGTCGACGGTGTCGTGCTCGAGCATCCGCCGCTCAACGACTATCACAAGCAGTACGCGGGCCACCGATTCGGCAACTCCGGACATCGCCGCGTGCTGGTCATCGCGCGCAGCGCCGAGGACGCATTGGCCTGGGCGAACGTTCCAGGCGTCACCAATGTGACCGACGAGCGCAGCTACGGACACCCTGGTGCGCCGCTGGTACCGTTCACCGCCAGGACCGACCGCCACTGACCTCGCGCCTGCCGCAATGCACCCGTAAGAGTTGTGAATCCGGTGCCCTTGCCCCAGTCTCCCCCGGTAGTTGGAGGGCAGCATGGCCGAAACGGGCAATGGCGGGCGCGAGCGCGCCTACGAGGCATTGCGCGATTCCGAAGAATTGCATCGCGCCACGCTGAGCAGCATCTCCGACGCCGTGTTCATGGCGAACGACGCGGGAGAGTTCACCTACGTCTGTCCCAACGTCGATGTGATCTTCGGTTTCTCGCCCGACGAAGTCCGCGCGCGCGGCACGCTTGGCGCCTTCCTCGGCGACCGGCTGTTCGATCCCTCGGAGCTCGACGCGCGTGGCGAAATCCAGAATGTCGAGCGCGAGGTCACGACACGCGACGGCACCCAGCGCACCATCCTGATCTGTCTCAAGCGCGTATCGATCCGTGGTGGCACCGTCCTCTGCACCTGCCGCGACGTCACCGCGCTGCGCCAGGCCGAGAAACAACTCGCGCTCGCGCAGCTCGAACTGGCGCACGCCGGGCGCCTCGCGCTGGTCGGCGAACTGACTGCGTCCATCGTGCACGAGATCCAGCAACCGCTGATGGCCATCTCGGCCAATGCCGAAGTCGCCACGCGGCACGTCGAGCGGTTGTCCAATGGCGCACGCGTCGAGCTCGGCGAGATCCTCGCGGACATCCAGGAAGCCAGCGCCTCGGCATCGGAAATCATCCAGCGGCTGCGCAGCCTGGCGCGCAAGCGGCCGACCGAACGGCAGAGCGTCGACGTGAACGAGCTCATTCTCGGCGTGGCCCGGCTGGTCACCGCCGATGCCATGCGCCGGCGCGTGAACCTGCGCGTGGACACCGGTACTTCGATGCCGAAGCTGGTCGTGGACCGCGTGTCACTGCAGCACGTGCTGCTGAACCTCGTGATGAACGCGATGGAGGCCATCGAGAAGATGCCGGGACCCCGCGAGGTGAAGCTGCAGTCGCGCGGCACCCGTGACGGCATCGAGGTCACCGTGCACGACAATGGCCCCGGCGTGCCCGCCGAGCTTCTGCCGCGGATCTTCGAGCCCTTCGTGACCACCAAGACGGATGGCATCGGCCTGGGGCTGTCCATCGCCCGCACCATTGTTGAAGCGCACCGGGGCCGCATCACCGCCAGCAATTCGGGCGGCGCCAGCTTCGTGATCCTGCTGCCGGCAGCCTGACACGGACCGCGACGGGCGCCTGACCCGCACCCCGCCGCGGTAGTTCGGCCTTATTTCGGCTTGCGGAATTTGAGCAGGAAGCGGTCCGTCTTGTCGTGCAAGCCCTTCTCGAAGACCGCGGTCTTGTGGTCGTCGGCTGGATTGGCGATGACGTCGCTGGAGCCGACGAACTCGAAACCCGCCGCCATGACTTCCGTCTTCACGGCATCGGGATCAATCCGATGCAAGGTCGAGGTGGCAGTGAAGCCCGCGCCCTTCTCGGTGGCATGGTCGATGACGATGTAGATGCCACCTGGCTTCAGGCTCGCGAACACCACTTTGTTGAATGCTCCCACGTCGATGTTCGGCACGTTGTGCACGTCATGGTAGTTCTGCGACGTCCAGACCATGTCGAGCTTCTCCGGTAGCTTGAGCTCGACAGGCTTTTCGACGGACACGGTCACATTCTTGTAGTGCTCGTCGGCAGCGATGGCTCGCACGGCTGCCGAGGGTTCCGGCCGGTCCGGTGGCGCGTCCGGCCGCTTGGGCGGCGCGACGGCGAATACCTGCCCCTTCGGACCTACGACACCGCTGAAGATGCGCGTGAAATAGCCGCCACCCGGTATCAGGTCGGCAATGCGCTGCCCCGGCTTCAGGCCCGCAAAGGCGATGCATTCCGCGGGCTTGCGGTCCGCGTCGCGATCGCGGTCCGCCTGGGGCCGCGCGGGATCGGCAACCGCGGCGGCAATCGGCTTTGAAACTTCCGGAGACTTGGCCAACCCCGCCGACGCGAGCGTGGCGAAACCAATGGCGGCCGCGAGCGCGGCCGATCGATGACGAAGGACAGTGCGCATGGGGATCCCCTTTCAGTCGAATGACATGAAGACCGGGGTTCAGGCCGACTTGTTTCAACCAGTCGAAGAAAATCGGTGTGGAGTTGGTCGGGACGCCGAGATTTGAACTCGGGACCCCTTGCACCCCATGCAAGTGCGCTACCAGGCTGCGCCACGTCCCGCCCGAGAAACCGATGCGCCCGCGGCCGGGGTCCGCCGCGGGGGTGCGCATCATACCTAAGCCGGCGGGAATCGAAAAATCTTATGTTCCGGCGATGCGGGCGGGCTTGAAATCGAACTTGAGCGCTGCCAGGCGCGCGGTTTCCCCGTCGCTGAGCGAATCCATGCAACGCACGCAGCTCGCGGTGTGCCAGTAGACCTGGCGCGCCTCGAACACTGCCTGCTCGCAGGTGAAATAGTCGCCGAGGTACTGCTTGTCGCTGGCCATGCGCTTGCAACCGACCGCGTGCACTTCGTGTGCGCCATCGGGCTGTGGCCGGTTGTCGACGAAATAGTGAGTCATGGTGGGAAGGCCTGTTGTTATTAAAGGTGGTGCCGCACGCGGTACTCCCGTACCTGCTCGTCGGAGATTTCGTGCGGATAGCAGACGACCTTGTCGCCGCCGGATTTGCCCTGCGCCGAACGTGCGCCGCAGGCGCGAACGATGGCGTCATAGTCTTCGGGACATGCGCAGCTTCCGGCATGGGCTTCGACGGACTCTTCCACGATGCGCTCGCGCACCTGCCCGTCGGTCATTTCGCCGGCCAGCGCGGCACCGGCGAGCAGCAGCCCGCTGAGCGTCGCGATGGTGTTAAGTAGCTTCAACTTGCATCTCCCAGAGCATTTCCGAGGACTCTGGATAGATGTGTCATCGGACGGCGCCAGGTCCCAGTGTTATGTCCTGTTCACTGTGACCCGGTGCACACCCCGGATGAAGCGCTGGTTATTGTCGTGCGCCGGCGCTCACCAGAAGTAGATGTATACGGCGATGACGATGCCGGCCACCACGCAGGTGTGGAAAATTTCCCAGAACCCGTAGCTGCGGCGCTCCTCCTCGGTCTGTTGCGCGGACACCGACTTGTAGGTCAGGCCGGCAATCTGCTCGATCGAGGCGGAAGGCGTGAACTTGCTGACCACCGCGATGACCAGGCAGGTCGCCACGAACAGCAGGAAGCTGAAGTACAGCCAGTTGATGTCGACGAAGGCCTGGATGGGCCCGGGCCAGTCGATGCCGGCACTCTGGTGCAACGCCTGCAGGAACAGCCGGAGCATGCCGAACGAGAAACCGAACGCCAGCCCGACGAAGCCGGACTTCGGCGTCACGCGTCGCGAGAAGATGCCGGCCATGAACACGGCGGCGATGCCGGGCGCGAGCAGCGACTGCACCAGCTGCAGGTAGCTGTACAGCTGCTTGCTCATGGACTGCATGATCGGAATCCAGATCATGCCGATGATCACCACGGCCGCCGTGGCCACGCGCCCGACGAACACCAGGTGGCGCTCGCTCGATTCCGGCCGCAGGCGCTTGTAGAAATCCACGGTGAACAGGGTCGCGGTGGAATTGAACAGCGAAGCCAGCGCGCTCATCAGCGCTGACAACATGCCGGCCAGCACCAGGCCCCGCAAACCGATGGGCAGCAGGTTCGCGACCAGCACGGGGAACGCGCCCTGCGGTGTCGTGCCGATGGACTCGAAGCCCGGGTACTTCTGCCTGAACAGCGCCACGGCGATCATGCCGGGGATCAGGAAGATGAACACCGGCGCAAGCTTCAGGTAGGCCGCGAAGATGGTGCCGCGCCGCGCCTGCTTCAGTCCGCGCGCCGACAGGACGCGCTGCACGATGTATTGATCCGTACACCAGTACCACAGACCGATGATGGGTGAGCACAGCAGCACACCGAGCCACGGTGTCTCACCCGGATCGAACAGGAATCCCGGAAATCCGTGCGTCGCGGTCGTGGTCGACAACGGCCGCCACAGGTGCAGGTTGTCCGGGTTGGCGGCCAGCAGCGCATGCCAGCCACCGATCTCGTGCAGCCCCACGAACAGCAGCACCGCCGAGCCGGTCAACAGCACCGGCACGTGCATGGCCTCGGTCCACAGCACGGAGAGCATGCCGCCGGCGATCACGAACACGCCGGTGATGATCACCAGGAACGCCGCGGAGAACCAGAAGAAATCGACCTCGCCGAACAGCGGCAGCGTGATGGTCTGGTAGCCGAGAATGGTCTGGATGGCGAAGGCGCCGGCGAAAATGGTGACCGAGGCCTTGGTGAGGATGTACGCCGCGAGAAAGATTCCCGAGAGCAACGTGCGCGTCTGCGCGTTGTAGCGCCGCTCCAGGAATTCGGGCGTGGTGAACACGTGCGCGCGCAGGTAGAAAGGCGCGAACACCCAGCCGAGCACCAGCACCAGCCAGGAGTGCAATTCCCAGTGCGCGAAGGCCATGCCGGATGCGGCTCCCGACCCGGCGAGCCCGATCAGGTGCTCGGCGCCGATGTTGGAGGCGAAGATCGACGAGCCGATCAGGAACCAGCCGGCGCTGCGGCTCGCGAGAAAGTAATCCGCGGTGTCCTTTTCCTTCTTGAGGGCCGCCCAGACGCAGATGGCGGTGTTGGCGACGAAATAGAGTGCGACTACCGCCCAATCGAGCGTGCCGAAAGAAACCGCGGTTCCGGTCATGTTCTCCCTCGTGTGCAAAGCCTGTCTAACTAGCGGAGGCGCCGTCCGCGCAGGCGCCGCAGGCTGCCGAGCGATGGCTCGTACGCCGGCGGATGCGCGCCGGCCGTGGCCGCAGTCCCCCCGTGCCACGGGGTGCGAGCTTAAGTGGCGGACGCCCTGTTCGGAAGTACCAGGTGGGAAGTGACGCTTGTCTGGCGGGCCCGGTTCTGCACTGGCGCAATTTCGGCCCGGCGGCTAGGCACTTTGGACAATGGCAGCACCGATCCGGCGACCGCCAGAATCGCCAATAGCTGCGCTCGGAGGTGGGGAAATGAAACGCACCATAGCAATTTGTGGATCCTTGCTGGTCACCCTCCTCGCGTCGGGACCCGCGTCCCTCGCGCAGGCGCCCACCCCCGCCCCCGCGGCAACGCCGGCCCCGGACAACAAGACGCCGCCCTTCAAGAAAGAAGAGCTGGAGCAGATTCTGGCGC
>Ga0126377_10002509_pt1 | contig 12681 bp, 15 predicted proteins | sample PanSoiMetPlot_22_FD_92647 | JGI IMG/M metagenome (GOLD analysis project Ga0126377, IMG submission 92647) | Tropical forest soil microbial communities from Panama - MetaG Plot_22 | ecosystem: Environmental > Terrestrial > Soil > Tropical forest > Bulk soil | place: Panama | collected 2016-02-17
ATCACACTCCGCCATCCGCGCCCGGACATACGCGAGCTCGAAGCCGATCTCCTTGACCGTGTCAACGCGCTCGGCATCGGCGCGCAGGGACTCGGAGGGGTCGTGACTGCACTTGCGGTGAACGTCGAAGTGGCGCCGACGCACATCGCGGGGCTGCCAGTCGCCGTGAACCTCAACTGCCATTCGACGCGGCGCGCGACGATCGCATTGTGACGCGAGGAGGCCGCATGCAGGTGTTTGCGATCGCACCAGGTACTGTCAAGACGATGGGAACAGGGATGCTCCTGAAAGCGCTGGCGGCGCTGCGTTGATGACCGACATCGCGAAGCTCGACGCGCGCAGCGGCACACCGTCGATGACCCATCTGCGAGCGGGCGACGCCGTCGAAGTGACCGGCCGGCTGCTCACGCTCCGCGACGCGAGCGCAGCCCGACTCGCGCGCGCCATCGACTCCGGCGATCGTCTGCCTGTGTGGCTCGATGGTCAGATTCTCTACGCGGTCGGGCCGTCACCGGCCAAACCCGATCAGATCATCGGATCGGCAGGTCCAACGACGACGGCGCGCATGGCGAGGTACTTCCCGACGCTCTTTGCTGCGGGTGTGCGCGCCGTGATCGGCAAGGGCGAGCTTCACGGTGACGAGATGGCTCCTTTCACCGCGCACGGTGTCGTCTACTTTGCGGCAATCGGCGGACTCGGCGCACTGCTGGCCAAGCACATCACCGCGGCGACCGTGATCGCATTTGAGGAACTGGGCCCCGAAGCGCTTTACGCGCTCGACGTCGAAGCGTTTCCGGTCGTGACGATCATTGATATGGCGGGTCGAAATTTTCACGAGGACGCGCGTGCTCGATGGAGGAGACATACGCCGTAGCGCGGTCGCGCCGAAGCCTTTGGCGTAGGCGGAAGCCCGCACGTCAACGACAGATTCGAAATCCGGCCGTCGGCTCTGTGACGCAATTGCACGCGGGTCGGCAGAAATACTCAGCAATACGAACGAATCGCCGGCTCAGTACGGGGCATGGGACTTGCTCTGCCGCAAGGCATGAGTACGTCTGCCCCGCAAGCTCCCCCCCGTTACAGCATTGCTCCGACTGAAAGGGGCTGGCTGCTGACGATTCAGAACGATCATTTCTCCGTGATGCAGGTCTTCCGTTCTGCCGCGACCGCGCGGCAGGCAGTCGATCGCATGATGGAGTTCTTCTACACGATGAGTGCGTAGCCGCCAACCGGCCTCGACGCCGCATGAGCGGCGGCGCTCAACCCTCTCGTTTTCTCCACGCCGGCAGGAACCGGCTCCAGCGACTTTGTGTCGAGTCGCTTCCGAGCAAGACATAGCGGTGCCAGTCGTCGCGATGTGATGTCACGTGGATCGGACGCAGGGCGAGCAGTCCGGTCGGTCCGATCGACGATCGCAGATAACGGATCTCCGCCACCGCGCTGTGCGCGTCGGGGTGCACCGGCATGTTCACGCCGGCATCGCGCGCGAGCAGAACCGTCTTTGCCTGAATCGAGAGTTCCAGCTCGACGCGAAGCAGGCACAACATGTCAGCGACGACGGGGCCCGGGAAACGCTGACGCAACTCCTGCAGGTAGGTACTGAATCTCGTGCGGCCGAGCGTGTCCGATGAGAACACTTCATGCAGCATGAAATCGAGGTCCAGCCCCGCGCCCACCCATTCGCGTGTTGCCCGCTCGCTGCGAGCAAAGACCCACAACATGACCAGTGGCAGGGCAAGCAGAAGAACTGCTGTTGTCGCCAGACGCGAGACCGGAACCAGATTGAACGCGCCGTGGATCGCGAGCGCCGCAATCAGCCCGGGCATGAAGATCACGACGCGACGGTCGCGATGCCGCTCGGCGGCCGTGTGAGACAACATGGCGAACACCGCAGTCGTCGCGCCATGCAACATCGCCGTCCCGAGTCCACGCACGTACCACAGGACGAAGCTGGCGTCTGACAGCACGCGCAGATACTGAAGGTTCTCGATCAGCGCGAACCCGGTACCGACTGCGAATCCGAGCTGCGCCGCGTCGACCGGGAAGCCGATTCGTCGTCGCAGGATCAGATGCGCGATGAACGCGGCCTTCAGGACTTCTTCCGTGAGTGGTCCGATGATGCCGCTGTTCCACACCGGAGGCAGGGGCAGTATGGAAGTGAGGAGCACCTGGGCGGCGTATGCCAGCAGCGCTGACACGATGCCCCACGCGATGGCCGTCGCAATCGCTCGCGGACGGGCAAGCTTGAAGCTGTCCATCAGCACGAGCACGCCGAGGAAGAGCAGGACCGGGAGCACAGCGACGAGCGCCTTGGCGATCGTCGCCGTCACCGCAGCACCTTCAGCGAGTTCATCGCCTCGCGTGGCATGCGGTGAAGGTATCTCAGGTGAGACAAACCAGACGACGGGAGCGTGACCTCAGTGCGTCACGCTCCCGGACCAGGCTTCAAAGCGTGGGAGGGAAGCCAGGGGATTTCTCAGTGTGCGTTCGGCGCGGCGTGCTTCGCGGCGTTCGCGGCTGGATTCGGTGCCACCGCGGCATCGAGTGCGGCGCCCGAGGCGCCGAGTACCGCGTTCACTGCCGCATCGTGTGAAAGTGCGAGCGCCATGTCCGGTCGGGCGAGGGCCGCTCCAAGCGACGCGCTCGCGATCGCCTGCGCCACACCAGGCGCTGCGAGCGCCGCGCGCAGCGCCGCGCTCGATTGCAGGACCGCGTCGAGCCTGGCGTTCCTCGCAGCATCGGCGCGCACGCCAGCCGCTGCGCCGATTCGCGCATCCGCGTTCGCATTGCGAGCAGAGTCGACGATGGCTGCCCGCACGTCGGGCGACGCGAGCGCCGCGCGAACCGACGCGTCGGCCAGCGCCCGCTGAAAGTCCTTGTTCTTCAGCGCCTGCTGCGCGACCTGGTCTGCGGCCAGTTGGCGAAATACGTCGCTGTGAAGGAAGGCCTGAAGCTCGCCGTCCTGGGCTTTGACGTCAGCACTCGAGATTGGCGCGGCCTGATACCGCTGTGCCGCGCCGATGGTCGCTTCGGTGCCCTTGTCCACCGGTGGGTATCCCGGTAATCGCAACGCAGCCAGTGCGACGGCCGCTGCGGCCGCCACAATCCAGAGCATTCTCCTGGCCATGGTCCTGCCCCTCAGCACGAAGACGGTCTGGGGGGTGGCCTGCCCTCGTGCGCGATTGGCAATCGTCGACATGACCGTCCCCACTATCGTCGAGGGGGGATCAACGTCGGGCAGTTCCTTCAGCATCCGACTTGCGTCGTCGCCGTCAGGCCATGGGTCGTCGATATTGGTCATCGTGTCACTCGCCAGTCGACCAGCAGGTCGCCCAGCTGTTGTCGAGCCGTATACAACCGCGATTTCACTTTCGCGGGCGGAATACCGAGAGTCGAGGCGATCTCGTCATACGAGAGCTCCGTGAAGTGACGAAGCACCACGACTTCCCGGTATTCCATCGAGAGGTTCAGCAACGCCGTCTGGATCGCCTGCTGACGCTCTCTCACTTCGACTGGGTCTGCCCCTCGACCAGCAGGAAGATCCAGTGATACCGACGACTCCGGCCGCCGTGCCCGAAGGACGTTCAAACACTCGTTCTTCAGAATCCGATACAGCCAGTTGAAGAACCGCTGTCCGGAATCGAAGCTGTCGAGATGCTCGTATGCCTTGACGAAAGCTGTCTGCGTCGCGTCCCGGGCATCCTCGTAGTTACCGAGCATCCTGAGGGCAACGTTGAACAAGCCTCGCTGGTAACGGACGACGATGGCCTCGTACGCGTCACCTTCACCTTCCAGGCATCGCGCAACAGCCTTCGCGTCGTCGGCATCGTCCATCAAATACACGGCACCGCCCCGAAAGTTGGTAAGCTTATCCCACCGTTCCCCGGTCCTACTCCTGACAGAAATCAAGGAACCTCACGGATTGAATAGTCTGCCGACCGCCAGACTTCTGCGGCGATCGACAGGCGATCCCCTGGGGAATCCCACCCCGTGAGCGGCCAAGACGATGTCGTCTGGTACCTGTGCATCACCGAAGAAGATCTCGGGCAGATGGTGGTGTTGACCGTCGAAGGACGGGTGTTCAGCCAGACGGTTGCCGACTTCGCCGCACGGCTGGCCAGCGTCGCCTCCGGAGTACGACGCGGTCTCATCGTCGATTTTTCGGCGGTCGACTACATCAACAGCGAGGGCTTGCGAACGCTCGAAGCCGCTGCGAAGCGAGTGCGGTCCTCGCGCGGCGAGCTGGTGGTATGCGGGCTCTCTCCGGCGCTCAGGACCACGTTCGATCTCGCCGGCTCAATCGCGCATCTGGCGATCGAGCCGTCGCGTGAGGCGGCTGTCCGTTACTTCAGCCCGCGTGGCTGACTGGCGGCCAGCAGGGGCTGGCGGCACGCTCCGCTGAGACAGTAGCGATTCCTCGCCACCCATCGATACAGGTGATGGAGCCGCGGCATCACGCCGGGGGCCCTGCTCATCGCCCAGAGCGGCCAGGCCCACCAGATTCGTCGTGCGATCTCGACCACCGCGTTCGCGCCGCCGAGAACCGAACCGTCGTCGAGGTGCAGCCGCACTTCGTCGAGTAGTTGCTCTTCGCTGACACCGAGGATGGTGGCAGCGCCCGTTGTCTGCAGCGGCCTCAGGGCGAGGTGACGTCGACTCAGCACTTGCTCGAGCCTTCGCGCTGTCCCGGCGCAGAGCCTGCAGTCGCCGTCGTAGTAGATGGTCGCCGCGATTCGAGCATCGTCAGCGCGCACAACAGCCTCCAGTCCTCTCAGTTGCCGAGGCCCAACGCTTTCAGCACCTTGTCGCCGGCTTTCATGAACTTGACGATCGCCGCCGGCGTCCATCGCCGGGTCTGGGTGTACAGCGCGGTGGTCGTCTCGAAGAATCTGCAGAGATCGCGCAATCGCGCTTCGGTGTACTCGTCGGTCGCTTTGTCCTTCTCCGCCTCGAGGATGCACTCGTGGAGCATGTGCATCGTGGGATCGAACTCGCGCTTCTTGCGCTCGTCCATGACGACACGGAACATCTCCCACACGTCTTTCATGCTTTCGAAATGATCGCGCTTGTCCCCGTGCACGTGCACGAGTCGGACGATGCCCCAGCTTTGAAGTTCCTTCAGGCTGGTGCTGACGTTGGAGCGCGCGACTTCCAGCGCGCCGACGATGTCGTCGGCGTTCAGGGGCTGAGGCGAGATGAACAGCAGCGCGTGCACCTGTGCCACCGTCCGATTGACGCCCCATTTCGTCCCCATCTCTCCCCAGTGGAGGATGAACTTCCGTTGAACCGGCGAGAGCCGCGCCGCAGGTGATGTGTGTGTCGCGGCGGTCATTTCAGTAATTTCTGTATATACAGAAATTACTGAATATAAGGATGGAAGTCAAGTCACGTGGCCCCTGCGTCGTTACTGCGGCTTCAGGACGCCGGGCGGACGGTCAGGATCGCCAGGCGTCGAGGGCGGGCCCTGCAGGTGCGGGACGTCGACGTTGTTCTCCTGGCAGATGTATTCAATCAGCTCGTCTCCAGGCGGTGAGAGCTCCGCGGTGAACGTGACCGTGAACGGGCGCGCGTACGCCCCGGGGTCGTCGATCGTGATCCGATTGACCAGCGTCGTCGGGGTGGTGCGGGTATAACGCTCGATGACGTGCAGGCGCTCCGTGTGCGGATGGCCCTTGAAGTCGAACCAGAACTTGTCGTTGAAGCCCACGCTGTCGACGACGAGCGTGTTGCCTTCCCAACGGCCGATCGAGTGTCCGTACCACGTCGGGTCGAGGTCCTTGGGATGCGGCCGGCCGTCCATGAAGATCTGCCGGTAGCTGTGGATGTTGCCTTCGAACAGGAAGAAGATGTGCGTCGGCGTCTGCACGATGCGCCATGGATAGGGCGCGATGCGCGGCACGCCGGTCGGCAGGCAGTTCGCTTCCGGATCGTCCTTCGATTGCAGGCCGTCCATGAGCTTCTTCGCCGAGGGCAGCAACGGAATCGTCTCGCCCTTGGGGAGTCCCTGCGCGATATCGCCGATCGGGCCGCCGCCCCGCCAGAGTCCTGAGAGATCCAGTCGGGTTTGGGCGCTGATCGAAGCGGTCATCGCCAGCGCGACTGCCGTCGTGAAGAGCTGCCGTCTCATGTTCCCCGTCAAATCACGCGGATCTTAGCAAAGCCCGGCCGGTTCAACGTTCAAAGAGCGTCTCGCCGTTCAGAGTGGGCGGTCGACTCGTTAGAGATTGATGAAGGGAGCGACCCGTGGAAATCCAGGAACGAATGGTCGGGTCCGTCGTCGTCCTCGATCTGAGCGGACGCATCATGGTCGGCGAGAACGACGGGAGGTTGAAGGACAAGGTGAACAGCCTGATCTTTCAGGGTCATCACTACATCCTTCTGAATCTGGGCGACGTTGTCTACATCGACAGCAACGGTCTCGGTGAACTGGTGTCGTCGTATTCGGCAGTGGCGAAACGGGGCGGGCAGATCAAGCTCGTCAACCTCACGAAACGGGTCGAAGACCTGCTCGCGATTTGCCGTCTGCTGACGGTGTTCGACACCTACGACGACGAAACCGCGGCGATCGCGAGTTTTCCAGAGGCCGTGAAGGCGTAGCACTCAGTACGTACGTCCGAGATCGACGATCCAATCCTCGAGGCCGGGACCGGCCGCGGGATAGCGGGTCAACACCTGCGGATCGTGGCCAGGGACGATGTGTGCCGGCGAGTCGGCAAGCTTCTTCAACGTGGAATAGCCCTCGAGCGTCTCCGCGACACTGTAGGTGATCGGGAACACGCGCCCCTCGTCGATGTGCGCGTAGAGGTGCGAGGCATCGGCGGCGAGCACGACCTGGCCGCGTGCGGTCTTCACGCGCACCGACTGCAGTCCCATCGAGTGGCCACCGATGTGGTGCAGCGTGACGCCGGGCACGAGCGTCTCGCTGCCCTCGTGAAAGACGACGCGATCGGTGAACACCTTCCGCACCATCGCGATCACATCGTCGGCCTCAAACGGGATGCGTTGATGGGCGTGACACATGCAGCGGCCGGTGCTGTAGGCCATCTCGCGATCCTGCAGGTGATACCGCGCGCGCGGAAACAGATCGTGGTTGCCGCAGTGGTCGTAATGCAGGTGGCTGATGATGACGTCCTGCACCTCGTCGGGGTTGACGCCGATCGCGCGCAGTCCTTCGGCCACCGGCTTGACGATCACGCGCCCGCGTTTCACGGCCATCGCGTGGTCGAAGCCGGTATCCATGACGAACGTGCCGTGGGCACCCCTGATCACCCAGACGAAGTAGGCGAGCGGCTGCAGGATGTCGTGGGGATCGCCGCTGATGTAGTTCTCGTGTGCCTTGCGATCGTGGTGCGCGTAGCGCACCGCATAGACCTCGTGGACGTCAGACATCGAATTTCCGGCCGCGTGTTTCTGGTCCGCTCCAGACGGCGATGCCGCCGAGCACCGCGGACGTAATCATCGCCGCGCTCATGCCGTTGACGGCGGACACGCCCCGGTCCTGAGCGGCGCCGAGGATGAGTGGCATCAACGCACCGATCGCCGATCCCGCGTGGTAGCAGAACCCCGGACCCACGCCGCGGACTTCGGTCGGGAATCGTTCGACAGTGTACGCGGGCGCCATACCCCACACGCCCATTCCGAAGAATCCCATCGTCGCTGCACCGAGGATCAGCGTCGGCGTCGTGCCGCCATAGAGAAAGAAGGGCAGAGATGCAGGGCCAAGGATCAGTGTTGCCGTGAACGCGCCACGCCGGCCGAGCCGTCCTTCCGATATCCGTCCCCACGTCGCTGTGCCGAGAATCGCACCGGCGTTGAACGCAGCCAGACAGGGCAGGAGGAGGTTCGTCAGCCCTCGGTCGCGCAGTACGGTCGGATACCAGAAGTTCAGCGAGTAGTAGATGCACATGAACGATCCGATGACGAGTGTCGTCTGGATCGTCGTGGTGAGGAGATCATTCTGGAAGATCCGTACGAGCGACAGCGTCGGGCCGGCGTTAGCGGCACCACTTTCTTTCAACTGCCGCTGACGCTCGAGCCACACCGGACTTTCGGGGACGCGCGCGCGAATCCACAGCGTGAAGAGCGCCGGAATGATGCACACCCAGAACATGACCCGCCAACCGAGATCGGGTGTATCGCTGAAGCGCGGGTAGATGAAGTGAAACACCGCGGCGGCGAGGAGATATCCCCAATACCAGCCGCCGAGCAATAGTCCCGAGGCAAGACCTCGCAGCCGGGCGGGCCAGTGCTCGAGGACGAGCGGCATGCCTGCCGCCCACTCGCCGCCCATGCCGAGACCGAACAGCGCGCGGATACCGAACAGGACCGCGTAGGTCGGCGCAAACCCGCTCAAGAACGCGAAAAGAGAGAACCAGAGCACCGACACCATCAGCGGTAGCTTCCGTCCCCACTTGTCGGCGGCGGTGCCTGCAACCGTTCCCCCGATGAGCCGCATGATCAGCGTGACGGTTCCGAGCGCACCACCAAGCGCGCGGTCCACGCTGAAGCTGTTCATGATGTCGACCACGATCAACGCGAGGATGTTGAAGTCGAACGAGTCGACGATCCACCCGAGGAAAACGGCCCAGAACGCGCGCCATTGATCGCGCGTGACCTGGCGATACCAGGGGATCGTCTCAGACGCGTCGAGGGTTCGGGCAGCCGCCTGGGAAGTCATTCGCCGGATTCTAGTTGTGCCGATCGCGTTTGTCGAACCGGAGAGGCGTTCAGTCCGTTCATTTTTCAGGTGTTCGACGTTTACCCCTGCGGGTGCGGGTCACCTGAGGAGCGAAGATGAATCGCATCATTCCTGCCGCAATCGCCATCGGGGCATTTCTCGTTTCCCTCGAAGTCGGGTTGGCGCAACAGCCGCCGGCCGTGTTCATCAAGGCAACGTCGGTGGCCGACCTGCGCACGTGGGACGGCTATGTCACGGCACGTGAGCGTGCCGGAGAGCTCCAGGTGCTGAGTGCGGAGCGCGATCCGTCGTTGCCGGACAGGGTCGTCGAACGCCTTCAGCAGTATCACCAGGGTGTCCCGGTCTGGGGTGCTCAGGTCGTTCGTGATTCGACTGACGGCGTCGCCGAATCGATCTTCGGCGACGTGTCCCTGCCGCTGACGATCTCCACCGAACCGCGCCTGTCGATGTCCGATGCGCAGCGTGTCCTGACCGGCGACAGCGGCTTCCTGCTTCGTCAGCCGCAGTTGACAGTCTTGTCGCTCGAGAGCGGCGACCCCCGCCTCGCCTACACCGGTGTGCAGTCGAGCGACACGGGCGTCTTCCGCATCTTCATCGACGCGCAGACCGGCGCCGAGCTGCTTCGGTACTCCGAGATCGAAACGCAGTCGGCGATCGGCACCGGCCGCGGCGCCATCGGTGACCGGAAGAAAGTGTCGGTGACACAGCAGGGCGGAGCCTATGTCGCCGACGACAAGATGCGCCCGCCGAAGCTGACGACCTACGACATGAGGGGGGACCTGCCGCGCGCATTCCAGGTCGTCGATCAGGGGGCACCGCTCTTTGCCTCCGACATTGCCTCTGACTCCGACAACGATTGGACAGATCCGCCCACGGTGGATGCCCATGCCTACGTCGGCCTGACCTACGACTACTACTTCAAGCGTCACGGGCGAAGGGGACTGGACGACCGCGATCGGCCGCTCGTGGCGATGGTCAACGGCACCCGGCAGCAGGATTGGGCGTCGACACCTCCTCAGCTCCTTGGTCTGTTCGTCCTCAATGCGTTCTGGTGCGGCGCGTGTGGTCCCGGTAATGTGGGCGTGATGTACTTCGGCAACGGCGCTGGCCCACAGGGTTTCATCGTCAACGGCGTCCAGCAGACGATTGGGTATTTTTCCGGGTCGATCGATATCGTTGCCCACGAGTTGACCCACGGCGTCACCCAGTCATCGTCGGGGCTGATCTATCTGAACGAGTCAGGTGCGCTGAATGAATCCTTCTCCGACATCATGGGCGCGTCGGTCGAGTTCTTCCATCAGCCGGTTGGCTCCGGCTTGGGCCAGGCCGACTATCTGCTCGGAGAAGATACATTCCGTGGCGGGTTGAACGGGAACCGGTCGATGGAGAACCCGGCGTTGTTCGGGGATCCCGATCACTATTCGAAGCGCTTCACCGGAACCACGGACAACGGCGGCGTGCACACGAACTCGGGGATTTCGAACCACGTCTTCTACCTCGCGATCGAAGGCGGCACCAATCGCACGTCGGGGTTGGCCGTCCAAGGCGTCGGCGCAGCGAACCGCGAGCAGATCGAGAAGGTGTTCTATCGCGCATTCGTGTTCCTGCTGCCGGCCAACGCGACGTTCTCGAATGCGCGCGGGACAACGATCCAGGCGGCGCGCGATCTCTACGGCGCGGGCAGCGCACCCGAGCGCGCGGTCACGCAGGCCTGGACCGCCGTCGGTGTGAACTGAGGAGGATGGCCATGAGACGCACAACCGCACTCGTTGTCATCGTCGTTGGACTCGCCGCAGTTGCGATCGCGAATCCTGCGTCCGCGCAGACGCGGCCACCGGTGCCACGCCGTCCCCAGCCGACGGATCGCATCTTTATCTCCGTCGACGGGATGTATCAGGCTGGATCGGAGAACTTCACAGACAGCGCGACCTTTCCGGCGAATGCCGAAACTGCGACTTTCAATTCCGCTTACGACGTGAAACCGGGACCGGCATTCAGCATTGCCGGGAGCGGCCTGGTCTGGCGGCAGCTTGCGATCGGCATCGGAGTGAGCCGATTCAGTCGTGAGACGCCGACCGCGGTCACCGCCTCGATCCCGCACCCGTTCTTCTTCAACCAACCTCGATCGCTCACGGAAGATATCGCTGGATTTCATCGCGAGGAGCTCGCGGTCCACGTCCAGGCGCGCGCGATGGTGCCGATGTCGAACCGGCACATGCAGACGATGGTGTACGGGGGGCCATCGTTCTTCAGCGTCAAGCAGGACGTCCTGAATCGGGTCGGCTATTCCGAGACATATCCTTACGACTCGATCACGCCTGCACCTGGTCAGACTGCTTCAGTAAGCAAGTCGAAGGTGGGCTTCAACGCCGGTGCCGACGTCGCGTACTTCTTCACGCGGCAGGTGGGCGTTGGCGGCACGGCTCAGTATGCCGGGACGACGATGGCGCTGAGCTCGGCTAGCGGTGGCACAGTCGACGTCAAAGTCGGTGGATTTCAGGCCGGAGGTGGATTGCGGCTGCGGTTCTAGGAAAGCCAGGAAGGCAGGAATCAGGAAGCAGGAGGAAGCAGAGGCTGAGCTCGAGAACGGCATTTCCGCCGAACGCGCCGGGGGTATCATCGTGACCGTCTCGCTCTGAGCGTGATGAGTCGAACGCTGCACCCGGGCGTCAGGTTCGGTCCGTACGAAATCCATTCGCTCGTCGGGGAAGGCGGCCTGGGCGAGGTCTGGAAGGCGAGTGATCGCGCGAGCGGTCGCCATGCCGCGCTTAGAGTTCTTCCCAATCCTCCATCTGCCGATCCCCATCGCTTCGACCGGTTCGAACGCGACGTCCATCTGCTCACGTCGCTGAATCATCCGAACATCGCGACGATCCATGGCGTGTTCGAGGCAGACGGCGTCCGGGCGCTCGCGTTCGACTGGATCGACGGTGTCGTTCTGGCGGAACGCATCACCCATGGTGCCTTCCCTGTCGATGAGGCCTTGCCCGTGGCCGTACAAATCGCCGACGCGCTGGGCGCGGCGCACAAGCACGGCGTCATTCATGGCGACGTGAGGCCGTCGAACATCAAGCTCTCCGCAGAGGGATTGGCGAAGGTCCTCGACTTCGGCCTCGCCGAGATCTTCGAGCCTGAGTCCGCGCCATCAGCGGCCGCAGCGCTGGCGGCTTCGGCGCGACAGCGGGGTGTCATCCTCGGGACGGCCGCGTACATGAGTCCAGAGCAGGTGCATGGCGCACCTGTCGATCCGCGCGCCGACGTCTGGGCCTTCGGGTGTGTGCTCTTCGAGATGCTCACGGGCAAGTCACCGTTCACGGGTGACGACCTTACGGAAACGATGACATCCATCGTGAGTGTCGAACCCGAGTGGGCGCTGTTGCCATCGACGGTGCCTTCGTGGGCTGCGCTCGTCCTGCGTCGCTGTCTGGAAAAGGACGCGCGCGCCCGCAGTCAGAACCTCACTGACATCTCTGCTTCCATCCGTGAGGGGATTTCCGAAGCGGGCGCGGACGAAGCGTTCCTCAGGATGCCCTCTCTCAAGCGGATATCCGACGCGAAACGGGGCAGTGCGCTGGCCGGTGCTTACCGTGACGAAATAGACCTTCCCGGGTTGAAGCGGTGGGCGCGCACCCTCGTGCCTCGCGGTGCGGACCTCCACATCGATGACATCGTGAATGATGTCGTTCGCACGGGCGGTAAGCCTCTGCGCTTCGAGCCGCATCGCCGTGAATCGTTGCGGGAATATCTGCGACGAGCGGTGTTCACTCGAATTCAAGACGAGCTGCGTCGTCCGATGCGTACGACAGAACCTCGCCCTGAAGGGCCGCCCGAGGGCATTTTGATACGTCGAGAACATCAGGGCGAACGGTCGACGCCCACCAAAACGACCCGCGCGCAACAGTTCATCGACTTCATCCGGCGAAAGAAGAACCCTCCGCGCGTGTAGTGTCGATTCGCCGCCGCGGGTCGATCGCCAGCCACGC
>Ga0126377_10002510_pt1 | contig 12681 bp, 10 predicted proteins | sample PanSoiMetPlot_22_FD_92647 | JGI IMG/M metagenome (GOLD analysis project Ga0126377, IMG submission 92647) | Tropical forest soil microbial communities from Panama - MetaG Plot_22 | ecosystem: Environmental > Terrestrial > Soil > Tropical forest > Bulk soil | place: Panama | collected 2016-02-17
CAGCGCACCCGGTCGTTCTGGAAACTCGAATCGGCAGATGCGTTCGCCGCTGACGTGCGGCGACCGGCCGCCGACCATATAGCGGACGTGCTGCTTGGCCAGCTCGTTCTCCGTCAGGTCCACCGCGTCGTAACCGCGCGCCCGCAGCTCCTCGAGCAGGTGACCGCTCTCTTTCACCCGCTCGGCCGCTCGATCGGCGCGCGTCCCGAGGCCCACGAGAATCTGCGCGCGCTCGCGGCCGCTCAGCCGGTAGTTGAACTCGGTGATCTGACGGTTGCCGAGCTCGCCGCAGAACGCCAGGAACGCGCCGCGTTCCTCGGGAATGGTGACGGCAAACAGGGTTTCGTGTCCTTCGCCGACTTCGGCGCGCTCCGACACGAAACGAAGGCGATCGAAGTTCATGTTCGCCCCGCTGACGACCGCCACCAGCGATTGAGGACGTGGGCCGTGAGTCCAGACATAGTTCTTCATCCCCGCCACCGCGAGCGCGCCGGCCGGTTCCACGATCGTGCGGGTGTCGTCGAAGATGTCCTTGATGGCGGCGCAGATCTCGTCGTTCGACACGCGCACGATGTCGTCGACCGTCGCGCGCACGACGGGAAACGTATACTGCCCGACCTGCCTGACGGCCACACCGTCGGCAAAGATGTCGACGTCTTCGATCGCGACGGGGCGGCCTGCCTCGATCGAACGCGCCATTGCGTCCGACCCGTCCGACTGGACGCCGATCACTCGGATGTCGGGACGCACCGTCTTGATGTACGCGCCAATCCCCGCGATGAGGCCGCCGCCGCCGATTGGAACGAACACCGCCGCCAGCTCGCGCGGGCCCTGCTGCAGCAGCTCCATCGCGACCGTCCCCTGTCCTGCCATGACGAGCGGGTCGTCGAACGCATGAATGAACGTGAGCGGACGCTCGTGCAGCAGCTCTTCGCAGCGCCGTTGAGCCTCGGCGTAGTGATCCCCGTGAAGCTCGATCTCGGCGCCGAGGTTCCGAACCGCATCCACCTTGACTCGTGGCGTCGTCCGGGGCATCACGATGGTCACTGGCGTGATGCCCAGCTTCCTCGCGGCGAATGCGACACCCTGCGCGTGGTTTCCAGCACTTGCCGCAACGACGCCACGAGCGCGCTCGTCGGGCGACAGACGCGCCATCCGGTTGTACGCGCCCCGAATCTTGTAGCTGAAGATCGGTTGTGTGTCTTCGCGCTTCAGCAGAATCGACGTACGGAGGCGCTCGGACAGACGGGCTGCCGGCTCGAGGGCCGTGACGCGCGCGACGTCATAGACGCGGCTCGTCAGGATCTCGCGAAAGAGCGTGTCCAGCAGTGCGTGACGCGAGTCCGGGCCCTGCCCCGGCACATGCGTCGTCATAGACGCGGCAAATCAGAGATTCTAGTCATCGGCGTCCGTTTGCGGCGCATGCTGGCTCCAGTACTGCCGGATGGCCGCTCGCGGATCGTTGACGACGCGCGTGTTCGAGTCGAAGATCATGGTCGCACGCGTGCGCGCATCGTACGCCGGCCAGTGCGGGATCTGGTCGTTGTCCGGATTGCCGGTCTTGGCGAACGCGACGAACGTCGACGCGAGACGCTTTGCCATCTGGCGGCCGGCAGCCTCGCCGGTACCACAAATCCCGTTGCGATACAGGTTGAAGGACGCGTCGACGTCGTGGCCATGCACGGCCCCCAGCTTCCCGTCGAACGCGGGGGTCGCCCACTCCCACAAGTACATCCACGCAGACGCGCCGCCCTGCGCCGCTTTCCGTTCGGCCTGCGTGATCGCGCGCGACCGGACCTGGGTGTCAGTGAAGACCTGTGCCTGAACCAGGTACGGAGCCTTGCCAGCCGTCACGGGTCGATAGAGGTCCAGAATCTCGGCGGCCTTGCCCTTGTAGCGCTCGTCGATCAGCGCCGACAGGCCGCTTTCGCTCAAATCCCAGTTCGTCAGCCGGAGCGCCGCATCCTCGAGGGTCGTGGCGATGATGACGGGCACGTCGCGCGACTCGACGGGCGCCGCCGGATCGAACGGATGATGTGGCAGGTACTTGCCGTCGACGACGGGCGTGAACGTTGCGCCGGTTGATTGAACCTGCGCCTCGAGCAGTTGTTCCCATGGCAGACGCTGGATGTCGCCGATCCTGTTGCGCGCGATGCCCAGTTTCTTGAGAAAGAGGTCTGCGGATTTTTCGGCGTCAGCGTCGGCAACGAGTCGAAGCGTCGATCCGCTCTGAACGACCGCTCGATGAAACAGACCCTTCGCCGCTGGCGTCGCCAGCAGCGTCGAGGTCTTCGAGCCTCCGCCGGACTGGCCGAAGATCATCACGCGAGAAGGATCCCCGCCGAACGCCGCGATGTTGTCGCGCACCCACTCGAGCGACGCGACCATGTCCATCACCCCGCAGACGCCGGCGGACTTGAATTCCTCGGGCGCACCAACCGCGGCCAGGTGCGTATAGCCGAAGCTGGCCAGGCGATGATTGACCGTCACGACCACGACGTCGCCGAGCAGCGCGAGCTGACCGCCGTCGTACATCGGGCCGTTGGCCGATCCGGTCGCCCATCCGCCGCCGTGGAACGAGACGAGCACCGCGCGTTTCGCGCCGTCGTTCACGCCCGGCGTCCACACGTTCAAGGACAGGCAGTCCTCGCTCATGCCGCCTGTCCCGATGTGCTTGTCCCACTGAATCAACTGCGAGTAATCGGATCGGAAACCGGACGCCGTCTGCGGCGAAATCGGTCCGTAGCCGATGCAGTTGCGCGCGCCGGCCCACGCGCCTGGTTTGCGCGGCGGCATGAATCGGTTCGTGCCGCCGGTGTCGGCGCCGTACGGGATTCCGCGGAAGATCCTGATCCCGGTGTTCGCCATGCCGCGCACGACGCCATTCGACGTCTCGACGTCGAAGAACAGGGGACCGTTCATGCGGGCGGAGCCAACCGCCGGTGCAGCAGCGGGACGGCTGCCCTGGGTTTGTCCGTGGACTGACGCTGCGCTGCCTCCGCCGACCGCCGCCACACCTGCCAGGGCGGTCTTCAGCATCTGACGACGCGATTGGCGCATGAGTGCCTCCTGATCGGCCGGGTTGTACCCGATACCGACCAGGACGGTCAATCACGGTATCTACTTCGGCGGCTCCTCGAGCGGGTGCATCGTCAGGGCGACGGTCTCACAGACGGAACCCTTCGCGCGGTAGACGATGAGCATTGCGGCCTCGAAGTCGGTGTGCTTGCCGTTCTCGTCGTACCCCATCCGCTGCGTGCCGTACTCATACGCCATGTCGCCGGACGCTGAAGGGATGATTCGGTGGTCGTCGGCCCAGGAGCGCGTGACGTTCGTCCGTTTGGAGAAACTGTCCGTGTTCGCTTTCTGAACCTCGCCCCTGCCGATGCGAGGCCGGCCGTACGGAGGCATGTAGGAAAACAGGTCTTCCGATGTCGGTGTCTTGCCCTGCTTGATCACGCTTTCCGTGCAGGGACCGCTCTGCGCCCACACGGGCATCGCGATGAGCACCATCATGAACAGCGGAACACAGACGCGTCTCATACGTCCTCCTTCATAGCCTGCCGGCGGCTCCCGCGGGTGAGCGTACGCTTTTCCGGCGATCGAATCACCGGGAAGGTGCCGGAATCCGCACGACGGGAGTCAGTCCCGTTTCGACGTGTCCCAGTGCGAGAACTCCACGGCGAAGAGGAACAGCAGGAATGCGACCGTTCCGATGGTGACGAAAATCATGTGACGCGACTGCCTCGTTTCATTGGTGTCACTGGATCACGCGGCGTTTCAAGCCGATAGCGTCCAGCTCATCAGTAAGCCGGCGTATAATCCGGCCCGTCGACATGGTCAACCCAAAGCCGCCGCGGAAACTTGCCGTCCAGGGACAGATTCTCCGCTGGCGGACGGTCGGCGACCTGGCGCTGGCGGAAGTCGCGTACGAACCGGGCCAACGCATCCATCGCGCGATGCAGCCGCACGCCCGCTTCGTGCTGATCCTCAAGGGCGCGCTCGCGGAAGTTCACGGCAACGGTTCGTCGACGGTGCACGGACCGTCAACGCTCATCTTCGAAGCCGCGAACCGGCCACATTCTTACGCCGTGTCGGACCGCGGCGCGATATGTCTGGTCATCGACATGGAGCCGGCGTGGATCGCCCGTGCGCAGGCGCAGGCCCCTGTCGTGTCTGAAACACGTGCGTTCCGCCGCGGCCTGCTGCTTCATCTGGCGCATCGTCTGGACGGCGAATTCCGACTGCGGGACGAGGTTTCGCGGCTCGCGATCGAAAGCCTGACGCTCGGCGTCATGGCGGAGGCGTCGCGACGGGTCAATACACTCGAGCGCCAGGTGCCGCTGTGGCTGCAGTCGGCCCTGGCGTTCATCCAGCTGCACTTTGCCGAACAGCTGTCGCTGACGACCGTGGCCACTCACGCCGGCGTCCACCCGGTCCATCTGGCGCGGACGTTTCGCGCTGTGTATCAGATGTCGTTCGCCGCACACGTCCGGGAACTGCGAATCGAGTTCGCCCGGCAGCAGTTGGCCGGCCCCGCCGCGCTCAGTGAGATCGCGTCTGCGGCAGGCTTCTGCGACCAGAGTCATTTCTCGCGCTGCTTCAAGCAGCACACCGGCCTGACGCCCGCGGCCTATCGCGCCCGCCTGCGCTAAGAACGTCCCAATCCCGTTCGCCGGATCCAAGACACGGGACCAGCCCGTCCCGGAGACTGGGGCCAGCGAACGATCATGGGCCTGTTCTCGAAGAAATCACTCGACGCGCTGCGCGTGGAAGCCGACCGCAGCATCCTCCGCCGATCGCTCGGGCCGCTGAACCTGACCGCGCTCGGCATCGGCTCGATCATCGGCACCGGCATCTTCGTGCTGACCGGGACGGCGGCGTCGCAGAACGCCGGCCCGGCACTCGTCTTTTCGATGATCATCTCGGCGGTCGGTTGCGCGTTCGCCGGGCTCTGCTACGCGGAGTTCGCAGCAATGGTGCCGGTGGCGGGCAGCGCGTACACCTACGCATTTGCGACCGCGGGTCAGCTCGTCGCGTGGATCATCGGCTGGGATCTCATTCTCGAATACGCGCTGAGCGTGTCGACCGTGGCCGTCGGCTGGTCGGGGTACTTCGTGTCGCTGACCCATGACGTCGGCCTCGATGTGCCGGCTGCCCTCGCCGGCCCGCCCGGCGCCGTGAATCTGCCGGCCGCGATGGTCGTACTGCTGGTCTCAGGTCTCCTCATCTACGGGATCCGGGAGTCGGCGAACGTGAACACCGCATTGGTGATCATCAAGGCGGCGGTACTGGTCGTGTTCGTCGTGGCCGGCGCGGCGTACATCAACCGGGCGAACCTGACGCCGCTCGTGCCGCCGAACACCGGTGCTTTTGGCGAGTTCGGCTGGAGCGGCGTGCTGCGCGGCGCGGGCGTGATGTTCTTCGCGTACATCGGCTTCGACGCGGTGTCGACGGCCGCGCAGGAAGCCAAGAACCCGGCCCGCGATATGCCGATCGGGATCCTGGCGTCGCTCGCCATCTGCACGGTGCTCTACATCGCCGTCGCCATCGTCCTGCTCGGCATCGTCCCCTATCGTCAGCTGGATGTCGCGGACCCGCTGGCCGTCGGCATCGACGCGACCGGGATGCAGTGGCTGTCGCCGTTCGTCAAGATCGCGGCGCTGTTCGGGTTGTTCAGCACGATGCTCGTGCAGCTGCTGGCGCAGACGCGGATTTTCTATTCGATGAGTCGTGATGGATTCCTGCCGCCGCTCTTCGCGTCGATCCATCCTCGCTTCCGGACGCCGCACGTCAGCACGATTCTCACCGGAACGATCATCGCGCTCGTCGCGGCGCTGACGCCGATCACGGCGCTCAGTCAGCTGGTCAGCATCGGGACGCTGTTCGCCTTCGTCCTCGTATGCATCGGCGTCATCGTGCTTCGGCGCGTATCACCGGACGTGCCGCGGCCGTTTCGCACGCCGCTCGTGCCCTGGGTGCCGATTGCCGGCGCCGTCATCTGCCTGGCACAGATGGTCGGGCTGCCGATCGCAACGTGGGAGCGGCTGTTCATCTGGCTCGCCATTGGCCTGGTCATCTACGGAACGTACGGCGTCAGCCACGTTCTATTGGACCGCGAACCAGCCACGCCCACGCCTTCCGTCGCGACCGCTGCGCCACGAGCACGATAGCGCTCGACGCGCTAGTGCCGCGACCGCTCCAGTTCCACTTCGGCTTTGAGGCACTCGAGATCGCGCCCGATGGTCGCGACAGCGAGCGTCTTGCCCTCGCGAGTGAACCTGACGGATGCTTCGCGCGCGGCGAGGGACCCGTCGATCTTCGCGCTGTCCCAGCGTTCCGCGTGCCCGGCGTACCGGATGGTCACGTCGTAGTGCTGGCTCCAGAAGAACGGGACCGCGTCGAAGCGCGCGCGGACCCCGAGCATGTTGAGGGCCGCCACCTGTCCCTGCCGCTCGGCCACGACCCAGTGCTCGACCCGAATCCGATCGCCGGTGTGTGGATCGGGCCACCGGGCGACATCGCCGGCCGCGAAGATCCCGGGAACGCTCGTTTCGAGAAACTCGTTGACGCTGATGCCACGATCGATGGCGAGGCCAGCTTTCTCGGCCAGCGCAATCGAGGGCTTCACGCCGACTCCCATCACGACGAAGTCGGCGTCGACCGTCCCGCCGCCGCTCAACGTCACCGTGCGGCCCTCGACGGACTTCACGGTCTCCCCGAGATGAAACACCACGCCGTGGCTCTCGTGAAGCGACTGGACGAATCGGCCGACGTCCAGCCCCATGATCTTTTCGAGCGGTGCTTGTTCCGGCGCGACGACGTCGACGGCAACACCGCGTGTTCGGAGCGACGCTGACACTTCGAGACCGATAAAGCTCGCGCCCACCACGACGACACGTTTCGCCTCGCGCGCCCTGTCCACGATCGCCCGGCTGTCGGCGAACGACCGGAGGTAGAACACGCGACCCGCGTTGTTGCCAGGCACCGGAATGTGGACGGGGTCAGCGCCCGTCGCGAGCAGCAGCGCCCCGAATTCACGTCGGGATCCGTTGTCGAGCGCGACCGTCTTTGCCGCGGCATCGATCGACGCGACGCGCGAGTTCACCAGCAGCTCGACGCGGCGTTCGGCATACCAGTCTGCAGGCCACAACGGAATCCAGTCGTCCTGCGCTTCGCCGGCCAGGTAATCCTTCGAGAGATTCGGCCGGTCAACCGGTGGATCTGCGTCGGCGCTGATAATCGTGACCGGGTTGCTGTAGCCTTCGCGCCTCAGCATGTCCGCGGCGGCGAGGCCGGCGGCGCCGCCGCCGACAATCACGACGGACGCCGGGTTCTGGGTCCGTCGAATCGCGGCGGGCGGTGGCTGCGGCAGCTTCTCCCGCACGAACACCCGGCCGTCGCGCTGTTCGACCCGCCAGCAGCCGATCGGATCCAGGGCAGGCGCGCGGAGCGCCTCGCCGGTCGCGAGGCTGAAGCAGGCGTGGTGCAGCGGACATCGGATCGTTTCGTCCACGACGAGTCCGTCTGCCAGCGCGCCGCGGTAGTGAGTGCAGCGCGCGCCGACCGCGAAGAACCGATCGCCGGCGCGAACGAGCACGACCTCGTCCTCGCCGACCTTGCCGCCGATCGGCGTGCGATCCGCGATCGTGTTTGCCGCGACACCGGCCGTCAGATCCAGTTCATGTACGTCAGTGGGAGCAGACATTCGCCCATTATGGAAGGCAAGCGCCGAATCCAAAGCCCATCAGCGGCGGATTTACCGGAAGGAAGGCAGGATGGGCTGGACCGCGGGATGGTTCACGCCGCAGCTGTGTGGTCTCGCTAACGAATGGACGGCCGAAGCGTGACGCCGGTGACGCGCCCGTTCCATGGGAGCAGGACGTAGACGAGCACCTCGTCGCCGACCCTCACCGTCTTCGGCACGCTCGCGGTGCAGCACGGCGGATCAACCGCTCCGATTGTGAGCGTGAGCGGCACGGAGGAGTCGTCCGCCGTGCCGTCGACGACGAGCGCGCCGGACTGGGCCGCAGACACCCGAATGGTCCGGCAGAACCACTCGTCGTCGAATCCGCAAATCGATCCGTCTGTCGTGACGAACACGTGTATCGAATTTCCCGTGTCCACGCGCACTGGCCGAAAGAGCCGGAAGTTGAGGACCCGGGGACTCTCTGAGAAATACGAATCTCGCGACGTCGTTTCGTAGCCGGCCTTGTCGGCGTTCCCCCAGAAATACGACACGGCTGGCAGCGTGACGGAGTATCGCCCGTAGGCATCCGTGGCGGCGGAGACGGGAGCGACGCCATTCGCGGCAATGCTCACGGCGGCTCCGGCCGCAGGCAGGCCGGCTTCATCGAGGACCGTTCCCGTCACGGTCATCGGCGGCGCGGGAGCGGGAGATGGCGGCGGTGCCGCCGTCGTCGTTCTCGATGGTGGACTTGGTTTCGTCGGCGTTCCCGAGCAGCCGGCTGTCAGCACGCCAGCCATCGCGAGCAATCGGAGCGTCCTCATGAAATCGATTCTGCGGCTTCTCCCGCGCGGCGAATGCGGGGTTTGTCCGGGATTTTCGTGGGTATACTTCATCGCTTCGATCGGGGAGGCAGTGATGAGATCTTGTTCGACGCACATGATGATCGTACTCGTGGCTGTCATCGCGGCCGGCAGCGCGCGGGAATTGCGCGGCCAGCAGCAGGGACCGAATCAGCCGGGCACGAAATTCACGGACGAACAGCTGCGTCAGTCCGTGGAACTCGCGCGGGTCGGCCGGAAGCTGACGCCGAAGCGGTGGCCCAACGACTCCCGGGTTGCCGTCTGCCTCAGTTTCGACACCGACACCGAAGCGCCGCTGCTGCGCGACGGCACGACGTCTCCCACGAGCCTCTCGGCCTCCGATTTCGGCGCCGAGAGCGGCGCCCCGCGCATTTTGAAGATGCTCGACAAGTATCAGATCCCGGCGACGTTCTTCATGACGGCCGTCGACGCGATGCTGCACCCGGAGATGCTCGCGGCCATTCTGAAGAGCGGTCGGCACGAGGTCGGCGTGCACGGCTGGATTCACGAGTTCACGCCGCGGCTCGCGGACGGCGAAGAAGAGCGTCTGCTCGACCAGGCCATCGCCTACCTGACCAAAGCCACCGGCAGGCGGCCCGTCGGCTACCGCGCGCCGTCGTGGGCCTTCAGCGCCTCGACGCTCGACCTGATTCAGAAGAAAGGATTCCTGTACGACAGCAGCCTGCAGGCGCTCGACGAGCCGTACGAGATCGTCTCACGCGGGAAGAACACCGGCCTCGTCGAGCTCGCCATCGACTGGACGCTGACGGAGACGCCGTACCTCGGGCAGAACGGTCGCATGCCGTCGCCGGAGCTGCTCTATCAGCTCTACAAGGACGAATTCGACGGCGCGTACGAAGAAGGCACACTCTTCGTGCTGACGCTGCATCCGTACTTGAGCGGGCATCGCGCGCCGATGCGTCACCTGGACCAGTTCGTGGCCTACATGAAGGCGAAGCCCGGCGTCTGGTTCGCGACCGGCGAGCAGATCGCGACGTACCTGAAGAATTCTCGTTAGGGAGCGGCTGGAGCGAACACGCTCGCCGTCAGCAGCGTGACGTCGTCCGGCTGCACACGGCCATCCAGCGCGCGTTCCACCTCACCGAGGATCACCTCCAGCAGCCGGGCGCCACCGTCGGGGGCCTGCGCAACCGCGCTCGTGAATCGCGCGTCAGACGCGCCATCGTCGCCTGCGAGGGTTTCCGAAACACCATCCGTGTAGAGCAGCAGGTGGTCACCGTCGTCGATCGGCACGCTCTCCGCGTTCCACAGGCGAACCGGGAACGCCGGAGAAATCAACGGGCCGGTGCTCTCGAGCCAGCGTGCCGCGCGCCCATTCCCCCAAAACAGGACGGCTGGATGGCCTGCATTGACATAGCGCAGTTGTTGCTCTTCAGGAGACAGCAGCGCGGCGACGAGCGTCACGAATCGCTCGGCGCTGAACGCGGCGAGCGCCGTCGCGACGCGCTGGGCAACGGCGGCGGGCTCGAAGCCGTCACCGTGAGACGCATGAAACGCGCTCTTCACGATGCCCGTGAGCATCGCCGCCGACACGCCATGACCTGAGACGTCGGCGATCAGCAGTGCCGTTCGCCCACCGGGTGCGCTCGCGTAGTCGAACAGATCGCCGCCGAGCGCCGCAGACGGCGTGTAGCGGCAGGAAATCGAGACGCCGTTCACGACCGCTTCCCGTTCGGGCAGGAGGCTCTGCTGGAAGGCGCGCGCCTGCGCCAGCTCTCCTTCCAGGCGCATCACGTTCTGCCGATGTTCCTCGCGCCGCCACCGAAGCTCGACGCAGCGTTCCACCAGGGTCCTCAGCACTTCGCGATCGAACGGCTTCTGGATGAAATAAAACGCCGGGCTGCGAATCGCCCTGACCAGTTTCTCGTCGAGGTCGTCGACGCTGCCCGTCATAAGGATGACGTCGAGCGCCGGGAACCGCGCTTTGAGCTGTGTCATGAGCTCGAAGCCGTCCAGATCCGGCATCCGGATGTCGACAATCGCGAGATCGGGGCACAAGTCCTCGGCGACGGCCAGCGCGTCGCGCGAGAGCCGCGTGCCCAGCACGTGATGGTCTTCGCCCAGCACGCGCTCGACCGCCCGCAGCATCCCGGGTTCGTCGTCCACGACGAGAATGCGGGCCGGCCTCATGCTCGCTGCGCGTGCGGTTGCGGCGCCGCTTGTGGGACCACGATCTGTACGCGCGTTCCGTTGCCCGGTTCGCTCTGTATCGTCAGCGTGCCGTCGACCTCCCAGAGCACCGAGCGGCAGATCGACAGGCCGAGGCCGTTGCCGTGTGATTTCGTCGTGAAGAACGGTTCCAGCACCCTCGAAATGTTTTCCTGCGGGATGCCGCAGCCCGTGTCGGCAATCGCGATCTCGACGACCCGATCGATGGCGCGAACGGTGACGACGATCCGGCCGCCGTGCGGTGTGGCTTCGCGGGCGTTCGTGAGCAGGTTGAGAAACACCTGCTCGAGATCGCTCTGGCTGCAGGCCACCTCCGGAATTTCGTCGGGCACGCTGACGCTCAGCTCGATGGCGCTTCGGCTCATGCCGTATTTGAGGATCGCTGACGCCGTCTCAATCGCCCGGCGCACCTGACCGTACCGGCTGCCGCGCGCGGCATTGCGCGAGAACGTCAGCATCCCGCCGAAAATCCGCCGGCAGACCTGCAGCGACTTCTGCACGTGTGCGAGGTCCTCCGCGAAGACCGCCGGCGCCAGTACGCCGCTGCGCACGTCGGCCTGCATCTGCTGGATCAACGGCAGCATCGACCCGAGCGCGTTGTTCACGTCATGCGACACGCTGCGGGCCAGATCGGCCATCGCGTGCTTGCGTTCGGCCGTCACGACGCGAGCGCGGAGCGATTCGGTACGATGCAGGTTCTGGATGGCGATCGCGGCCTGCGATCGGAAGTGCTCGACCAGCTCGGCGTCGAACGGTTTCAGCTGCTCCGGATGCCGCGCCGCAATCTTCAGAACACCGACCAGGCTGTCCCGCGTGACGAGCGGTGCACACAACATCGACGATTCCCGCACGCCGTCGCCGTCTGTCGCGTTGCCGACGTTGTAGTCGAGCAACGATGCCAATCCGGCCGCCGGCTGCCCGCTCCATTCCCGCCAGGCATCGCCACGTCGATCGAAGCCGTAGATGCGCTCCGACTGCAGCAGCACCGCCGCGGCATCGGTGATCGGAATTCGCAATCCGATCCGCTCGCTCCTGGCCTTCGTCCAGGCGATCTGCTCCGCGACGACTCGGAGCGACACCTCGTTCTCTTCGCGGATGAGCAGCGCGGACGAGTGATCGTAGAGCGTGAGCGATCGGATGCCGTCCAGGATCTGATAGAAGAGATCCTTCGGATGGATCTGTTCCATGATCTTCCGGTCGATCCGGTCACGTACGCCAAGCAGTCGATCGCGATCGATTCGATGAACGGCCGCCGAGAGCGCCGCGGCAACGCGCGCAATCAGGCGGCGATCGTCCCGGTCGAAGTCGCGGCCGGGACGGACGACTGCCAGGGCGCCCCAGGCGCCGCCCCGCCGCCGGACGGATCCGATCAGCATGTCGCGCTGAACCGGCGGATGGGTGTGGCGGATGTAGCGCGTGAGCACGCCGAGGTCCCAGTCGCGGCGCTTCGGCAGCGTGAACAGCAGCTCCGCCTCCCTGCGCCCGGCACGGAGCGTCGCAATGCAGCCATGCGTGGCCTGGAAGAACTCGCATGTGTCGCGCAACGCGTGACGGAGCGCTTTCTGCGGCTCGCGGACGTCCGTCAGATTCGCGGCGAGTTCGTCGATGAACTTGAACGCGGCGAGCTCGCGCTCGATCGGGAGCATGCGGCCTGAGGATGGTTCCATGTCCGTTCCGCGGTCAAGCGTCAGGACGCCTGATCTGGTCTGTTACTCCGCGGTGGGCCGCTCAGAGTAAATTCTTCGGTGACGAAACTGCAAACTGTCGTCCTTATTGTCATCGGCGGTGTGCCTGCATGCCGATTCTTTATGGCGGGCGCCGGGCGTAAGAGTAGAGGATCATGGGGTTAGCGTCATTTTGGGCGTTTACGCCACTTGCGGTACTTTTCTTGCGCACGCCTGCCAGGGCGCCCCAGGCGCCGCCCCGCCGCCGGACGGATCC
>Ga0126377_10002511_pt1 | contig 12680 bp, 12 predicted proteins | sample PanSoiMetPlot_22_FD_92647 | JGI IMG/M metagenome (GOLD analysis project Ga0126377, IMG submission 92647) | Tropical forest soil microbial communities from Panama - MetaG Plot_22 | ecosystem: Environmental > Terrestrial > Soil > Tropical forest > Bulk soil | place: Panama | collected 2016-02-17
AATCGTCTATCGCGGAGTGCTCTACGCCGGCATTGAGAGAGATTGGGGAAAGGTCGCCGGCGTTGTGGTGGTGACTTTTCTGTTTGCGCTTGTTCACGCGCCGCAATATTGGGGAAGCTACGCCGCCATCACATCAATCCTCACTCTGAGCTTGGCGCTTACACTGCTGCGGGCGTTGACGGGAAAATTACTGCCCTGTGTCATTGCGCACCTGGTGTACAATGGCATTCAAGCGGCGGCGTTGCTTTTCGCGCCCGAGAACGCGGCTAATAATCAGTGATCTAGGAAGGAAGCAAGACCGTGAACGATTTTTTCTCGATGATGGAAAAATTGCAGGGAATGTTCGACAGCGACGATGTCGAAGTAGTAACCAAAGATGGCCGAAGCATTCGGGGGCGAATCGACAACCTGCGCAGCACTCAGCCTTTCAGCAAGCCGGCCGTCAAGATCACCGGCCCAGACGGCAAAATCACCAAAGTTCTATTCGCAGATATCAAAGATGTGATTGATCACGGAAAGAAATAGCGCCAGGCAAGCCGCTGCCGGTAAACGCGCTCGCCTCCCGCCCGGCGCCGGGAAAGTTATCTTTCAACGAAGGGGCGTTTGAAAGTGTATTTGACGTAGCGGCTGCTGGAGAGCAATTCTTCGCCTTTGTTAGTGCGGTGGACCGCGTAACCGTCTACGTAAACGCCCACCAGTTCCCATCCATCCTGCCCAAGGGAGTTCAATCCCGCGTCGACGTTGGCGTCGATGAAATCTTCGCCTGTGACGCGGGATCCGATCTTGCGAATCTCACCCCAATCCACAGTTTTGTATTCCCACTTCATCATTAGCACCTCATCCTTCTTTCAAGTTAGCTACAGAGACCGACGCCGAGATCAAATAGAGAACCCGGCGACGAATTGACCGTGAAAGTTCTGGGGGGATGGCGCGGCGATATTCTACTACATCCCTTACGACTTTCTTCAAAGGATCTGGAGTGGGAGCGGAAGAATAATAATTACAGATATGTCATCGAATCTGGGATTCGATCGTCATCGAATCTGGGATTCGATCGTCATCGAATCTGGGATTCGATCGTCATCGAATCTGGGATTCGATCTTCGGCAAACTGAGCAAGACGACGTCGCCGACGATCTTAAGGCTGCGCGCGCTGACCTTGTCGAGCGTGTCTTCTTTAGTGTGCCAGAATTCGTTCTCTTCGGGGGCGCCGCCGTATTCGAAGTCGATGATGTCGACGGCGGGAACGCCCGCGCGCAGAAAAGGCATGTGATCGTCATCGCCAACGGAGAAGGGGCGGTTGGGAAATTCCTTTCCGTAGCCGAGCCGCTGCGCCGTCCCCCAGATGGCTTCCACCAGCCACTGCGATGAGCCTTCCTCGCGCGGAATGGACAAGTCCTTATCGCCAATCATGTCGAGCAAGATCATCGCCTTAATGCGACTGGTCTGTTTCTCCTTCTTCAGCCGTTCGACCATGTGGCGGCTGCCGTAGGTGTGATCATTGCCGTTCATGCATTCGTCCCATCCGGGGCAAAAGGCCTCTTCCCCGTCGAAGAAGACGAACCAGTAGGTGAATTTCCTCTTCTGACCCGCGTTCCGAGTTCCGGGTTGGTTTTCCGCCGCCATGACGCGCGCGATTTCCAGCAGCGCGCCCGTGCTCGATCCGCCGTCGTTCGCGCCTACGAAGGTAAATTCTTTGAACGGCTTCGTGTCGTAGTGGCTGCCGATGATGACGACGTCCGAACTCTCGCCGGGCAATTCGGCGATGACATTTTTGAATTTCACATTGCCGCGCGGAGTCTTTTCGGAGAATTCTTCGAGCGTCGTCTTCAGGCCGTAGCTCTTAAGTTCACTGACGATGTGTTCGCGAGCCTTTTCGATCGCGGGAGAGCCCGCAGGGCGCGGCCCCAATTCGACTTGGGCCTTGACGTGATTGAAAGCGCGCTCGCCGTCGAAGGCGGTCGCCGTTTTCGATTTGTCGGCCGATTTGTCGGCCGATTTGTCGGCCTTGTCGCCCTGGGCGACTGGAGTCTGTTCGATCTCGGGCTTCGACGAATTGGCGCCATTGGCGCAGGCGAACATAAATATGGCGGCCAGCAACAACATCGGATTGCGGATTGCGGATTGCGGATTGCGGATTGCGGAGGCGACATTCCGAAATGCAAATTTGCAGACCGCGGTCCACAACCCGCAATCCGCAATCCGCAATCCGCAATCCGCAATCCGCAATCTCATTGGTCTGGCCCGGTGAAATTCAGAATTTTGATAAGGAGGTCACGTAACTCACGCCGATCTACGACGGCGTCGAGCATGCCATGGTCGAGCAGGAATTCCGAGCGTTGAAACCCCTTGGGCAGTTTCTGACGGATGGTTTGCTCGATCACCCGAGGGCCGGCGAAGCCAATCAACGCCCCGGGTTCGGCGATGTTGAAATCGCCGAGCATCGCGAAGCTGGCGGTCACGCCACCGGTCGTCGGATTGGTCAGGAGCGAGACATAAGGCAATCGGGCGTCGTCGAACCGCGCGAGCGCCGCCGAAATCTTGGCCATCTGCATCAGACTGAGAGCGCCTTCCTGCATGCGCGCGCCTCCGGAACACGAAACGACGATCAACGGAAGACGCTTCTCGATGCAGTATTCAATCGCCCGCGTGATCTTCTCGCCGACGACCGAACCCATGCTGCCTCCCATAAAATTGAACTCCATCGCGCAGATCACGACCGCGCGGGAGCCGATCTTGCCCTCGCCAGTGAGGAGCGCGTCGAGCATCCCGGTCTGCTTCTGCGATTTGCGCAGCCGGTCTACGTAAGGGGAGCTGTCAACGAATTCCAGAGGGTCGGCAGGCGCGATTTGCGCGTCGCGCTCGGTGTACTTGCCATCGTCGAAGAGCATCTGCAACCGCTCACGCGAATTGAGCCGGAAGTGATAGCCGCAGGTCGGACAAACATTCAGGTTAGCCTTCAAATCTTTGCGATAGATCGTAGCGGAGCAGTCTTCGTTCTCGCATTTCACGAAGATACCTTCGGTTTTGACTGTGCGTTCTTCGGGCGGGGCGATGGCGCCAATTTTGTCGGTTTCGCGCTTGAACCAAGCCATAGACTGGCCATTCTACGCAGCGACTTGGAGAGTGTCAAAGATATACGCGCCCGGACACAATTCGAACTTTTTAGATAGAAAGAACAAAAAAATACTGAATAGACGTAAATAACGGAACAGACGGAAAGGCTTCACCCAGCTTTGTTTCCGTCTGTTCCGTTATTTACGTCTATTCAGTATTCTCCCCTGCGCCTCATTATCTAAAGCTCAAATTGCGCCTTTACTGGATATACGAGGCCAGCTTTGCCAGGTCCACGTTGCCGCCGGAAAGCAGAACGCCGGCGCGTTTCCCCGAGAAATCGAACTTATGATGAAAGACCGCCGCCGCCGCCGCCGCCCCCGAAGGCTCGACGAGGACTTTCATTCGTTCGAGTAAGAACCGGATGGTCGAGATCAGCTCCTGATCGCTGACGAGCAGGATGTCTTCGGCGAGCTCGCGGATTATTGGGAAGGTCAGTTTGCCGGGCGCGGTGACCTGCAATCCGTCGGCGATGGTTTTGGGTACGGGAATCTCGACGCGCTCGCCCTTCCGGAATGATTGCCATGTGTCATTGCCCGCCTCAGGTTCGACGCCGAAGACCCGGATTTGCGGGCGTAAGTATTTTGCGGCCACCGCGCAACCGGCTAGCAGCCCGCATCCGCTCGTCGGAACCAATAGAAAATCGAGTTCGGGAACTTCTTCGAGCAATTCGAGAGCCGCCGTTCCCTGACCGGCCATTATCGCGTAATCGTCGAACGGCGGGACGAGCGTCATCCCGCGTTCGCGGCAGATTCTCTCTCCGACCTCTTCGCGGCTCTGGGTATAGCGGTCGTAAAAGATCACTTCGGCCCCGTAAGCCCGGGTCGCCGCGACTTTGATCCGCGGCGCGTCTTCCGGCATGACGATCACAGCAGGCATGCCTAAAAGCCTTGCGGCCAGAGCCGTGGCCTGAGCATGATTGCCCGATGAGTAGGCGAGCGCGCCGCATTTGCGTTCGTCATCGTTGAGCGAGGCCAGTTTGTTGTACGCGCCGCGGAATTTGAAGGCCCCGACGCGCTGCAGGTTTTCGGCTTTGAAGAATACTTCGCACGCCGCGTGGTCGTTGAATTGCTTCGATGTCAGAACGGGCGTGCGGTGCGCCACGCCCTTCAGTCGCTCGCGGGCTTCAAGGATGTCATTGAAATTCAGCATAGTTATTCCCATTCGGATCGGTTGGTAGTGGGCAGTGGGTAGTGGGCAGTGGGCAGTGGGCAGTGGGCAGTGGGCAGTGGTTAGTTTGGATTTCTTCACTGCCCACTGCCCGCTGCCCACTGCCCACTACCCACTAAAGATCTTTGAGATCGAGGCAGTATCGAGATTCGCGCCAGTCAAAACGTTGACGACATTCTGTCCCTTGAACTTTTCGCGCAACTTGATGGTCGCCGCCGTCGCCGCTGCGCCGGCGCCTTCAACTAAATTATGTGTTGTCCGCCACAGCAGCCGGATCGCGCGGACGATCTCATCGTCGCTGACCAACACAATTTCATCAACCCCGCCGCGCCCACCGGAGCCCCGGATGATGTCGAAGGTCAGCGCGGCGGGAACCCGCGTGGCGACGCCGTCGGCGAAAGTGCGCGCGTCCTCGGTCTCGACGATGCGGCCTTCTTTCCAGGAGAGATAGACGCTCGGCGCGCCTTCGGCCTGCGCGCCGTAGATCCTGGTTTCGGGCGAAAGCTCTCGGAAGGCTGTGATTACGCCGCAAACGCCGCTCCCCAGCCCGATGGGAACGATGATCGCGTCGGCCTTCTCGCTCCGCTCCCGCATCGCCTCGATAATTTCAATCGCGTAGGTTCCGACGCCGTTGATCAAATCCGGCTCGTTGGCGGAATGGATGTAGCGCAAGTTTTCGGCTTTTGACAGGCGTTCGACCTCTTCGCGCGCTTCGTCAAAATCGCGGCCGTATTCGACGAGCCGCGCCCCATAAGCCCGCATCGCATCGTTCTTTTCGGGATTGTTCCCGAACGGGACGACAATCGTGGCGGGAATCGAATAGATGCTCGCGGCCATCGCCACCGATTGCCCGTGATTGCCCCGCGTGGCCGTGATCACGCCGTCGTGAGAGCGTTCCCGAGCGAAGTGGCTCATGAAGTTCAACCCGCCGCGAATTTTGAACGCCCCGGTGACCTGGTGGTTCTCATGTTTGAGAAAGACGCGGGCGCCGATCTCCAGCGAAAGCAGCGGGTATTCGGCCAGGGGGGTCGGTTTTAACGCGCGATAGACGACCTCGCCCGCGGCGCGAATCTGTTCGACAGATATTTGGGATTGCATGTTTGTGATCTTAGCATTGAGTCAGGTAAAATGGCGCCGCAACTCGAGAGGATCGAAGGTCGAGGATTGAAGATCGAAGGTCGCGTCATTGGGCGCCAGGCGATCTTCGACCCTCGACCCTCGATTCTCTGTCCGCAATCCGCAATCCACAATCCGCAATCTAAAATCAGATATGATCACCATCGGAATTCATTATCTCGGGACTATCGCCTCGCTGGACATGCGCGGGAAGTTCATCAAGGGACAGGGCGGCTTCCAACTGCAAATGCTGGTTGACAAAGTTTTGCAGGCGGGCACGAGCAAAATTCTGCTCAACCTGACTGAAGTGCCGATCATTGACAGTATGGGGATCGGCGAAATCGTCCGCGCTTTCAAGCGGGTTCAGGAGTCCGGGGGGACTCTCAAACTCGTCGGCGTGACCGACCGCGTCTACGGCGCGTTGAGGATCACCCAACTGCTCGACCTGATCGAGAGCTTCGATACCGAGGAAGACGCCGTCACGAGTTTCGGCAAGGAGAAGAAAGGGAGAGGGAAGAAGAAGAAATCGGATGAAACGCCCGAAGAATCAGATGACGGAAACAGTGATGATGAGGATGAGTGACGTCTCTTTCACTTTCCAACGTTCATTTTACTTTTGTCATTTGTCATTGCCGGAACATCGCTAATCCGGCGATGACAAATGACAAAAGTAAAATGAACGTTGGAAAATGAAAACGCTCTACCGTCCTACGCTGCTGGGCGCCGAATAATAGCCTTCCTTGTGCCGCACCCTCAGGTTCGACCACTTTTTCGAGACAACGGTGACTTTGATTTTGCGCCACTGCCCATCGCGGTTCGCGTTGGTCGAGGCATAGCCGATGCTGTACTGGTGGCGAAGTTCGACCGCGATGCGGGACGTGAGGTCTTCCAGTTCGGCGGCCGAGCGTGGGAAGAAGGCTTTCCCGCCAGTAACCTGCGCGATCTCCTCGAGTCTCGCCTGACCCTGCATGTCCAGTGTTCCGCCGGCCGCTCCGCCAATTTCGGCGATCCCGATGCAATAAATCTGCACGCCGGCCTCCTTGAGCAGCTTGCGCAATTCTTCGAAGGTGTAGCGCGAAGAATTGTCCTGCCCGTCGGAGATTAACAGCATCGCGTGGCGGTTATGTCGACCCTGTTTGACTTTCTCGATGGCCAGATAAGCGGCGTCGTAGAGCGCGGTCTGCCCACTCATTTCGATCAGCGTGAGTTTTTTGATCAACGCATCGCCGTCCTCGCCTTCGGCCAGCAGATGCGCGCGTTGATTGAAGCCGATGAAGAAGAAAACGTCGTCGCTGTGAGAAGTCTGAATGAAAGCTTTGAGCGCGTCCCTGGCGCGGTCGAGCTTACCTTTCATACTTCCCGACACGTCGAAGACGATTCCCAGATTGAGTGGTATGTCTTCTTCGCTGAAGTGAGAGATGGACTGTTTGATACTTCCTTCGAAAAGTTCGAAGTCATCTTTGCGCAGGCCGGTCATCAGACGATCAAATCCGTCGGTCACCGTGACTGACAGTGAGACCAGATCCGTGTCCGGCATTCGAATATTGATCTGACGACCTTCGGGTTTCTGCTCCGGCGATTGATTCTTCGATGTCTTATCGGCGGGTTTGTCCTGCGGCGCGGCCTGCTCGACGCGAATTGCGCCGCAGAGGAACAGCGCGAGCGTGGTGATAAAGATTTTGCCATTGCGCATCACGTCCTCCCTTCTGAATTTCAGGCTCGGTAACAGCGCCGCGCGAGTATCAGGAGTCCGCTTGCTTGCGCGCGCAGCGCAGTTTAGGGAACTGAAGCGACGTTCACCGTTCGCTTTTGCCGGCGACGGCGTAATAGCCTTCCTTGTGTTGCACCTTCAGGTTTGACAATCCCTTCGGGCCTTTAACGTTGACTTTGATTTTATGCCACTGGCCGTCTCTCTTCACGTTGGTGGGCAGGTAGCCGATGCTGTATTGATGACGAAGTTCGAGCGCGATGCGAGTCGTCGCGTCTTCCAACTCGGCGGATGAGCGCGGGAAGAATGCCTTGCCTCCCGTGGTCTGCGCGATCTCTTCCAGGATCGCCTGACCCTGCATGTCCAATGATCCGCCAGCCCCTCCACCCATTTCGACGATCCCGATGCAATAAATCTGCACGCCGGCCTCCTTGAGCAGCTTGCGCAATTCGCCATAAGTGTAGCGCGAAGAGTTGTCCTGCCCGTCGGAGATCAGGAGCATCGCGTTGCGGTTGTGGCGTCCCTGTTTGACCTTCTCGATTCCCAGATACGCTGCGTCGTAAAGGGCTGTCTGTCCCTTCGGATCAACTAAAGTGAGTTTATTGGCCAGCGAATCGCCGTCGGTGAACTCGGCGAGCAGATTGGCGCGTTGATTGAAGCCGACGAGGAAGAAATCGTCGTCGCTGTGAGAGGTCTGAATGAATGCTTTGAGCGCGTCCCTGGCGCGGTCGAGCTTGCCTTTCATGCTTCCCGACACGTCGAAGATGATCCCCAGATTGACCGGCGCGTCCGTATCGCTGAAGTGCGAGATATCCTGTTTGACCTTGTCCTCGAAAATCTCGAAGTGATGCGCATCCAGGCCGGTCACCAGGCGATTGTACGCGTCAGTCACCGTGACGGGGATCGAGACCAGATCGGTTCTTTCTATAAAGCGGCCCTGGCCTTCCTGATCTCCAAATTGAGACTGTATCTGCCCTAGCGGCGTCTGTTTCCCCGGAGTCGGAGTCGGCTTCGATTCCTGTTTCTGCTCAGGCGACTGAGCTTTTGACGCCTTGTTAGCGGATTTATCAGGTTGCGGATCCTGCTGCGCGGCCAGATCGATGCGAATTGCTGCGGAGCAGAAGAGTACTGCGAGCAGAGTGACGATTGACGGACTAAAGATTCTGTTCTTACACATCGTGTCCTCCCTTCAAAAAATCCCAGCTTGCGAGGGGAGTTGAACGATTCGGGAATCCAGGCGTCAGCCTGTGGGTGGTAAAAAGATCATCGCTCAATTCCGGTAATTTGAACTCCCGGCGCCAAATCTTGATGCCGAATTGTTAAAGCCAATAGGATGGTTAATGGACGACGGACACATTTTAACACACCAGCCGTCTCGCGCAATCGCCTGCACGAGGTTGAGAGCGGAGCCGAGGAATTTCCGCAACCGGAAAATCGAGGATCGAGGATCGAGGATCGAGGATCAATGATCGAGGATCGAGGATCGAGGATCGTCAAACGCTCTACGGACGCGATTTTCGATCCTCGATCCTCAATCTTCGATCCTCAATCCTCGGCTGTATTATTGATCTTCTTCGCCGGCGATGCGCCTGTTCATCTGCGCGATGATCCCGCGGCGCGGGCGGCCGTTGGCTATTTGCTGCGCCCATTTAGTAATCAACGTTTCCATCTCCTCGTTCGAGTACTTCTGGTCGCTGCTGTCATGGGCGGGGATGTCGAGCGTGACGCGATTGAAGCGCATTTTCGCGCCAACGACGTCAACTTCCATCGGGCTGATCACCAGTTTGATGAGCGGAGGCCCGGTCATTTTCTCGAATGCGGCGACCGTGTCTTTGCGTGTGATTGACGACGGGACGCTGGTGAGTGATTTTCCTGTTATCGCCGCAATCTTCTGACGCGCGTCATCGGGAATCGTATAACTGACCACGCCGGCGATTGTGTCATCGGAATTTGCCGCCTGGATGGTGAAGTTGATCTTCCCGCGAACATCGTAGCCTTCCCCCTCACCAATCTTTGCGACGGTGAGCTTGGGCGAGGTTATGTAAACGACCGGCTTGGGTGGCGCTGGCGCCACGGGCGCCGCCTTCTGCGCCTGCGCCTTCGGGGCGGGCTTTTGTCCGGACTTCGTCGCCCCGTCCTGCGCCACAGACCCGACGGCGGCCCCGAGCAGGAAGATTAGAGTCAAAGCGATGCGTGTAAGTTTGGTGTTCATATTCTTAATTTTTACCTCCATAAGAATTTGGGTTTCTAATCAATAAAATTTATAGCGCTCAATCCGGTTCAACGGTGATCAGGCGGTTGAGCGAAGCGATGATGCCCCGGCGCTGGCGTTTCGCGTTGATCTGACGCGTCCAGGCGCAGAAAAGTTGTGGGATCTGAGCAGGGGTTTCAATTATATCGACCACGACACGCTTGAAACTCAGCTTCACTCCCGCCACGTCCAACTCTGCCGCGCCGATCTCAAGATTAATCACCGGACACGCCGCTCCTCGATGGAAACTGGCGACCACGCCTTTTTGCGACACACTCGCCGGAATCGAATTCAGCGGCTTGTCTGAGACCTGAGCTATCTTTTGCCGCGCCTCGTTCGAAATCGTATAGACTAGCGTTCCCGTTACAGTGTCATCATTGTTGGCCGCCGTGAGCGTGAATGTGATTTTTCCCCGAATTTCTTGAACAGCCGATTCACCCGACTTCAGTTTGGCGACCGATGTCTTGGGCAGGGTCGTATAGATCAATTGGGCCGACTGCCGCCCGTTTGCCGCGCCGGCGTTGGCCGCTTGCGGGTTTGTCGCCGTTGTCGTGTTCGGTTTTTGAGGGTCAGGCGTTTGCGCAAAAGCTATCACTGCGGCAGCCAGCAGGCAGGCGAAAACAAGAACTGTGCTTGGTCGTTTCCAGTTCATCTCGGAATGTGAAATTCGCTCGCTAGTCGAGACGCCGGAATCGAAATGACGAGCGTGGGAGATCATTCAGGGGCGCGCCAAGCTGTGAAGTTGAGGTTGGCGCTTCAAATCTCACCCGAGGCGCCTAATAATAGGACAGAAGTTCGCAATCTGGCCACTTTTCCAATATCCTGCGTGACGCGCTCGTCGAAAATTCCCCAGTGAGTTCAACTTTCGCTCCGAGCGCGTCACGTAAATCCAAGCGTCCTAAACGCCTGAACTGGAAATTGGTTTCATTATTTCTATTGTAATGAAGAAAAAACAGGGCAAATCGGCGCCGCGCGCTAATTCTCATTTGCGCATCGGAGTAGACACCGGCGGCACATTCACGGACTTCATCATCATCTTCAAAGATCGCTTCATTGCTTTCAAAGTCCCCTCGACGCCTCAATCGCCTGAGCAGGCTATTCTGACGGGGTTGGCGCGCGCCTTTGACGAACTCTCCGACGAGTTTGACACTTCGCCTGAAGCGCTTTCTTCGAATTCGGCGTCCGCGGCGGCGGTTGAGATAGTTCACGGCACGACTGTCGCTACCAACGCGTTGCTGGAACGGAAAGGCGCCCGGACTGCGCTCGTCACGACCGCCGGTTTTGAAGACGTGATCGAAATCGGGCGACAGGCGCGGCCCGACCTTTACAACCTGTCGGTCACGAGGCCACAGCCGCTCATCCCGCGCGAATTACGGTTCGGATTGAAAGAGCGCGTCGCGCCAGGCCCCGACAGCGCCGGCGCAGTAATAGAGCCTTTGACCAGACATGAACTTGACGCCCTGGCGCGGAAGCTTCAACGCGCTGGGATCGAATCCGTCGCGGTATCGCTGCTCTTCTCATTCGCTAATCCCGCGCACGAACAGGCCGTCGCTGAGACTCTCGGTCGCCTCGGCGTTCCGATCTCCCTCTCGAGCCGGATTCTTCCCGAATACCGGGAGTATGAACGGACCTCGACCGTGGTCATTAACGCCTATCTGGCCCCGCTCGTCAGCCGGTACCTGAATGAACTCGCCGCCGGCCTCTCGCGCAAGCCGGCCACGCGTGGGGCGAATCAATTGCGGATTATGCAATCGTCGGGAGGCTCGATTTCGGCCGAAACTGCCGCGCGCGAACCCGTGAGGACGATCCTTTCGGGCCCCGCCGGCGGAGTCGTCGCCGCGATTCGCGTCGCTGAGATGGCCGGATTCGGCGACGTCATCACTTTCGACATGGGCGGAACCTCGACAGACGTCTCGCTCTGTCGCGGCGGGGCGCGGACGACCAACGAGGCGCAGATCGCAGGGCTTCCCGTAGCCGTTCCCGTTCTGGACATTCACACCGTGGGCGCAGGCGGCGGTTCGATCGCCTATGTCGACGCGGGCGGGGCGCTGCGGGTCGGCCCTGAATCGGCGGGCGCCGATCCTGGACCGGCCTGTTACGGATTCGGAACGCGCCCGACCGTGACCGACGCCAATCTTGTTCTGGGGCGCTTCGCGGGCGCCGGGTTGCTGGGCGACGAGATGAAGCTCGACGACGCTCGCGCGGCGAAGGTCCTGGATGAGCTGGCTTTCGAAATGTCGCAGGCCTCCGCGCGAACCGTCAGGCGCGAAGAGGCCGCGCTCGGCGTGATTCGCGTGGCCAACGCGAATATGGAAAGAGCTTTGCGATTGGTCTCGATTGAGCGAGGGCATGATCCGAGACTCTTCAGCCTCTTCAGCTTCGGCGGCGCGGGAGGCTTGCACGCGGCTTCGCTGGCCGATTCATTGGGGATCCCGCGAGTCGTCATTCCGAATTATCCCGGCGCGTTCTCCGCCCTTGGCGCTCTGCTGTCCGACGTGGTGAAGGATTATTCGCGCACGGTGATGGCGACGGTCGACCCTTCGAAGCCGATTCCGCGCGAGATCGAAAAGGAGTTCGTCGCGCTGGAGCGGCGGGCGAAGAACGATCTTCGAGATGAAGGATTCCCGCCGGCGCAAATCGAATTGATTCGCTCGCTCGCGATGCGCTATCGCGGACAGTCCTTCGAACTTGAAGTCACGGCCGGCGCCGAACCGGATGGTGAAGTGGTCGAGAGATTTCATCGGGCTCACCGCGAACGCTACGGCCACGCCGACCGGAATCGCGCCGTCGAGATAGTCAGTGTGCGGCTGCGAGGCGTCGGACGGTCCGAAAAACCCAGGCTCAAACGCCTGGCGAAGAGCGCCAGACACCACCCGAAGCCGCAACGGACGGCCTACGTCTGGCTCGGCGAAAAACGCAAACAGATTCCTGTTCACGGTCGCGAGGAATTGCGGCCCGGCGCGACGATCAAAGGCCCGGCGATCATCGTCGAATACGGCTCGACCACCTTCGCGCCCGCTGGATGGGAACTAAGAGTGGACGAATGGAAAAACCTGGCGCTGAGCAGTCTGAAAACTTGAGGCGTTGATGGCTGAGCCGGCCTTATTTCATCAACTGCGGCTTCAAGTCGGCGTACAGTTTGATGCTCTGCTCGATGATGTTGAGCGTGTCGTAGTGTCTCATGAACCTTTCAACCTTGATCTGCTTGTTTTCGAGGGCCTTGTAATCTTCAAAAAATCTCTTGACGGCTTTCAGCCTGTATTCTGGAAGTTCGGAGATGTCGCGGTATTCGCGGTATTCGGGGTCGTCGTAATGGACGGC
>Ga0126377_10002512_pt1 | contig 12679 bp, 11 predicted proteins | sample PanSoiMetPlot_22_FD_92647 | JGI IMG/M metagenome (GOLD analysis project Ga0126377, IMG submission 92647) | Tropical forest soil microbial communities from Panama - MetaG Plot_22 | ecosystem: Environmental > Terrestrial > Soil > Tropical forest > Bulk soil | place: Panama | collected 2016-02-17
GGCAACAACCGCCGCCGCCAACCGGGGCGGGGGCCGGCGATCGGATGGGGTTGAATGATCTAGTGACGGACATACCCCGGCGCGCCGTCTCCCGTACCGTGCGGCTCGCCGCACTTCCCCTCGGATTCGCCGGCCGCGCCGCCATCGGTCTCGGCAAGCGCGTCGGCGGCATCGCGAACGACGTAGTGACCGCGGAGATCCAGGAGCGCACCGCCGAACACCTCTTCAGCGTGCTAGGCCAGCTCAAGGGCGGCGCGATGAAGTTCGGTCAGGCGCTGTCGATATTCGAGGCCGCGCTGCCCGAGGAGTTGGCCGGCCCCTATCGGCAGGCGCTGACGAGGTTGCAAGAAGCCGCTCCGCCACTGCCCGCGGCGAGCGTGCACAAAGTTCTGGCCACCGAGTTGGGCCCGCAATGGCGCAGCAAGTTCCTCCACTTCGAGGACGTACCCGCGGCCGCTGCCAGCATCGGCCAGGTGCACCGCGCAGTGTGGAAGGGACGCGGCAAGACCGGCCGGCAGGTCGCGGTCAAGATCCAATATCCAGGCGCCGGCCCGGCGTTGCTATCCGACCTCGGCCAACTGTCCCGACTCGCCCACCTCTTCAAGGTGCTCCAGCCCGGGCTGGACGTGAAGCCGCTGCTTGCCGAGCTACGCGCGCGCATCAGCGAGGAACTCGACTACGAACTCGAGGCGCGCGCACAGCGCGGTTTCGCGCAGGCGTACAAGGGCGACGAGGAGATCTTCATTCCCGCCGTCGTGGCCGCGACCGGCCGGGTCCTCGTGACCGAGTGGATCGACGGCACGCCACTGTCGCAGGTGATCGCGTCGGGCAGCGAGAAGGTCCGCGACCGCGCCGGCTATCTGATCGCCACATTGCACTTCTCCGGTCCGGCGCGGGCCGGTCTGCTGCACGCCGATCCGCATCCCGGCAACTTCCGCGTCCTCGACGACGGACGGCTCGGCGTGCTGGACTTCGGCGCCGTCGCACGGCTGCCGAACGGTCACCCCGAACCGATCGGGCGGTTGACCCGACTGGCCCTTGCCGGGCGCGCCGACGAGGTGCTGGCCGGGCTGCGCGAGGAGGGTTTCGTTAAGCCGAGCGTGCAGGTCGACGCGGACGGGGTGCTCGAATTCCTCCGGCCGATGTTGGAGCCGATATCGGTCGACGAATTCCAGTTCACGCGCGCGTGGTTGCGAGCCGAGGCAGCGCGCATCGCCAATCCGCGCAGTCCGGCGTACCAGCTCGGCAAGCACCTCAACCTGCCGCCGTCTTATTTGCTGATCCACCGGGTCACGCTCGGTTCGATTGGTGTGCTGTGTCAGTTGGAGGCGCGCGCGCCGTACCGGTCGGTCGTGCAGCGATGGCTGCCAGGCTTCGCGATCGAGCAACCAGAACTCGAGTCGGCCGGCGACTGACCGCCCGACCGCCGCGCGGTCGCGAGCGACGGCCAGAAGTGCAACCGGGTCGGACGCAGCCGCAGGCCTCGAAGCGAAACCCGCCCACCCGGCAGCGGCCGGGCGGGCGGGTTGTGTGTGTAGCGGTTGTCGTTACCTAGGGATTACTGGTGGCCCCGGATGCGACGCTGCGTGGCACGAGCACGCATGGCGATCATTCGGGCGGGTTGGGAGGCCTCAGAGATGGTGTCCTGAGGCCAGAGCATTCGGGCGCGACTCATCGCTTCATTGATGAGTAGCAAGTTGTTCGGGTGCATTTGGGTGCTCCTCAAAGCAGTTTTGGTTGGGTTGATTGGTCGGTTGGACCGGCTGCGCGGTCGCTTCGTGATGATCTTCATGTCAGGCCGCCGAACCCGCGTAGGCAAGTTCTCCGAGCCCGTCGTTCGGGCGGGCAAGCTCGTCCTCGCCGGCAAGCTCGGCGAGCCGGGCGAGTTCCGCGTCGCGTGCGAGATCCGCCTTGCGCGGCCGGCCACGCGGCCGCTTCCGCGCGATGACCGCGCCGTGGTCGAAGATCTCGCCACCCCAGACGCCCCACGGCTCACCGCGCTCGAGCGCACCGGCAAGGCACTCGACCCGGACCGGGCAGTCGACACACAGGGACTTGGCGAGCTCGAGTTCGGCCGGCGACTCGGCGAACCACAGGTCCGGATCGAACCGGCGGCAGGGGACGTCGTTGTCCGTCTCGACCGAATGGTCGAGCGGAGCAAACGCCATAGACATCGTCGTTTCACCTCTCTCCAACGAGTTGGGCGCTGTCGGCACAGGACGTACCGGACGCTGGTGGTGCCTGCACGGCACCGGTGGTGCACTCGTGGTCATGTGACCTTCCATCACTGGTCGGACAGTTCTCGGTCGCTCGATGTCCGGTGACCCGGACGCAGACAACAAGAAGGCCGCGGATCCCTTTGCGGGTTCCGCGGCCTCGAGGCGAGCCGACTGGTCGGTTTAGACCGGCCTACCTCGAGGTGGAACTCCGCGCGCCGCAGCCGTCGGAACGATTGCGCCGGCCATCGGGGATCCCTTGCCAGCGGACCCACTGATGCCGTTGGCACCATTGGTCAGCTGGATCTGGACATCGAACTTGGTGAAACGCGGCTGCTCGAGGAGCAGGCCACCACGTGCATCAGCCTGGACAGCCAGGAAGCCCACCGACGGGTGGGCGGGCGTGACGGCGAGCGCGCGCGTGCACGGCACAGGCAGCGCCGACGTGTAGAACGAGTAACTCACCATGTCGGTCACCCCTTTCTGTGCTTCGCGGTCGCAGCAAATTAGGCGGTCGGCATTCGCTTTCCGCTCGGACCTCTGCAGGCTAGTTGTCGGCTGCCGGTGGGGGCAACCGAAATTGCGTCTCTGTACGGAAGTTTTCCAGATATTTATGTAGGCCGGCCGGTTGGCCGACCATCGACGCACCGATCGGACGGTCTCGTCGGCCGCGCGGTCGGTATCGCCCGGTCGCGATCATCCGCTCTCGGTCGCCACCGCGACGACCGCGTCGACGCTCGCGCCCGAGACCAGCGCCAGCACCGCGGGCCCGTAAAGCGCGAGCTTGCGCGGACCGATGCCGGCGATGTCGATCAGCCCAGGGTCGGTGGTCGGCTTGCGCTCCGCGAGCGCAGTCAGCGTCGCGTCGGTGAAGACCACATAGGCTGGTACGCCGGCGGCTGACGCAACACGGGATCGCCACACGCGCAGCCGATCCAGCAACTCGTCGTCCAGGTCGGACGGACATGCCTCGCATCGTCCGAGTTTGCGCTCCGAGCCGCTCAACAGCGCCACTCCGCACACGCGGCAGGACACCACGATGGTGCGGCGCTCCGCGCCGCGCCGACCCGACCGGCCGCCGGGCGTCGACTGCGCCGGCGGACCGGCCGGGTCGCCACCTGGTAGGAACCGGCTGGCACGGCGCTGGCGCCCGCCCGGCGAGCGAGCACCCGCATATGACAGCCACAACCATTCGCGGGCGCGCGTGACACCGACGTAGAGCAGCCGGCGCTCCTCCTCGAGGTGGTCGGGCGTCTTCGCATACGTGGTCGGCAGCGTGCCCTCGGCAAGACCGACGAGGAACACCGCGTCCCACTCGAGACCCTTCGCCGCGTGTAGCGATGCCAACGTCACGCCTTCGACGGTCGGCGCGTGCTGTGCCACGGCCCGACGTGCGAGCTCCGCATCGAAATCGGCGAGCGTGCGGCCGGCGCCGACCGGGCCGGGCGACTCCGCGGTCGCACCGGCCCGCAACGAGACGTCCGTCGTATCGGGTCGTGACGGATCCGCGACCGCATCGGGCGGCGACATGGCCGCCGTCGCGTCCGGCAGCGATGAGGTCGCGGCGAACTCCTCGGCGAGTCCAACGAGCGCAGCAAGCGCCTCCCAGCGCTCCCGCGTCGCGCCACCGGGCGGGGGCTGGTCCGGGCGCCAGTCGACCGCCTCCAGCGCCTCGGTGACCGCGACGACGAGCGGTGTGTCGGGTGGCGTCGAACGCTCCGCGGCCCGCAGCGCGACCATCGCCTGCCGCACTTCGGCGCGTTCGAAGAATCGTTCCGCGCCATGCACGACGTATGGCACGCCGGCCTCCGCGAGCGCCTCCTCATAGGTCTCCGACTGCGCGTTCGTCCGGAACAGCACTGCCATCTCGCGCGGTGGCACGCCGGCTGCGACGAGTGCCGAACAGCGCGCCGCCACGGCGGCGGCCTCGGACGGCTCGTCGGCAAAGAAACGGATGTCCGGTTCCGCGCCCGGCGACCGCTGTCCGACGAGTTCAAGCCGGAGTCTCGCCTCGACGCCGCGCGCTTGCCGGATGACGGCGTTAGCCACGCCGACGATCTGCGGCGTCGAACGGTAGTCGCGGACCAGCCGGACCACCACGGCACCGCGGTGCGTTCGCGCAAAGTCGAGCAGATATGCACTCGACGCGCCGGTGAACGAATAGATCGTCTGGCTCGCGTCGCCGACCACTGTCACGTCATCGCGGCCACCCAACCACGCGTCGAGCAAGCGCTGCTGCAACGGGTTGACGTCCTGATATTCGTCGACCACGAAGTGCCGATATTGCGCGTGCACCTCGTCGGCCACATCCGGATGTTCGTCGACCGCCCACACCGCCGCGCGCAGGAGATCCTCGAAGTCCATCGCGCCATTCGCGCGCTTGACCTGTTCGTACGCGCCGAACACGGCGGCCACCTTCGCCGCGTCGTAGGGCGGCTCGCGCATCGCCTTCGCGGCCGCGACGGCGTATTCGTCCGGCTCCACGAGACTCGCCTTGGCCCACTCGATCTCGCTTGCCAGGTCGCGCGCGGCCGCTCGGTCGGCTCGTACCCCCGCTCTCGCAGCGGCGAGCGTCACGAGCCGCGCCTTGCTCTCCACCAGCTCGGGCATCGAACGGCCGCGAAGCACACGCGGCGCGAAGTATCGGACCTGCCGCAACGCCGCGGCGTGGAAGGTGCGCGCCGAGACGCCCGTGGCGCCGAGCGTGACCAACCTGGCCCGCATCTCGGCCGCGGCGCGAGCGGTGAATGTGACGGCCAACACATGGCGCGGCGCGATCTCGCCAGCGACCGCACGGTAAGCGATCCGGTGCGTGATCGCGCGCGTCTTACCCGTGCCGGCACCGGCCAGGATGCACACCGGCCCGGCCGGCGCGGTGACCGCGGCGCGCTGTTCCTCGTCCAGGCCAGCGAGCACGCCTCGCGCTCGCGATGAGGTATCCGCCACAGCTAGGCATCATCCCAGCCGGCTCCGACGTTTGCTGCGTATGTTTGCGGTGTCAAACATCCCCCGGAGGTACTCGACAATGCTCACCGTCTACTCGACGTCATGGTGCGGCTACTGCCATCGGCTGATGTCTCAGTTGGATCGCGATGCGGTGGACTATCGCGTGATCGACATCGAGCGCGATGAGGCGGCGGCCGCCTACGTGATGAGCGTGAACGGTGGCAACCAGACGGTGCCAACCGTGCGGTTCGACGACGGCTCCGCTCTGACGAACCCGTCGATCATCGAGGTCAAGGCATACCTCGGCATGGTGGCGGCCGGGTGCGCCGAAACCGCACGTTGACCTAGCCTCGCCGACCGCGTCGGCGCTAGGTCCGCGGATCGCGTCGGGTTGATCGGCTGTCGACGCGCCCATTCCGGATGCCACCGACCTCGCACGACGACTCGCGGCCGCTGGTCTGACACGATGCCTGGTGTGAGCGAGGGTCCGGGCGACGAGTCGGGCGTCGAGGGTCAGGTCGAGGCCGGGTTTCAAGCACTCAGGTCGGGCAACTGGGTGGCCGCGCGCGACACCTTCTCGGCCGTTCTCGCGGCGGCGGAGGTACCCGAGGCGCAGTTCGGCTTGGCGAACGCGTTGTTCTGGTTGGGCGACATCGCCGGCACGATCGCCAACTGCGAGAAGGCGTACGCCGGCTTCCGTCGCCGCGGCGACCCGCTGTTCGCGGCCGGGGCGGCCCTGTCGCTGGTCGGCTACAACAAGGGCTACCTGGGGAATTCCGCCGCCGCGCACGGATGGCTTTCGCGGGCCGCCCGGATCGTCGACAACGAGGTCCCGGCACTGCGCGGTGAGCTGCTCGGCGCCACGGCCTACGTGACAGACGACCCGGTCGAAAGCGAAGCGTTGGCCCGACAGGCTGCCGAGATCGGACGCCTGAACGGCAACTCCGATTTGGAACTGATGGCGATGCATGCCGTGGGGCAGGCGCTCGTCCAGCAGGGTCGGACTGAGGAGGGCATGCGCCTGCTCGACGAGGCGATGGCCGGTGTGATCGGCGGCGAGGGTGGCGACCCGCTGACGGTCGCACAGATGAGCTGCATGACGATGGTGACCTGCGGCAGCTGCTTCGATCTCCAACGCGCCAGCCAGTGGGTCCAGTCGCTCCAGCGTTTCATCGACCGGTACGGGTGCCCGTTCCTGTACGCGGAGTGCCGCACATATTACGGCCGGGTCCTGTTCGAGACCGGCGACTGGGTGGCCGCCGAAACATTCCTCACCGACGCGATCTCGCTATCGAGGGATGTCTACCAGGCTCCGTATGCGTTCGCCGCCGGGACGCTGGCCGAGCTCCGGCTCGCGCAGGGCCGGCTCGAGGAAGCGGGCGCCATGCTGCGGGGCGTTGAAGGACGGGAGGAGGCCGCAGTGGCGGTCGCCTCGACTCACCTGGCCCGCGGCGAGCCCTCCGTCGCGGCGGCGGTGCTGCGTCGCAGGCTTGCGGCAACCAGTCCGGACCGGCTCGACGTCGCGGCGGTGATCGGGCTGCTGGGCGAGGCAGAGATCGCGCTCGGGGACGCGGGCGCCGCAGCCAAACGCGGCCTGGCACTCGTCGCGCTCGGCTCGGCGAGCAACTGTGACCTCATCATCGGGTACGGCGAGCGCCTGCTCGGCCAAGCTGTCGCCACAACAGATCCGCCGGCAGCTCGTACCCACCTCGAGACCGCACTGTCCGCCTTCGTACGCGCCGGGATCCCATACCGAGCTGCTGCGACGCGGTTGCTGCTCGCCCGCCTACTCGGCCGCGACGATCGCGTGGTGGCCGGCGCCGAAGCACGCGTAGCGTTGTCGGTCTTCGAGGACCTGGGCGCCGACCGCGACGCCGATGCGGCTGCCGCATTGATGCGCGACCTCGGCATCAGGGCGGCCCGGACCTTCCCGCGTACCGTCGGGCGACTGACGACCCGGGAGCGGGAGGTGCTCGCCCTCCTCGGCGAAGGGCTCGCCAACCCGGAGATCGCCGAGCGCCTGTTCCTGTCGCGCAAGACGGTTGAACATCACGTGGCGCGCGTCTTGTCAAAGCTCGGCTTGCGCGGACGCGCCGAAGCCGCCGCGCTGGCGGCACGCACTGCCCTGCGGGATGTGCGGAGCGGCCCGTAGGGCGCGCCACGTCTTTCGGGCTTGGCCCGTGGGTATAGGTGAGTTCGCCGATGCTGCGGCGCCGCCCGAGCGCCATGGTTGGTCTCATGACCGCAGCGCACGAGCGGCCCGAAGGCATGAAGGTGGTCGACGTCCGGGCGTTCGTGCTTCGGACCGGGAGGCCAACCATGGCAACACGGGTACCTGAGCATTTTGGCCATTTCGCACGCGCAAACGGGATCGACATCCATTACGTCGAGGTCGGCGCTGGCGACCCTCTCATCCTGCTCGACAACGCCATGGTCTCCACGAATCCGATCTGGGTGCCGCTGCCCGTCGCGTACGCGTCCCAGGTGGCGACGCTCGCCTGCCACTTCCGTGTGATCGCGCCGGACACGCGTGGATCGGGCCGGACCGTCCACCCAGGCGGCCCGATTCCCGCGACACTGCTCGCCGACGACGTCGCGGCGCTCGTCGATGCGCTCCAGCTGGATCGTCCCCTGGTCTGCGGGTTCAGCGACGGCGCGGAGACGGCCACGCTCGTCGGCATCCGCCATCCCGCGACGGTACGGGCGATCGTTAACTTCGGCGGATACGACCTGTTCAATCCGGACCCGCGGGCGCCGGCCATCGCCATGACGCGACAGATGCTGGGCGGAAGCCCCGACGCGACCGCGGCCGATCCCGAGTTGATGGCCAACCAGATCGAAGAGCTGCGGCCGATGTTCGAGCTCATGAGACTGGATCACGACGGTGCACAAGGAGTGGGGCACTGGAAGACGGTCATCGCTCGGACTTTCGACCGGATCACCCAGCCGCACGGCTACACGTTTGCGGATCTCGCCGCGATCGCGGTGCCGACGCTCATCATGGTCGGCGACCGCGATCCATTCTGTACGGTCGAGGACGGCACGGCGGCGTACCGTGCGCTGCCGGCCGGCGAGCTTGCGGTGCTCCCCGGTAGCGGGCACCTGATCACGCCGGCTGCGGTGCGGGCCACGATCGATTTCCTCAAGCGTTGCTGAACGGCGCGCCTACTGCCGCGCGGGCACGTTGGCTCACGACGTCGCGTCGACGACGGCCGCGGGTGTTGTATCGACCGGTCGGCCGTCGCCCACCGCGATGGCGTCCAGCGCCGGTGCACCGTCGCCTGCGACCGCAGCTGCGCCGGCCGGCGTCGGCGGTGACAGCACCCGCCTGCGCCACAGCACGCCACAGTTCACCAGCAGCGCGGCCGAAATGATCGCGAACATCGCCTTGTAGTCGACGACGGCGATGAGGCTTGCCCCGGCCGCCATGGACAGCGTCTGTGCCGACCCGATCACCATGTCGGCCGCGGCCGAGACCCTTCCCATGATCGGCCCAGGCGTACCCCGTTGCATCACGGTGCTGTACGCGACGAAGCCCGCGGTGTTGGCCAGTCCAGCGAGCGGCATCGCGATGAACGCGAGCACTATCGACGGATAGATGATCAGTCCGATGCAGAGACCGAACGATCCGATGGCGAGAGCGACAGTGGCGACCTCGCCGAGTCGCGTCATGATCGCCGGCGCCGCAAGTGCGCCGAAGATCGCACCGATGCCCTGGACGGTCAGCAGCAGGCCTAGGAACGACGGCGGCTTGTGCAGTCCCTCGTCGATGTACGCAAACACGATCGTGTCCACCGCACCGAGCGCGAGCAGGCAGACGGCGATCGACACGGTGGTGTCCCGGATCGCGATCGTCGACCACATGTGCCGCAGGCCAGCGCCCACTTCGCTCAACCAGTGCTGCTCGGACCGCTCGGGTCGCACCTCGGCCACCCGGATCGACGCGAGTGCCAGCGCGGCGACCACGAAGGACGCGATGTCGATGAGCGCGACGGGGTGGCCGCCGTAGGCGGCAAAGAGGCCGGCACCGGCCAGCGGCCCGACGAGCCGCATGCCTTGGCGGATCGTGGAGAACATGCCATTCGCGGCACCGAGCTTCTCGTCGGGTACGAGTTCCTTCAGTAACCCGGCGAACGCTCCGCTCATCACGCTGCCGGAGATGCCGTAGCAGACCGTGACGGCGAAGATGATCCACACGTCGTGTCGTGAGTCCACGAAGAGCAGCGGCACGATGGCAACCGCGGAGAGCAGGTTGGCCGCGATGAGGAACGGCCGGCGCCGGAACCGGTCGACGACCCAGCCGTAGAGCGGTGCGCCGAGCGCCGGTGCCGCGGCCGCGAGTAGGACGAGGCCGGCGAGACTGTTCGAGTTGGTCAGCGTCTTGACCCAGATGGCAAGCGCCAGGAACATCGCCCAGTCGCCGAACGTGCTGGTGAGCTCACCGCCGAGCAGCACACGCATGCCGCGGATTCGCAGAACGTCACGCATCTTGGTTCTCCTCGGGATCGGGCTGGGTCGCGGTCTTGTCTTGTACGTACGGTCGAGCCGGGATGCCCCAGCTCACGAAGCGGATCAGGCGCGCACCCGGCGGTCGGCTAGCCGGATCGGCGAGCCGCTGCAGCCCGGGTTGCAGGAGTTCGAAGAAGTCCTCGCTCAACTTCCGCAACTCGTCGGCGGTCAACCAGCCGAGAGACTGCAACGAGAACGCGGAGCTCCGCCAATCGGCGGGTTCACTGGCACGCCACGCCCGTTGCGCGCGATAGGCCTGGTATTCGTGGTCATAGAGGATGTCCGATGCAGCATCGCTGGCCGCGGTGTATTCGGGGTCGCCCGTCGGGTTCTCCCAGTTGCGCACCGCCAACACCGCACGCCAGCGGCGTTCCCGACCGACGCCGCCCGGCGCCTCCTCGATGTATCCGTATTTGGCGAGTTGTCGAAGGTGCCAGGAGCAGTTCGCCGGACTTTCACCGAGCCGCTCGGCCAGTTCCGTCGCGGTGGCCGTGTCGGTGGCCGGATCGTTGATGACGAGCTCCTCCATCAGACGCAGCCGTAGCGGATGCGCGAGGGCACGCAGCTCGCCGACATCGGTGACCTGCCGCGGCTCGCTCAGGTTGTCCGTCAGGGCGGCGCGGCGCGACGCGACACTGGGCTGCTTCGCCTGGTCACTCGGCTGTCTCGCATGGTCACTCGACCGTCTCGGCCCGTCGCTCGGCGCGCTGTCCTTCGGGGTAGGTGCCTGTGACATGGTCGAAGCATATCTTTCGAAAGGACCGTTTGGAAAGAGTCATTTAAATGACATCGATCGACGTCTTGCGCTGCGGAGAGGGCCTCGGAAGCGGCCGACGCGGTTCGGGAGCGTCTCGGCGGCTAGCGACGGACGGATGACCCACCTCGGCCGTCCGGATGATTTGCGGCCAACCCGGTTGCACAGGGTCACCGAGCACGGAAAGGTGCAAGTTGCAAGTTGCGCACCTTGCAGTCGTGGCAGTGGAGCGTGCCCGATGCCCTACCTGGTCGTCCGCACCGACGTCCGGCAGGTCTCCGAGGAGGCCGTGGACGCCGTCGACCACGCGCGCGACGAGCGAAGCGCGCCCGAACGCCGCCGTCAGACCGCGATCGCCGAGTCGCGCGACACCGCACTCCACCTAGCCCGCGCGCTTGCTTCGTCCGGACCGGTGCGCTCCGGCCGCCAGCGCGTCAAGGTCATCCGGCTTACCTGAACAGCGCCGTACCGCTCTGCTCGGCCCAAGCGCGGACCAGCCGGAACGCGATCGACGAACCGCCCGGTAGGCCGGGCTCGACTTCCGGCGCGTCCGGGTCGGCCGCCGCGTTGATCGCGGCTCGTACGGTGGCGCGCGAGAACCAGCCGGCGGCGGCGATCTCGGACGGATCGAGGCGCAGTGGCTCGTTCGGATCGGCGATCGCGTAGAAACCCAACATCAGTGAACTCGGGTACGGCCATGGCTGGCTCGCCACATAACGGATGTCCCCGACGCGTACGCCCACCTCTTCGAAGACCTCCCGTGCCACCGCGTCCTCGGCCGACTCCCCCGGCTCGACGAAGCCGGCCAGGCACGAGTATCGGCGGATCCGCCCGGCGCGCGGTGCCCAGGCGGCGTTGCTGCCGAGCAGGCATTGCCCGTCGTCGCCGGGTCGATCGTCGTGCACGAGCATGATGACCGCCGGATCGGTACGCGGCCAATGTTGCGCGCCGGTCTCGTCCACCCGCGTCCAGCCGGCATCCGCGACGCTTGTCGGCGCGCCGGTGCGGGGCGAGAAGCCGTGCCGCCCGTGCCAATTCGCCAGCGCGAGTCCGGTGGCCATGATCCCGGAGCTGGTCAGATCCAACAGATGCCCGACCTCGCGAAGCGTCGCCGGATTCGTACCCGCGATCTCAGGCAACTCGCCGAGCACCGCGAAATACGGCGTGTCCTCGGCGTCCACGCCAAGGAAGAAGCGCCCGTCCGGCCCCGGGTCAAGCTGCCGGGCGACGACGTCGTCGACATCGAGCAGGATGAGTTCGGTGACACCGCGAGGCAACTCGGGCTGCGGTCGACCGAACACCGCGACCGGTCCACGGACCAGCGCCCGACCGGACACCAGATCGGCGACGTCGACAACGAGCACTCTCGCGCGCGACCAGGCCTCGGCCAACCACTCCGGATCCGTACGTCGATGTGCCGACCGATCCAGATCGGCGCGACGAGGCTGGCTGTCACGCGTCGGTTGGCTGTCGTGCGTCGGGCGGGCCGGGGTCGGCTGGCGTGCGGAGGTCGGCTCGCTCGGCCCGCGCTGCGGACCGGCCGGCGCGGGACCGATCGCGCCGGAGTCACGTGCCGCGGCGGGCTCGGTCGCGACCGACTCGCCGACTGATGCGAGATCGCCGGACAGTGCGGGATCGCTCGCGCGACGGGGCTCGGTCACTCGGAACTGCCGCGTTCGACTGGTCCGAGCAGTCGCACAGAAGACTCCACACGGTCGGCATCACCGAGCACGACGGTGGCGGCCTTGGCCGGAGCGAGATAGCGAGCGGCCACGTCGGCGACCTGTTCGCGGCTCGCTTTTGCCAGGCCGGCGGAGTATCCGATGAGGTAGTCCAACCGAAGACCGTAGCCGGCGTAGGTGCTTGCCAGGCCCGCAAGGCCGGCCTGTGTGGACATGCCGAGCAGCAGCGAGCCGACTACATACTGGCGGGCCTGCTCCAACTCGTCGGCCTTCGGTGGCGTGGTGGCCAGGCGGCCGAGCTCGTACCACGTCTCGAGGAGCGCGGGCGCGGTCACGTCGGTAGCGACGTCGGCCGCCAAGACGAGCGCCGAACCGGCGATCGAGTGCTCGACAGAGGAGTGCGGCCCGTACGTGTAGCCCTTGTCTTCGCGGATATTCTCCGTCCACCGCGACGAGAAGTACCCACCGAAGATCAGGTTCGCGAGCTGCAGCGCCGGGAAGTCCTCGTGGGTGCGCCCGACCGCCGGCAGCGCGAGCCGCATCGACGACTGCACGGAGCCCGGTCGGTCGAC
>Ga0126377_10002513_pt1 | contig 12678 bp, 12 predicted proteins | sample PanSoiMetPlot_22_FD_92647 | JGI IMG/M metagenome (GOLD analysis project Ga0126377, IMG submission 92647) | Tropical forest soil microbial communities from Panama - MetaG Plot_22 | ecosystem: Environmental > Terrestrial > Soil > Tropical forest > Bulk soil | place: Panama | collected 2016-02-17
GCGAAGCGCACACTGTGTCGTTCGTTATGACAGGGTGCCAGAAGCGTAGGCGAGAAACCTTCCGGCCTCGTCAGGTGGCAAATCGAGGCGCCGAGAGGAATGTGGATGATGTCGCGACAACGCGGGCTTCGAGGGGTGGGAGTAGCGCTGGCGATCGCAGCATTGCAGGCGGCGCCGCCGCCCGCTCTTGCCGCACAGGATTATCCGCAGCGCACCGTGAAGGTCATCGTGCCCTTTCCGGCGGGCGGTACCGCAGACGTTATGCCGCGCATTGTTTTCGAATTCTTGTCGCGCAAATGGGGACAGTCCGTCGTCATCGAGAACAAGGCCGGCGCGGGCGGCAATATCGGCGCTGAGGCGGCGTTTCATGGGGAGCCGGACGGCTATACGCTGTTGTCGTCGCCGGCTCCACCCTTCGTCGTCAACCAGAACCTCTACCGCAGGCTCGGTTACGATCCGGCGGCGTTCGCGCCGATCTCCGTGTTGGGCATCGTGCCGACCGGTTTGGTGGTCAGCCCAGGCAAGATCGACGCTGTGACAGTCGCAGACCTCATCAAGTTCGCCCGCGCCCATCCGGGCGAGATTTCGTCCGCCACCCAAGGCAACGGCACCACCTCCCATCTCACGTCGGCAATGTTCCAGATGATGGCGAACGTGCAGTTCGTCCACGTGCCTTATCGCGGCACGGCGCCGGCGCTGCAGGGTCTGCTCGCCGGCGACTGCGATATCATGTTCGATAATCTCGGGGTTTCGTTGGCGCTGGTGCGAGGCGGCCAGCTGCGGCTGCTCGGCGTGGCCACTGAACGGCGCATGCCGGCGCTGCCCGAGGTGCCGACCATCGCGGAGACGTTGCCGGGGTTTGCCTCGGCGGCATGGTTCGCCGTCGCGGCGCCCCCGAAGACACCGCCCGATGTCGTCAACAAGATCAGCGCCGATATAGCCGAGGCGATCCGCTCGCCGGAGGTACGCAAGCGCTTTGAGGATCTCTCGGCGGAACCCGTCGGTAGCGACCCGGCAACCATGGCCCGCTTCATGCGCGAGGAGACTGTGCGATGGGGCGCCGTTATCAAGGCTGCTGGCGTGAGGTTGGAGTGACGAGGTTACGGAGGTTCCCATGAACGTCCACACCGCCATGCGGCAATGGCCCGCGGAAGACCTCACCCGGGTTCCGTATTGGGTTTATTCCGATCGCGCGCTCTACGACGAGGAGCAGGAGCGCATTTTCCGCGGCGATACCTGGACGTTCCTGTGCATGGAGGCCGAGCTGCCGACGCCCAACAGTTTCCGCGCCTCCAACCTTGGCGATATGCCGGTGGTGGTGACGCGCGACGCAGACGGCGTCATTCACGCGTTCGAGAACCGTTGTGCGCATCGCGGCTCGCTTCTGTGCCTCAAGGAACGTGGCGAGGTGCGCGAGATCGTCTGCGTCTACCACAACTGGACCTATGACCTCACGGGCAAGCTCACCGGCGTCGCTTTTCGCCGCGGTATCGCCGGCAAGGGCGGCATGCCGTCAGACTGTAAGCCCGAGGAGCACGCGCCGCGTCAGTTGCGCATCGCGGTCTTTGCCGGCCTCGTTTTCGGCACGCTCAGCCACGACACGCCGCCGCTCGACGCGTATCTTGGTCCCGATCATGTGGCGCGCATCCGTCGCGTCATGCGGGCGCCGGCAAGGCTTATTGGCGGTTACAGCCAGATCATTCCCAGCAACTGGAAGCTCTATATCGAAAACGTAAAGGACAGTTATCACGCCAGCCTGCTGCACATGTTCTTCACGACCTTCCGGCTCAACCGGCTGTCGCAAAAGGGCGGACTGGTGGTAAGCGACGCAGGCGGCAACCACATCAGCTATTCGATGACACAGGACGTCGCCGGCAAGGAATACGAACAGGCGGGCCTGCGTTCTGCCAACGACGGTTACGCGTTGGAAGCGCCTGACATGCTCTTGAAGAACGTTGATGAGTTCGGCGACGGCATCGGGCTGCAGATCCTCACGGTCTTTCCGGGCTTCGTGCTTCAGCAGATCCGCAATTGCCTGGCGGTCCGTCGGGTGGTGCCGCGCGGCCTCGAGAAAACCGAGCTGGTATGGACCTGTTTCGGCTTTACGACCGATGACGATGTGCTCGCCGAGTTGCGGTTGCGGCAGGCCAATCTGATTGGGCCGGCCGGATTCATTTCCATGGAGGACGGGGCGGCGGCAGGGTTCGTCCAGCGCGGCGTCGCCGGCGCTTCCGATGCTTTATCGTTGGTCGAGATGGGAGGTAGCGGAACCGCATCGGAAGAGAGCCGGGTCAGCGAGGCCGCCGTGCGCGGCTTCTGGAAGGACTACCGCCGCCACATGGGGTTCTAGTGAATATCGAGCACATCGTCGCCATCGCCGATCTCAATGCCCGCTATGCGGACGCGATCGACGCCAACCGTCTGGAGGCATGGCCGGATTTTTTCCTCGATGACGGGTGCTATCGCGTCACCACTGTCGAGAATGTTGCGCAAGGGCTGCCGCTCAACATCATTTATGCGACCTCACGGGCGATGCTGCGCGACCGCGTGAAAGCGCTGCGCGAGGCCAATGTCTATGAAGGCCAACACTACCGCCACGTGCTCGGGACGCCGCTGATCACCCTGGTCGAGGCCGCCGGACTGCGGGCGCGGACCAGCTTCATGGTGGCGCGGGTGATGCGCACCGGCGACACGATGCTGTTCGCCACCGGCTGTTACGAGGATCATATCGTCGTTGATACGCCCGACGGCGCGCGCTTTGTCGAGAAGACGGTCGTTCTCGACAGCCGGCAGATCGACACGCTGCTGGCAATTCCGCTGTAACCGTCATGCAGCCCAGATGATGCCCTCCGCACGGCATCTTGCGGCGTGAAGCGCGTTCTCGAACTCGCGCAACTGGTCCCTATCCACGCACGTCAACGATTTTTTGCCCCGACGCTATCCAAATTCTCTCGACAGGATCGACAGACGACCTGGCCGTACTGATCGACATCTCAACGTAAGTGCAGACAGCGCGTCCAAAGTCCAACGGTTATCCAGCTCGACCGAGGTCGAGCCCCTTCGTTTCCCGGTACCTGGTCACATGGACCTCAGCGCATCGTCGTCACGAACCCTCACAGCGTGTGGCGGACCACCAGCACCGAGCAATTGGCGTAGCGCACCACGTGGCCGGCATTGGAGCCAAGAAAATAGCTTCTCATCCCCGGGCGATGCGAACTCACAACGATGAGGTCGGCGTGCATCGACTTCGCCTCCTCCAACACCTCGTGATAGATGCCGCCCTGACGGACGGTCGTGCTGATGTGGCCCGCGCTGAGGCCGCTCTCCTTGGCGATGATGACCAGCGCCTCCTCCGCGGACTGGCGCTGCTGGGCGTCGAAATCGTGCGGCACGTATTCGACAAGCATCTCTGGCGTGGTCGGCAACACATTCATGAGTCGCACCGAGCCACCGGACGCGTTGGCGAGCGATACCGCGGTCTCAATCGCCGATTTGGCTAGATCGGTGTCGGCAAGATCGACCGGCACCAGGATTTTCTTGAACATCGTGCCGCCCCCAGTTCAACGATTTTTCGAATTTCGAATCATAGGCTGCGTCATTCCGGGACACCAATGCACATCGGCTGTTGCCGACGTGCGCAGCTCCCTTCCTACCAGCCCCGACAGGCGGCGGAGCCCAGGAAGGGGGCGGAACCCGCGATCGGATGCGGCGAATCCGCAATCCACAACGCTAGGGCGAGCGCATCGGATCCCGGGCTCGCCACCTCCGGTGGCGCCCCGGAATGACCAAACCGCGCGAATGAGCGCCTTCATCGAATCGATTCGCTAGTTCGTCGTGGCCGCGATCGAGCGCGGGGTGATATAACGATCAAGGCGACCCGATCGTTCGTGGACTCGACTCCATCTGTCGATCTTGAAATCGATTACCGCGAGCGCAGCGGTCGGGAATTTCTCGCGCAGCCGCTCGCGCAGTTCCACGTCGCCCGCCGCTATCAGCAATTCGGCTGTTTCCTGGAGGCCGGGGTTATGGCCGATTACGAGCAGCGCGCGCGCGGCATCGTCCTGGGCTCGGACGATCGATAGAACCGTTTGCGGCGTTGCCGCATAGAGACGGCGGTCGAAGACGACATCCATATCGGCCGGCCACTGGGCGGCAATCCCGGTCCACGTCTCGCGGGTGCGGCGTGCCGGCGAGCACAAAACGCGTTGGGGTACGAGGGAATGGCGGGTCATGTATCCCCCCATGAGGCGTGCGGCCGCCTCACCGCGCTGGCTAAGCGGACGGGCAGCATCTTGCACCCCGGACGACGGCCAACTCGATTTGGCGTGGCGCAGCAGCATGAGGCGGAGCATGACGCGAATCGCTTTCGTATTGCGTTAATTTAATGCATGTCCTCTGGCGTTGGAAATTCGGACTTGTCCGGGAACCCTTCTTCGGGGTGCGACGCAATATCGCCGTGGACGGACCATACCACCCGGACATGCTATCCTGTTGCTGCGTGACCGCTGCCCGACTCGTCCTCCGCGTGCGTGTGGGAGGATGAGCAACACAATGGAACAGGGCGTCTTGAACTCAGCACGGCTGCGAGGTGAGATGGGGGCCTACAATCAATCCGACCATGCTCCAACTTGGTTCTCCGGGTTGACGCCGCCGCCCCCGCCCCGGACGCCGCTCAACTACGACCTCGATGTGGATGTCTGCGTCATTGGCGGGGGTCTTGCGGGCCTGACGGTTGCCCGTGAGGTCGCGCGTCGCGGCTGGTCGGTGGTGCTGCTGGAGGCGCGCCGCATCGCCTGGAACGCGTCCGGCCGCAACGGCGGCTTCGTGTTGCCGGGCTATTCGGCGCAGATCGAAAAGGTCGTTGAGCGGATCGGCGTGCCTGCCGCCAGGGCACTGTGGGAGTTATCGCTGTCCGGCGTTCAATATGTCCGCGATGCCATCGCGGAAATCGGTGACATCGGGATCATGGAAGGCAAGGGGTGGCTCGATGTTTTCAAGAGACCGGACCCCGACGGCGCAATGGCTCGGGGCAGCCTCTTAGAACACCAAATGGGAATCGCAGTCGAAATCTGGCCGATGGAGCGGGTCCGCGATGCCCTTAGAACGAGCCGCTATTTCGAGGCGATCTATTTTCCCGGTGCATTCCAGATCAATCCACTGGCCTACGCGCTCGGCCTCGCCGGCGCAGCAGAGCGCGCCGGGGTCCGTATCTTCGAAGAAACGCGGGCTGTCGCTGTAGATCCGGCCGGCGTACGCAAGCGAATTGAGACCTCCCGCGGGCGCGTACGTGCCGGTCATGTCGTGCTGGCCGGCAATGTTCATCTGGGTAGCGTCGCACAGCGCCTTGCCGATACCCTGGTTCCCATCACGGCGTTCACGGGCGTGACGCAGTCGCTTGGAGAGCGACTCGCTCAGGCCCTCACGTTCCACGGGGCCGTAAGCGACTCGCGCTACGCCGACTATCACTACAGGATCGTCGGCGGCGACCGCCTCTTGTGGACCGGCAGCGCCTCGGTCGGGCTGCGCTCAAAGTGGACACGCGGGCGGTTCGAGAGGGCGCTCCGCGCCACCTATCCGCAACTCGCCCCGGTGCAATTCGAACATTTCTGGCCGGCCGAGATGGGATTTGCGGTTCACCGCATGCCGCAAATCGGCGAAGCCCAACCCGGCGTCTGGCTGGCAAGTGCATTCGGCGGGCAAGGGCTCAACACCTCGGCGATGGCGGGCGACCTTATCGCACGTGCCATCGTGGAAGGCGACGATACCTGGCGGCGCTTCCTGCCGTTCGAACTCGTTTGGGCAGGCGGCCGGGTCGGACGCACGATAGCGCGTGCAATGGGGTGGTGGCGGCGTCAGGGCGAAGCGGCTACTGCCCTCATGGTGCGGCAGCGCCAAGAACTGCGGCGCAAGCGCACGGAGAGAAAGAGAAATGCGGGGCTTGCCAAGGTCGCTCCCGGTGCCGACTATACGCAAGCGGCATCGAAACGAACGCTGGGTTTGCTCGCAGCCAGCGAGCACGATCGCCCGATCGGCGCCCCTGAGGCGATGCCTTCAGCGGGGCTGGATACCGCGAGCGGGCCGCCAGCGTCGGAATGAGCGGCGCAACCGTAGTGAGCGTTGAAGGTGGGCGGAAGCGATCGTTCCGGCAGCTTGGCCTGCCGACGTGGGGCCAACTGATGAGAGGGTTCCGGGGCATCGCTAAAAAGAGCGTAGCCGTCATTGCGCTCGCTGCCGCATTCCCGGCGGCTGCGGAAGCACCCGCACCTCTCGCCGCAAAAGCTACGTTCGCCGGTGGCTGTTTCTGGTGCGTACAATCCGATTTTGACAAGGTGCCGGGGGTTATCAGCACGACCTCGGGATATGCCGGGGGCGCAACCGTCAATCCGACTTACGCGGAAGTCGGTTCTGGCAGCAGCGGTCACGCCGAGTCAGTCGAAGTGGTCTATGATCCCGCGAAGGTCACCTATGGTCAGCTCCTCGATGCGTTCTGGCACCACATCGATCCGCTGGTGAAAGACCGCCAGTTCTGCGATGTCGGCAAGCAGTATCGCACTGCGATCTTTGTCCATAACGAAGAGCAACAGCATCTTGCAGAGGAATCCAAAAAACGCATCGAAGCCCAGCTCAAAGCGCCGGTCTATACGGAGATCGTTCCCGCGGGGCCGTTCTATCCGGCGGAGGACTATCATCAGAACTACCACTTGAAGAATCCGGTGCGTTACAAATTCTACCGCTGGAACTGCGGGCGTGATCGACGCCTGGAACAGATCTGGGGCAAGAAGCCGAGCTAAACGGCTTGGGGTTGCAGCGGGTGCGCATCCACAACACAACACCACGCGATAGCGGATACGACCGAATCCGGTCGCATGAGGGCGCGATCCACATTCCGTCGCTGCGCAGCGAGCCGATGACCGCCAATAAGCAGCAGGCCCTCAAGGGCGGTTTATCGACCGCCTGTTTGGAGACCAACCTTTGCGCCGATCATCACGCTTTCTCCGAATCCTGGTCGCTGGCACGCCCGCAGTGTCGCGATCGAGCCTGCTGCTCTCGGCTGACCAAAACCGTGGGCGGGTCGGAAGCCTGTGATGCCGCCGGCCTGCCGGTGGACGCGCAATCTACCGCCCGCCCCGGCCAGCTCCCAAAGCGGGAATAAATTGTGAGGGCTTCAGTCGAGCATCCGCATGGTGTTGCTGAAGAGTTCATCGACGGTAAAACGACGCGGCAGGAGTTCCTGCTTGACGGCGAAATCGATCACGATCTCAAGCGAACGGCGGTTGGGCTCGATGCCGAAGCGAAACGGATCGAGCTCCGGCATGCCGATTTCGGCGAGCCATGTCTCTTTGGCCTGCCGGAACACGCGATAGACTTCGCGCACGACGTCAGGCCGAGCTTGTGCCAGTTGCTCGCGGATCACCAGCATGTGGTTGATCGGCACGCCGCCGTGGTTCTGCGCCCATACGTGGTTGGCGGTCTCAGGGTTCGGGACGAGCGGCTTCAGCCGCCGATCCGGCAATTTATCGCCGACGATTGCTGCGTCAATCTCTCCATCGAGCAACATTTGCACGAGCTCTTTGCCTTCCGGCGCCCTTCGCACGTTCGGCGGGTCCTGGTACTCAGCCACATGACCTTCCTCGAACGTCACCCAATTGATGGTATCGAGATCGACGCCGTAGTCTTCGGCCAGGATCCCACGCACCCATACGCCGGTGGTCTGCGTGTAGGCCCGCACGCCAAGCGTCTTGGCATTGAGATCGCCCGGCCCCAGATGGCCGCGCTGTGGATTGTAGGCGATCGTGTGCAACTGGCCGCGCCCGACCACCGTCGCAGGAATCAAGACATACGGCTTGCCATAGTGCTTCGCCTGCAGGAAAGTGACGATCGCAACCTCGGCGAGATCGAACCGTGCTTCGCGCACCAGGGGCTTGAAGGCGGTGTTAGACACCTTCACATCAGCGAAGTCGAATTCCAAGAGGTCGGAACCGATTCTTCCCTCCTTCAGCGCCATCGCATTGGGATAGCTCCCCATCAGCGTGAAGAGCTTGACCTTGTCGGGCTTTGTCAGCATCGGGCACTCCTGCCGGCTCCAGTAACCCGCATGGAGCGAAGCGCAATGCGGGGAACGTCTCGCCAGAGCCCCGGGAAGTGGCTACGCTCCATCCGGGGTACCTGATCACGCTATTTATCCCGCAAGGGCGGGATAGAGCGACTGCGCGGTTTTCGCAAAGATCCAATCTTGGTCGGACTGCGAGAGCGATGCGACCGAAGTGCGGGCGACCGCCAGGAGATCTGACAGCGGACCTTCCGACGCCGGGTAGTTGGAGCCCCAGGCAATTCGGGAGGCGCCGAACTCGCTCACTAGCTTGCGGAAAAAAGTTTCTGGGGTCGCCTTACCGCGGCGGCACTCCGCAAAGGTGCGAGGCGTCACCTTGAGGTGGATGCTGGGATAGTGCGCGAGATGAAAGAGGCTCGCAGCCGCCGCGTAAGGCGGTCCGTCGTCGAGCGCCGGGCGTGCCAAGTGATCGAGGACGACCTTCACGTCCGGAAAGCGTTTCGCCATGGCGACGAGCTGCGGCAGCGCCGACTGCGACATCTGCATGCAAATCGGCAGCCCGAGGGTGCCCGCGGTTTCCCAGGTCGGGTAGACCCTGAGGTCGTCGATCCAGTCCGCCTGCGTCGTCATGGTGCTGCCGATCGTAAAGAGGCGCAGGCCGGTCAAGCCTCTGTCGCGCCAATAACGCATTTTCTCCGTGGCGTCGGGGGCAAGGACGTCGACCGAAAATACCCCGGTAAATCGTGACGGATTTGCCGCAACGGCGTCCGCCACATAGGAATTATCATGACCGTAACAGGTCGACGCCTGCACCAGCGCGGCCTTGTCGACGGCGGCGGCATCCATGGCGGCGATCATCTGCTGATATGTGACGGGCCGGCTGCGCGACCAATCCGATTGATGCCCGCCCAGCGGCGCCAGCGGGTATCGCTTCTCGTCGTTCGCGATGACGTGGGGGTGGATGTCGATGGTGCGAGAAGACATTGCCCCACCCTACGTGGCCCTTGCAGCCAGGCGCTTGTCGAGACGGCTATACACCCTTCGGGCGTTGCCCTCGAAAATCTTGTGCTTGTCTTCGGCGGTCAGCCAGCTCACCTGATCGATGTAGCGCTTAGTGTCGTCGTAATAGTGACCAGTGCGCGGATCGACACCCTTGACGGCGCCGACCATCTCGGACGCGAACAGGATGTTGTCAGCCGGAATCACCTTGGTGAGCAGTTCGATTCCGGGCAGGTGATACACGCAGGTGTCGAAAAACACGTTGTTGAGCAGGTGCTCTTCAAGCGGCGGCCGCTTCATATCCTGGGCGAGACCGCGGTAACGTCCCCAGTGATACGGCACGGCTCCACCGCCGTGTGGAATGATGAATTTCAGCGTCGGGAAATCTTTAAACAAGTCCGAGGTGATGAGCTGCATGAAGGCGGTCGTATCGCCGTTGATGTAATGCGCTCCGGTGGTGTGGAAGGCCGGATTGCACGAGGCCGAGACATGGACCATGGCCGGCACGTCGAGCTCAACCAGCTTTTCGTAGAGCGGATACCAGAAACGATCACCCATCGGCGGCGCGTCCCAATGTCCTCCCGACGGATCGGGATTGAGATTGCAGCCGACGAAGCCGAACTCGCTGACGCAGCGCTCCAGCTCCCCAATGCAGTTCTTCGGATTGACTCCGGGCGACTGCGGCAGCTGGCACACGCCGATGAAGTTGTCCGGGTAAAGCTTGGTGAGGCGGTAGATCAGTTCGTTCGATAGCTGTGACCATTCGAGGCTCACGCCTTCATCACCGATATGGTGCGACATACCGGATGCGCGTGGCGAGAAGATCGTAAGATTGGTGCCGCGCTCGCGTTGGAACTTGAGCTGGGCACCTTCGACGCTCGCGCACAGTTCGTCATCGCTGATGTTGAGGGCGGCCCGTGATGGCTTCTGCTTGGGGTCCTTGATGGCAGCAATCTGGCTCTTGCGGAAGTCATGTAGCTTTTGCGGCTCAGTGGTGTAGTGACCGTGGCAGTCGATGATCATATCGCCTCGCTGACTGTCGAATGACGCCGGGACCCCGCCGTCGCGCGGATGGTAGGGATGGCGGCCCGATTGTCAAACGGGATCGCCGGGCTTCTTCCCTCTCCCCCGCTCAAAATTCCGATTGCACCCTGCGACCGTTGCTTCCTATGTTCGACGCGCCAAAATTCGAATGGGCCAATGCGTGCCGGGGAGAGACAGATGGCCGAACTGCCGCGCCTGAACAACGTGATCCGTGCCTTCGAGGAGGGTAAGCCCGCCTTCACGTCTTTCGCGCAGGCCGAAGTAGAGATCGCGGTCGCCATGAGCACGTCGAAGTTCGACGGTGTGGTCTACGAAATGGAGCACAATTTCTGGGACGCGCGGGCACTCCGTGACGCCATGCAGTACATGCTCAATCGCCGCCAGATCGTGCAAGGCGGCACGCTTGCGCCGGCAGTGACCCCGATGGTGCGGATTCCGCCCAACGGCGGCGAGCACAACCAGTGGCTCGCCAAGCAAGCTCTCGATCTCGGCGTCTACGGTGTGCTGTGGCCGCACATATCGACGGTCGACCAGGCACACAACGCCGTCGCGGCGTGCCGCTATCCACGATTGAAAACTGCGCCGCTCTACGACCCGGCCGGCATCCGCGGCGACGGTCCGACGGCCGCGGTGAGGTACTGGGGGCTCACTCAACAGGAGTATTATGCCAAGGCCGACGTATGGCCGCTCGACCCCAAGGGTGAAATCCTGGTCATGCTGATGATCGAGGATACCCAGGGCATTGCAAATCTCTCCGACATCCTGAAGAAAGTGCCGGGCATCGGCCTCATATTGATTGGCGAAGGAGACCTTTCCCAGGAACTCGGCTTTCCGCGCCAGTACGAGCATCCGCAGGTGCTCGACGCCATGGCCCACATCGTCAAGACCTGCAAAGGGAACAAAGTCGCAGTCGGGCATCCCCACGTGGATGCCACCAACGTCGAGCGCATCCTCAACGAGGGCTACACGTTCCTGATGGCGGCGCCAGTGCGGAGCTTTGCGGCGTTGGACAAGGGCAGGCAGCTGGCGGGGCGGAAGTAGAAGCGGGTTCGCAGAGTTCATAGGATGGGTTGAGCGCAGCGACCCATCATCGACCGTGCCATCGGGAGAGGCCGCTGATGGGTTTCGCTAACGCTCAACCCATCCGACGATGCCGCCCTAAGGCGGGTCCCACTGGCCCGCTTGCCGGGATTGGGTGGATGTTGGCAGGGATCGCCATGTTCTCGCTCAATGATGCCCTCGGCAAATGGCTTTTGCTCGATTATTCGGTCGGCGAACTCTTGCTGATCCGCAGTGCCGCGGCGCTCGTCTGCCTTGTACCGTTTCTGCCAAACACCGGCGTCGCGGCTTTCATCACCGCCCCGCGGCCGGCATTGCAGATTGCACGCATCCTGCTCTCAGCTCTCGAAGTGGCGATGTTCTTCTGGGCCGTGTCCTATCTGCCGCTTGCTGATGCCGTGACGTTTTATCTGGCGGGTCCGATTTATGTCACTGCGCTGTCAGTTTTCCTGCTTGGCGAGACCGTGGGCTGGCGCCGCTGGAGCGCGGTGGTGGTGGGCTTTGTCGGCGTGGTGCTGGCGCTGCGTCCCTCTGCGGCGAGCTTCACATTGCCGGCCCTCATTGCGCTAGGCGGCAGCATTTTCTTTGCCGTTCTGATGGTCATCACGCGGATGCTTCGGCATACATCGGACATGGTCCTCGTCTCCGGGCAAGTCGGCGCCACGCTGCTGTTCGGCATCGCGTTCGCGCCGTTCGGGTGGGTCACGCCCGCGTTGCGCGATTTTCTGCTGCTATCGTTGTTCGGCGTGGGTTCGATCGTGGCGCTCGCTTGCGTCAACCACTCACTGAAATTGGCGCCAGCCAGTGTGGTCGTGCCCTATCAGTATACGATGATCGTCTGGGCGGTCATACTTGGCTATCTGGTGTTCGGCGACGTGCCCGATCTCTTCACCCTGGCGGGCGCGGCGATCATTATCGCCGCCGGTCTTTACATCTTATGGCGTGAGCAGCTGCACGGCCGGCCGGAATCAACGTCGCTCCACTGAGACCGGCGGCACTCTCCTTGCAATCCGTTTTGCAATCCGTTTTGCAATCCGTCCAGCAGCTTTCTCGCCTTCCTTGATGTCGGCTGACGGATTGGGGCTGGCGGTCGGGTGAGGGCGATCGGTCAAGTGCGGAGCCGGCCGGGTAAGCCTGCGGCTATATGGGCTGCGTTGCCGATTTGTTAAATGGCGACAACGTTGGACTAGCGGGGGCGAGGTGGACGCCATCGATAGCTCGCGCTACAACGGGCCGCATCGAAGCCGCGACAGGGCTAAGCGCGGTCGCGAAGGGAGGAAACCGATGAAAGCGTTCATGATCGCATGTTTTGCGCTACTGGCGACGCCGGCGCTGGCCCAGCAGACCGCGCCGGAAATCGCGTTCGATTCGGTGCCGGATTTTCCGAAACTGCCGCAGGGCATGAATTTCGGCGAGGTGCCGGGCGTCGCCGTGAACTCCAAGGGCCACATGTTCGTGTTTACCCGCTCGAACAGCGCCACCGGTTCGGCCTATGCGCCGGCCGCCGCGCAGCTTCTCGAATTCGA
>Ga0126377_10002514_pt1 | contig 12674 bp, 10 predicted proteins | sample PanSoiMetPlot_22_FD_92647 | JGI IMG/M metagenome (GOLD analysis project Ga0126377, IMG submission 92647) | Tropical forest soil microbial communities from Panama - MetaG Plot_22 | ecosystem: Environmental > Terrestrial > Soil > Tropical forest > Bulk soil | place: Panama | collected 2016-02-17
GCGCGCCCGTTCCTCGCCGGCTTATTCGGAAGACGGGAGGAGATGGCGGCGGATTGAACCGGCGACCGGCGCCGGATCGTAGGCCCTAGGCGCTGGACGCTAGGCGCTAGCACAAGGCGCTAGATGATTCGGAAGTGGATTCATTGGGAAAAGGCACATCGACATTTCTGGGTGTGCCCTTTCATTCCAATTCCGTTGTTCCGTTTCATCTGGCACCTGGAACCTGGCGCCGAGCACCGGGCACCGGACCCGCTATCTTTCGATCATGGGAACCAACCGCACGCTCCTGCGCACTTCGCCATGGTGGCCGCTCTTTCGAGTGGCCCCCTAAGGCGACGTCTTGTTCGTCGTTCCCTTCGGTTCTTTGAACCGATGACACCAACGGGGCCGCTCGATTCCAGAGCGGCCCGTTGTCGTTGGCGGTCTCCCCCAACGCCGACGAACACCGCCGGTGAATCGAGCAGCCTCCGAACTGAACATCATTCTGGAGACTCCGATGTCACTTCCGAATCGACTTCCCGAAGATCAAAAGCGCCGATCCCTCGCTTCGCTCGGGATGACACTTCTTCGCCCGACGGACGTCGTCCTCACAGGTGATCGACCGACCGGTCCGCTGCACCTGGGTCACTACGCGGGCTCGCTGAGCACGCGGCTCGCGCTGCAGGGGCGCTGCCAGCAGACTTTGCTCATTGCGGATCTACAAGCACTCACGGACAATGCGGGGCGACCGGCGCGCGTCGCGAATCATGTGCTCGACGTCGCACTCGACTACCTGGCCGTCGGCATCGATCCGACCCGCACGACTATCGCGCTGCAATCGCAGCTGCCCGCGCTGGCCGAGCTCACGATGCTGTACCTGAACCTCGTGACGGTGGCGCGGCTCGAGCGCAATCCGACGGTCCGAGCGGAGATCGAGCTTCGCGGGTTCGCGCGCGACGTGCCTGCGGGGTTTCTCTGCTACCCAGCCAGCCAGGCCGCGGACATCACCGGCGTCCGTGCAACGCTCGTGCCCGTTGGCGACGACCAGCTTCCCATGCTCGAGCAGACGAACGAAATCGTTCGGCGGATCAATCGGCTCGCCGACGCCGAACTCCTTCCGGAGTGTCGTCCGCTGCTCACGAAAACGCCGCGACTGCCCGGCATCGACGGCCGGAAAGCGAGCAAATCGCTCGGCAACGCAATCTCGCTCACCGCGACGCCGGGCGAGATTAGAACTCTCGTGCACGCGATGTACACGGACCCCGACCACAGCCGCGTCTCTGACCCCGGCCGCGTGGAAGGAAACGTGGTCTTCGCATACCTCAATGCGTTCGATCCGGACGGCGAGGCCGTCGCCGAGCTGGAAGCGCAATATCAGCGCGGCGGATTAGGCGACGTCGCGCTCAAGCAGCGCCTCGAGGGGGTTCTGGAAACGCTCATCGCACCGATGCGCGAGCGGCGAGTTGACGCCGAACGACAGCGCGATCACGTGCGTGAGGTGTTGATGGAAGGAACGGCAGTCACGCGGCGACGGACGCAGGCGGTGCTCGACGACGTCCGTCGCGCCTTCTCGCTCCCCGATTTTTCTTCTCCGTAACATCCGCGAAATCCGTAGGTCACAAGCTCTGGCGCCTGGCACCTGCTCAGCATTTTAGCACAACTTTCCCGAACGTGACGTTGCTTTCCATCCGTTCGTGCGCCTGCCGAACGTCGTCCAGATCGAAGACGCTGTCGACCGTCGGACGCAGATCGCCGGCTCCGAGCAGAGGAACGACGTCACGAACGAAAGCCGCCGTCACCGCACGCTTTTCGTCGATCGAACGTGCGCGCAACACCGTCCCCCGCAACGTCAGACGCTTGCCGAGGATCATTCCGATCGGAATCGTCCCCACGCGGCCGGCGATCGCGCCGACGAGCATGATGCGTCCACGAGGTGACGCCGCGCGGATGCTCGCGCCCAAATACGGACCGCCCACGAGATCCATGGTGATCGCGATGCCTCGACCGGACGTCCAGCGCTCCACGGCCCGCGGGATGACGTCGACGTCCTCTCCCACGCGGATGCCGTCCTCGAGACCAAACGATTTCGCGCGGGCAATCTTGTCGGGCGACCGCGCCGTGCCGTACGGGGTCGCGCCCCAAGCGCGCGCCACTTGCGTCGACGCCAAGCCCACGCCACTGCCCACGGCATGTATGAGAATACTCTCACCGGCCGTCATTCCGGCTTGCGTCACGAGCGCGTCATGCGCTGTGATGAATGCTTCCGGAACCGCTCCAGCGTCGACCCACGACAGCCGCGACGGCACACGCGCGGCGGCCTTCGCGTCCGTCACCAGATATTCGGCGTAGCTTCCGCCGCCAACGATGCCGAAGACGCGATCCCCTTCGCGCCACTCTTGCACGCCCGGGCCAAGGACGGCGACCTCGCCCGCGTATTCCATTCCCGGTATGTCGGCGGGAGCGCCGGGTGGCGCCGGATAATGACCCTGGCGTTGCAGCAGGTCCGCGCGATTCAGCGCCGACGCATGCACTCGAACGAGAATCTCCCCGGGTCCGGGCTCGGGCGTCGGGCGCTCGTCAAGCTCGAGCACCTCCGGCCCGCCGCCTCGCGTGATTACGACGGCGCGCACGTGTGATGGTGTCCGGCAGCGTTCAATTGACGACTTTCCAGAAGTCTATTCCGCCCGCCTGTTGTCCGACGTCCACCGACGCAACCTTCGCCAGCGTCGTGAGATCGATGATGTCGACCGTCCCCGGCTCCGACCCGATGCCTTCGACGGTGACGAACACAAACTTGTCGTCCGATGACACCGCCACGCCACTCGCGAGCTTGCGCGTCGTCGGCACGCGCGCAAGCTCCTTCCCCGACGCGATATCGATGATCGAGACGGACGCGCCGCGTTTGTTCGTTGCGATCAGCCGAGTGCCGTCGTGCGTCACGGCGAGATTGTACGGGCCATCGCCACTGGGGATACGGCGTTTCATCGTCCACGTGTCGCCGTCGATCTCGACGATGTCGTTGCTCTTGTTGCACGCGACAAAAATACTCGCGCCCTGCGCGGCCGGCTGCGCCCACGTCGGCGAGCAGGTCACGTCGCCGGGATTCGGCGCCGCCATGGCGTGCCCCGACACGTCGTGCGACAGGCCCGCCGTCATCGCGGCGACCGGACCGCTCATGCCGTGCTCACTGCCCTTCCCGAGCATGAAGTGCCGCGAAACCTTGAACGTGTTCGCGTCGATCTCGACGAGCGCGTCGTTCATCATGCATGCCGAGTAGTGTTTGGTGCCCTGCGGATTGAGGCGTGAGCCGTGGGGCATGACGCACGTCGGGATGCGCGCGATTTCGACCATCGCCTCACCGTACACGATCGACACCGACGACGTCACCATGTCGCCGTGGAGATTGAAGTTCACGACGTAGACGTACGCGCCGTTCGGCGACACTTGTACGGTTGCCGGAAAACTTCCGAGCGTCACGCGTCCCAGCAGCGTGTCACCGGCGGTCGAGTATTTCCAGAGCGCGCCGTACGGTGTGCCGTGGGCCGTCGACACGTAGTAGTAGCGCCCGTCCGGTGAGACGCCGACGCCGTGAGGCCCGATGAGCTCCGTGGGGTTGGTCCCCATGCGGAACTTGTGATCGACGTGTGCACCGTCCGCTCCGAAGCGGATGAGAGAAATCTCATCGTTGCCTTCGGAGCCGACGATCGCGAAGTACGTCGAGGACGGAGGGTTGATGGTCGAGGATCGAGGGTCGGTGACACAAAGGATCACCGAGGCGAGCCTCAGAGTGCGGCGGCCGAGAGCTCTCGCGGCCATCACGGAACCACCACCGTCGCCGCGCTCGCCATTCCGCTCACGCTGATCGCCGTCACCGCGAGCTCATCGGGATCCGTCGTCCCATAGGCCATCGCTCCAACTTGCCCGTCGCCTGCGTGGCGAACCGTCGTCTTCCACTCGCCGTCACGACCGCGGATCTGAATCACCCACCAACGGACTCGGACGCTGTCGCCAGGCGCAACACTGAACTTCGCCGGGCCGTCAGCCGCAACCAACAGCGACACGAGGGGCGCGGCGGGCACGTCTGATCCGAGCCACGGAAACGCCGGAACAATCGCTCGCTCGCGATAGTCGTCCGCCAGACTCTGGGCGAGGCGATCCCCGTCGGCGAACAGCGCGTTCATTCGGAAGTGGACGTGTCCGGGTGAAGGCATTCCCGTCGTATCGACGCGCGAGCCACGGAGCGCGGCAACCTGGTTGTGAATCTCCCCGATCGACCACGCATCGTTTGCACCGTACACCTTAGACGTGTAGAGCGCCGGCCAGATGTATCGGTTCTTCGGGTTCACTTGCTGCCACCACGCGTCGAGCGCACGGAATCGGTCCTGATCGCCAGCCAACTGCCAATACAGCTGCGGCGCGATGTAATCCAGCCAGCCCTCGGCCAACCACTTTCGGGAATCAGCATAGATCTCACCGAAGGCGTCGAGACCGTAGACGCCATCGGGCACGCCGGAGCGCCAGATCCCGAAGGGACTGATGCCGACGAGCACCCCGGGCTTGATCGCTTTTACACCCTGATACAGCGTTTGGACGAAGCTGTTGATGTTGTTGCGCCGCCAAGCATCGCGACTCTCGAAGCCTTTTCCCTTTCCATAGCGGCTCCAGGTCCGATCGTCCGGAAACTGGATTTCAACACGCGTGCGCACGCGACGTCGGCGGACTCGGCGCGTGACGACGCGGGACTCTCGATACGGGTAGAAGTAGTCGTCGATGTGCACGCCGTCGATGTCATAGCGGCGCACAACGTCGAACATCGTCTCGAGCACGTGTTGGCGTGCAGCGGGATCACCGGGGTCGATCCATGTCTGCTTACCGTATTTACGAATCCATTCCGGATGTTTGCGCGTGACGTGCGACGGAGAGGCTTTGCCTGCGAATACCGGTAGCATCGCGCGGAACGGATTGAACCACGCATGCAGTTGAAGTCCGCGGGCGTGCGCCTCGGAGACCGCGAACGCGAGCGGGTCGTACATCGGTTCGGGTGGTTCACCCGACCGCTCGCTCAGAAACGCCGACCATGGGGCGAGCGGCGTTGGATACATCGCGTCGCCTGCGATGCGAACGTGCAAGATGACGGCATTGAGGCCGACGGCCACCGCATGATCGAGCATCGCGCGGAGCTCGGCGCGCTGCGAATCGGGGGCTAGGCCGGGCCTCGACGGCCAGTCGCGAAAGCCGCGATCCCAGATCGGCGTCACGTATGCCGCGCGGAACTCGCGCGGGATACTCGGCGGCACGGTTGGGAACGACGGTTCGTGCGCTTGGTGTGTCTCAGCGACGCTGAACATCAGCGCGGCAAGCGCCACTCGGCCTCGAGTGAAAAGCATGGCCTTCATGCGATCATGATTGCGGCGGGAATGAAGAAAATCGAACCGGTGGAACGGTGGAATGATGGTACGGTGGAACGGTGGAACGAATGATTCAATGGCAACTGGTGAACCGCGGTGGAGCGGTGGGACGGGTAGAGCAGCACGGCAGGCAGGAAGGTGGCGAAGCGGCTTTGTGGAGGGCGGTTTCCAGGCGGTGAAAAGGCTGGTGGCATGACGCCTGCTCTATGTGGGGCCGGCGAGACCGCGAAAAGGGAGAGCCGCTTCGGCGGCTGAAGGTGGGGAGCGGCTCGTCAGGTGGGGGAGAGAGAGAGCGTACAGGCAGCGCGCCCGCGCTGCCTGTACGTTTTTTTGCGTTTTCTGCCGCACGTCTCACCAGTCTCGCGCTCCGTTTTTCCGCTCAGCCGTTCCACCGTTCCACCGCTATCTCAGCGGCGGCGTACTCAACGGCTGCCGGCGCCACTTTGTCGACTGCTCATAGCCGTAGGCGAGCTTGATGAGTCTCGCTTCATCGAATGCTCGACCGAAAATCGTCATGCCCGCGGGAAGTGTGTTGTTGCGCGTGTAGCCCATGGGCACGGCGATGGCCGGCATCCCCGTGGTCGGCGAGAAGTACTGACTGTTGTCGCCGGCGGGCGTGTTCATGTCGCCGATCAACCGCGGCGGATTGCTCCACGTCGGATAGATGAGCCCATCGAGCTGCAGGCGATCCATCGTTGCGGTGACGGCTGCGCGGACCGCGTCCCGGTTGCGTTGGCGCGCTTGGCAGGCCGGCACCGAGTCAGGATTCTGATCGGCGGTCGCAGGAAAATTCAAACGTTGCTGAATCGATGGATGAAACTGGTTATGGCGCACGATCGTGTCGATTGACTTTACGGGCACCGCTGCGCCCTGCTGGGTGAGCCACGCGTTGAACTCATATTTGAACGGCGAGCACGGACCACCACCGCCGCCACCACCGCGGCCCGCGCGCCGAATCGAGTCGAGGCCGTCGATCATCACCGTGTCGAGCACGGTTGCGCCAGCCTTGCGCAAATCCTCGATCGCGCGATTGAACACCGCACGCACCTCTGGATCGACCGTCGGCCCCTCGAACGCCTGCCTCAGCACGCCGATGCGTGCGCCCTTGAGACCATCGCGAACGAGCGACGCACGGTAGTCTGGAATCGGCTTGTCCTTGCCGGCCGCCGTAACGGGATCGTCGGGGTCGTAGCCGGCGACGACCTGCAACACGATCGCCGCATCCGTGACGCTGCGCGCCATGGGACCAGCGATGTCGTTGAAAAGACTGAGCGGCGCGATGCCGGCGCGGCTCGCAAGACCCATTGTGGAGCGAATGCCGACGAGCGCTTGATGTGAGCTCGGCCCACGGATCGAGTTGCCCGTGTCCGTCCCCAGACCAACCTCGCCGAGGTCCGCGGCCACAGCGGCGGCGGTTCCGCCGGATGAGCCGGCGGTGACGCGATCCGTCGCATATGGATTTCGCGTGTACCCCGGCAACAACGAGTTCACCGTCTCGAGCGGACTGAACGCGAACTCCGCCATGTTCGATTTTGCTAACACAATCGCGCCCGCGTTCTTCACGCGCATGACCTGGAACGCGTCCTTCGTCGGCTTGTAGTCCTTGAGCGCGATGTTTCCGACGGCGGTCTGCAGCCCGATGGTCTGCATGTTGTCCTTCACGATCATCGGGATGCAGTGCAGCGGACCCACGAGCTGGCGCGTCGCGGCAAAGCGTTTGTCGAGCGAGTCGGCGATCGCGAGCGCATCGGGGTTCACGACCGTGATCGCGTTGATCGCCGGACCGCGCTTGTCGTAGGCATCGATGCGGCGGAGGTACGCCGCGACCAGCGCGTGGCACGTCAGCGTGCGCGCACGAATCGCCGAGTGTACGGCGTCGATCGTCGTCTCGTCGACGCGAAATCGTGTCTGGGCGAACGCTGGAGTTGCCAGGGCGGCGAAGACAAAAACCGCGGAGAACCGTCTGAGCATGAATTCGGTGAGAAGGACTGGATTCAGATAGTATCCGACGATCCGCCGCCTGAAAACCCACCCCCGCCGCCGACGTCGCCGCCGCCGCTGCTGCTCGAGTCGAAGGACGAGGAGCTGCCGTAGTCGACCGAAGGTGGACTGTAGTCGGTGCTCAGAGAGCGCGAATACAGCAACGTGTCGTCATCGCGCCCACGTCGGCGTGTCCTTGGCCCCCTGCCACGCAACTGCTGTCGCTTCACGATGATTCCTAGCGCCAAGGAACCGCAGAAAATGAGCAGCATCGCGAACCCGAGGAAGGCGGTCGGGTCCGAGCTTTTCACGCTCGTCGTTTGAGATACAGGCGGCGACACCGGAACCGCAGCCGGAGCAACGGCCGCCGCGCCAGCGGCATCCTCGCGCACGAGGCTCGCAGCCACGTTCCAGCCCGCGCGGTACGCCTCGTCGTAGCGCTTCGCCCTCAGATCCTCGCGCATGGCGGCCGTTATCGTCCGCGAGCGCGAATCGGTGATCGTTCCCTCGAGACCGTTCCCGACCTCGATGCGGAAGTTCGGGCCGGCGGTCTTCGTCTTGTCGGGCACGTAGAGGATGACGAGCCCGCGATTGCGCCGCGGATCGCCGGGCTTTCCCACCGAGCCAACCCGCCACGTGCGCCCGATGTAGATCGAGGCCTCTTCGATGGGCCGCCGGCCGAGCGTCGGGAGCGTCACCCAGACGATGTCGGCGCCCGTCTCGGTTTGGAGCGCCCGCGCGCTGTCCTGCAGCGCCGCGGAGGTCTGCGCCGACAACACATGCGCCGAGTCGAAGACGAACACGTGCTCGGGGTGTGGCGACGGAGGAACGTATTTGGCGATCGGCGGTGCGTTTTGCGCGGCGGCGGCCGTCGCGATCGACAGAAACAGCAGCCCGGCAATGAGTCGCATAAAATGGCGGGAGTTCACCCTTCGTCACTTTGGCGTTGTCCAACGTCTGCCCCCACTCAATCTTACCTTGACACCGTCCAACATCGACAGGAGGCTCCCGTGCGCCACCTCGTTGCCCTTCGGGCTCTCGTATGCCTTTCGCTCGCCGCACCGCTCTCCGCTCAGCGCGCGAACACCCGCGAATCGCTGCTCGTTTCGTCATCGTGGTTGTCGTCGCACCTGAACGATCGGAATCTCGTCGTCCTGCACGTCGGCGACCGAGCCGAGTATGACAAGGGGCATGTGCCGGGTGCGCGGTTCGTTCCGTTCGACGCCATTTCGGTCTCGGATCGAACGGGCGCCGGGCTGACCCTCGAGATGCTGCCCGCCGACAAGCTGCGTGAGGCACTCGCGGGTTTCGGCATCTCGAACGATTCGAGAATCGTCGTCACCTACGACAGCACGCGCGTCACACAGGGCACTCGGCTCGTGTTCACGCTCGACTACGCGGGGCTCGGCGATCGTGCGTCGTTGTTGGACGGCGGCATGGTCGCGTGGAAGCGAGACAGTCGCGCGACGACGACTGAGGTTCCCGCGGCGAAAACGGGGACGCTGGCCGCGCTGACGCTGAAGCCGATCGTCGTCACCGCTGACTACGTGCAGTCGCACGTGAAGCGCGCCGGGACGTCGGTCGTGGACGGACGCGCGACGCCGTTTTACGACGGGACACAAACCGGCGGCGGTCGCGGAACGCCGCACAAGACGGGACACGTCGCAGGCGCCAAGAGCGTGCCCTTCACCGAGCTGACCGACGTTCAGAGTTTCCTCTTCAAGGCGCCGTCGCAGCTCAGCGCCTTGTTCGCCGCGGCCGGCGTCGCGCCGACGGATACGATCGTGGGTTATTGCCACATCGGCCAGCAGGCGACAGCGATGCTCTTCGCCGCACGAACGCTCGGGCACCCGGTCCTGCTCTACGACGGCTCGTTCGAGGATTGGTCGCGACGCGACCTGCCGGTCGAAGCAGCGAAAAAGCCCTGACGGCGCCTGTCATCCCGAGCGCAGCGAGGGACCTCGGCCGGCCGAGATCCCTCGCTGCGCTCGGGATGACAACCTATTCGTCCGTGCGCTCCGCCATGCTGCGCAAAACCCGCTGCGCCTCGAGCGTCTCGGGCGTCGGCACCGCGGCGCCTCGCGCTTCCTGAACGAGCTTGCTGTCACGGTCGTATAGATCGTTACCGAAATACAGCTGCCCGTTCTCGAGGATCGTCGTGAAATAGACGATGTACACCGGGATTTTCTCCGGCAGCGTCACCTCACGATTGTTGGCGCCGTGCATCGCCGCCTCGACCTTTTCCTTCGGCCAACCCAACACCCATTCCGCGAGCTCCGTCGGTTTCTCGAGACGGATGCAACCATGGCTGAACGCGCGGACGTTCCGATTGAACAGCTCGTGGTTCGGCGTGTCGTGTAAGTAAATGTTGAAGTCGTTCGGGAACATGAACTTCACGAAGCCGAGGGCGTTCCTCGGGCCCGGGCGCTGTCGCACGGAGCGGCGGCCGTCCTCATAGTAGACCTCCATGTCCTGCGATGCGATGAACCCGGGGTACTCCGCTTCCAGCGGAAAGATCTCAGTCGCCGCGATTTTCGGCGTCACGTTCCAATACGGCCGGAAGATGACATACTCCATCGAATCCGAGAACACGGGCGTCGCACGGTTTTCGTAGTCTTTGCCGACGATGACTTTCATCTCGAGCGTTTGCTGACCGCTGTCGAATGCCGTCAGCTTGAAGCGCGGAACGTTCACGAAGATGTAGCGCGAGCCGAGTGAGCGCGGCATCCACCGATAGCGCTCGAGGTTCGATGCGATTTGCGCGATGCGGTAATCGAGCGGCACGTTCAGCGCATCGACCGTTTCCTGACCGAGCGCGCTGTCGACGACGATACCGTGGCGCGCTTGGAACTGCGCGACCGACGCCGCCAGCACGCGATCGAACCGGCTCGGAGGTGCCGTCGAATCGATGGCATACCCTTCCGCGGCGAGTCGCAGACGAAGACTGGCAAGTCGTGTCGCCGACCCGGTATCGCCACGCCTGAGCCGCCGTCCTCGCGGAACCTCTGGCCACCCGCCGCTGGCGGCCAGGGCTCGGTACTTCGCAAATGCGACGCGCAACGAATCGTACCCGGGGTCTTGCGGACGCATACGAATCAGACCAGCGCTCAGGTCATCTTCGCGAAGCGTGAGCATCAACGCACTGTCGACGCGCTCCTCCAACGGATTGATGTGCCAGGCTTGGCCGAAATCATTCGGTTTCTGCTGTCCGGTCAGCATGTTTTCGCCGAGCGTGACGAAGGCGGCCGAGAGGAGCACGTCGGCGTCGGCGATCTGCTGCGCCGTTGGATGTCTCTGCTCGAGCGCCTGGAGGGCGCGACTCAACTCGGCGAGCGGATATTTGTCGAGTCTGAGCGCGTCGCTGTCGGCTGACGCGAGCGAGTTGAGTAGCGCTTTGACGCGTGGCTGTTCGACGCCTTTGTCGTCGAGCCAGAGTAGGCTCTGGTTGAAGTTGCCGTACAGGCTCTGCACGTGCTTCCAGGAGTCGCTGTCAACGGGCGCGGGTGGATCTTCCGCAAGCCGAGTTTGGATCGCCGCTTTTGCCTGAGCCGCGTCGACCCCCATCACGGTTTCGTTTTTGGGCGGTGTCCAGTTGCGGCTGATTTCGCCATTTGAGTTTCGGCGTTTGCAGCCCGTCGTTGCGGCCGCTGTGCCGATCGCGACTGCGATGATGCCTCGAATCAAGCTGCTTCGCTTTGACACTGAGTCCTCGTTTGCGGCCCCGAACGCCGTAGAAGGGAAAGAAATAGGCCAGCGGGCTGGGCGAATCTACTCAGATTCCAGGCGCCAGGCGCCCGGCGCGGCATCAGCAGGGCCACCAGCCGTAGATTCCTTTTCCAATGAACACAGCAAGTCTGGCCCTGATCGTGGCCGGTGGATCGTTTTGCGCAGGGCTGCTCGGTTCGCTCACCGGCCTCGGGGGCGGCATCGTAGTCGTGCCGATGCTCACGCTCCTCTTTCACGTCGACCTTCGGTACGCCATCGGCGCTTCGCTGATCTCCGTCATCAGCACATCGTCGGGCGCGGCCGCGGCGTTCGTCCGCGAAGGATTCACCAACGTCCGGGTCGGCATCCTCCTCGAAGTCGCGACGACCACAGGCGCAATTGTCGGCGCATCGATCGCGGGGTTCATCCCCACGAGCACTCTCGCCGAGTTGTTCGGACTTCTCTTACTATGGACCGCATACCGGTCGCTGCAGAAACACACCGAACACGAGCTGCTCACCACGCCTGACGCATGGTCGAGACGCTTCCGGCTCGATTCCACCTACCCGACCGCCAACGGCATGCAGGCGTATTCGGTCCAGCGCGCGCCAGCTGGCTTTTCGCTCATGTTCGTTGCAGGCGTTCTCTCGGCATTGTTCGGGATCGGCGCCGGCGTCATCAAGGTGATCGCGATGGATCAGATGATGAAGCTGCCGTTCAAGGTCTCGACGACGACGAGCAACTTCATGATCGGCGTGACGGCGGCGGCGAGCGCCGGCGTGTATCTTCATCGCGGCTACATCGTGCCGACCCTCGCCTTCCCCGTCATGCTCGGTGTGCTCGGCGGCGCTCTGTTGGGCGCGAGGTTATTGACACGCACCGAGACGACGCGGCTGCGGCAGATCTTTACGCTCGTCGTCGTCATCGCCGCACTGAACATGTTGTACAAGGGTCTGACGGGAGAGCTATGAGTCACCGTCGCTCACTCTCCGATCACGACGTCGAGCAATTGATCGGGCGGCTGCTGCAAATCGGCGTCGCGGCGGCGGCAGTCGTCACGATCATCGGTGGCGTCCTGCTGCTCATCCAACACGGCTCGGCGCGGCCGATGTTCTCTGTCTTCCACGGTCAGCCGGATTATCTGACCTCGCTCGGGGGCATCGCGCGCGGCGTGAAGGAGCTTCGCAGCGAGTCGATCGTTCAGCTGGGAATCGTGCTGTTGATTGCAACTCCGGTGGCGCGCGTCGCGTTCACGCTGGTCGCGTTCATTCTTCAGCGCGATCGCGTCTACGTCATCGTCACGTTGATCGTGTTGGCCCTGCTTGCCTATGGGCTCATCTTCGGAATCGCATGAAACGCCATCACGTGGTCGTGCGCGTCACACATTGGGTGAACGTCGTGGCTCTCACGATCATGGTCGGCAGTGGCCTGCGGATCTTCAACGCGTATCCGGCGTTCGCGCGGCGCGGCGAAACGTTCTGCTGTTATCCGTTCGAGCGGAAACCCATCCCGGACGCGCTGACGTTCGGTGGTTGGCTCGCCGGCGCGCGCAACTGGCATTTTGCGATGATGTGGGTGCTCGTCGTGAACGGGTTGGTCTAC
>Ga0126377_10002515_pt1 | contig 12674 bp, 6 predicted proteins | sample PanSoiMetPlot_22_FD_92647 | JGI IMG/M metagenome (GOLD analysis project Ga0126377, IMG submission 92647) | Tropical forest soil microbial communities from Panama - MetaG Plot_22 | ecosystem: Environmental > Terrestrial > Soil > Tropical forest > Bulk soil | place: Panama | collected 2016-02-17
CGGAATTCCGGGGACGCGTACAGCTTGCTCAGCGCCTCGTCCACGATCAGGCGGAACGCGTCATCCCCGCGCGCAAGCGTGAGTGACACGTTCTCGTTCGTGAAGTAACGATCGAGGACCATGAGGTCCATCCCGGCCTTGCTCGTCGCGACGGCGTCGAGCAGGATGGGCCGGTCGCCGAAGAACACATTGGCGCGGCGGTCCACGACTCGCTGCATCCCCGTGGCGTAGTCATCGACCGGGTGGACGCCGGCGGACAGGTTGAACTCTTTCAGTTTCCCATTGAGCCACGTCTCGGCCGTCGTCCCCGTCACCACGGCGAAGACCTGCGCTTGCAGCAATTGGCCGGCCTGCGCCCGCCAGGTGGGATTCGACGGCGGCTTGCCGGCGAGAATTTCCTTCAGGCGTGCCGGCGCGTCCTTCCGCACCGCGGCGCCGATACCACTGGCGAAGATGGGAATCGAGAACGACACGATCTTTCGCCGCTCGACGGTGGCCGCATCCGCGCCACAGTACAGATCCACCTTCCCCTGCTGGACGGCGGCGAACCGGTCGGCCACCGCGGTGGTGACCCACTCGGCGGTCAGGGCGCCGAGCCCCAGCTCGGCCTTCACCGCGGCCACCACCTTCTGGCACAGCATCACCGAATATCCGGCCGCGTTGCCCCCCGCGTCGCGGAAGGAGAACGGCCGTGCATCTTCGCGAAAGCCGAAGCGGATCTTGGCGCTCTTCTTGATCCTGTCGAGCGTCGGGCCGGTGGGCTGTTGCGCGAACGCCGGCGCGACGCTGGCGAAGAAGGCCAGGACGCAGGCCGCGATCCGATTCCGATGCCCCCGTGGGGCAATGAGCGCCGCGGTCATTCCGGCACCGCCATCCACTGGTAGAACGTGAGCGCGTTGGCATCAGGCGCTCTGAACCACTTCCCGTAAATCGCGGTGAGCTCGAGCGAACGGTACAGCTTGCTCAGCGCGCGGTCCACGAACAGGCGGAAGTCGTCGTCGCCGCGTGCGAGCGCCAGCGCCAGCGGCTCCTGCGTGAAGCGCCGGTCGAGCACCATCAACTTGGCCGGCTCCGGGCTGCGGGCCGCCGCGTCGAGGAGCATGGCCCGGTCTCCGAACAGGACGCCGGCGGCGTGGTCCAGCACCCGCCGTGCGCCAGTCTCGTAGTCGCCTGCGGGCACGAGTTGGGTGGTGAGCCGAAACTCACCCGCCTTTGAGCGCACCCATTGCTCGGCCGCCGTGTTCGCCACGAAGCCAAAGGTCTGCTTCGACAGCAGCGCGCTCGCCGACGCTCGCCAGTTCGGATCGGCCCGCTTGGTGCCCATCAAGGCGTTGCGCAGGTCGGGGGAAGCGTCCGTGCGCACCAGCGCACCGATTCCATTAGGGAAAATGGGGATGGAGAAGGACACGAGCTGCCGTCGCGCCGCGGTCGGCACGTCGGCGCCGCACAGCAGGTCAACCTTGCCCTGCTGGACGGTCTCGAACGTTGACGGGACCCACTGCACGCTCAAGCTGGGGAGTGCGAGTTCTCCCTTGAGCGCGTCGACCACTTGCATGCACATCGCGACTGCGAAGCCGGCGGCGCTGCCCTGCTCGTCCCGGTAGGAAAACGGCCGTGCGTCAGTGCGATACCCCAGATTCACCTTGCCAGCCTGGCGGATGCGCGCCAGAGTCCCGGCCGGCGCCCGCGTTGTTTGAGCGCCCGCCGGCGGCACGATAGCCTGGAGGGCCATGGCACAAGCCGCGATTCTGGCCCAATGCCTCCAGGGGGCTGCCGATCCCGCGCGTTGCATGACGGCCTCCTTTCAGCCCCTGGCTGGTTGTTTGGCCGCGGCCGGCATTCCCGCCGCGAAGCGGTTGGCGATGAACCCCCAGATCACGTACGTGAGGCCGATGACGATCATGCCTCCCATCACCGCATCCTTGCCCGAGGCGTACAGGGCGTAGACGCTGTAGAGCATCGCGATGAGCGTGATCGCCACGTTGCGCTTGTAGACGTTCGGAGCGGCGTTCGCTTTCATCATCATCACGGGCAGCGCCGACAGGGCGATCACGTAGGGAACCACGTTCGTCACAACCGCGAGGCTTACCAGCACCCCGAATTGCTCACTCAGGCTGGGTGAGATCGTCGACAGCGCGAGCAACGTCTGCACGACGCCCAGGATCAGCATACCGGTAATCGGGGCACCGCTCGCGCTGACCTTCGAGAAAATCTTCGGGAACATCCTCTCGTCGGCCGCGCTCTTGCCGGTCATGGCGATCGTGAACTGCCACCCCAGCAGCGATCCCACGCAAGCGAGCACCGCGAGCGCCATGATGATTCGGCCGATCATGGGGTTGAACATGTGCGCGTAGGCGAGGGCGAACGGGCCGGTGGACTTGGCCAGCTCGGGGTTGGGCACGATCCCCTGGATCACGGTCGTCGACAACACGTAGATCACGGCGGCGCCGAGCGTGCCGAACATGCAGGCGAGCGGTACGTCTCGCTTGGGATTCTCGACCGCGTCCGAGTTCTGGGCCGCGGACTCCATGCCGAGGAAAGCCCAGAGGGTGAGGGAGATGCTCGACCCAATCCCGGTACCGACCGACAGGCCCTGGGGATTCCACGCTTCCGCAAATGTCGCGCTCTTGAACCAGAACCAGCCCATGAACGAGAGCAGTCCAACGGGGATGATCACGCCCCAGACCGTAATCGAGCCGATCTTGCCGGTCAGCGACGGGCCGCCGAAGTTGGCGACGGTCGTGAGCCAGAGCAGCGCGATCACGCCGATGCAGGTGGCGATCGGTGTCGAGGACAGCCACGGGAAGAATCCCGCCAGGTAGCCGACCGCGGAGATCCCGATCGCCACGTTGCCGATCGCGAGCGAGAGGAAGTACAGGAAGAACGTGACGAAGTAGCCGTCCTTCCCGTACGCGTCCTCGGCGTAGGCTGCCATGCCGCCTGGGCGTTGGTTGAAGATCCCGGCCTGCGCGAACCCGTACGCGATGGCCATGGACCCGACCGCGGTCACGCCCCAGGAGAGGAGCGAGATCGCACCGACCTGCGCCATGTTCGTCGGCAGCATGATGATCCCGGAGCCCATCATGTTCACCGCCACGATGAACGTGAGCTGGACCAGATTCATCTTCTTAGTTTCTGCCACGATCTCCCCCCTTCGTCGCCTGCTGTCCGGAAGCGATGCGGAATTGACACGCCCTGCGGGAATCGACGAGCGTGGCTACGGCTTCAGGCAATAGATGTGGTAGTGCCCGTCGCGCTCCTCCGTCCCTTCGACTTCCTTCGCAAACCCGGGGAACTTCTCACCCCAATCCTGGACCGCGCGCAGATAGGTGAGCCACGGGCCGTCCGACGGGCCCACGTTCTCGCCGGGCATCACGATCGGAATGCCGGGAGGGTAGGGGATGACGCCGACCGCCACGGTGCGGTTCGCCATCTTGTCGAGCGGCACCTTCTCCGCCTCGCCCGCCATCAGGCGCTGGAACGCGCGCCGCGGCGGCATGTCGGGCTTGGGGAGCGTGGCATAGGCCTGCGCCTGCCAGTATCCCTGCCTCCCCTCCTTCATATAGGCCCACATCTCGTTGCCCAGGTCCTTGAGACCCATCCCCGCATATCGTGCCGGGGCGGCCGCTGCGATCCCCGGCAGCACCTCGCTGAGCGGCGCGTTGTGGTCGTAATCGGTCTTGAAGTCGAGCAACGTGTTGAGGAGCGTGCCCCACTTTCCCTTGGTGATGCCGACAGAGAAGAGGAAGAGCACCATGTGATCGGTGGTGCGCGACGGCACGATCCCGTGGCGCCCCAGGTAGGCCGTCACGATGTCGGCGGGAATGCCGCGCGTGTCGAATTCGCCGTCCGCCTTCATCCCGGGGCACACGATCCCGAACTTGATGGGATCGAGCATGCACCAGTTGTCGGGAATGCCGTCGAAGCCGTGCCACGCCTCGCCCGGATGGAGCACCCAGCACGAGGGATCGTGCGCGAGCAGCTCCGCCGGCGCCTCGTGGAACGGGATGCGCTTGCCGCTCTTCGGGTCTTTCACTTCTTCGGCGTTCCACGGCGCGAAGAACCAGTCGCGCTTCGCCTTGAACTCCTGATGCACGCGGGCCACCGCCAGACGGCACGCTACCGCCTCGTCGATCGTATCCTGCGTGAGCGTCTGCCCGCCGGGGCCGTCCATCATGGCGGCGGCCACGTCGTTCGACGCGATCAGCGCATAGAGCGGCGACGTGCTCGCCTGCGCGCAGTAGGCCTCGTTGAACCGGCCGTGATCGATGGCGCCCTTGCCGTCCCGGATGTGGATGTAGGACGTCTGCGACAGGGCGGCCAGCAGCTTGTGCGTGGAGTGGGTGGCGAAGACGGTGGGGCCGTCCTTGGGATGATCCGCGGGATTGCCGCGCATCGCATGGCGATCCCGGTACATCGGGTTGAAGCGCGCGTAGCCATACCACGCTTCGTCGAAATGCACCCGGTCCACGCTCTTCGCGAGCCGCTCCTGCGCGTCGCCCGCGTGGTAGCACATCCCGTCATACGTGCAGTTCGTGACCACGGCGTAAACCGGGCGTTTGGCCGACGCATCCTTCGCCAGGGGATTCTGCGCGATGCTCTCGGCGATCGCCTTGGGTTCGAGCCGTTCGGGCGGGATCGGCCCGATAATGCCGTAGCGGTTGCGCGTGGGCCGCAGGAACACGGGGATGCCCCCCGTAATCGCGAGGCCCTGCTCGATCGACTTGTGGCAGTTGCGGTCGCATAACGCGATCTGGCCGTCGCCCACGCAGGCCATCATGATCGCGCGGTTCGACCCGGACGTGCCGTTCAGCACCGAGTACGACCGATGCGCGCCGAACACGCGCGCCGCGTAGCGCTCGCTCTCGCCGACCGGGCCGGTGTGGCCGAGTAGGGAGCCGAGCGCGCCGCGCTCGATCCCCATATCGGAGCGGAACAGGTTCTCGCCGTAGTAATCGAAGAACACGCGGCCGACCGGCGACTTGAGAAACGCCACGCCACCCTGGTGGCCGGGCGCGGCCCAGGAGTATTCGCGGTCACGGTCGTAGCGCGCCAGCGCGGCGGCGTAGGGCGGCAACAGATTCTGGATGTAACGCTCGATCGCCGCGGAGGTGCGGCCGCCGATGAACGCGGCCGTGTCTTCGAGGATCCAGATGAACTCATCTGCCAGCGTGGCGACCTCGACCGTTACGGTGCCGGCCACGCTGCGATCGGCCATCAGGAAGATCGGGATCTTGGCGTTCCGACCGCGCAGGGTGCGCAGCAGGTCGGTGGCCGCGGCGTGTGACTCCTTGTCGTTCGTCCCCAGCGTCCAGTTGACGAACACGCAGTGCAGCGCCGCATCGGAGACGACGTTGGCCATCCCGTCTTCGAGCGACAGCGCCTCCACCACCTCGATCCCGCGGCCGCGCAATTCGGCGGCGAGTGTCCGGACTGCCCGGCCGCCGGCCGTCGTCGCGACGGCCAGCTCGTCATCCACGATCAGGACGCGGCGCGGCAGGGGACGGGAAGTACCGACGATCATGGCTCGTGTCTCGGAGAAGGACGACTAGAAGGCGTAGGCGGCATAGATCATGGCGTAGGTAAACGACGAGGTGCGCCCGCTGGCCTGCTCCACGGCCTCCTTCGGGTCTCCGAGCGCGGCGACGATGCTGACGATGAAGTTCGCGTTGACCTTCCAGTCGCTATACACGTCGAGCTCGTTCGCGACGGCGTTGGCGGTCACGGGCAGGATGGGGTGCTGGTTCCGGAACACATACAGCATCACGCCACCGCTCAGGGACTCGAACGGCGTCAGGTGCACGCGGACCTGGTGCGAAATGAGGTTCGAGTTCGACAGGAAGTACTCTCCGGCGATCTCGCCCTGCCACCAGGTGCCCCAATCGTAGAAGCCGGTGAGGAGCCCGTCGAACCCTTCGTTCACCGTGGTCGTTGCGGGGTCATCGCCCCCGAAGATGGCGTAGCGATACGAGAGCTTGGGCTTCCACTTCATCCCCGACAGCTCGTATGCCGCCAGGGCATTCCAGGCGCTGGCCTTGATGAGGTCGGCGTTCTTCTCGTAGGCGTACTCGAGCTCGAAGCTCAGGCCCGGCATCTTTTTCAATGGCGCCACGAACGCGCGCACGTTGAAGACGTTCATGCCGTTGCGCGTGCCAAGGTCGGTCGCCAGGGTGTGCAGGTAGGTCGCGCCGAGCGTGTTCCCCTCACCGAGCGTGCGCTCGTAGTTCACACCCATCACCCGGGTGCCGGCGTCGGACTCCGGTAGCTCGTCCTTGTCGAGATAGAACCCTTCGAGGGTGTTGTGCTTCGGCGTGAACCGCGCGACCGCCGCAAACCCCCAGGCCTTGCGCGCGTTGCTCCAGAAGCCGCCGCGGCTGCCGCCTTCTGCCGCGCCGTCCCACAGCAGCATGCCGTGGCCGATCTTGTACGGCGCGCGGCCCACCGTGATCTCGATCGGGTTGCGTACGCAGTCTGCCCCGCAACGCCACCCGATGTACATGTCCTCCACCTTGAACGACGATGCATCCTCGCCGACGAGGGGTGGTGGGGCCGAGTACGTTCGCTCACCCACCGCGCTCAGCTTGCCAAACACCTCGCCGTTCTTGTGCCCGAAATGCACGACACCGGAAATCGCCGGTTTCACGTAGCTCTCGAGCCAGTTGTCGCTCAAGTCCGGCGTGGGACGATCAGGGCGGTCTTCGTAGAGGGAGTTGCCGAAACCAAACGCGCCAATACCAGCATCAAAGTTGAACGTCCACTTCACTTGCTTCGGCAGGCCTGGCACGCCGGGCGCCGCTGCCGAGTCGTGTGCCTGCGCCTGCAGGGCGGAGGTAGCCAGGACCAGCAATCCTGCGATCATGCCACGGAGCCGCATCGGAGCAGGATCCTCTGTGATGGCCGAGAGGTCGGAGCCTTCGCGCCGCGGGTGGCCGGTCCGCGTCCCTGGGCTCGGCGGGCGTTTCAGCCCGCCCCGGATAGCGTTGCGAATTCTGCTGTTTGGGTGGGTTGCGAGATATTGGACCTTGGTTCTATTCCATCCCCTTGGTGACAAGGGCACATTTGCCTTCGCGCTGCCTCCGTCCCGAAACACGGAGCTTTTTTGCTATGTCTGTGATGCGCCCGATTTTCGTCACGCTCTGCGCTGTGTCGCTCGTCGTTGCCGCATGCGGTGGCGACAAGAAAGCCGCGCCGACCGTGGTTGATGTCGTCGTCGCGCCCGTGCAGGTACGGGACGTGCCGATCATTCAAGAGTGGGCGGCGCAGACGTTCGGCGCGAATGACGTCGAGATCCGCGCCCGGGTCAAAGGGTACCTCACGCAGAAGGCCTACCGCGAAGGCTCTCACGTCAAGAAGGGTGATCTGCTGTTCCAGATCGACCCGCAGGAATACCAGGCCGCCGTCGCGCAGGCGCGCGCGACGCTCGCCGAGGCGCAGGCCGGGCTCGCGAAAGCCAATGCGGACGTTGCGCGCCTCGGTCCGCTCGTGCAGCGGAACGCCGTCAGCCGGCAGGACTACGATCACGCGGTCGCGGCGCAGCAGGCCGCCGACGGGCAAACGGCCGCCGCGCGCGCCGCGCTCCGCACCGCGGAGCTCAACCTCGGCTACGCACGCGTCACGAGCCCCATTGACGGTCTCGCCGGTGTAGCCCAGGCGGACGTCGGATCGCTGGTCGGGAGCCCCGGCCCCACGCTCCTCACCGTCGTCTCACAGGTCGACTCGATCAAGGTCAAGTTCCGCATTTCCGAGCAGGAGTATCTCCAGCTGCGGCGCGCGCTCGGCGATTCCGTTCGCCCGACAGCGGCACCTCGCGGTGAGGCCCGGCTCGAGCTGGTCCTCGCCGACGGCTCGGTCTACAACCACAAGGGCCATGTGATCACGGTGGACCGCAACGTCGACCCGACGACCGGCACACTCGGCATCGAGGCGCTGTTCCCGAATCCCACTGAGTTTCTGCGACCCGGGCAGTTCGGCCGGGTCCGCGCGCCGGTCACCACCCGCGCGAACGCGACGATCGTCCCACAGCGGGCCGTGCGCGAAATGCAGGGAATGTTCAGTGTCGGCGTGCTCAAGCCCGACAGCACTGTCGAGATCCGCACGGTCAAAGCCGGTGCACGCGTCGGTAGCCAGTGGGTCGTGGACTCCGGGATCACGGCGCAGGACATGATCGTGGTCGACGGCATGCAGAAGGTCCGGCCGGGCGCCAAGGTGCGCCCGACCCCCGCTCCGCCCGACACGACGGCGGCGGCACCGGCTCCCACGCCCGCCGCTCCCGTCGCCGCGTCCGACACCGCGAAGCCGCACTGACCCGTGGCTGATTTCTTCATCCGACGCCCGACGGTCGCGATCGTCATCTCGATCGTGATCGTCCTGCTGGGCCTGGCCACGCTCCAGAAGCTGCCCATTGAGCAGTACCCGAGCCTCGCCCCGCCGACCATCCGCGTGGAAACGACCTACCCCGGCGCCTCGGCTGAGGTGGTCGAGCAGTCGGTCGCGACGCCCATCGAGCAGCAGGTGAACGGCGTCGACAACATGATCTACATGAAGTCGCTGAACACGAGCGACGGCCGCATGCTGCTCGACGTGTCGTTCGAGGTCGAGATGGACCGCGACATGGCCAACGTGCTGACCCAGAACCGGGTCTCGCAGGCCCAGTCGCGGCTCCCGCAGGAAGTGACGCAGCAGGGTGTGACGGTGAAGAAGATCAATCCCAGCATCCTGAACGTCATCTCGATCTATTCGCCCAACGGGACCTACGACGCCCAGTTCCTCAATAACTACGCGATGATCAACGTCCGGGACGCGATCCTCCGCGTGCCCGGCGTCGCGCAGGTGGATCTGTACGGCGGCGCCGAGTACGGCATGCGCGTGTGGCTGCGTCCCGACCAGCTCGCCACGAAGGGCATCACGGCCTCGGACGTGATTTCCGCCATCAAGGAGCAGAATCTTCAGGCGCCCGCCGGAAAGATCGGCGATGAGCCCGCGCCGCCCGGGCAGCAGTTCACCTACACGGTGCGCGCCCCCGGCCGCCTCGTCACGGCGGACGAATTCGACAACATCATCATCCGCCAGACGCAGGGCGGCATCGTGCGGATCAAGGATGTCGGCCGTACCCAGCTCGGCAGCGAGAACTACCGCTCCTTCGGCCGGTTGGACGGCAAGCCCGCCGGAGTGCTCGCCGTCTACCTGCTCCCCGGCGCGAACCAGATCAAGTCCGCGGAAGGCATTTATCACACGCTCGATCAGCTGAAGCAGTTCTTCCCGGCGGACATGGATTACAAGATCACCTACGACACCACGCCCGCCGTCGAAGCGTCGATCGAGTCGATCCTGCACACGCTGGTGGAAGCGTTCATCCTCGTCACGCTGGTCGTATTCATCTTCCTGCAGAGTGTGCGCGCGACGTTTATTCCGCTGCTCACCGTTCCGGTATCGCTGATCGGCACGTTCATCTTCTTCCCGCTGCTCGGGTTCTCGCTCAACACGCTCACGATGTTCGGCCTGGTGCTCGCGATCGGCATCGTGGTCGATGATGCGATCGTGGTGGTGGAAGCGGTCATCCACCACATGGAGCACGGGATGAACCCGCAGGAAGCGACCGTACAGGCGATGAAGGAGGTCGCGGGCCCGGTCGTCGCGATCGCCCTCATTCTCTCGGCGGTGTTCATTCCCGTGGCACTGCTGGGCGGGCTCACGGGACGGCTGTATCAGCAGTTCGCGCTCACCATCGCGATCTCGGTGCTCCTGTCGGCCTTCAGCGCGCTGTCGCTCTCGCCCGCACTCTCGGCCATGATCCTCAAGCCGGGACACGGGCCCTCGAAGGGTCCGCTCGGGAAATTCTTCAAGTGGTTCAACAACCTGTTCGACAAGACCACCACCGGTTATGTCAACTGGTCGCGGATCTTCGTGCGCAAGGCGATCCTCGCGCTCGGGGTCATCGCTATAGCGACCGTCGTGACTGGGGCGCTCGCGAAAGCTCTCCCCGGTGGGTTCGTGCCGGACGAAGATCAGGGCATTTTCATGATCAACGTCCAGCTCCCGCTCGGCTCCTCGCTGCAACGCACCGATGGCGTGCTGCGCCAAATCGAAGGCATCCTCGCCCAGACCGACGGTGTCGACGCGTGCAATGCCATCGGTGGGCTGGGCATGCTCACCAACAGCTTCAGTCCGGAATTCGGCTCGTTCTTCTGCCGCTTGAAGCCGTGGGATGAGCGGAAGAGCAAGGCGCTGCACGTGAAGGGGATTCAGCAGACCGTGGGGGCTGCGCTGGCGCAGCTGCCCGGAGCGGTCGCGTTCCCCTTCATGCCGCCGACGATTTCCGGCTTCGGCGCCGCGGGCGGGTTCAACTTCCTGTTGCAGGATCGGAGCGGCACGCTCACCGTCGAGGACCTGGGCCGCCAGACGCAGGCATTTCTCACCGAGGCCCGGCAGCGTCCCGAGCTCGCGAACCTGTTCACCTCGTTCAATCCGACGACCCCCCAGTATTCGGTGGCGCTCGACCGGGAAAAGGCGCGCGAGCTGGGGATTCCGATCAACGACGTGTTCCAGGGGCTGTCGGCGTTCATGGGCGGGGCGTACGTCAACGACTTCAACCGCTTCGGCCGGTTGTACCGCGTTTACGTGCAGGCGGAGGGGGAGTTCAGGGCTCGGCCAGAAAACATCGGACAGCTCTACGTCCGCAGCAAGTCGACGAACGACATGGTGCCCCTCTCGACGCTCATGCACATCACTCCGTCCTCGGGCACCGAGATCACCACCCGGTTCAACCTGTTCCGGTCGGTCGAGATCAGCGGGGTCCCGGCACCAGGCTACAGCTCGCAGCAGGCGATGAGCGCGCTCGAGGACGTGGCCCACAAGGTCCTGCCGCATGAGATGGGATTCGCGTACTCCGGTATGTCCTACCAGGAGAAGGTGGCGCCGCCCGCCGCGCCGACCTTCGTACTGGCCATCGTGTTCGTGTTCCTGCTGCTCGCGGCGCAGTACGAAAGCTGGCGGCTGCCCTGGGCGGTGCTGCTCGAGACGCCGCTCGTGGCCCTCGGCGCATTCCTCGGCGCCTTCGTAATGCGCTTCGACAACAATGTGTACGTCCAGGTCGGTCTCATCATGCTGATCGGACTCGCTGCCAAGAACGCCATCCTCATCGTTGAGTTCGCAAAGATGAAACACGAGGAAGGGAAGAGCGTCGAGGACGCCGCCCTGGAGGCGGCCAAGACACGCTTCCGGCCCATCCTCATGACCGCGTTTGCGTTCATCCTGGGATGCGTTCCGCTCATGCGGGCGAGCGGATCAGGCGCGGCGTCGCAGAACGTCATGGGAACGGCGGTGGTGTACGGCATGCTCATCGCCACCGTCGTCGGCATCTTTATCGTTCCCGGGCTCTATGCGTGGACCGAGCGCTGGGGTTTTGGAAAGAAAAAGACACCCGACAAAGCCGGCGCGCCCGCACCCGCCCCAGCGGTCGCGGCGAAGGCGCCGGCGGGCCATTGATGACGATTCAACGCCGGCTCGGCCCGGCCGCGCTCGCGCTGATCGCCGGGGCGTGCGCCGTTGGCCCGAACTACAAGCGCCCCCCCGAGCCCGTGCCGGCGCATTGGCGCGACTCGACGATCTCCACGCAAGACTCGTCGTATGCGAACCTCGCCTGGTGGCAGGTCCTGGGCGACTCGACGCTTCAGGAGCTCGTGAAGGTCGCGCTGCGCGACAACCGCGACCTCCGCGTCGCGCTCGCGCGCGTGAACGAGGCTCGGGCGCAGCTCGGCATCCAGCGCCTGGAATTCTTCCCGCAGATCGATGCAAGCGGGACCGGCGGCAAAGTCTCGATCCAGGACAGTCTCCTCGGCCTCCGGCAGGGCAACTACCAGTTCTGGTCGGTGGCCGCCAGCGTGTCGTGGGAGATTGACCTCTTTGGCCGCCTGCGCCGCCTCAACGAGTCGGCCAAGGCCAACCTGCTGGCGACCGAGTACGGCCGCCGTGGTGTGATCGTCAGCGTCGTGGGCGACGTGGCGCAGGCGTATCTCGAGCTGCGCGATCTCGACCAGCAGACCGCGATTGCCCTGTCGACCGTCGAAACCCGGCGGGCATCGCTCGACCTCGCACGGACGCGCTTCGAAGGCGGGCTCACCTCCGAGCTCGACGTCCGCCAGGGTGAGTCGGAGCTTGCGAACGCCGAGGGGCGGGTGTCGAGCATCCGCATGCAGGCGAACCAGAAGGAGCAGCAGCTCAACCTCCTGCTGGGACGCATGCCCGGCACGGTGCCGCGCGGCCAGTCGCTCATCAGCCAGAAGTTTCCGACGACGGTACCACCAGGGCTCCCGTCCACCTTGCTGCAACGGCGGCCTGACGTCCAGCAGTCCGAGGAGCAGCTGCGCTCAGCCAACGCGCGGATTGGCGCGGCGATCGCGGCACGCTTTCCGACGATTTCCCTGACCGGCGGTGGCGGCACCCGCACCGACGCAGTCGACAACCTCTTCAAGACCGGCACGGGGTTCTGGAACATCGCCGGGAATCTGCTGCTGCCGATCCTCAACGCCGGCCGGAGCGGCAAGCAGGTCGCCGTGGAGCGGGCGCGGACGGAAGCCGCCGTCGCCAACTACGATCAGACGGTTCTCAATGCGTTTCGCGAGGTCGAGAACGGCTTGACCGCCGTCCACGAGCTGCAGATCCAGGTCGACGCGGCC
>Ga0126377_10002516_pt1 | contig 12671 bp, 5 predicted proteins | sample PanSoiMetPlot_22_FD_92647 | JGI IMG/M metagenome (GOLD analysis project Ga0126377, IMG submission 92647) | Tropical forest soil microbial communities from Panama - MetaG Plot_22 | ecosystem: Environmental > Terrestrial > Soil > Tropical forest > Bulk soil | place: Panama | collected 2016-02-17
CATTTACCTTGCGGTTTGACACACACGTCACCGGCTTCGGCGCTCGCGTTGAGAAAGAACCCGTGATCGGTCGCGATGACGGCCTCGTTGAAATCCATTCCGCGCAGTTTGTGCAGCGCCGCGCGGATCATCTTTAATGTTGCGGGGATCAATCCCAAAGTCGATTCAGGGTTGCTCTCCAACTGGCTGTCAATTTCCGTGCTGCGCAACACCAATAGTTCGGTCGTCGCCGGCAGTTTGACCTTGCCACGCACGAAATCGCCCAGCGTCATCTCGGTGAAGCGGTCGCCCAGCCTTTTGCGCATCGCATCCATCCGCTGGGGCACGTCCGTGACCGGCGCGTTTCCCAGCTTGGGAGTCAGTTTGTCATTGACCCAATCCAGAGTCAGATCAGATTTGGCTTCGGGCAACAGGCTCGCCATCCCGACCGGCGTGATGGTCGGCAGTTGCGCGTAAGCTGCGTGCAATTCCACAGCGCCATCCTCGGCCAACAGTTTCTCCAACGCCACGCCCAATTCATATCGCAGCGCATCAACCATCAGATACGCAATTTTTTTGCCACGATCTTTTAACCGCTCGCCGACAAAACGGTCGTAAACCTCAGCGTTCGCCAATCGCCCTGCGGGCGGCCACCCTGCGTTCTCCAGGTGTTTGACGAAGGCCGTCTGAACCTTTTGGGCAAATCGACGGTAAGTCGCGCGCGCTTGACCTACAACTTCGCTCATCAGTTCGTGCGGGTCGCTCAGATCGCCCACCGCCTGTTCAAACTCGCGCTGCAAAGAATCCACTTCGCGCAACTGCCCAGTGTAAAAGTCCAGCAGCGCCGCCTGGCTGCGCGAATGCTCCAGCAATTGGCTCTCGCCCGCGTCGCAGGCTTCGATCAGGGCAAGCGCGGCGCGGATCAAATCCCACTGCGCCTGGCTCTCGCCTTTGCTCAGCCAGACCGATTTCTTGTGACGGGCCAGCAATTGGCGGGTTGTGTCCAGGTCGTCTTCCTTCAGACCGTTTATAGCGCGGCGCAGGAATGTGCGCTCTTCAAAGCAGAACGTGTCCTTTTCGCCCAGATCGTCAATGCCACGGCAATGCTCGGCAAGACTGAGTTCCGTCGCAACCCGCTCGGCCTCCTCGATGTATTTCGCGCGGGTCCGCAGATCGCTGCGCAGACGCTCGCACAGATCGTCCACTTGGGCTCTCGCCGTTGTTTGCGCTCGCGGCGCTCCGGACAGGGGAGCGGGTAATTCGACCGGCAGATCGAAGACGAATTCGCTGAAGAGCAGGAAGCGCCACAACTCTTCGGATATGGGCCCCCAGGTCTTGCCTCTGGTCTTGAGTTCCAGCCCCAGCGTCGACCGCAGCAGGTCGCGCGCCTCCTGCGCCCAACCGTCCTGCTCTTTCAACGCTTTGAGCTGGTCTTCGCCCGGCGCCAGCAAAGCCATCAGTATCTCGCGCGCTGATTCGACCTTGAGCGTCGCCTGCAACTGCGGCCAGCTCGCGCCCGCGCCGATGGCGTCCACCATCGCGAACGACGGCGAGCGATTTTCATCGAACAGGTGGCGAATCTCTGCAGCGTAATCGGGCTTGGCGCGCAGGCAGATGTTCAGGTAATCGTCGCCGTCGCCATCGGGAAAGATCGCGCCGCACGATTCGTAAAGCGCGAACGGGTCAATCTGCCGCTGCTCGTCCCTGTCAGGACGTCGGGCCGGGACGTAGACCAGCATCCACTCCAACGGGCCGTGCTGCTCGCCGAGTTTGCGCAACGTGGCCAGCGCGGCCTCGCGGCTCTCAATGCTGCTTTCGCCTGCGTCAATCACGATTCGTTTGTCAGTCGCCAGTTCAAGACAAAGCTCGCGGTACCGCCGGTCGGGATCGTAAACGACCAGTGCGAGGGCCGATTTCAACCGGGGCAGCAGCAATTCGTTTTGAATAAATTCTTTGATCTTCATTTTGTTGCAAGCCTCAGTCTATGGCGTGAGAACCGGGGCGGAGGCAAGCCCTGCGGCAACGCATCTCCGCCACTCGACTTCGTTGCTGATTTCTTCTTCAATTCCAACTCGCCTGCGCCAGGCTTCGGTCGGATGCTGAACCCAGAAGAATTTGCGCAAGCCGTGATGTTCGGCCAGAGTCATATCTTCGGCGCATTTGTCCACTACGCGATCGGGCCAGAGCGAGAGCGCCAGCGGTAAATCATCGCGCTCGCCGCGTTCGATCTCCTGCCAGACTTCGGAAAACGACCTGGCGCGTCCGTCCAGAGCGGTTTCGATCATCGGCGCAAGCTCGGCGCAGCCCCGCGCCGCGATCTCTTTGATGAACTTCTCGCGGGCGGACTTGGTCTTTTTGGCCGGGAGCTTCAATCCCAGCCGCTGCGCCAGGACGACCTCTTCCCAGCATTTTTCTGCCATGCGTTGCGGATAGAACAGCAGCGCCAATTCGCGGTCGTCATAGCCGCCGGAGGCAAGACGATTGCCGACATCGGCCGCGCTCAGATGACCGTCGGCGCCGCGGGCCAGTTCGCAGAGTAATCGTTTGGCCTGTTCTCCAGCTTCGGAACGCCGCCGCCGTTTCTGTTCTTCGATCTCTTCTTTTGGTGATTGCAGCGCTCGCCAGCGGTCCCCGTCTGGGACCCAGAAGAGGTCTTCCATGCCCTGCGCAATCGCAAGGCTGCGATCCTTCGCGCATTTGGGCACGACACGCTGCGGCCAGACAGTCATCGCCAGATGCGCCCAATCGTAATCGCCCTTCTCCAACGATTGCCAGGCCTCTTTCAACGTCTTTTGCCATTTCGGCAGCCGAAAGAGTTTCCAAAGCGGCGCGGCGGTGATCTGCGCCCCGTCGTTCAAATTAGGCCGCCACGGCAACTTGGCCAATCGCAACAATTCGTCGCGGAACTCCTGCAACTCCTGCTCGAAATCCTGCAACCGCTCGAAATCTTTCTCTTCGTCGCGCGTGCGCCCGGCTGGCCGACCGCGTAATTGATTGACAGCTTCGTTCACCTGTCGCAGCTTCGGCTCGACGAAGTTGTTGACACAACTGTAGAGCGTTTGGCCGTCGAGCCGGTGGTAATAAAGCCAGAGCGTGTATTCGCCCGACCGCGTGGACAGTGGCCAGTAGATCGGCGCTTGGCGGCGGCTCTTGGAGTAGCGTTGGAGATGGTCGGCGAAGAAGCCCGCCGGTTTGCGGAAGTAATCGCGGAGCGTTTTGACGCCGAGGATTTCGCAGGCCTCCTGTTCGATGGCGTCTGCGCGGCCTTGCCAGACGACCTGCAACGCTTCACGGACGCGCCGCTCGATGTCTTCAGCATGGCCTTTGTCGTCCACCAGAATGCCTGGCCAGGAGATGCGCAGCAGGTAACCTGACGATACATCGGACGGTTCGGCGGGCAGCCCCTGCTCGTTTTGCAGCATGCCGGGCGGGCAAACGGGCAGGGCCGCGAAGGGATCGGGCAATTCAGGCGTGGGCTTTATGCCGGCGCTGAAGCGGATGTCCCAGCGGCCAAAACAAGCGCCAAAACCATATGAGAGAATAGATTGCGCTACGTCATTCGAGGCTTCTACTTTAGACGCAAATAAACCATCGTCGTTTGGCACATCCTTGGGAAAGGTGTCGAGTAGGGCTTGAACCTCAGCGATATCATCATTGCTCAAGACCGTATGGGAGAAAACCGCGTTATTGATCCGTTGCCGAAGATTGAAAATACTTGCAGAATCACTAGAGCGCAATTGTGTATATTCTTGGGCAAGGTCTCGAAGTTGTTTATCTTTTAAAATTGGCGCCGGATAGGCGCATAAATATATCGCTGAAATCTCAGATGTCGCATCCCAGTGTTGTTTAATTTTCAGAATTTCACGAGCAGCCTGAGCAATCGTGTCTCTTGATTCTGGTGGTATATCGATAATGGGAACCGGGCGAATATAGACCCAGTGTTTCTGTAGGCCACTAGTTAGATTCAGAAAGTAAGCAACCAAAGAAGAATTCATATAGCCGAGCAAAAAGTCGGCGTCCAGAGCGATCAAAGGCACAATGCCTTGGCCCTCGTCCGTAAAGATATGGTCGGCAGCCATTGCCTGAGCATTGAAACGCTCATTTCGCTTTCCCCAAGTAAGCCCAGGTATACCATATTTTTCCTCATCTTGAATTTTCCAACTGTAGTTCCCGTTTAAGTAGGGATATTGCTTATTGATGTATTCCTTTACACAGCCTCCATCCTGAAGCCAGTCGATAACTAATGCATTTGACCTATAGAATGGCGAGTAATCTCCACCCCGACAGATTCTTTTCCACCGTTCACCGACGCTATTAAGTGGAACTTCCCACCACGCCCGAAAAAAGAATGCGTGAGGGGAGGCTCCTTGCCCAACATACGCATGTGATGGTTGAAGTGTAGGAGAGTTAGCCACTACGTCTATAAATTGGCGGCTAGACCAATAGCATAGCGGCGCCCCTGGAAGCTTTTTCACCATACTTGCAGTGGTAAAAAATGTCACCTCTCCCACTTCAAATCGTACCACGGCAAGTAGAATGCGTCCCTTGTCATCGACCGGGGCAGCTAGCAATCGGAAGAATGGTCCGATGACGGTATCCCGGCTGGTACTCACTCCAGTGACGAAAGCAGCCGTTTCGACCTGCGCGCCATCTAGGACTTCCCAACCTAGATCGACAAAAGCTTTGATTTGCGACTCATCCAGTAAACGTCGCCTGAAAGATTCAAAATCTCGGTAGAATACGAAAGACCTTGAGCTAATAGCGCCGACCAAGCCTCCATCTTCAAGGGAGTATGATGCGCGCCGATGAAAGGCAACGTAGAGATTTTCCGCGTAATCCGAATACTCTTTTTTGACCAGAGGCGCTGATGTTGGAGTAGTATCTCCAAATGGAGGGTTCATGAGCGCCACGGAATAACGCTTTCTGCAAACATCAATGAACGCAAATCCCCTCGCCGCATCCTCCGCAAACAGCCGCCGTTGATAGTCGCCGCCATTCTCGGCGTGTTCGGCGTACTCGCGCAGCGCCCTGTAAATGCTAACTTCGGCCTGCTCCCAAAAGTTTTCATCTGTAATCTCCGCTACCTCGAAATCCAGCCGATGTTGTTCTTGTTTGGCCAGATCGGCGAAGAGGCTGCCTTGCCCCGGCTCCTGTTTGACTTCGGCCAGCCATTGCGCTTTCGCTTCGGCCACGGCTCCGGCCACCTCCTCTTCGATTTTGAGTAGCGAACCGGCCTCGCCCGCCAGCTTCATCGCCCTGAAAACACGTCGCACGAGTTGCGCGACCAGCCGCAGTTCGGGCGTCGCCGACAGATGCCGTTCAATGAACTCGTTGAGAAGAGATTCTTCGCCCGGCATCGGCTCGGCGCAGACGATGTTGGAGCGGCGAATCCGCGGGCGTTCGGTGGATTTGACGTCTTGCAACCGCCACGCGCGCTGAGCGCGTAGCCACAGGCTCAAGCCCGCGATCTGGACGGCTCGCGGGTCAATGTCTATGCCGTGCAGGTTGTGTTCGATGATCAGTCGCGGAACGTCGCGCAGAAACTCCTGCTTGTCCGCGTATGTTTCGCGCAGCGATATTAATACGGCAGACCGTTCGACGGACGGCGCGGCGCCAGAGGCTTCCAAATCCCAGGCCTCTTCGTAGATCACTTCCAACAGATCGAATGCGTACAGTCCAAAATGCATCGAGCCGCAGGCCGGGTCGAGCACGCGGATTTCGCGCGGGTCTTTCAGCGGGCGATGCGGGATGTAAACCGGCTGTTTGAGCAACTCCTCCTGCGAAAGGTTTGCATCGTCCGCCCGGTCGCCGCTGCTAGCTGCCTCCTCGCCCGGTTGCAGGAAGATTTCGGTTGGGCGGCGCACCAGGTAGCGGCATTGCTCTTTCAGCCGCGTCTCGCCTTTGGCCATCTCATACCAGATTCGGCCCAGCGTGTTGTCGGTCAGGAATTCGACCACGTAGCGCGGCGTGAAGAACTGGTTGCGCACGGCCAGCTCGCGGCTGTTGCGCGGCGTGGCGGATTCGTCGCGCATCTTTTTGCGTTCTTCTTTGGAGTTGAAGTACTGATAAATCCAGCCGATTGTCTCGTCTTCGGCCCAGAGCGGCGCGACCTCCGGCTCATTCATCAGCCCCAGCGTTTCGAGCAGCGCCGGTTCGCGCGGAAAGAGCCGCCCGGCAGGCGCAAAGCGATCAAAGAGCACGCGCAGATCGAGCGCGAACTCGTCAAAGAGGCTGAAAAGGTAAGAGCGATAAGCGTCGCCCCGCTCGCCCAATCCAGTCCCTGCCAGCCGCGCGTAGAGCTGAAAGCCTTTCGAGTTGTAACCGTTGGCCAGCGATTCGATCAGCAAACCTCTGGCTTCGGCCATACGCAGCGCAGCCAGCCGATTGAGCACCGTGAAGGCATGCTCGCGGACGATGCGATCGAGCAGCGCGCCGAGGTCTTCCGACGGGCTGGTCTGGCGGTAATGTTCGAGCGTGTCCCGCAGAATTTGCGCCGTTTCGCGCCGCGCGTCGTCGAGGCTGGACAAACGTTCCATCGGCGTCACCGACGCGGATACAGGGTCGAGTCCATATTCGTTCTGCAATTGGCGCGTAAACTCTTCGGTGAGCGTCGCGCGCGCGTCGCTGACGAAGCGTTGCAGCCGATTGCGCGTTGTTTGATCAAAAGCCATAACCGACTGAAATCACCCACGGAGCCACACGAAGCGGCGCGAAGAGATCGCCGGATTGGCGCCTTTCTTCGCGTCCCTTCGTGTGGCTTCGTGGATGAATGCTTAATCCTGGATCATAAAATTCAATTCAACCTCAGCCCCGAGAGCCATCTGCTGTTTCAACTCCTGCAATTGCCGGATCAATTCGTCGAGTTGCGAGGCGGTCGTTAAGCTGGACGGCAACACAACGGATTTCTTCAACTTGACCGGGCCTTTTTCGGCCGCTTTGGCCCGCTCCTCTTCGATGCGTTGGAGCCGGCGCCCCTGTCCCTGGCGGCGGATGGACTCTTTCAATTGGCTCAACTTGTTGTTGATGTCGTAATCGCGCGCGAGCAATTGCTTGAGGCCGTTCAAATCGGGCGATGCGTCCAGCAGCAGGCGTTCCAGATCGCCCGTCAGGCTGCCTCGTTCCTCCTGAGTCAGTTCCTCCCATTCCGGCAATCGCTGCAAATCTTCCGCGCCCTCTTTGAGTCGCTGTTTCTGCTGCTCTATCAATCTGGCGCAGGCGTCGCGCACTCGAGCTTTCAGATGGGTCAGCGATGAATTGAAATCGGGGGCGTGGCGATAAAAATCGTCCTGCTGCAACCGCTGGACGAGCAAAGACAATTCTTCATCCAGCTCGCGCCGCAGATCGCCCGGCACGCCGGAATCGGGCAGCGAGGCGATTTCGCGGCGATGCGCCTGCAATTCGCGGACTGTCGTTTCCAACCCATGGGTGAGCGCCTGTCGCGCCGCGCCCGCCCATTTCAGGTTGTCATAGAGGGCGGAGACTTCGCTTCCGAGACGCTGCGGGGCGTCCGAGGCGTCGGTGAAGAGCACGTCTTTGATCTCCTGATTGAGCGAACGGACGCGCTCGACGCCGGCGAGTTGCAAGGCGCTGAGCTTTTCGCCCAGCGGCGCGTAATCGCCCTGAAATACTGGCAGATGTTTGGCGGAGGCTTTGCTAATCTCCTGTTCGAGCGGGATGATCGTTTCGCCGATGAGGTCGGTCAGTCGCTCGGCGGCGCGCGCTAGCGTATCGTTGGAAGGCCGCTCGTCGCGCAAGGCCACACCCACCGCGCTGAAACTCTTATTTGTCTTCAATGCCTCTATCGCCCGTGGCCCAGCCGCCGTGACCTCAAGCCCGGACACCTTGAGCTTGATCCCACCGGCGACCAGCATCGCGGCCAGGATGTAGCGCAGCGTGTCGGGCGACCATCCGAAAGGCGGCTCGCTGAAATAGTCCGACAACCGTTTGCCTTCGACTGTTCCGTTGCGGTCAATATAATCGCGGATACTGACCATGGCTTTGTGATCCAGTTTGAAGCTGGTCCGCCCAGCCGCAACCTCGACCAAACCTAATGGGTCGAGCCCCGAAGTCAAAGCGGTCGGATTGCCGACTTTCAAAAACTTTTCGGCCAGCGCAGTCTCGACGCGCACAGGCGCTTCGGCGTAGCGCTCGAAGACCTGTTCGGCCACCTGGCCGAGCATCTTCCTGGCCGCTTCGAGCAAATCCTGGTCGTGCGTTGTGACGGCGGTGTATTGCCCGCGGAATACGAACGACCCCTGGCTCAGAGTCTGTTTGAGCTTCTGCCGTAACTGCGTGCTGAGTTTGTCGGCGCGGGACAGTTGGTTGTTGAGGTAATCCTTGACCTCCTGACTGGGTTCGTTGCGATGCGACTCGGCGATCTGCTGGCAGCGGCAAATCTCGCGCGCGAGTTCAATCGCTTCGGGATTTTCACGCGCGATCAGGAAGATCACGTTCTGATTGGCGCGCGCGCGGGATTCGTCCACCAGGTTGTTGCGGTTCGCCTCGTAATCGCCGGAAGTCAGGTTGACCACTAATTGGATGGGATTCTGCTCGCCCGCCAGAGCGCTCACGCGCTCGCTGTCGGAGCGGACTTTCAAACCGGCGGTGACGCCGAAATTGCCGCCCAGAGAGACTCTCGGCAGCGGGTCGATGGAGGCTCGCAGCGCGTTGTTGAATACGCGCTGTGTATCGGGATCACGCGGGCTGATCGAGCCGCGCTCCTTCTCGATATCGCGCAGCTTCTCGCTCAGGAAATAGAGGCTGCCGTCTTCGTCTTTTACGCTCAGCGGAACCAGCGGCTCGTTCAACATCGCCTCGACCGCTTTGCGCACGTCGTCGAGCCGCGACGGATGGTTGACCGACGTGTGCGTCAGGGCGGCCAGGTTCTCGGCGTTCACCGGCAGGTTGCCGAGGATTTGCAGCACGGCGATGGACCTGGCGATTTCGGCGTGAAGCGGCGAGTTGCGGTAAACGCGCAGGCAGGTCTCGACTGCCTGATGGATCGAAGAGAAATTGCGTTGAATCTCCTTTTCAAGCGAGTCATACAACGTGACCGTCGTCGCCAACCAGCCAACGGGCCGCTCGGCAGCTGGCGTCCGCTCGCCGCCGCTTTCGACCAGAATGTCTTGGATCACCTTGATGGCCGAACGCAGCCCGAAGCCGCCTGTGCTCTTGGCCAGCGCGCCGAGCAGATGGAGCAGGATGTCGAAATGCGCGGGGAGAAACGGATAGAGGTTGATGAAGGTCCGGCGGTCGAAATCCGAATCGTAATACTTGGCGTCTTTCAGCTTGGCGTTGAAGCGCAGCGCCTGCCCGCTCGCTTCGAAGAGCTTGCCCAATTCTTCTTCTCCCGCCGGAGATTTGCCCAACAAACGGCGGCAGCAAATCTCCTTGATGTCACTCGATTCCAACTCGATCTGGATCGGGAAGCGGTCTTTCAGCTTGTAGAGCTTGCCGGAATTGAGCGCCGCGCGCGGGTCGTCTTGGGTCAAGGTCTGCTGCGCGGTGGCGATGAACCACACCTTGCCGCCGCCCAGCCGCTTGAGGTTTTCGGCCAGCCCCTGCGTGTTCAAAATGTTGTTGTCGCTGTTGGCGATGTATTGTCCCAACTCGTCAACGATGAATATGACGTGCTGTTTGCCGTTCTTCTCGCGGATGATGGAGAGCATCTCCTCAACTCGCTGATTCTCCAACTGCAGGAAGTCTTCGGTGTTGGTGTTGAAGGCCGTGGGCGTGAGGAATAGTTGCGGATACATCTCGTGAGCGATTTGCGGAATCAGGCTGTCCACCACCAACGGGTCGTTCTGCAGCTCTTTCCAGGTGACTCCCGGCAGCTTCTCTCCCAGGCGCCGCTCGAATTCGGCGAAGCGCCCATCCTTTTTCAACCTGCGTTCGAGCGCCGCGACTTTGAGGTTTCTGGAATAGCCGGCCCATTGCAGCGCTTTGAAGTAGAGCACGGACGAGACTTCGGCCAGCGTAGCCCCGGCCAGCATCTCGCCAGCAAGATCAAGCAATACGACTTCGGCCGGAAATCGCCGCGCGACGGCGTCGAGCAGGGCCTTGGTCTGCGGCTTGTTCATGCGATCTTGCAAGCGTTTGATGAACGGGACGCCGTCAATTTGGGTCCCGTCGTCGAAGGCCAGTCCAAGATATTTGGTGAACGAGCTTTTGCCCGAGCCGTAAAAGCCTGAGACCCAGACGCCGATCTCGTTCCCGCCGCCCGATTCCATCGCCAATTGCATCCGGTCGAGCAATTTCAGGAATTGCTCTTCGATGTGCTCGGTGACGATGTATTCATCTATCTCCGCGCGAAGGCGGCTCTCTTGTGCGGCGCTGTAGGTGATGACCTTCTCGATATTGCGATCAATGCCCTTGTTGGGATCAAAGAGCTGACGAATTGTGTTAGGCATAGCAGTTCAGGTTTGTTGCAGTATCGCTCGCGTTACGGCCCCGCGCGCGTAAGCAAGCGATTGCCTGCGACGGCGTCCGCTTGTTCACGCGTGCGATACCGTAACGTGCGGCGATATCAGCCGCCGATGTGGACGGAACGGTAATCTCCGTCCTCTTTATAGAAGCCAAGAAATTTCAACCCAGTCTTTCCGGTGCGCGTTCCGGGATATAGAAACACGGTGGGCGCGTGAAACTTCCCCTGCAATTCGCTCTCCAGAGCGCGCGATCTGAGGTAAGGGTGCAGCGCTTCGAGATCGGTGATGAGAACGAGCGCATTCCTCCTGCCCACGAATTGTTCGAGGAAACGCTCCATCCGATTCAAAAGGTCACGGTTGGAGTTCAAAGCGTTTGCGAGCGACTCGTTCGTTTTGGACCAATTCAATGGCGCATTTCTATCCGCCGCGAGCCAAATATGCCGGCGTGGATAGGTCGTGAATATGTCGCTGACCTGTTCAGCGATGGAAAAGGTATGTACATCCCATCCGTCATTGCACAGGCTCGCGATCCAGGCGTGCGTCTGCCGCTTGACGTCGATAATTTCTTGTGGCGGAAAGACGAGGTAGTAGACGGGTTCGAAGCTGGCGTAGCCGAGTTCACGCCCGTCACGCACGCGCCGTCGCAGCTCGTCGAAGTTAGATTTCAGCGATGACATCGCACACATCCTCCATACTCTGTCGCCTCCAACTGATTTTTACAACGCCGCCCGCCGACTGCGCGATCAGCAATCCTTTGAGCGAAAGCCGCTTTATTTCATCGAGCGCGTCGAAGCGATTCAATCCGAAGAGCGCCCAATCTTCGTCAGTCAGGACCGCGTTATCTCCCAGCCCGGCGAAGTGCAGGTCGTAGGAAATATAGGTCACGACCTTCGGCGCAATGCGGAACGGCAGAATGCGGCGGCTTGTTTTCGCTCCGTTCTCTAACATCCCGTAATCGGCGCAGCACCCCGTCAAATAGCCCGAGACACGTCGAATCATGGCGTCAGACCATCGCTTCGCCGTGTAGCCGCGATCAATGGCGCTTTCGACAAACTTCCGGGCGTCCTCGTTCGTGATCTCGGAGTAACCCCCGGAGTATCGCTCCCAATAGACTTGTCGGATGAAATCGGCCAGGATCAGGTTTGCGCGACAGGTGTAGAGCAGCAATAGTTGTTGCAACTCAGACGCGCCGAGATGTGGGAGCAACCGTTTGAGTCGAACGGCAGGGGCGGCGTTGTCTACCAAATACCTCGGGGCGAAGCACTCGGCAATAACGTTCCGTAGTCTGCGAGCCGTGATAGTGGGAAAGCGTCCCGATTCCAAAGCCGCGCGCAGCAATTGTGGAGCGGCCATTCCGGGCTCCCAGAGTTCGACCAGCGCTCTGGTCTCATCAATCAGCCCAAGGCCGGCCCCGAGCTTTGTTGTATAGCGGCTGTTCTCAGTCACGATCCCCCAGGACATAAGGGTATGACCTTATGCCTCGCTTGAAGGCGGCGCTGTAACAGCGGGCCATCTCTTTTATCGCTTTGTTGGTCAACAGTTCCTTCGCCTTGCCCACGCTGATCGGGCCTTCAGCCGCCTCCTCGCGGTCGCCTTCGGCGAGTGTCGCCAAGGCCGAAAGCGCGGTCTCCCTGGCCGCCAACGTATCGAACAGGCTCTCGACCTCGGTCTGCTCTTCGACACGCCTGTGCAAATCGCGTTCCACCTCTTCCGGCAGCCGGAATAGGTGAAAGACGCGGCCAAGGCCGATGTGCTCATCATGCAGGCGGCGCGCCGCCTCCCTTACGCCATGATACTGAGCCAGCTTGCTCGTCCTGGCGAAAACCGGATCGAGAAAGGAACGACTCCTGGATTGCAAAAGGGTCGTTTGCCACCATCCGAACTGTTCCGATTCTCCGAGATATCCAACCAGCAGACGCAGGTGTAAATACTTGTCGACGATTTTTTCTTTCATAGGGGTCGAGCCAAAGAAGCCAAATCCTGGGCGTTGATGTCATGGATTGGGAAAGGCAGCGCGTATTTTTGCCCTAAGGCGTCGTATTGTCAAAAAAATTCGCTTGATATTTGATTATCAGCTGAGCCTTTCTTATCTTGCCAACCTCCGTTGGCGTCGATCATTTTTTTCCATCGGATTTCGGGGGCCAGAGTTCGTATTGTTCATATTTCTTGCGCTTCGCCTCATTGTCCGGGAAAACGATGATCGTTTTTTCTTCCATGAACCGCGCCTGCAGTTTCTTCTCCTCAAGAATAATCTTCAATGCTTGTTCG
>Ga0126377_10002519_pt1 | contig 12660 bp, 16 predicted proteins | sample PanSoiMetPlot_22_FD_92647 | JGI IMG/M metagenome (GOLD analysis project Ga0126377, IMG submission 92647) | Tropical forest soil microbial communities from Panama - MetaG Plot_22 | ecosystem: Environmental > Terrestrial > Soil > Tropical forest > Bulk soil | place: Panama | collected 2016-02-17
CGACGGCGGCCTGCCGGGATACCCGGCCCCGCGCCGGCAGCGGATCCGGTCATGAGACGCCCTCCGTCATCCACGGCCAGTGTCACGCCGCAGCCGCCGGGCCGAACGCCGCAAAAGGCGCCCCAGGCGCCGTTGCGGTGTCCCGGCGGCGAGGACCCGCCTCCCGAAGCCAGCGCAGCGCCCGCGAGGGAGGCAATCAACTGAGTGTTGTGCGTATAGCCTGCTCTGCGTGGAAGGCGGGCAGCCGCGGCAGCGGCGGGAGATCGGGTCCGCGGCGGCCTACGCGGCGCTGTTCCTGCTGGGCTTCATGCAGGGGCTGATCGGGTGCTTCCACTTCGCCCGCACCCTGGGCGGTGTCCCGGTCGCGTCGCTGGCCTTCTGCGCGCTGATCCTGGCCACCTGCCTGCTGGGTGCTGCGGGGATGGGCACGGCGCTCGGCGGGGTGCTGCCCGCGATCGGCTGGATGGCGGCGTCGTTCCTGCTGACCCTGCCGACCGCCGCGGGCAGCGTAATCGTCACCAACACCACCGCGGGCAAGTGGTACCTCTACGGCGGGGCGATCTGCGCCGCGGTCGGGGTGGTGGTCAGCTTCTGGTGGCGGCTGCGCCGGCCCGGTCTCGCCGATGGCGGGAGGTAGGCGCGTGAGCGGCGTAGACCCGGCCGCCTTCCGGCGTGCCTCAGGCAAGTTCGCCAGCGGCATCGTGGTGGCCACCACCAGCCTGGACGGGGTCAGCCACGCGATGACCGCGACCGCGTTCACCGCGGTGTCCCTGGAGCCGCTGCTGATCTTGATGTGCGCGGAGAAGATCGCGCGGTTCCACGACGCGGTGCTGGCGGCCGGCACCTGGGCGATATCGGTGCTCGGCGAGGATGCGGAGAAGACCGCTACCTGGCTGGCCACCCGGGGCAGGCCGCTGGAGGGGCAGCTGGACGCGATCCGGCACCACGCCGGGCCGGTCACCGGCGCCCCGATCCTCGACGACGCGCTGGCGGCGATGGAGTGCCGCACCACGGCGGTGCACGACGGCGGCGACCACAGCATCGTGGTCGGTGAGGTCGTCGGGGTCAGCGAGCCACGGCCGGGCGGCAGCCCGCTGATCCACTACGCCAGCCGGTACCGCAAGCTCAAGGAGTCCTGAGCATCTCCTCGACCTGGTCCAGCGCCCAGTCCAGGTCCTCCTCGGCGATGATCAGCGGCGGGGCCAGCCGCATCGTGCTCCCGTGGGTGTCCTTGGCGAGAACGCCGCGCGCGGCCAGGCGCTCGCACGCCTGCCGGCCGGACAGCGTGGCGAACTCCACCCCGGCCCACAGCCCGCGCCCGCGTACCTCGCGGATCGCGGCACCGGGCAGCGCGCCCAGCCGGTGGTGCATGTGCGTGCCCAGCTTGGCCGACCGCTCCTGGTACTCGCCGGTCCGCAGCATCGAGATCACCTCGCGCCCCACCGCGCAGGCCAGCGGGTTGCCGCCGAACGTGGAGCCGTGCTGCCCGGGCTGGAACACGCCGAGGACCTCACGCGAGGACACCACCGCGGACAGCGGCACGATCCCGCCGCCGAGCGCCTTGCCGAGGACGTACACATCTGGCACCACCCCGTCGTGCTCGCACGCGAACGTGGTGCCGGTGCGGCCAAGACCGGACTGGATCTCGTCGGCGATCATCAGCGCGCCGGAGGCGGTGCACAGCTCCCGGACCTGGGCCAGGTACCCGGGCGGCGGGACGATGACGCCCGCCTCGCCCTGGATCGGCTCGATCAGCACGCCGACCACACGCTCGTCCATGGCCTCGGCCAGCGCGGCCGGGTCCCCGTAGGGAACGACGCGGAAGCCGGGCGTGTAGGGGCCGTAGGAGCCGCGCGCGTCCGGGTCGGTGGAGAAGCTGACGATCGTGGTGGTGCGGCCGTGGAAGTTGCCGTCGAAGGCCACGATGACGGCCTGCCCCTCGGGCACCCCGTTGACCTCGTAGCCCCATTTGCGGGCCGTCTTGATCGCCGTCTCCACCGCCTCGGCGCCGGTGTTCATCGGCAGCACCATGTCCATGCCCGCCAGTGCGGCGAGTTCGGCGCAGAACGGGCCGAACTGGTCATGGTCGAACGCGCGGCTGACCAGCGTCACCCGGTCCAGCTGGCGCCGGGCCGCGGCGACCAGCCGCGGGTGGGCGTGCCCGAAGTTGATCGCGGAGTACGCGGCGAGCATGTCCAGGTACCGGCGGCCCTCGACGTCGGTGACCCAGGCGCCCTCGGCGGCTGAGATCACCACGGGGAGCGGGCTGTAGTTGTGCGCGCTGTGGGCGTCACTGAGCGCCCGCAGGTCGTTCGTCGTCGGCGCGGTCACCGCGTCCTCCTTCCCTTGGTCAATCCAGGGTAGGAGGTGGTCCAGGGAATCCCGGAGAGCGAAAGCCTGCGGTGTGCCGGTGTTTTATTGCACTTTCAGGCTGCGGGCAAACGATTTGTTGCGCGGCCCGCGCGGTCACCGCCCCACCTCGCGGGCGAGGTCCAGGCCGAGGAACCGGTCCAGGTAGGCGAACGCCTCGAACTTCGATCCGTGCGGGATTTCCTCGTCCGCGGCCAGCCCACGCAGGGCATGCAGCGCGGCCGGGGTGTCCAGGTCGCCGTCGAGCGCGCCGAGGAAATCGGCCACGTACTCCGCGCACATGGGCTTGCTCGGCGACAGCGCCCAGCGTTGCATCCAGCCCCGCCAGTGCTTCAGCAAGGTATCTGCGGCAGCGAGATCATCGCGGCCTAGCGTGAGCGTTGTCCGGTAGGGGTGCTGCAGCAGCGCGAGCCGCAGCGCGAGCGGGTCCACGCCGGTGGCGTCCGGGACCGGTGGCCGCGTCTCACCCGGCACTATCCGGTGCGCCGGGGAGCCCGCGAGCTCCCCGGCGCGGGCGACCGCCACGTCGAGCGGTTCCGGCGGGCTCGGCGCCACGTCCGCCGGGTAGATGTTCAGCGTGTCCCAGCCGGCCGCGGCCGGCTGGGACACGCTCGGCCGCAGGTGGTGCCGTTCGGCTACCCGCCAGACCAGGTCCGCGAGCAGGCAGGGCCGTGGCTGCGCGGGACTGGCCACCCAGATGCGCAGTTCGCCGGGAAGGGCCGGGCGGACCGGCGTGGTCCGCGCGCCGCTGGCGTCCGGAAGCTGGAGCACGCCCCCACACTAGGGGCGCGGCGTCGTAACCACGCTCCAGCGGGACCCGTTCCACGACTCCGCCAGCGTCAGCTCGTTGCCGATGCCGGCGAAGTCCCCGACCGCCATGCAGCTCGACGCGCCGGTACAGGACACACCGCGGAGCTCGTTGGTCGTCGACCCGGGGTTGGGGGTAGTGACCAGGCTCCAGCTCGCCCCGTGCCACGCCTCGGCCAGGTTGAACGCGGACTCGCCGGTGGAGTCCGTCGAGGATCCGACCGCCATGCACGCCGCCGTGCCAGGGCAGGAGATACCACCGAATCCGGCCACGGCCGCCCCCCGCGGGTTCGGGCTGGGCTGCACCTTCCACCCGGTGCCGTTCCACCGTTCGGCCAGCGTCACCGAGTTGGCTGCCGGGGTCGCGTGGCCGCCCACGGCCAGGCACGCCGCCGGGGAGGTGCAGGCCACGCCGGCGAGCCCACCGCTGGAACCGGGCGTCGGCGTGGTGCGGCGCTGCCACGTGGTGCCGTTCCACTGCTCGGCCAGCGTGACCTGGGTCCCGGTGCCGTCGTTGAACCCGGAGAATCCGGTCGCCATGCAGGCACTGGGGCTGGTGCAAGACACCGCGCTGAGCGCGGTGCCGCCGGGGGCAGGCGGCGGTGGGGTGCGCACCACCTGCCACGCGGTGCCGTTCCACCGCTCGGCCAGGGTGACCTGGGTCGGGTTCAGCGGCCTGCCCTCGTTGCCCACGGCCATGCAGTCCGATGCGCTACTGCACGAGACACCGGTCAGCACGGCGCCGGCCTGGGCCAGCTTGGGGGTGGGCACGACCTTCCATGCGGTCCCGTTCCAGGACTCCGCCAGCGGGTGGAACCTGGTGACGCCGGGCGGCACCTCGACCTGAATCTGGCCCACCGCCATGCAACTGGTGCCGCTGGTGCACGACACCGAGCTGAGCAGCTCGCCTCCGCCGGGGTGGCGCGGTGACGGGCTGGGCAGGACCTGCCAGGTGCGGCCGTTCCACCGCTCGGCCAGGGTGAAATTCTGGAAGCCCGAGGTGCCCGGAATCTGCCCCAGGAACCAGCCCACGGCCATGCAATTGGCCGCGCTCGGGCAGGACACATCGTTAAGGCTGGCGTTGATCACCGACTGTGCAGTGGCGGCGGACGCGGGCCCCGCCATCAGGGCCGCGAGGCAGCCGGCCGACAGCACCGCCAGCAGCCGTGGAGTCAGTCTGCGCAGGGTGAGTGGGTGCCCGTTTTCTGCCACGGCAACCTCCGAGTGCTTACTCCAACGCACCGAGCCGGCCGACGGCGGCGTCGATGCGCTCGTCGGTGGCGGTCAGCGCCATCCGGATGTGGCCGCCGCCCGCGGGGCCGTAGAACTCGCCGGGGGCGACGAGGATGCCGGCGCCGGCCAGCGCCCCGACCGCGCCCCAGCAGTCCAGGCCGGGCCGGGCCGCCCACAGGTACAGCCCCGCCTCGGAGTGATCGATCGTCCAGCCGGCCTGCTCCAGCGCCGCCCGCAGCCGGGCGCGCCGGGCCGCGTAGCGGGCCCGTTGCTGCAGCGCATGGGAATCGTCCTCCAGCGCCGCCGCCATGGCGGCCTGCACCGGGGTGGGCATCATCAGGCCCGCGTGGCGGCGGACCTCCCGCAGTTCCGCGACCAGCGCCGGGTCCCCGGTGACGAACCCGGCCCGGTACCCGGCCAGGTTCGACCGCTTGGACAGTGAGTAGACCGCGAGCATCCGGTCCGCGGACCCGCCGCTGACCCCCGGGTGGAGCACCGACACCGGATCGGCTTCCCAGGCCAGGTCCAGGTAGCACTCGTCGGAGGCGAGGACCGCGTCCCGCTCCCTGGCCCAGTCGGCCATCTTGCGCAGGTGCGCGGCGGGCAGGACGCGGCCGGTGGGGTTGGCCGGGGAGTTTACCCAGACCAGGCGGACCCGCTCGGGGCCGAGCGACGCGAGCCCGTCGGCCGCCACCGCCCGCGCGCCGGCCAGGCGTGCCCCGATCTCGTAGGTGGGGTAGGCCAGTTCCGGGTACACCACGGTGTCCCCCGGCCCGCAGCCGAGCAGGGCGGGCAGCGACGCGATGATCTCCTTGGTACCGATTACCGGCAGGACCGCGCCGGGGTCCACGGACACGCCGTGCCGCCGCGCCAGCCATCCGGCGGCCGCCTCACGCAGCCGCGGGGTGCCTGCGGTCTGGGGATAGCCGGGTGAGTTCGCGGCCGAGGCGAGCGCCTCCCGCACCACGGCCGGGACCGGGTCGACGGGCGTGCCGATCGACAGGTCCACGATGCCGCCCGGGTGCGCCGCAGCCTGCTCCCGGTACCGGCCGAGCAGGTCCCAGGGAAAAGTCGGCAGTCGCGCGGCGGGCCTCAGGTGTCGTGCTCCTGCGGAGGCAGGGCCGCCACGATCGGGTGGTCCTTGTGGATCTTTCCCACCTTGGCGGCGCCGCCCGGGGACCCAAGATCTTCAAAGAACTCCACGTTGGCCTTGTAGAAGTCCTTCCACTGGTCGGGCACGTCGTCCTCGTAGAAGATCGCTTCCACCGGGCACACCGGTTCGCACGCGCCACAGTCCACGCACTCATCCGGGTGGATGTAAAGCATGCGCTCGCCCTCGTAGATGCAATCCACGGGGCACTCCTCGATGCAGGACTTGTCGAGCAGGTCCACGCAGGGCTGCGCGATGATGTACGTCACGTCGGAACACCTCTTCCGGCTATGTCCCCAGGGGGTCCGGGTCCAAGTATTACGGGTCCCGGAAGCCCGGGGGCTCAGCTTGCCTGCACAGTACCCGCAGCCGCGGCACGTGTGTCTTTCGCCCAGCCGGTATGGCCCGTTGGCGCCGGCCAAAGGAACCCGGCATACCGCACCTCGTGCAGCCGGAACTGGCTGGCGTGGGTGACCAGCCAGGTGGCGACCGCCCAGCCCACACTGGCCTGTGGGACCTGGACCGACAGGGAGGCGGCATCGCCGCGGGCAGCGGATTTGCGCGCCTCCAGCGGGCCGAACGCCCGGACGACCGCCCGCCGGGCCGGGGTGAGCTGTGCCGTTCCCGTGCGGTGCGCGGCGGGCCAGCACCAGACCGCGCGCGGCGCGGCTCCGGTGAAGGCGGGGGTCAGCCGGGACGCCATGGGCTGGTACTGCGCGTAGGCGGAACCGTCCGCGCTGTGCTGCACCGCCTGTGCCGCCTTGGACACCGGCATCCGCTGGTAGCCGCGGACCCCGGCGAGCGCACGGAAAAACCGGGTGCTGGCGTACACCGGGTTGATGAGCTTGCTGGCCGGGCCCCAGCCCGCCGAGGGCCGCTGCTGGAACACGCCGACCGAGTCCCGGTCACCGTAGTTGGGGTCGTGCAGGTGGGTCTCTTGCATGGCGGTCGCGTACGCCACGGTGACCGCGCGGGACGGCATCCCCCGGCGGTAGGCCACCCCGGCGATGGTCGCCGCGATCTGCGCCTGCTGGGGATCGAGTGCGACCGCCGCGTGGCCGCTGCCAGCGGTGCACCCGGTCTGGCCGAGGATCGCCGGCACCTGCCGGACCGCGAGGTAGACGCCTGCCGCCAGGGCCACCACGACCAGGAGGATGACCGGCGTCAGGTAACGACTGCGGCGTTTCCTCGGCACACCACCTGACGGTACCCGGTGATTTAGGCTCCTCAGGTGAGCGATTCCAAGCTCGACCCGCGCCTTGACGAGCTGTGGGCACGGCGGGCCGAGATGAGCAGCGACGACTCCGGCGCCCGCGCGATCGTGACCGCCGCGGTGGACGCCCTCGACGCGGGCGAGGCCAGGGTGGCCTGGCCCGACCCGGTGACCGGTGAGATCTGCGTGGACGAGCGCGCCAAGCAGGCGATCATGCTGGCTTTCCGGCTGCTGCCGATGCAGCGTTCCGGCGCCGGGCCCTTCCGCTACCACGACAGGGTGCCGCTCAAGACCCGCCTCGACGGGGTCCGGGTGGTGCCCGGCGCGATCGCCCGCTGGGGCTGCTACCTCGCGCCGGGCGTGGTGCTCATGCCCTCGTTCGTCAACATCGGTGCCCGCGTCGAGGAGGGCACGATGGTGGACACCTGGGCCACCGTCGGCTCCTGCGCCCAGATCGGCAGGAACGTGCACCTGTCCGGCGGGGTCGGCATCGGCGGCGTGCTGGAGCCCCCGAACGCGGTGCCCGTGGTGGTCGAGGACGACGCGTTCATCGGATCGCGGTCCATGGTGGTGGACGGCGCCCGGGTGCGGACCGGCGCCAAGCTCGGCGCGGGCACCGTGCTGACCGCGACCACGCACGTCATCGACGTCTCCACCGGCGCGGAGCTGCCCCGGGGGGAGGCCCCCGCGTGGTCGGTCTGCGTCAGCGGCAGCCGGGTCCGCAGCTTCCCCGGCGGTGACTTCGGCATGCCGTGCGTGCTCGTGCTCCGGCGGCTGGCCGAGGGGACCGAGCACGACCGGCTCACGCTGAACGAGATCCTGCGCGACCATGGGGTGAGCGGCTAATGGCAGGATCGTGAGCGTGGAACCCGAGTCACGCCGCAGGATGCGCCGGCAGGGCCCGGCCATGCTGCGCGGCCGGGCGATCCCCAAGACCACGACGGACCAGCGCCTGCTCGACCGGCGCGGGCCCAGCGACTGGGTGCACACCGATCCCTGGCGGGTACTGCGGATCCAGGCCGAGTTCGTGGAGGGGTTCGGCCTGCTCGCCGGGCTGGGCATGGCGGTGTCGATGTTCGGCTCGTCCCGGGCCCGGGAGGGGACGGCGCAGTACGAGCTTGCCACGCGGATCTCCGCGGGCCTGGTCAGGGCCGGGTACGCGGTGATCACCGGTGGCGGCCCGGGGATCATGGAAGCCGCCAACAAGGGCGCCGCGAGCTCGCGCGGGATCTCCGTCGGCCTGGGCATCGAGCTGCCGCAGGAACAAGGGCTGAACGAGTACGTCGACATCGGCCTGGAGTTCCGCTACTTCTTCATCCGCAAGACCATGTTCGTCAAGTACTCACAGGCGTTCGTGGTGCTGCCGGGCGGGTTCGGCACCCTGGACGAGCTGTTCGAGGCGGTCACGCTGGTGCAGACCGGCAAGATCACCAAGTTCCCCATCGTGCTCGTGGGCAGTGCCTACTGGTCCGGCCTGCTGACCTGGCTGCGCGAGGTGGTCAGCGAGGAGAGCAAGATCTCACCGGCCGACCTGGACTTGCTGAGCGTCGCCGACGACCCGGATGAGGTCGTGCGGATCATCGTCACGGCGCACGGCAACGCGGCGGGCGACGGGCGCGACGGGCCGGGCTGGCCGGAGTCAGCCCAGGCCCCGCGTGGTGAGGCTGGGTAGCCGGGTACCCGCGATCGAGCTGGTCATGTCGATGGCCCGGCGCACCGGCCGGACGTGCCGGGTGCGGATGGCCGGCGTGCCGAGCCAGGTCAGCACCGCGGCCCTGGCGACGACGGCAGCGACGGGCGTGGCCTGGCCGCCGGGGCCGTCGGCGTCCACGGCGGCAGGTGCCCCGGCCCACAGCCGCACGCCCGGATGGCGGGTGCGGATCGCCGCTGCGGCCTGATCGCTGAGCCCGGTGGCGTCGATCATGTCCGCCCCGGCGGCGATCGCGGGGCCCGCCTGCGCGGCCGTGCTGACGGCCGCGATCAGGACGGCGGGGCCCGGCGGCGGGACGGCCGCGGGCGCGGGCCGCCGCGGTATGTGCCCTGTCACCCGCCGAGCATGGCACGATTCCTACTGTGCCCGTGATTTTGTTGGTCGCCGCCGCGGCGATCCTGGGCTGCGTGGTGCTCGCCGCCCTCGGGCGGGCGGGGGAGATGGCCGCGTTCCCCAGCGACTCCCCGCCGCTGCGAGTGGACGAGCTGACCGCGGCCGATGTCGCCTTGCTGCGCCCTCCGCTGTCGTTGTGGGGCTACAACGTGTCCGCGACCGAGGAGGCTCTGGGCGTGATCGCCCGGTCGGTGACCGCCCGCGACGTGGAAATTGCCACGCTGCGCCGGGAGCTGGCCGAGCTGCGGGCGCGATGGGAGCCTCGGTAATGGCCGGTGCCGTGGCCGGGCCGGACGGGCTGCTGCGCTGCCCGTGGGCGCTGAGCGCCCCGGAGTACCGCTGCTACCACGATGAGGAATGGGGACGGCCGGTGCGCAGCGATGCCGGGATCTTCGAGCGCCTGTCGCTGGAGGCATTCCAGTCCGGGCTGTCGTGGCTCACCATCTTGCGCAAGCGGGAGAACTTCCGCGCCGCGTTCGGCGGCTTCGAACCAGCGACGGTCGCCGGGTTCGGCCCGGACGACGAGGCGCGCCTGATCGCCGATCCCGGGATCGTGCGCAACCGCGCGAAGATCGAGGCGGTGATCGGCAACGCGCGGGCCGCTCTGGCGGTGCCCGGCGGTATCGCCGCCCTGGTCTGGCGGTACGCCGGACCCCCGGCACCGGCGCCGGTCACCCTGGCGGACGTGCCCGCGCAGACGCCGGCGTCCCGGGCATGCGCCCGTGAGCTGCGCGGATTGGGATTCTCCTTCGTCGGCCCGGTCACCATCTATGCGGCGCTGCAAGCCTGCGGAGTGGTCGACGACCACCTCGCCGACTGCTTCTGCCGCGGGACGCGTTCGTGATCTGAGCGTGGTGACCGTGACGGGCAAGCCGACGGCGCGGGAACTGGGCATCGACGTCGCCGCCCAGCGCTGGCAGCGGTCGGGCGCGGGCGACGGCGCCATCGAAGTGGCCATGGTCACCGGGGGCGGGCCGGCGGCCGGGGACTGGGTGCTGATGCGGGTGGCGGGCGACCCCGCCGGGCGGGTCCTGGTCTATGACCGGCACGAGTGGGAGTGCTTCCTCGAGGGGGTCAGAAACGGCGAATTCGACGTTGGCGCGGCGGCCGATGCGGTGGAGTAGGGCAGGTGCGGTGGAGTAGGAAGGCAGGGATTGGCATGCTGGCTGGACCCGCGGAGCCCCGACTGGCACTCCGTGAATTTATTTCTGTGATTCACAACTTAGGCAGCTATAGACTGAGCGTGACTCCGTGTCAAGGAGGCGACCTCCGATGAGCGACGACGCCTACGGCGCCACGGTGGCGAAACGCCGGCTGTCCCGGCAGCTGCTTCAACTGCGTCTCAACAGCGGGTACACCGCCAATCACGTCTGTGACATGCTGAGCTGGGGACGGGGCAAGGTCGGCCGTTTTGAGGCCAATCAGTGGAAACGTCCCGAGATGAGCGACATCAGAGACCTGCTCCGGATCTACAGCGTGGACCCGGAGGAGCGGGACGAGATCGAGGATCTCGCGATCCGTTCCCGGGCGCGCCCGTGGTGGCGCGATTGCGCGGACATCTTCGAGAACGAATTCCCGGGGTTCGAGAATGACGCCAGCAGAATTCGCGTTTTCATCCCGCTGGTTCTCCCGGGGCTGCTGCAGACGCAGGAGTACGCCGAGGCATTCATGAAAATCGGGCCGCGTCCGCCGGCCTGGCGGCGCGAGGCGCTGCGGACGCGGCTGCGGCGGCAGGAGATTCTCGACCGCACCAACGGCACCGCTCCCGAGCTGACCGCGATCGTCACCGAGGCCTCCCTGCTGTACCAGTGGGGGAGCAGGGCCGACCGGCGGGACCAGATCAAGCACCTGATCAAGATGGGTCAGCGTGCCAACGTGGACCTGCGCATCCAGCGCTTCGCCGACGGGCCGCCCCGCGGCCTGATGTCAGCGATCAATATCTTCGATTTTCCCGAACCGGGGGAGCCGTCCATCGCCTACACAGAGACCGACATCGGCATCCAGCAGGTGACCGGCACCGAACACGTGACGATGTATAGCCAGTCCTTCGACCGAGCTGTCGATGGCGCCCTCGAGCCGGGGGACACGACGCTCTACCTCAGACAACTCGCCCTACAGACGGAGTGACCCCGATGACCGACCTGTCTCACGCACCTTGGCGCAAGGCCCGCCGCAGCCAGCATAATGGCGGATGTGTGGAGGTAGCCAATCTCGGCGAAGTGGTGGCGGTCCGCGACAGCAAGCGCCCAGAGGCCGGGGCGCACGTCGTGGGGCGTAACGCATTCGCGGCTTTCCTCGCGGACGCGAAGGCGGGCCGTTTCGACCCGGGCCCCGCCACCACCCACTGACTACCTGAAGAATCCCCCGGGCCGCCACCCGGGGGATTCTTCCATTGCTGCGCCTGTCTCAACGCAGTGCGACCGGCCGAGCAGCCGCCCCTGTGACTGTACACGCACGGCGCGTGGCACGTCAGCGGCGGGACGGCCGGCGTGCCTGCCCACTTCAGGCCGCGAAATCGCCGGTGCCATTGCGCGGCTGGAGTGAAAATCGTAATCTGTGTTTCACAGATACGCGAGCCACTAAGGCTGAGTATCACCTTGCGGGGCGCCTGGCTTCGCCCTGATGCCAGGTATTGCGGGCCGGTGGAGGGGAGGGCCCGGGGCCACCGGAGCCGACGCGGTGAGCGGGCGCGGGCTCCGGTGTCCTCAGGCAACAGTCCACGAACCTGGACGCGCCCGGCATGAGCCGCGCCGACTCGGCGTGGAACAGCCGCGCCGCCTCGTGGCCTGGCCACGCCGGGGGCAGTAGCGCCGCGGGGAACCCAGGGTCGGTGAACAGGAACTTACGCCACCCGTGGACCAACGCGCTGCGCAGCGCGAAGACCGCCGGGTCGGGCGCATCAGGGCCGGCCGTCGCGAGCAGCTCACCGGCCTGGGCCAGCCAGCGCTGGTACGCCCGGCCGAGGCGGTCCAGGTCCCACGCCCGGGCCAGCAGCCCCCGCGGGTCACCGTCATAGCTGGCCACGAAGCGCTCGGCCGGCAGCCGCTCCGCCTCGAGCAGGGGATCCAGCTCCACCGACGGCCGGGGGCTGATCCAGGTGGTCTCGCCGAGCGGGGCGTATCCCAGGTAGCCCAGCGCGGCGCGGACCCGGTCCCGGCGCGACCGGTCCCGGATCCGCTGAATCACCAGCACATGCCACCGCCCGTCCCAGGCGGGGTCACCACGGCGGTAGATCCGCTCCGCGGCCTCGTCCAGGCGCCGGGCGGCCCGCGGGGTCAGCGCGTACCCGGGCACGCGCGGCGCGCACCGCACCGGCGCCAGCCAGCCCTGCCGGACCATGCGCGACACCGCCGTGCGGGCCGCCGGCTCGGTGATGCCGAGCGGGGCGAGGAGCCGCACCAGCGCCGCGACCGGTGCCTGGGAGCCCCGGCTCCTCAGGTGATCGCCGTAGAGGTCGAAGAGGGCCGATCGCGCGTTCACACCACCAGTTTCGCCTGTCTCACCGGGCGGCTCAGGGCTAACTAATCCCTGATCGTTTCCATCCGGCGCGGAAACTCTGATAATAGATGTACGAATCGACACGGCTGTGAATCGGCCGAACCCGCCGCAGTCGCCGGATTTCCCGGCGGCGGGCCTCGCCTGAGGCCTTCATGCGGCCCCAGGCACGAAAGGGGATGCAGGATGGCGGCGATGAAGCCGCGGACGGGTGACGGCCCGCTCGAGGTCACGAAGGAAGGCCGCGGCATCGTAATGCGCGTGCCGCTCGAAGGCGGCGGCCGCCTC
>Ga0126377_10002520_pt1 | contig 12655 bp, 7 predicted proteins | sample PanSoiMetPlot_22_FD_92647 | JGI IMG/M metagenome (GOLD analysis project Ga0126377, IMG submission 92647) | Tropical forest soil microbial communities from Panama - MetaG Plot_22 | ecosystem: Environmental > Terrestrial > Soil > Tropical forest > Bulk soil | place: Panama | collected 2016-02-17
CCGCGAGACGAAATTGAAATCCGTCTCGCGGTACTGCACGCAATATTCCCGCGGCTCGAACGCCCCATATAGGCGATTGGCGAAATCGGAGAAGCCGTGTTCCTTGAAAACCTTCGCGATGATGTCGGGCACGGACATGTTCTGAAAAATCCGGCAATCGCTGGTGCGAGTCAGCGCCCAGAGCCAGGGGACGAGCGTGGCGTAATAAGAAGTGAAGACGGTGGGCGTCGTCCCGCCTTCGAGCGGCGAAGAGCCTCCTTGCGAGAAGGAGCTGATGATCCCGTTGATGTAGCGTCTCGACCTGTCGGGAAGGAACAGGGTGACGGTCGCCTTCTTGCCCACTATCGAATCGAACGGAATTGACCGGTTCTCGGAGTGCATCCTCAGATCGAAATGAAAGAGCTTGGAGACCCCCTCTTCGCCATTGAAGCTATGAAGCAGAAGCTCGTCCACGCCGAGAGTCGTGTCAATTCTGATGAACCGGTTTTCTTGTGTATATGTCGGCAACTATAACCTCCATTTTGCGCGCCTGGCCGCTCGCAGAGTAGATAAATCCTGTGCAAATTAAAGCTGATTGCCGTCAGCCACTTGGGATGTTCATCCGAGCATTCCGGCGCCAGAGTAGGTTTCAATAAATATGTGCGAAATGAGGGGGAAATTTCGCGTGGAATTACATACCGATCAACAAATTCGTTTGAATTTTTCCACTGCCGGTGGCAGTCGCCTGCTTTGAGAGAGACATTATCAATATATATTGTTCGTTTTTTTGTACAGAACAAAAAGATCGCTCGTTGATATCACCAGGACAGTGACACTCATTAACCATAGTTGTAATGTCGATACTGGCGGCCATTTGTCATCCATTCCTGACGCTCAGGCTTCGAATAATTCTATCACAGGCCAAAGAGCCGCCATTTTCAAATGACAGAATAGCTTGCCTATTCCTATAAATTGTATAAGGGGGAATAATGGTAAGACGCCAAAATACAGTGTGACAATAAGCAGCTAAAACTTTCTACAATATTCTAAGCTATCTCAATTCGCACATTGTTTTATCGTCACACATTCGACTGAACCGGATTCTGGCCCTTACTGGCGCAGGAAACTACCCGCCTCGACATTCCTATTGATCATGTCGACGTCAATCCGGTCAATTCATCGGTCGTTCAATTGGCGATCGCATCGGGGCCGACCCAAATCATCGGCCTTCCTCATCTTTCAGTTTTTGCCACGCCTCTCAGTTCAAAGAATACCCAATTATCCGCATAATTAATCGCATGCACGTAAGTTGAAGAAACCTCAAATTCCTTCTTGATGGATTCAACCTGTTGACGAGAAACAGGCGGCGGAAAGTCTTGCCCCGCCTTATTTGCAAAGGGCTCCGCGTGGTCATTCACACCCAACGGACTGGATGTATCACCCAATAGGGCTAACGCGTTCGGATCCGCCGCATCGTTTCTCCCCAAGGGACCGGGCGTTCTTGCTGCTACCAGTTTGGAAAATGGGTCGTGTCGCGTTGGGCCTGGGGTACGCGAGCCTGCCATATGATGAGCCTCCTATGGGGCTACTTAGAACGAGCCCCGGAATGATCTTAGTCGAGAATTCTTTCTACTTTTTCCCTTTCTTCCGGCATTTCTTCAACCGATTGATGAAATCATCGCGCTGCTCCGGACTGATGTCGGTGGGAAGGGCCAATCCCTGCTCATAGGCTTTCGCCGCTTTCGACCGATGACCCGTTTGTTCGTAAATCTGGCCCAGCCATAAATAGGCCAATCCTGAATCCGGGTATTTACTGATGATTTCATTCCCTAACCGTTCAGCCTCATTAAGCTCACCTTTAAGCATGTAGATGGGTATGAGTTGCTCCTGGACGCGGGGATTGCCAGGGTCGAAGCGCGAGGCATTTTGAAACGCTTCCTTGGCTTTATCCAGTTCGCCATTATCTCGGTAGAGAACTCCCATTTGTAAATACGGCAAGGCCCAGGAAGGCGCGAGTTCCACCGCCCGCTTGAACGAGGCAAGCGCCTGGTCATCTTTCTTGATATTGCGGTAGGCCATCCCTAGCGCGCTGTAGGCGTAGGCTGCGCGAGGATCGAGTAGAACCGCAGATTTGAATCGCTCCGCGGCGTCAGCGAATTGCTTGTTGTCAAACATCGCTTTGCCTTCACAGAACTTCAGCTTCGCCTCGATGCTTTGATCGCTGTTCGGCGTCACAATTTTCAGTAGCCGAAACGCCTCAGCGGCTTCTTTAAACATTCCGGGCCGCTCCCCCCTGCCTGAAGACTGGACGTAATAATTGATTGCGTTTTGACCAATTGGTTCGAGGATGGAGCTCAGAGTGGCTTCGATGCTGGCGCGCTGTGGATCCCCTGGCGCCTGGATGACAAGCTGCTGGTAGAGATTGAATGCGCCACTGAGGTCCCTGTTATTGAGCGACTGTTTAATTTGAGCGACAAGCGGGGAACTAACCGAGCCGCTTGCAACCGAGCCGTTTCCAACCGAGCCGCGTCCAACCGAGCCGCGTCCAACCGAGCCGCGTCCAACCGGGCCGGCGCCATTCACTCTCAGAATGGTGTTTGTCTTGGTGAGCGAGACCTTCTTGCTGATCGGCTGGGCGCCCGTCGAGAGTATTGAAAGGTCGTGCTCGCCCGGATTGAGCTGTCCGATTAACAGCACGCCGTTCGGCAACACACGCCCGCGAAACGAGTTGTCGAGATAAACTTCGAGTCCCGGAGCGCCATGGACTTCTAGTGAGAACAACTGCGGCGCGGCGGCGACATTTACGCTGACTTTCGGCGCGGCGGCGACATTTACGCTGACTTTCGGCGCGGCGGCGACCACCGCCATCGGCAGCTGGGTGTCAATATCTCCAGCGGCTCGAGGGTGCTGTAAAGATTGCGTCGCTTTCGGTACGGATTCGGAGAGAAAGTCAAGCAGTTCACCGACTCGGACATAGCCATCTCTGTCACGGTCGGCTTTGCCACGCAGTCCTTCCAGCAGAAACCACGTGAAGGCGCCGTGCCCACCACCCCAGTTTGCTCCCTCGTAGCTAAGCTGATCCTGACGTGAACCAAGCAGCCGAAAGACGCCTTTGCCGCTCTTGCCGACTTCGTCAAGAAAACGATTGACTAGCAACGCTCGTTCGCCCACGCTGCGCGAGGTAAATCCCAAACGGCCGGAATGACAGGCGTCGGCGATAAGAATCACATTCCGCGCCTTCAATCGTTCGGAAATGATGCGATTTAGTTCGGAGACTTGAAGCGCTGTCGCATATAGATTTTGCGGATCGGAGTCATACGCCAATAAATATCCATCGCTCTCGCCTTCGACTACACCGTGGCCGGCAAAAAAGATGACGACCATATCATCCGGCTCGACCGAACGTGGCAAAATCGTGCCGAGAGAGCTGCGAATCGCCGACAGGGTCGCCGATTGATTGGTTAACAACGTGAGCTGACTCGACGGAAAACCGCCTCCGTTCGGACTGCGCAAAAAGGCGGCGAAATCTTCGGCGTCGCGATGCGCATACTGAAGCTGAGAATTCGGCGCCAGGTTTTTGTACTTGGATACGCCGATCACCACCGCCCACAATTTGCCGCGCCCGTCGAGCGGGGCGCCGCTCATCTCCTTGACCAGCACTTCGCGACCTTGAGCGCGACCTTGAGTTTGCGTATTGGGGCGCTGAGGCGCGGTACGCTGGGCAGACGCGTGAAAATAGAACGCCATCTGAATCACCAGCAAAAACGCGAAATTGAATTGTCTGAGCTTACTTTTCATCTCAGATATTCACCTTTCAAGACTAGACATTCCCTTGCCGTCACTTGCCGAATTCCGACCGACAGCGCATAGATGCCTATTCTAGCCTTTGCGTTTGCCGAAATAAGCGCAATTCGATCACTCCCGGATCATAGTAGAGACGGGCGCCTTCAACATACTCACCCTCGATCTTGCCATTCCGGGGTCCAAATAGACAGACATTCTCGCCCGATATGTAATTAGTCATATAAATCTACTTACACCATTTTTGCGCACGGTTCACGAGATATCGTAATTGAACTGGCCGCCATCCTTGACGCTAATATGGGCGCGAGACACAGCCTGTCCTGCAGCCATCTTCGCCAGAAACTCACCCGACATTTCCGGCAGTAACGTCCGCGTCAAAATATGGTCCACGTTGCGCGCGCCGCTTTCGACTTCTTTGCATCGGCCGGCAATCTCGTTGACCACTGATTCGTCATAGGTGAATTCGGCCCCGTGGTTCTCTTCCAACCGTTTCCCAATTCGTCCGAGCTGCAGTTTGATGATTTCGCGCATCACCTCATCCGAGATCGGGTAATACGGAACCACGAACATACGTCCAAGTAGCGCAGGCTTAAAAACTTTCAGCAGTTCAGGGCGGACCGCTTCAGTCAAGCCGTCCGGCTCGGGCCGCGTGTCGGGGTCGGCGCAGAGTTTATGGATAGTGTCCAACCCGACGTTCGATGTAAGCAGGATGACCGTATTCTTGAAATCTATCTCGCGCCCTTCGCCGTCTTCGAGCAGGCCCTTGTCGAAGACTTGATAGAACAGTTCCATTACGTCGGGGTGCGCCTTTTCGACCTCGTCGAGCAAGACCACCGAGTACGGTTTGCGACGCACGGCTTCAGTCAGCACGCCGCCTTCACCGTAACCCACGTATCCCGGCGGCGAGCCTTTAAGCGACGATACGGTGTGCGCTTCCTGGTATTCGCTCATGTTGATCGTCACCAGGTTGCGCTCGCCGCCGTAGAGCGTGTCAGCCAGCGCCAGGGCGGTTTCAGTCTTGCCGACGCCGCTCGGGCCGACCAGCAGAAAGACGCCGACCGGTCGGCGCGGGTCCGTCAAGTTTGCGCGCGAAGTGCGGATGCGCTGGCTGATGGCTTCGAGCGCATGGTCCTGGCCTATCACGCGGCGCGAAAGTCGGTCTTTCAATTGCAGCACCGTGTTGATCTCGTCAGCCAGCATCCTGCCGACGGGGATCCCCGTCCAGCCTGAAATCACTTCGGCGATCGATTGCGAAGTTACGACGGGTTGCATCAACGGGGTTTCGCCCTGCGCCTGGCGCAATTCCTCATTCAGCTTCGCCAATTCCGCGCGCAACGCGCCCACATTAACCTCGGCGGCGCCCTCATCCTGTTTACCCGCGACTTGCGCCTCAAGCTGCGAGCGAATCTCTCGTATCTTGTTGATCAGACCACGCTCTTCGTTCCACTGCTCGTTGAGCTGGGCGAGGCGTTCTTCTTCGCTCTTTCTGTCCACGTAGAGTTCGGCGATGCGTTCGGCGTGATCCGCGCCGGTGGCGGCCTCGCGTTCAAGCGCTCCGATCTCAACGGAGTATTGCGCGATTCGGCGGGTGGCGTCTTCGACCGGTGGCGGGATCGCCCCCTGCCCGATGGCCACTTTCGCGCAAGCCGTGTCGAGCACGCTGACCGCTTTATCGGGTAATTGGCGGCCCGAGATGTAACGATGCGAGAGTTTAACGGCGTCAGCTACGGCTTCGTCCAGAATGCGCACGTTGTGGTGTTTCTCCAGAGTTTCGGTCAGTCCCCGCATCATCACGACGGCCAGTTCTTCGGCCGGCTCTTCGACCTTGACGACCTGAAAACGGCGGGCGAGCGCGGCGTCTTTCTCGAAATATTTTTTGTACTCGGCCCATGTCGTGGCCGCGATTGTTCGCAGTTCGCCGCGCGCCAGCGCCGGTTTCAGCAGATTAGCCGCATCGCTCTGCCCGGCCTGGCCGCCCGCGCCGATCATCGTGTGCGCTTCGTCAATGAACAGGATAATCGGCTGCGGCGACGATTTGACTTCTTCGATAACCGATTTCAATCGATTCTCGAATTCCCCCTTGATCCCCGCGCCCGCCTGCAATAGTCCCAGGTCCAGCGTGCGAACAGCCACGTTCTTGAGCGGATCTGGCACGTCGCCCTGGGCGATGCGCAGCGCGAAGCCTTCGACAACTGCGGTCTTGCCGACGCCCGCCTCGCCGGTCAGGATCGGATTGTTCTGGCGGCGGCGAGTCAGGATGTCAACGATCTGGCGAACCTCGAAATCGCGTCCCAGCACCGGATCGATCTTCCCTTCGCGCGCTCTGGCCGTCAGATCGATCGTGAATTGATTGAGCGACTGCGTCTTGCCCGGCAGGCCGACCGCTGGCTCAGCGCCCGCGCCGCCGTCCGCAGCCCTATCCGCCAGGCTGGTTGCGGCCCTGTCTTCGGCCGACCCCGCGGTGATGTCGGCGAATTTACTCCTGAGCGATTCCAACGAGACACGGTCGAATTCGTGAGAGATGTCGACGGCCAGGCGCCCCAGATCGTCATTGCCGAGCAACGCCAGCAAAAGATGCCCGGAACGAATCTTCGCCGCGCCGAATTCAATTGAAGCCAGCAGCCAGGCTTCCTGAACCAGTAAGGGCAGCCGAGGCGACAAAGCCGGCGTGCGCGAATTGCCCGTCTTCAACCGATCGAGCGCCCGCGTCAGGTCTTTGCTCAATCGCGACATTCCAACTTCAAAATGATTCAGGATGCGCGGCAGATCGGCGTCGTGCGCTTCGAGCAGCTTGATCAGGTAATGCTCGATCTCCACGTCGTAGTTGGTCCGAGAAAGGCATAAGCCCGCCGCCCCTTCCAGCGCGCTACGGCAGGTGTCATTAAGGCGGCCAATAAGCGATTTAAGATTGACGTCCATATTTGTCTTCCCGTTTTTAACTTCCGGCTCGAGCTACGCCTGGCGGGCGCCCCCGGCTCGGCAGCGGCTACTCATCCAAATAAGCCATTGTGAACAACCATTTCCCTTGAACTTTCTCGAAAACGAATGTGCCGATACGGGCAGAGCCTTTTCCTGATCCTAAGTCTTTGTTGGTAATCGTCGCCTTCCGCTCAACGTACCGCCGCATCGTGTCCGTTTCCGGCCTAAGCCCCGGATCAGCTTGCAGTATCTTATCCCAGATCTTCAGAAATGACCCTTTAGTGTGCGTCTTAACCGGATCGCTGTCAGTCTGCCCCTTCGTCTTGAACGGGAACCTGGTCATTGAAGCGACCTTATCCTTGTCGTTGGCCTTGATCGCCTGACGAAACTCCGTCCAGAACGACTGAAAGTCTTTCGTCGACGTCTCAGTTCCGGGCTGTCCGGCAAACAAACACCCCGGAGAAAGGGCGAGGAGCAATATAATAGCTACTTGTATTTTCATCACCCATTTCACGAATGACGAACACCGGGGGGTCTCGTCATCTGTCGCTCGCAGAGTCGTTGTACTGTGATATTCGATGATTCGCCGGTTGCGCTGTCCCGGCGGCGATTCTTCGTGAGCGCTTCCCTTTCTAAGTATCAACATAATCAACCTCCCTTCTGGCTGTGAAGATTTCGGTCGTAACCATAAGTTGATAACAGGCTCTATCGAGGCAAAAAAGCCACCTCTATCACCGCAAGATCAGACTCGCGAATAAGCAGCCGGATGTTTCTGCCTCTCGATAAAGCGTTGGTGTGAATGCTCCAGAATCGTTGGTCTGATGTTGTTCTATCCAACCTGACTTCAACGGGTTCTATCCAGGGCCAACCCTGATCCTCTGCGACTGCCTTGCCGACGGCGATGAGTTTCTGTCGTGTCTCCTCAGTCAACATGGCTTTACCTGCAAACGTAACCTGAATTCGTGTGGGGGGCGTCAGGAATGAATTGCGCCGAGAACCGCAGTGTTCCGACGGTTATCGTTCCAACATTCGGAACTGAGCGGCGTTATAATGTCTCACTACGCAAGATAACCTGCTCATCGTCCCGCTCAAAAGGCCGGGCGCGGAGCCATGAATTCCATCCCAACATCGGCCGCCGGCGCGCGCGAGTCGTCAGCACCGTTCCCGGCACTTCTTCCGCTTTCAGCACAAGTTGCACATCGAAATCGAATTCCGGCCCGGCCAAATATTTTATGATCTCCATCATCGGCTTGAAGGCCGAACCGACTGGCAGAAAAGCGGCGAACTGTTTGTAACCAATCGGCCCGATCTTCAGACGAAACTTCGATTGACTATCCCACACCCGCGCGCCGGCGACGGCGCTGACGCCTAGAGCGTTGTTAGCTTGACCCAGCTTGCTGACGCTTTCAGAGTCCAGCGGGAGCCATTGTCCGGCGAATTGAATTACGGAAGCCTTGACTCCGAAATAATCGCCGACAATCGCAGCAAACGCGCCGGCTGAATGCGGGCGCTGCCCAATCAATCCACCGTAACAGAGCAGTCCGGCGTCGCGCAGGCCCATTCGCCCGCGCAGACCGCGGGTGGCCAGACCGATGATCGAAAATAAACATGAAGTAAATTGATCGTCGTTTGAGCTGCGCTCGTAAGCTACCGGGAAACGATACTTCTCCCACGCCCGGTAAAAGAACGAGACCAGCCGGTGATTGAACAGGTCAAGGAAGTCATACATCGCTCGATCACCTGCGCGCAGCCGGTTGATCAGCAATTCGGTGTAATGATTCGGCAACACGCCGAGCGGGCCGGTCAAACCCATGAACGCTACTTCCATTTGCGGCGGGCGATCGTTTTCCCCTTCCTGGACCTGTTCCAGGTTATGAACCTGACTCGGCGGAAACATCAATGACACGATGGTTCGAAAACGGGCGATTTCGCGCTCCGGTAGAATCACCTGCCCCTCCTCGGTCACACGACCTACGGGCAGCCGATCCGGCATTAGCCTTTCCAGCAGCCGAACCGCCTGAAAGAATTCGAAGCGGTACGGTTCGTCGTAGAGTAGCTTGTTTACAGAAGGACTTGATCCCCAGCTCTCGGAGTCCATCGCTTCAACTCCCCTTCGCGCTGTTTTGTCCTCGCCACCAGTTGATTGAAAGAATTTACTGAGGTGTAAAGCCCCAGGAATCTCTCAAGCACGGAAGCGAATAGAAATACGCCGCCGCCCACGTATTGGTTTTCGTCAAATTCGATAGTCGTTTCGACGCCGCGCACAAATCCGGTCCCGATGCGCGAGCCTGTTTGCCGCACGACGCGGCGGCTCGCGACGCGATCTATGCCCTGGATGTGTTTGCGAGTCGCGGCCGAATCCATGAAGTCATAGAGCAGTAAAATCTCGCGCAAAGCTTCAGGCGCTCCGTCCTTTTGGTCATCGACCAATGAAAGGCGATTGAGGGTCAGATGCGAAATCAATCGCCAATGCGCGCCGCGGCGCATCGGGGGGCGGAAAGTGTCGGTCGGTTTACGCAGACATCTGACTCGAGATAATGGCCCGGCGTTCTCTACTTCAAAATCCCTGTCTCTGGAGCCGAAAGGCAGCCGGCTCGGCAGATCACGATTGGTGCAACTGGCGCCAACCGTGACAGTTTCCACTCCGGGGAGGCGCAGATTGAAATTCAGATCGACAAACGAAATGTACACATCAGTGCCCTGATCTTCTTTGCGCGGAGACGGCCGCCGCGTCGCATACCAGAAACTGCTCGCCTGCTCGCGCTCATAGGAATGGCCGAAAGAATAGAACGACTGAAACTCTTTTACGGCTTCAGTGTTGGGCGCGACCGAAGAGACCGAATCTATCGAATAGATCTCGACGCCCAATTGCTGATGAATGTCGGGAATGACGCGATATTCATGCTGCTGGTGCGTAAGATCGATCGGCTCAGCGATCTTATGAAACAGGTTGACGATCGGCGCGCAGCCGAGCTGAAAAGTATCGGCCTTCACCGGGGTTCTCGGCGGAGTAACATTCCGCAGGTGAATAACAACATCAAAGAATTCTCCGAATCCGGCTCGCGCGGCTTCGCCGAGTCCAGTCACGTCGAAGAACAGGAATTTCTCCGGGAACGCGAAATACTCGCTCAACAGCCGGTAGCCAGGAAATGAGCGGGCAGTATAACCAAGCATCCCTTCGTCGGCTTCAAACCCGATAGGCTTCAAATTGGAAGCCGGGAGCGTAATCGGCGAAGGTAATTTCCGCTCTCCCCTTTCCGAAACCTTGGGCCGCAATTCCACCTCCACTGCGTTATTGAAGATGGCCTCGTACAGCGGATAAACAAGCTGATTCTCGCCGCTGAGGTAAAACCGCAGACTATCGAGCGGCGGCGCGTTTTGATCCTGCCCGGCCTTCAATTGCGAAAGCCTGGTGTCATTGACGCATCGCAGCCCTATCCTGATCTCCGCCGTCTCCCACCTGCCCTGGCTGCTCAGCGGATCGAGCGATTCATATGCGCCGGAAACGACTTCAACCGGCCACAAGGTGACAGGATAGGCCGCGCGAAACCGGCAGGGCGCGCCCTGAATCGGACGCGAATAAAGAATCGTTCCCCGCTCGATCCTGTACGCCGTAGTCAGCTTCCCCTGCGCCGGATCGAGCGAGAATTTGGCGATGGACATCGAAGGTATCGGCGCCAGGTAATGCGGATAGAGCACGTTCAGAAATGCTTCGGTGATCTCCGGCAGTTCATCATCCAGTTTCAGATGAATACGCCCGGCCAGAAAGGCAAAAGCTTCAATCATCCGCTCCACGTGCGGGTCTTCGCACTTGTCCGGCTCGAGCACCAATCGCCCGGCGATCTTCGGATACTTTTCGGCGAACTCCGCGCCCATCTGGCGCAGAAAGATCAGTTCACGTTCGTAATAACCTAGTAGTTCGTCGCGCATACGCTGACAAATATTCTTCTGAGTTCGAGTCAAAGGCGGCGCCTTTAGCTCTCCTCGGCTCCTTTATCTAATCACTCGTTGCTCCACTTACGAAGGAGCTTCTGGTGATCGGCGTTCATTGGCCAGATGTCCATACATTACGAATTAGAATCCCGCAAAAGTGAGACAGCTCCATCAGGATCTTTTGCCTTCCATAACATTACCATGCGAGTCCCCTTTTCCCGCCGTATGATCCCATACGCTTTTGCTATCAGCATGCAATTTCCCGATTGATCCCCCTGATTGTAAATCGAAGTAGCGAGTTTCCAAATAGATTATCATGGACCTTGGCGATAGCTGAGCCTATCAATCTTGTCATGCGCAATCGCTACTATTCTTTCTCAATCAACCAGCAATCCCATCTGCGCGAACTTCGACAGATTCGGCGCCAGCCCCTCGGAAACGATTCTTCGAATTTCACGCTCGTCAGTGATTGGCGCGCCGTCCCGCCGCGTGAAGTCGCCTTTGTTCGCAATGAAGCCCGTCAATTCGTCGAGCAGCGCCGCATGGTCGCGCGCGCCATCCAGCAACTGCAATAGCTTGACGCTGAGAGGGTCTTCAATATCCACGCATTTATGCGACATGCTTGTCACCACACCGCCATGGCTCGCCTGCGCTCGCGCAAGAGGGCTTGCGACAGGGCGCTCGCTGACTTTGGTGACGAACTGCGGCGGCTGCGTGTGAAGAAGAACCAGACCGGAGCCACAAGCCGCAAGCAGAATTTCAGACAGCGTCATCGTCTCGTCGTCGAGTTGGCTTGCGATTTCCTGTGTTCCGTCAACGCCCAATCGCGTGGACGCCGCTTGCCGCAGATCACCCCAACTCAAATAGCCCGGCCATTCATCGCCCAGCGCCAGCAACGCCGCTTTCGCCGGCGGAAAATCGGTTTGCAGCTTCGCCCCGCGCGGCCCGTGAAATTCTTCAATCACGCCGGCGCGCAGATCAGGCTGCGCCGAGACTGGTTGCGCCTGCGATTCAAAGTAGAACTTCGTCATCAGCGCCGGATCTATCCTCCGCTGAACCGGCGCATCGTCGTGGCATAACAGCGTCTGACGAAACATCCGGTACTTCAAAAAATCCAGGTACTGTTCTTTGACCACGACATTCTCGTCGTCGAACTGTCTGAGGGTTTCGCGAATCGGCTCAGGGTAGATAAAATCCTGCATATCGCAATAATTGGCCTCGCCCAGGTACTGCAACCCGTGTTGCTCGGCCATCGCGTTGAATTGGTAGAAGTAAAAAGGAGTGTTCTCCTCGGCCAGGTCGTCGTGATAAATCTGCTCGCGGTGGCGATGCCCCATCAGCATATCGAGTTGTTGAGCCAGCAACGCGCCGTACAGATCGCTACGCGCCGCATTTTCATCCGGGAACTTGCGTAACAACCATTGCAAAAGTGATAAGCCCTGTTGCACTTTCTCTTTCGGATCGGTCATCGCCCTCGTGTGAAAAAGCATCATTTCCCGCGTCAAGTTACGCATGTGATGGCCCGGATAACAGTTGTAACTGATATAAGCTACGCCGTGAGGCGCCAGCAGATCGCGGCAAAGCTCCAGCATCCGTGAACGCACGGCTTGGGGAACCCACGAAAAGACGCCGTGCGCGATGATGTAATCGAAGCTCCGCGGTTCGGCGTCAAATTGCAGGATATCCTCACAGCGCAGTTCGATATTGGATAAGCGGAACTCCGAAATCCTCTCCATTCCGCGCTCAACCGGCGCGGAAGCAAGATCAATACCGACGAAGTCGCTGTCCGGCAAAGTGAAAGCCATTGGAATCAGATTGCCGCCGTCACCACACCCCAACTCTAACACGCGACAATTGCCAACTGGAGCGGGCTGCAAGCCGAACAAGGCGCCCAATGTCGCCAGCCGGTCCGGATGTGTTTGCGCGAACGGATAGCCGATGTAAGCGACGGCGCTATAGGCTTCCCCCAACGACGGCTCTTCTAATGAGGCTGACATTTTTGGTTGCATCATAAGTTACC
>Ga0126377_10002521_pt1 | contig 12655 bp, 9 predicted proteins | sample PanSoiMetPlot_22_FD_92647 | JGI IMG/M metagenome (GOLD analysis project Ga0126377, IMG submission 92647) | Tropical forest soil microbial communities from Panama - MetaG Plot_22 | ecosystem: Environmental > Terrestrial > Soil > Tropical forest > Bulk soil | place: Panama | collected 2016-02-17
CGAAACGACGGGGTCGTCCGAACCCGAAGCACCAGTCGAGGCCGCACAGTTCGCGCCCGGCCAGATGTTCGCGGGGCGTTACCGGATGGTGGCGCGAATCGGCCGGGGAGGTATGGGCGACGTCTGGCGGGCCGACGACGTCATCCTGCAGACGCCCGTCGCGTTGAAGCTGATCGCGTCAACCGCGAACGAGCAGGCCGGGCGGATCCTGAATGAAGTGCGGGTCGCGCGGCAGATTACCCATCCAGCGGTCTGCCGTGTGTTCGACGTGGGCAACGCCGACGGCGTGGTCTTCTTTACGATGGAGCTGGTCGATGGTGAAGACCTCGCGGCGCTGGTTCGGCGCGTGGGTCGCCTGCCATCCGAAAAGGTCAATGACATCGCACGACAGCTTTGCGGTGGTCTGGCGGCCGCCCATGCCCAGGGAGTGCTGCATCGCGATCTGAAGCCGGGCAACGTGCTGATTGACAACCACGGTCAGGTCCGTATCACCGATTTCGGCATCGCGATCTGGCACGCTCAGCCCGTCTCGCATTCGCTCACGGGAACGCCGGCATATATGGCTCCCGAACAGCGGACACTCGGAGCGACGCTGTCGCCGCAAACGGACATCTACGCACTTGGCCTGGTTCTCTACGAGCTGCTCGTCGGACAGCATCCGTTCAAACATGGCGGCACAGGCGCGGCGCCTGCACAGCCCTCGACCCTGGTACCGAACGTCGATCCGCAGCTCGAACGCGTCATCATGGACGCGCTATCGATCGACCCCATCGGACGGCCGGCATCGGCAACGGAGTTTGCCGCGCAGCTCGCGCAGCCTGCGATTCGGACGGCAAGCGACACGCACCGTACCGCCGCTATCGTCAGCGGCCGCCAGCTCTCGTGGTGGATTATCGGCCCGGCCATCGCCGCAGTGGCCGGCGTCATTGCCGTCGCACTGACATTCTTCATCTCGCCGCGCGCGGGCGCACGAACCCTGACTGCCCAGGACACGATCGTCATCGCCGACTTCGAGAACACGACGAACGAACCGGTGTTCGACGGCGCGCTCAAGGTCGCGCTGGCCGTCGCGCTCGAACAGTCGCCGTTTCTCAGGGTCTTTCCAGACGATCGGGCACGCGACACGCTGCGTCTGATGGAGCGTTCGCCCGATGAGCGCATCACGCGGGCACTTGCACGCGACATCGCGCGGCGCGAACAGCTGAAGGCCTTGATCAGCGGATCGATCGCAAGCCTCGGACGCAATTACGTCATCGCGCTCGAGGCGGTCAACGCGGACACGGGCGACGTGATGGCGCGCGAACAGGCGGAAGCCACGAGCAAGGAACAGGTGCTGACCTCGCTCGGCGCCGCGTCCACACGGCTTCGCGAGAGACTGGGCGAATCGCTCGCCTCGGTCCAGAAGTTCGACGCTCCCCTGCAGCGAGCCACCACACCGTCGCTCGATGCGCTGCACGCGTACTCGCTGGCACTGTCTGACGGCAGCGAAGTGTTGCGACTCACATCGATTCCGCAACTGAAGCGCGCAATCGAGCTGGACCCGACCTTTGCCATGGCGCACGCCCAGCTGTCGGCGGTGTACGCGAACACCTACCAGTCCGCGCTCGCGCCGGAATACTCGAAGCGCGCATTCGAGCTTCGCGACCGGGTCAGCGAACGCGAGCGGTTCTTTATTTCCTGGCGGTACTACCGCGACGCGGTTCAGGCCTGGGACAAGGGGCTGGAGCTGGCACGTGCGTGGACGGCCGCGTATCCACGTGAAGCATTCGCGTTCAACAGCCTCGGCGCCGCGCTGCTTCGATTCGGGGATTTCGAGGCGTCGGTCGATCCGTTCCGGCAGGCAATCCGCCTGGATCCGAAATTCGTCCCCGCGTACGGCAACCTTGCGGCCTCGTTGCTCGCTCTCAATCGTCCAACTGAAGCACGCGCGGTGCTCGAGGATGCCGCCACCAAACACCTTGATTTCCCGGGCGCGCGTCGTTTTTCGTATCTGCTCGCCTTCGTGCAAGGCGACGCTGCGACGATGTCGCGGGAGCTCGAGGCCTCGCTCGGCGTCGGCGAAACCAACGCCGCGCTCGGCTGGCGGGCTCAGGCGTCCGCCTTCGAGGGACGCGTGCGACAGGCGCACGACGAATTCGCCCAGGGTATTGAAACGTTGCGGCGGGGGAACTTCAACGAGATCGCAGCGCAGTTAAACAACGAAGACGCCGAAGCGCATGCGATCGTCGGGCAATGCAGCGAGGCTCGCAACGAGGTGTCCGCCGGGCTCGCACTGAGCCGCGACAACAGCACACTGGAGCATGCAAGCCGCACACTGGCGATTTGTGGAGCCGAACGCGAGGCGCTGGAGTTGTCGGGCGAGCTGGCGAAACGGTTTCCTGAGGCGGTCTTCACAAACCGTCTGCAGATTCCGCTCACGGCGGCTGCCGTCGCGCTGCAGCGCGGAGACGCCGCGCGCACCATCCAGCTTCTCGAGCCCGTGCGGCGGTACGAACATGCCCCATCGGCCGAGTTCTGGCCTGCGTACCTTCGCGGCCAGGCATACCTGCGGTTGAAGAACGGTCAGGCCGCCGCGGCCGAATTCCGCAACATCATCGCGCACCGCGGGGAAGTACCGGCCTCGATGCTCTATCCACTTTCCCATCTCGGCCTGGCACGTGCCGCGGCGTTATCGCAGGATGCAGAGACGGCAGGGCAGTCGTACCGAGAGTTCCTGACGTTGTGGAAAACGGCCGACGCGGGCCTCCGTGTCGTGACCGAAGCCCGCAGCGAGCAGGCCGCATCAGGCTCGCGTTAACGCGTCGAGTTCCTCATGACAAAGTCCTGGTCGCCCGACGAATTGCGCCAGACGATGTACGGCGAGCTGCGGCGCGTCGCCCGCCGATATCTCGGACGCGAGCGGAAGAACCACACGTTGCAGCCAACGGCGCTCGTACACGAAGCGTGGCTGCGGCTCCAGAACGAACGCGGCGGGCCGTGGCATGGGCGCACGCATGGCCTCGCGCTCGGTGCGCAGGCCATGCGACGGCTGCTCGTGGATCACGGGCGCCATCAGAAGCGCCAGAAGCGTGGCGGCGGCGCGCAGCCCGTTGCGCTCGACGATCTGATGCAGGCCGCGGCGACGCAGGAAGTGCCGGTCGAGGATCTCCTGACGCTCGAGGAGGCGCTCACCCGTCTCGAGGCCATCGATCCGCGGGCGGCGCAGGTGATCTCGCTTCGCTTCTTCTCAGGAATGTCGAGCCCCGAAGTCGCCGAGCACCTTGGCGTCTCCGTTCGGACGGTGGAAGGCGACTGGGCGCATGCACGCGCCTGGCTCAAGCGCGAGCTCGCGCGGGAACAACCGGCGCCAGGAGGCGGCGAGGAGTCGTGATCACGATGACGGCGTCGAGTAGGTCGTCGACGTGTCGACGGTGAACTTTCGATAGCCGGAGAAGTCCGCGATGCCGCGAATGCGCAGGCGCTTGACGAGCAGCACGCGCGCGCCGGCCGTCCAGGTGACCTGCAACGGCAGCCAGATCTCGTCGTTCACTTTGCGGCGCTGATACGTCGCGGTCGTCCCTTTGTGGATTCGCGCCAGCAGCCCCATCCCGATCGACAGATCGTCGATGGCCTCGATCTCCACGCGCACCAGCTCGTAGTCCGATTCGCTCACCCACGCCCGCGCCTTGAAATGCCGCATGATGTCGCCGTCCTTGGTCTGCGGCTTGACGGCTGGCTTCGGCGTCAGCGTCGCGACGATGGTCTCGTGCCCCTCGATCGATTCGCGGCGCACCATCTGAATGTCGTAAATGCGAAAAAGATCGTCGATCGCCGCACTGTAGCGGCCGCGCGCCTTGTCGAGCTGCTGCTCCTCCTTGCGCCGGTCCGACGCGTCGGCCATCTTCTTCGCGTACGCCTCGACGTCGCGCCGGCGTTCGCGATCCGTCTCTGCCAGCTTCTGCGGCGGCACGCGTTTACCGTCTTCCTCGATCAAACGTCGATACCGGTCCTCGCCGGGAAGTCCCGGATACACCTCGAACACCTTCACCGACTCGCTGGTCGGCCGGCCTGAGCCGTCGAGCTTCTGCTCGGTCCGCCGCTCGGTAAACATGTACCCGCTCTGCCGCTCTTCGTCGGTCGCGAGCTTCTTTTTTACCTGTGCGGCAAAGGAGGCGAAATCGGGCAAGGGCCGTTCCTGCGCGGCAGGGACGGCCAGCATCGGAATGAGCAGCGCGACGGCAGCTAAACGGGTCACGCGTACAACAATAGCAAGGACCCGGCTCCGTTACTCGACCCGGCTCGGCTACAGGCGTCCGCGACTGTAGGAGAACGGGTTGTCGTCGAACTCCATCTTGCAGGTGCGGCTGCAGAAATAAAACCGCTCCCCCTGGTGTTCGGACCAGACGCCCGCGGCCTGCTCCTCGACCTCGGCACCGCAAACGGGATCGATGAACGTCGTCAGGCGCGCAGGCACCGACAACAAGGGGCCCGTTGCAAACTTCGCGATCGTCGGACGTGACAGTCGCTCGAACTCACGATACGGCATTCGAATCGCGTCGCCGTGCGACCCGCCGCTGAACACGATTTCCGGATCGGTGGCCAGCGCGGAATCGACCACGACCCGTTGTCCGAACAAGGGCCCGAAGGGCGGCATCGCGCCAGGCTCGCACTCGCGATAGGCCGGCACGAATTCGGACTCGAGCGCCAGCCGCACCGAGTCCGCCTCGATGGTGCCCTTAAGCCGCTCGAAATCGACCGTGCATGGGGCTGGCACAACCGCAAGAAACAGCTCATCGTCCGCCATGCACACGACCGATTTGGCCCATGCCCCACCTGGAACGTGGGTGGCGGCCGCCTCCTCCTGAGCCGTGTAGGCAGGCCGATGCGGGATCACCGCATAGCGAGCGTGGTTCTGCTCCAGGTACTTTGTAATCGATGCGGGAATCATCGCTGCCTCCTACTCAACACTGGTTGCCGCAAGCCTTCATTTTTGCGACGGAGTGCATACCAATTTGGCTGCACATGATGTGCCCCGATGCGATGTGCCGGCGTGCGCCAGTCTCAATCTCGAACGGCATCACGATCAAGCCGCGCATGATGATTCGTCAACATACGGAGATCTGTACCCGGTCCCGGGAAGTCCGGCCTCAGCCGGACCAAATGAGAGTGCGTCAACCGGGGATCGGCTCCGCACTTGCATTTGTAAAACAACACAGCAGCTCGAACATACGGAGGCTGAGATGCGAAAAGAAGACCGTATCCGCCAACAACACGACCGCGAGCAGCAATCGAATCCGACATCCTCAACGCAGCCCAAAGAGCAGGAAAAGATGAGAGGCCGCGTCGAGAGTGAACAGCCATCCAGGCCGCCGCGGCAATCGGGAAAACTTCCGTTGCCAGACTAGCAATCCAGGCCGGCGGCACGTCCTGGAGGGCGCGCCGCCGGCCGTGCTACTTCATCGCCACGACTTCCAGTTCTCCTTCGCGACGCTGCACCGTAATCCCGATGTCGTGGGCGTGTTGTGTCAAGAGAAGATCGACGCTCGCATCACTGACGCGGAGATTGACGATGCGCAGCGACTCGATCGATTCGGGCAGAACCGCGCATGTAAATGACACGCGGTGGTTCGCCGCATCGACCTCCATGCCGAGACACGCCTGCAGGAGCAGGAACACCGCACCGGCTGCCCATGTCTGCGGCGCACACGCGACGGGATACAACGTGGGGAATCCATCCTGCCGCCGGTGGAAACCACAGATCAGTTCGGGCAGCCGGTAAAGGTCTACCACCTGGCTCAAATCAAACATGGCGCCCAGGATCCGCGAGGCTTCGCGCATCAGGCCGTATCGCGCAAAACCGGCGGCGATGAGCGCATTGTCATGCGGCCATATCGAGCCGTTGTGATATGACATCGGGTTGTAGCGCGCGCCCGCCGCACTCACGGTCCGGATGCCCCAGCCGCTGAACGACGCCTCGCACATCAGCGTGTCGGCAACCCGTCGTGCGTGCTGATGGCTGGCGATCCCCGTGAAGAGGCAGTGACCCGCGTTTGAGGTGCGAACGCGGCATGGTGTTTTGTACGCGTCAAGCGCCAACGCATACGTACCTAGGTCCTCACACCAGAACGCGCGTTCGAATTGCTGCTTCAATACCGTCGCGCGTTCCGCCCACCGCTGCGATCGCTCGTGTTCGCCCCGCACTGCGGCAAGTGCCGCGGCGCCGGTCCAGGCGGCGTGCGCGTAGCCCTGGACTTCACACAGGGCGATCGGCGGTTCCGCGAGCCGGCCGTCAGCGTGAAATATCGAATCCCATGAGTCCTTCCATCCCTGCTGGATCAAACCCGTCTCACTGCGGCGCGCGTACTCGATGAACCCGTCGCCATCCGCATCGCCGTACCGATCCATCCACTCGAGGGCCGCGAGAATATGCGGCCACAGGTGATCGATGAACGGCAGATCTCCCGTGCGCTGGAAGTACGCATCCGCCAGCATCACAAACAACGGTGTCGCATCGACGCTGCCGTAATACCGTCCGAATGGAATTTCGCCCAGCGCCGCCATTTCCCCATCGCGCATCTCGTGGAGGATCTTTCCGGGCTGCGCATCCTGGTGGTCGTTGACAGCCGTCGCCTGCGTTTCGGCAAGAAAGCTGAGGACGCCTCGAGCGATACCGGGCTGCATCCATAACAGCTCGAGCGCCGTGATGATCCCGTCGCGGCCGAATGGGGTGCTGAACCACGGAATTCCCGCATAGGGATAAGGGCCGAACGCGGTAGACGTCATCATCATCCGCAGGTCGGCTGAGGATCGCCGGAGCCAGCGATCGAAGCCGCCGTTCGACGTGACGACCTCGCAATCTCGGACCGACGATCGGCTCGCCGCCATCACCTCGAAGCTGGTTGGTGAGCGCGTCTCCTCACCGATTTCACAAGTCGCGGCGACCTCAATCTCGGTGAATTCGTGCGGCTGGAGCGGAATGAGAAAGAACCATGAGTTCTCCTCCGCGCGGTCCGGCGCGCGGCCGCATTGAAGTCGCGTGCGGCGTTCCACGCCGTCGAGACCGCGGTATCGAAGCATCACGGAACTGCCGCCCGACGTGTTCGCGAGCCGATGGCCACGGCTCGACCGCCGGGTCCCGCGTACTTCGAATACATCGGCAAAATCGGAATCGAATCGAACCGACAGCGGGACTTCGATTGAGTGAAGGTCGTAGTTCGCGACGCGGATCCGTTCGATCGATCCGCCATTGGACAGCACTCGCGTTCGAAACAAATGCAGCGCGCCGCGGCTAAAAATGACTTTGCCGTCGCGCACCACATCCGGATTCGTCAGGTCGGCCGTAAACGACGTGTTGTCTTCCGCAACTGTCGAACTGAGCAACAACGGTTGGCGACGGCCGAGCCGCACCTCGAAGCACGACAGAAACCGCGTCCCTGCGTGGTAGAGCCCGTACGGACTCCCGGGTCCGGGAATGATGTCGCCGTGTGGATCGTAGACGGCGAATGTATCGTCCTGCTTCAGAACGCGGACCGTTGCCGCGGGCCGCTCCGCCTCGCTGACGATCGCAAACTGCTCTTCCAGTTTCAGGATCTCGGTCATCACACGACTCCGGTCAGCGCATGCCCGGACGACCGGCGCTCGAGCAGTTGCTCGTACAACGCAACATGGTCCCGCGCCATCCGTGTCGAGTTGAAGCGCTCCTCGAATATGTCGCGGCACCGTCGCCGCGGCAGCTGGTGGACCCTTCGTGTGGCGGCGATCGCATCTTCGAGGGAATCGACGATGAACCCTGTCACGCCATCATCGATCACCTCTGGAACTGAGCCGCCACGAAACGCGACGACGGGTACGCCGCACGCCAGCGCTTCGATCATGACGAGGCCAAACGGTTCGGGCCAGTCGATCGGAAAGAGCAACGCGGTCGCCTGACCCAGAAATGCACCCTTCTCCTGTTCATTGATCTCGCCGATGAAGTCCACGAGCGGATTGTCCAGAAGGGGACGAATCTCGTGCTCGAAATAGTCAAGATCGGCGGGATCGACCTTGGCTGCGATGCGTAACGGCTGGTTCAATGCCGTCGCGATCGCAATCGCACGGTCGACGCGCTTTTCGCGGGCAATACGTCCGAGAAACGCCAGGTACTTACCGGGACCAGGATCGAAATTGAGGAGATCGAGAGGGAGTCCATGATGGATCGTTTCGATCCAGCCTGCTTCGGGCAGCGGTTCGCGTTGAGCGTCTGAAATAGAGATGAGCGGGACATCCTGGAACTCGGCGAACAGCGGTGCCAGTTCCGGCATGTCGAGACGACCGTGCATGGTCGTGACATGTGCGACAGACAGACGCCGGACGACCGGCAGATGGAACTGCGAGATGTGAAAGTGGATGACATCGAACTCGTGAGCGCGCTGGGCGACCTCCTCGAGCATCAGGACGTGGGGCGCGAGCGGATCACGACAGGTGGCGTCAAGCCGCAACGCGTGCGGCCATACCGGGATCAAGCGCGCCTGAGTCTCGGAATCGCCGCTGGCGAAGAGAGTCACCTCGTGACCGAGCCTCACGAGCTCGTCTGTCAGGAATGCGACAACTCGTTCAGTGCCTCCGTACAGGCGCGGAGGAACGCTTTCAAAAAGGGGTGAAATCTGCGCAATTCTCACAGCTGTGTTACGTCCGGGTGTCTACCGACTCATACATGCGTCGTGCCTTGACGATGCAAGATGAGCGGCCCAGGAATCGGCAGCCAACCGTTACCTGGCTCCCGGTTGAGTTGCCGGATGGTGCAAGGCTGAGTTTTGTTTACTGCGGGGCTACACTATGGGCCGGCGTCCGATGACGCCGCGACTCTCATGCCCTCTTCCAGGCACGCTTGCGGCGGATCACCGAGCAGCCTCTGTCTCCAGACCGTGGCCGTTCTTCTGGTCTTCATGCCTTCGCTGTTCGCCCAGGAAGCACCGCAAGCGCCTCGCGCTCAGACGCCAGGCGCGTCCGTATGGCAGCCTGCGCGGCTATCCGCTGGGCAGCCGGACGTGGAGGGCGTCTGGGGTGCTGTGCTGGCCGGCGCGTTCTCGCTGACCAATCCGATGACTGGCGGAGATGATTTCGCGCAGCGGCTTGGTGGACCACCTATCCGCCGTCCGAGCCGGATCGTGGATCCCGCTGACGGTCGAGTGCCGTATCAACCCTGGGCCGCCGCGCTGCAGGAGCATCAATCGTCCGCGTGGGAGCACGCCACGCGACCATGGGAAATCGACACGCAGAGCCGCTGCCTGGTCTCGATCGCGCCACGACTCGCGATGTTGCCGACGCCGTTTCGCATAATCCAGGCACCGGCGTCCGTCGTGTTCGTCTGGGACGACTATCACGCCTACCGGATCGTTCCGCTCGATGGGCGGCCGCATATCGCATCGACCGCGAAGCTCTGGATGGGAGACGCGCGCGGACACTGGGAGGACAATACGCTCGTCATCGACACCACGAACGTGAACGGCAAGGGGCGATTGAGCGTCGTCGGCGATTTCCTCAGCGAGCAGGCTCACCTCACGGAACGCCTGACGTTTGTCGATGCCGATACGATGACCTACGAAACGACGATCGACGATCCGTCGGTCTTTACCCGTCCCTGGACGATGCGCGTCGTTGAGAAGCGAAAGGCTGAATACGAGTTCTGGGAAAACGCGTGTCACGAGGGTGAGCGGAGCGTCGAAGGCATGTTGTTGGCGAAGTAAATGGAGGGATACGTGGCCAAGCAGAATATGAAAGACCGTAGGGCGATCATTGCTGGCCTTGGCGCAATGGCAGCCGCCGGGACGTTCGCCGCGCGGCCGGCCGAAGCGCAGGGTGCCTCGTCCGACTCGTTTACACCCACGCTGCACTCTCAGGACGAATGGATGTCAGCGATGAAGGGTCAGCACCGCATCGTGCTCGACGTGACATCGCCGACCGGCGTGCCGGACGCCATCCGGTTCGCAGGCAACTTGCTCACCGGCCATAAGAACGGGTGGGGCGTCGAGGAATCGGACGTGGCCGTGCTCGTCTGCTTCCGTCATGGGGCCACCCCGTTCGGTTATACCGACGCCATCTGGTCGAAGTACGGCAAGACTATCGACCCGAAGGCGACGCCAGCCCCCACGGCGAACCCGTACAACTCGGGTGAACAGACGCAGCTCGCAGCGCTCGCAAAACGCGGCGTGCAGTTCATGGTGTGCGGAACTGCGAGCCGGGGATTGGCAGGGCGTATAGCCGGAGCAGGTGGCGATGTCGAGGCCATCCTCAAAGAAATGGGCGCGAACCTCATTCCGAGCGCGCGTATGGTTCCGGCCGAGGTCGTTGCAGTGGTGCACGCACAGGAGCGAAGCTTCGCCCTGATATCAGTAGTATAGCCGCAGACAACCTTCAATCGGGCCGCGCTCACGCGCGGCGGTTTGGAACACGCACGCGTCAGCGCGACGAGGTCGTGGCTTGCCCCGTCACGAACTCCCACTGCAGGCGCCCGCGCGTGATGACGCTCTCGACGTCTTCGGCTAACAGATAGCGGCCCTTCACCAGCGCACCGGCCGCAGCGCGCAACTTCGCAAGATAGTCGTCCTCGTCGCGGTACCGCTCCTGGATCGATGGACGCGGGTCCTTGCGCGCCTCGCGATCCGCCCTGGTTCGCGGAAATGGAATGTAGGAACCGAGCAGGTTCACGATTTCACCGGTGCCCCCGATCGACCCCGACCGGAAGTTCCAGCCGGTGTTGGTGGCGACCGGAACACTCACATCAGGCGCGCGGATGCCGGCCACATCATTGCCGTCCGCGTCTACCTGCGGCACCAGGTGCGGCAGCATCTCGACCTTGCCACCTCGGATCTGACCCGGACCGGGAATGATGCGAGGATTCGCCACTCCAGGGATCGCGGGGAACTTCACCGACGCGATCGGCGCGAGCGTCCCGTCGGCGAGCCTTGGATAGCGGCTCTCGGGGGGCGCCGCACCTTGACGGGCCCAGCCGTCGAGCCCTCGCAGCAGCGCGCGCATGATTTCGCGTTGCGGCACCGTGTTCCGCAGCTGCTGGCCGCGCGCGCGGACCGGCGGAAAGGGCGCTTCGGAGTGTTGCGTGCTGGAGAGCAGGTAGATTCGCACATCGCCGGGAATTGGCAGATCCTTGGCGCCGTCGGCGCTCGTATGAATCAACGCCGCGGCACGCCCGCCGCCCCAGTACTCGACTGCGGTGTTGGTGAAGAAAATCTTCGGGACGTGCACCGGCTTGTAGAGCTGAAGCAGCGAGCCGCGTTCGCCGTGAAATTCCTGCTCGTCGGTGGTAAACGGGAACCGCGTCGGCGTGAGGAGCACCGAGGCGCTGATCGGCATTCCGAATCGCTGGTTGAACGTGCCGCGCGCCGAGCCGGCAATGTGCGCCCAGACCGCGTCGAATACGCGGCGATCCCGTTCGTCCGCGTTGAATCCGTCGTACAGAAATTGACGCAGGAAGCGCCCGTCCTGTGATTCGCCCTGCACGTACGCAAGGCTCCCGTGTACAGGAAGATCCGTCCGGTACCTGAATGCGGAGGCGGCGTCCCGTATTGCGGCGAGGCCAACACCGGCCACGCGTGCGCCCGTCGCTTTAAACGTGACTTCGTACAGGCGGCCGGGCTCGAATCCTCCATCGAGCGCCACTCGCGGTGCGCCAGGACGTCCCGTCACAAAGCGCCACCTGCCGCGCGCGATCGACGTCGGTTTCTCCCAGTAATGATCACGAACGGTCAAGACGCTCCCCGCGTCCGCCGGATTCGCAGGAAGGTAGAGCGGGGCGTCATCGAGCTCCGTTTCGTTCTGCCTCGAGTCGAGGATGAACGGTACGGTGATCGGTTCGATCAATCCTTCTATCTTCGGAGCCTCGACGCGCAGTATTCCGGGTGCGAGGTCGAACTCCCATCCGACGAACACGAGCGTGTAGCCCTCGCGCATCAAGTACCCGTTGCCGAACTCCTCCGGCGTGGTCGGATTCCTGGATGACGCCGCACTGTTGAACTTGTTGAGGAGAAGAATGTTGCCGCGGTTGACGACTTCGAACAGCAGCACACCGTTGCCTTTTGCGGGATCAGCGGGCTTGATGACCATCAGGTCCGATGTGAAGTGGACGCGTCTGTCGGCGGCTGGCGTGGCGCGATCGATGTCGGTGATGCGCGCGTTGTGCGGCTCTTTCGGATCGACGGCGAATTCGATCGTGCCAGTCAGCTTTTCATATGGTCCTGTCTTCCCGAACGCCTGTGCGTTTGCCACAGTGACGCGGTTCGTAATGGTGACCTTCGTCACCTCACCCCGCGCGAGCGCCGGAACAACGACCAACCCGAGCAGCAACACAAGTGTTTTGTTCATACCGCCTCTACACATCCTTACGGTCAGGCGTGGACGGTCCGCCTGAAGGCGGGACCCCACCGACAACGGGGCCTGGCACCCGACTGACGATGGGGTCCGGCGCCCGACTGACGATGGGGTCCGGCGCCCGACTGGCGATAGGGTCCGGCGCCCGACTGACGGTGGGGTCCGGCTTTAGCCGGACCTTCGCGAAGTACAGGACCGTTAGACCGCAGACCGTCATAGCGACGCCCCAATACAGATTGACGTTCAGACCGAGCACCGTCGCTCTGGCGATCAAGCCTTGAATCGCGAGGATTACGCCATAGAGCGTGAGCAG
>Ga0126377_10002522_pt1 | contig 12642 bp, 10 predicted proteins | sample PanSoiMetPlot_22_FD_92647 | JGI IMG/M metagenome (GOLD analysis project Ga0126377, IMG submission 92647) | Tropical forest soil microbial communities from Panama - MetaG Plot_22 | ecosystem: Environmental > Terrestrial > Soil > Tropical forest > Bulk soil | place: Panama | collected 2016-02-17
CGCGGCGGCGTCACTGACAGCGGAAAGCTCAAGTCCATCAATAAGGTCCAACCCCGCATCTCGAGCAGTTGTTGATGGCTGACGGGCGCCGGCATCCGGAGGGCGTATTCGTGAACATTCTTGTCGATTGCTTACAGGCGCTGAAGATAAGTCCGGAGAACGTGTTGCAGTGGAATTAGATCCGCGAGACAGCGCGACTTCACTCCCCCAACGCGGCGAGAGTGAAACGGGTCCGATCACCATCAACCCGATCACGGTCGAGGTCGTGCGCAACGCCGTCAACGCTTATGCGGACGAGATGGCGACGGCGTTGTGCAAGTCCGCCTACAACATGATGATCTATGAGGTGCGCGACTTCTGCTGCGGGCTGATCGACACGCAAGCCCGCATGATCTCGCAGAACCGCGGCGGACTGCCGATCTTCCTCGCCGACCTCGGCATTGCCGTGAAAGACGGCATCGACCGCTACGGTCTCGATGGCTTTGCGCCCGGCGACGTCATCATCATGAACTACGGACTCGTTTGCGGGCAGCATCTCAACAACGTGGTGGTTTACGCGCCATGCTTTCACGAGGGCAGGGTGGCGGCGTTTGCGGCGAGCCGCGCCCATTGGGTCGACATCGGCGGCAGCCGGGTTGGCTTCGGCTCGGTGGAGACCACGGAGATCTACCAGGAGGGCCTGCAGTTCCGCTCGCTCAAGATCTACGAGGCGGGCAAGCGCAATGAGACGCTGTGGCAGATCATCCGCGACAATGTGCGTTTTGCCGAGGCGGCGCAGGGCGACCTGCGGGCGCAGGTCGCGGCCTGCCAGCTCGGCAATCGCCGCTACGGCGAGTTGCTGGCGCGGTACGGCAGCGATGCGGTGGCGGCAGCGACGGCGACGATCTGGGACAACACCGAGCGCGAGGCGCGGGCTTTCGTCGCGCAAGTGCCGGACGGCGTTTACGAAGCCGAGAGCTTCCTTGACAACGACGGCCGCACGCTCGACGTGAAGCTGCGCATCAAGGTGAAGGTCGTGATCGACGGCTCCCGCATGGTGGTCGACTTTTCCGGCATGAATGACCAGGTGCCGGGGCCGACCAACTCCGGCTACTCCGGAGGGCTCGCAGCCGCTCGCGTGGCGTTCAAATGCCTGACCCTGCCGCAGGCGCCGGTCAACGAGGGCTGCTTTCGGCCGCTGGAAATCATTCTGCCGGAAGGCAAGCTCCTCAATGCGCGGTCACCGGCGGCGCTCGGGTTGTGGAGCATCCCGCTGCCAACGGTGATCGATACCATCCTCAAGGCGCTGGCACCGGCGCTGCCGGACCGCATCCCGGCCGCCCACAAGGGCGATATGGGAGGCTGCTCGTTTTCGGGCTTCCGACCCGATGGCCGGCGTTTCCTGCTGATGAACATTTTCGGCGGCGGCTGGGGCGGGCGACCACGCGAGGATGGCGAGTCTGCCTCGGTGTCGATCTGCCAGGGCGATGTGCGCAATGCACCGGTCGAGCTTCAGGAAATCCAGTATCCCTTCCTGATCGAGCGCTTCGCACTGCGCCCGGACTCCGGCGGCGCCGGCCGTCATCGCGGCGGGCTCGGGGTCGAGCTGACCTATCGGGCGCTTGGCAAGACCCTCACCAACGTGAACTGCGAGCGCACCAAGGATCCGCCTTGGGGGCTCAACGGCGGCAGGCCCGGCGCCGTCAACGAAGCCGTTTTAGTGCGCCGCAACGGCACTGAACAGAAGCTCCTCAAGGCAACCAGCGTGCCGATGGAGCCTGGCGACCGCCTGGTCTTCCGCACCGCCGGCGGCGGCGGCTGGGGCGATGCGTCCCGCCGCGACCGCGGGGCGATCGAGGATGACGTCGCGAAGGGATACGTGTCGATCGAGGCGGCGCGTTTGGAGTATGGCTACGAGGAGCTGTCGGGTGAGAATAGCGAAGCGTGCCCACCTTAATGCGGCATCTACGGCTGGAATGAGAGTTCATCAGTTGTGGCGAATTATGTTCGTATCAAAATCGATGGCGGAGTCTTCACGGGTCGCAGACCGATCGGTGGACCTAGCGGTCGCCATTCAGTTCATTTCGTCGTTATGTTGAACGCGGAATTCTGCGGATCGGAGCGGCGACATGAGGGGTTCGGAGAATAGAGGTCGAGGTGGGCACGCTTCGCTTCGCTGTGCCTACCCAACGAGCCTTGGCAAGACGCTACTATGATTGCCAAGGCCACCCCCCTCGCCATCGCCCGCCGGCAACGCCTGCTCACCGCCATGGCGGCGGCCGGCATCGACGAGATCGTGGCGTACGGTAACGGCTGGCAGAGCGACTACCTGCGCTACGTATCCGACTTCGGCATTCTTGAGGGCCACGGCATCGCGATGATCGCCGCGGACGGCACGACCGAGCTTTTCCTTGACAATGCGACTGACACCGAGCGCGCCGAGGTGGAAACAGCGGGCATCGCGGTGACGCTTTGCGGCGACATCACCCGCGCGGTCGGAGCACGGCTCGATCGCATCGCCAATCACCGGCTTGCCGCGGCGCCGCGCCGGTTTCTTCCCGCCTGGCTCGCCGCTGCTGAGCGCACTTTCGTGATCGAGGACGGCACGGCACTGCTTGACCGGCTACTGATGCACAAGCTGCCGGCCGAAATCGATGCGATCAGGCGCGCTGCGAAGATCGCAGACGACGCCTATGGGGAATTCATCAAGGTCGTCACGCCCGGCCGACGACAATACGAAATCGTCGCCGATCTTGAGGCCTATCTGCGGCGGCGCGGCTGCCCGGACAATTTCATGATCATCGGTTCCGGTGGCAAAGACGTGTTCGGCATGACGCCGCCGTCCGAGCGGCGCATCGCCTCCGGTGACCTTGTCACCACCGAGCTGACGCCCGCGGTCGATGGTTATTACGTCCAGATTTGTCGCACCCTCGTCGCCGGCAAGGCCACCGCCGCGCAGACGAGCGCATTTGCGATCTATCGCGAGGCCTTGGAGGCCGGTATCGCCGCGGTGAAGCCGGGCGCGACCGCAGCGGATGTGGCGCGGGCCGAAAACGACGTGTTCCGCAAATTTGGCCTTGGTGACTACGTGACCAGCAAATACACCCGGGTGCGCGGCCACGGCATCGGTCTGTTCTGCGATTCCAAGCCGCATATCCTGGAGGATGTCGACACGCCGCTAGAGCCCGGCATGGCACTGATCATCCATCCGAACACCTATCACCCGGAGGTGGGGTATCTGGTGCTCGGCGACGCCGTGCTGGTGACGGAGACGGGCGTCGAGGTCCTGTGCGGAACGCCGCGCGAGCTTTTCGAGGTACTGACGTGAAGGATCAGCCATGCGTCGCGGTCTGATTGCACGCTCGCGGACCGAGCTTCCCGACGCGGTGTTCGAGGCGCGGCTGGGACGGCTGCGAGCGGCGATGCGCGGGCTCGACGCGCTCTTGATCTACACCAACAACACCCGGCCAGCCGCGGTGTCGTGGCTCACTGGCTTTATCCCATACTGGTCGGAAGCCTTGCTGGCAGTGCCGCGCGACGCACTTCCCGTTCTCGTCGTGGCCCTGACGTTTCGCGTCAAACCGTGGATCGAGCGGACGAGCCGCGTCGCCGACGTGATCCACGCTCCGCGCGTCGGAATCGAGGCCGCACGCGTGATCGCCCGCCACAGGACCGATGCGGCCGTCGGCGTGGTCGATTTCGACCACTTGCCCGCCGGTATTGCTGACGATCTCGGTGAAGCCGGACCGCGGCTTGCACTGTCCGACGCGAGCGGTCTCTTCGCGACGGTGCGCGCCCCCGCCGATCCCGCGGAGATCATGCTGGCCGCCCGCGCCGCTGCGGTTGCTGACAACGCTTTGTCACGGATCGAGCCGCACGATAGCGCTTGTGCGATCGTGGCGGAGGTGGAAGGTGATGCGCGCAGAAACGGCGCCGAGGAGGTCTATATGGCCATGGCACCTGATCTCGCGCGCGACCGACGCCTCGTGCGAATAGAGGGTGAGCCCATGCTCGGTCGGCGCTTTGCGGTACGCGCGAGCGTTGCCTACAAGGGGAGCTGGGTGCGCCGCACGGTCACGGTCGACCGCGACTGCGCGGCGACGGATGGTGCGCAAGCGATTTTCACCGATGCCATTGCCCATTTACCCAGCGACTGCGCGTTATCGCAGCTCTCCTCCTTTCTGGTGGAAGGGTGTCGGATCGCCGATCCCCTCGAAGCGCTGATGGGCTCGAGCGTGGCTGTCCCGCGTCCGCCAGTCGCGGGCGCCGTGGTGTCGGTGCAAGCCTCTATTGACGTCGACGGTCTGCCCGTCCTCCTCGGCGCGCCGGCGCTGGTCGGGGCGTCCGGAGCGACCGCGAGCATTTTTCCGTGATTGCGATCATTTGTAGAGGGCAAAGGCGCTTGGCGTAGAACGCTACTCTGCAAGCGAACCATGTGCGCCCTTTGCCCACGCTGTCCCATCTCTTGACTGCACGAGCAAAGTGGCACGAGGCCAACGGGCTGCCCACCCTGCGTTCTATGATCGGCAAGTAAATGATCGGCAAGTAAATGATCGGCGAATAAAGATCGGCAAGCGCGTTACCGCTCCCCCCGCGTCGAGAAGGTGCGTTCTACCTTTTGGTAGAGTGTTGGGCGAGCCGTTGCGCCAAAAGCACCAACGCGGCGCGTGCAGCGGCATCATCTATGGCAAAGAAGGCCTTCATTAGATCAAGGCCGTCGTGGGTAATGGCGTCCTGCTGAAACGGCACAGTCTCCAGCGCAGGCACCCGACCGACCGCGGCCGCGCCGCTCCGAGGCGCATTTCCGGCGGCAGGTTGCAGCTGCACGACATTAGATACATTGCCACTGTCGATGGGCCCCTCCTCCTCGATCTCGCGACAAGACATCACAGCTTACCTATGTAGAAAATTACAAGAAGAAGACCGGTCAATTTCCACGCGAGCGTCCTATGTCGCGGTTCGCCTGTCAAGTGTGTTTCGGTCTCCGGTAGAGCGCGTTCCACCGACATTGCGCCAACGTCTCGTGTATCATTTGCCGTTCGACCATCCTCGCGAAAGCTCGCAACAGGATGCGGCAACGGTGAGCCGGCGGCTCGCGCGCCACGGTTGCCGGCTGTCCCACAAATTTTCAGCGCATCGCGGCGGTCCAAGCACGCCAAGTGGGCAGGCGCCGTAGATTGCGAACACGTTCGCGTCATGACTCAACCGGATTGAACCTTCTCGGTCCAACGCTGCACTAATCAGTGGTTTGGACCGAAGGATTCATATGTCACAGAATATAGGCTTTCGTATTACGCCCGAGGGGCGACTTCTAGGTCTCAATTCCGGGGACTGGATGCTGCTTGTCGGCGGCTTTGCAGCGGTTGCTCTGGTCGTTCTGCTGATCTGATGCGTTCCCATGTGATCCACCTCATATTGGGGCGCGCCCAACGCGGTTAAGTTTGATTGGCTCTCTATTGTGAGAGCACGGCTCCGGCCTCCCGTCCCCAATTGCCGCGGGAGGCCGGGGCCACCCCGGTTAGCAGAGGGTGTGGTCGCCCTTTAGCGGCCGCGGCGTCGCGTCCGGATCAAGGGCGCGCCTGCAAGAATGGCAACGCGGATCGCAATCGCGTCTACGAAAAATCGTTGAGGCGTGGGGTGTCGGCCCGAAATGATCGGCTGAGCAAGCTTGACGCCAGCGCAAAAAAATCGCCGCCCGGATTGATACCGACCTTTACTGTGCTTTGCCTGCTCCGCTCGCAAATCTGCGCGCTTCCTCGGCCGCGCGGAACAGTGCCTTGGCTTTGTTGACGCATTCCAGCTGCTCGCTGTCCGGATCGGAGTCCGCGACAATGCCGGCGCCCGCCTGGACGTACATCTTGCCATCCTTGATGAGGGCGGTGCGCAGCACAATGCAACTGTCCATGTCGCCCGCGGCGGAGAAATAGCCGACACATCCGGCGTAGAGGCCGCGTTTTTCCTTCTCCAGCTCGTCGATGATCTCCATGGCGCGCACCTTCGGCGCACCCGACACGGTGCCGGCCGGAAACCCGGCGGCGAGCGCGTCAAGGGCGTCGCGGCGGTGGTCGAGTTTGCCCTCGACATTGGAGACGATGTGCATCACTTGGCTGTATCGCTCGATAAAGAACTGGTCGGTCACCTTGACGGTGCCGATAGCGGCGACCCGGCCGACGTCGTTGCGGCCGAGGTCAAGCAGCATGAGGTGTTCGGCGCGCTCTTTCGGGTCGGCCAGAAGTTCCTTTTCGAGCGCCTTGTCGTCGTGAGGTGTCTGCCCCCGCGGCTTGGTGCCGGCGATCGGTCGAATCGTCACCGTATCGCCGCGGGTGCGCACCAGAATCTCCGGACTCGAGCCCGCCACCGCAAATCCCGCATAGTCGAGATAGAACAGGAACGGCGCCGGATTGACCCGGCGCAGCGCCCGATAGAGAGCGAATGGCGGCAGCGTGAACGGCGCTTCGAAGCGCTGCGCCAGCACGACCTGGAAAACGTCGCCAGCCGCAATGTAATCCTTTGCCCGTGCCACCATGGCGCGGAACTCCGCCGCAGGCGTGTTCGAGGCCGGCGTGATCTTGGGGGCCGCCGCGCCGCCGTCGGCCGGCTCCCTGGCAAGCGGCCTGTCGAGCGCGTCGACCACGGCCGTCAGCCGGTCGACCGCGCGAGCCAGTGCTGTCTGCGCCGTCAATCCCTTGGCCGGGCGTACCGGCGTTACCAGCGTGAGGGTGTCGAGCACGGAATCGAAGATGATCACCACGGTCGGCCGCACCAGGACGGCGTCCGGAATCCCGATCGGGTCCGGGTTGGGCGGCGGTAGCTCCTCCATCAGCCGCACCATGTCGTAGCTCAGATAGCCGAACACCCCGGCCGCCATGGGCGGCAGGCTGTCCGGCAGCGCGAAGCGGCTTTCATTGATGAAGGTACGCAACGCTGCCAACGGCGGCTCGCCGCAGGGACGGAACGCGTCTTGGTCTTGGCGCGCGGTGCGGTTGATCTCGGCCTTGCCGCTGCGGGCGCGCCACACCGTGTCGGGATCGAGCCCGATGATCGAATAGCGCCCGCGCACTGCTCCGCCCTCCACGGATTCGAGGAGGAAACTTAGCGGCTTTCCGGCGCCGGTTTTGAGAAAGGCCGAGACCGGCGTCTCGAGGTCGGCCACCAGTGTGACCCACACGACTTGCGTGGCGCCACGCGCATAGGTGGCGGCGAAAGCCCCGGCGGAAGGTTCGATCTGCATGGGCGGCTAGAGCGGATTTGGAGCGTGCATCAGAAGCCGCTCTGATCCGCTGTCCGGCCAACAGCCTGGGCAATCGCGTTCTGATTGACGTCGGTGCCAATATCGTGTTCCAGGCGCGCCACGTATTGGCTCAGGAGGTCGTCACTGTAACCGTCCTTGAGCTGGTCGAGCGATCTCTTCACGGCCGTGGAATTGGCGTCGAAGGTCGGTACTTTGATGTCGGTGACACGGAAGATCACGCGGTCCGCGGCACTCTGGCCGTCTGCGCTGCCAACCGCATCCTTCGCGGCGCGGAAAACCTCGGTGACGACGCGAGGAGGCATTGGCGCGCCGGCTTGGCGCTTCAGGCCGGATTTTGTCTCGACCAACAACCCGTCGGCCGCTGCCACGTCGGCAAGCGAAGTGCCGGACTTGAGTTTGCCCACCATTTCTGCCGTCTTGGCATTAACGCGCTTGATCGTCTCGTCCTGGCGGTAGCCCGCCTCGACCCGGTCCTTCAGCTCGTCGAGCTTACGTTCGCGCGAGGGCGTTATGTTGACCACGTCGTACCAGACGAAGCCCCCGCTCGGGAGCTGAAGGGCGTCGTTCTCCGTGCCGATCTCGGAATTAAAAGCGCTGTTGACGACGTCGACGCCGGCCGGCAGGTCGGCGACCTGCTTACCCTCAGGTGTCCGCCCGCCGCGATCGACCGCCTCGATGGTGAGCATCTTGAGATTGAGCTTCTTGGCGATCTCTTCGATCTGCGCGCCTCCGCCGAGTTCCTCGTCGACTTTGTCCCTGATCTTGTTCACCTCGGCCTTGGCGCGATCGGCCGCGATGTCACGCTTAAGGTCTGACTCAACCTCGGCGAACGGTTTTGTCGACGGCGGATCGATCTTGAGCACCCGCACCATCACGGTGCCGAACCGCCCGGTGACCGGGCCGCTGACGGCGCCTTCGGTCAGGTCGAAAGCCGCATTAGCGACTGCCGGATCGATGATGTCGGCCTTGGTGATAGTACCGAGGTCGACCAATTTATCGGCGATTTCTGGTTCCTTGGCGAGATCGTCAAAAGCAAGCCCGGCGTTGATGCGCTCGGACGCACGCTTGGCGTCTGCCGCATTGGCAAATGAAACCTGCTCGATATGGCGGCGCTCCGGCGTCGAGTAGAGCTTGAGCCGATCCTGGTAGACCTGTTTGGCCTCTTCCTCGCTTACTTCGACGGTGCTGGCGATCTCCTGCTGCGATACCGTAAGCAATTGTACCTTGCGATATTCGGGGGCCCAGAACGCGACCTTGTGGTCCTCGAAATAGGCCGCAAGCTCTTCCGGGGTCGGCGCCGGAATCTCGCCAACCTTGCTGCCGTCGAGCGTCACGTACTCGATGCTGCGCTCCTCGTCGCGATAGCGGTCGGCCGCCTCGGCCGCGACCTTAGGGGCCGTCAGTCCGGCACTGATCGCCTCTGCGATCTGGCGGCGCAGCGCGGTCTGGCGCTGTTCGAACTCGAAACGCTGTTGGCTGTAGCCGATGTCGCGGAGGCGCTGGAGATACGTGGCCATGTCGAACTGGCCGGTGAAGCCGCGGAATGCCGGATCGGCGGTAATCTGCTTCGCCACCGCTTCATTCGAAATCCCGAGCCGAAGCTGCCGCGCCCGCTCGTCGAGAGCTGCGGACGCGATCATTTGGCCGAGCGTCTGCTGCTCGACGCCAAAAGCCCGCGCTTGCTCCGCCGTGAGCGGCCGGCCGAACTGGCGCCCGAGCAGTTGCAACTGTTCGTTGTAGCGCGTGCGGAACTGGTCGACAGAAATCTCGGTGCGCCCGACCTTGGCAACGGTGGACACGCCGAAACCACGGAAAATGTCGCCGATACCCCAGATCCCGAAGCTGATGATCAAGAACCCGACCACAGCCGCCATGACGACCTTGCCGAGCCAATTGGAAGAGGCTTTTCGCAGACCCCGAAGCATGAGCGCGTTCGCAGTTTTGAGTGAGTTGGAACGGTGCTCCCTTCCCCTCCCCCTCAAAGCGGCGGTGGGGAACGGGTGCATGATTTCGCCGAAACGCCGGCATTTCTGGGCACACATAATAGGGAGTTCAAATGGTTATCGCAACCCGCAGATGCCGCGCCAAACGAGCGCGCCAAGTTGCAGGCTTCCCCAAAACCGGTGTTGTCTCTTGGGACGCGGCCTATTGGCTCACGGCTGCCGCGGTAGCGATGGTCAAAGCGCGAGTGGGGAAAGAGCCGTGCAACAGCACGTCGCGTCGGGATTCGTCACGGCGGTCGCTTGCATCCGGAGCGGCCGGGACCGGCGGGCTCAAAAGTTCTTCGACGAGAAGATATCGACTATATCCGGCGCTTGCGCGACCGCCGCCGTTACTGAACTGGCAGGCTCAGTTGACACCCAGGCTTTCCTGCAATCTGAGGACCTGCGGGCGCAGTCTTTCGCAGCCAAGTTCCCGCGCTAAACGGATCACCTCGTCAGGCGCCGGACTGGCACGAACCCGCGAGAGCCTTTCCTGGTCACGTTTGCAGAGTTGCTCCTGCGGTATTGACGAAGGCGCAGCCTCCAACGAGGCGTCGCGTTTCCGCCCTGGCGACCCGGCATCCGCCGTCGGGCGCGGCTGCTCGACCTGGGGCCGCTGCGCATCTTCACGCCGGTCCTGCTCTCCCTGCGCCGGAATGCTTTCCCGCAGTCTGAGAAGCTGAGGTCGCAGTCTCTCACAGCCAAGCTCCCGTTCGAAGCGAATCACCTCGTCACGAGCTTGGCTCGCGCGCAGGCGAGCCAGCCTCTCCTCGTCATGCTTGCAGACTTGTTCTTGTGTCATCGTCGGCGGCTGAAGGCTCATTGGCAGTGAGGCCGGCGGCGCAAGCGTCAGTTGTTGCTTCTGCGGCTCAGCCGCGGCCTTCGCCGGCTGCTTGTCATTCCGGTTCGGCGACACGCGGGCCGACTGTTCTCGCTCCAGCATCTGCAGGCGATATCGGGCGTCCGACGCCCGGGGAGACGACGGGAATCGATTGACGAAATCCCGGAACGCCGTCTGATCCGCTGTGTCCTTGATGCGGTCCCAGACAGGTCTGTCGCTTTGGTTTAGATAATATTCGCTGATCAGGGAGATTAATAATTCGGGACGCTGCTGGCCGTCCGTCTGCTCAACCACATCAGCGGCGACACGCCGGAACATCGTCGCGATTTCGAGGCCGGCATCCCCCAAGCGTTTGAGAAGCGCAGCCGTAAAGGGGCTGTTGCGACCGCTGCCGTCCTTCGCGACCTCATCGGCCGCGGTCGCATAGACCACAACCATCCCCTGTCCCTTGTCGATTCGGGCCAACCCCCGCACGGCCCCGATATTGCGAGTCACTCCGCTCATCCGTCGCCCCAGCCTGTCGACCAGGGGGTTGTTGCGACAGGCATCAAGGATCATGATCTTGGCCCCACGGGCCTGTTCGAGGCTGGCGCGAACGTCGTCAAGCGACACCGTCTGGTAGCGGAGGCTGAATTCATCCTCCAGTTCCACGTCCGTCGGCATCAAATAGTTCTGCCCCTGATACTGCAGGGCATGGCCCGCATAGTAGAAAAGGGCGGAATCCGCATCTATTGCCAGGCGCGCGAACTTCGTCATCGCGAGATCGAAATCCCGCTTGCTGGCGTCGGTCGTGTGGATCACCTCAAATCCCAGCGTGCGGAGCATCGCGGCCACGTCTTCTGCGTCGTTCTTGGGATTGGTGAGAGCGAGGCTAGCATTCTTGTACTGGGAGTTGCCGATGACAAGCGCCACGCGCCGCTCCGCCCACGCCGCACCAGCCCAAAGCACCACGGCGAGGGCGACACACAGCGCCGCAACCCCTGATGGAAGGAGCTTATTCATGCGGTGCTCAGCCTCCTGGTTCGATCTGTCGTATTTATCAAAAAATGTTCAAGCGAGGGCGCCTCTCACTGCCGCGCGCCCTTGCGGGGCAAAGGCGGGCGTCCAGTTGTCGTCACCGTGACCCTGATCGGCTTAGAATAGACGGCGGGGTCATGCGGTACGTGATTTTCGTCGCCGAGGAGAAGTTGGAGCGTATGGCGTCCGAGCGGCAGGGTAACCTGCGCCTCGGTTTGTCCCGCTCCAAAATGCAAGTGATTAAAATCATTGGGAATAGGCCCGTCCAGCGGCGGAAGCGGGGCGTCCACTAGGAGATGGTGGTGGCCAGTATTGGCTTTTTCAACTCCGGCCGGTGCTACGCCCATGTTGACGAGTCCGAAGCGTATGGTCAGCCGACGCGGCACGTAAGCCCCGTCGGTCGGGTAGACGAAATAAACCTTGGCGTTGGCGGCGGCGGGATGTCGACGGTAACGTTCGGGTGCTGGGGCAGTGTCGACAACCCTAACCCGGATACGCTCGGACATCACAGGCGGCGAATGCGGGACGTGTTCGTTGTCTCCCAATAGCAGTTGAAGGGTATGCTCCCCAGGGGCCAGGTTGATTTCAGCCTCGGTCTGGCCGGCGCCAAAATGCAGGTGGTTGAAGTCGTTTGGAATCGGTTCATCCAGCGGCGGCAGATCGGAATCGATTATCAGATGGTGGTGTCCAGAATTAGGTCGATCGGACCCCGCCGGTGCTACCCCCATACCACGAAGCCCAAAATGAATAGTCAGCTTGCCAGGCACCGTATCGCCATTCTTAAGGTCGATGAAATAGACTGCGGCCCCCGCAGGCGACGGTGTGGGGCCGCCGCGAGCCTGGGGCTGACTGTGAACGGCTCCGCAAGTCGCAACCCAGATCAAAAGGGAAAGCGTGGTCGGCGCAAATATCGTTGACGCGCGTGTCGTTGAAGACAAGATGGACCCCTCCGCGAGAGAACGATGACCACGTGTGTCTCGTACCATGCATGAGGCGAAATGCGAACCGCAACATACCTGAGCCGGCAGGTCTTCCTTTGTCTTACTTTGAGCGCGGCGGCCGTTGCTTGGTCCGTCGCTGCCGAGTGTCGCAACCTCCTGCAGCTTGTAGCTCAATCTCCGATCACGCCCGACTCTAGGTTAGGAGGCCCCCCTGAGCCGGGCGAGATTTTTCACGATTGCCCGGACTGTCCTGAGATGGTGGTGGTACCGGCCGGCGACTTCAAAATGGGGTCGGGCGCCACCCCATATGAGAAGCCCGAGCACCGCGTCGTCATTGCCAATCCGTTTGCGATCGGACGTCGCGAAATCACCTTCGAAGAGTGGGACCTGTGCGCTGCAGCGGGAGGATGCAATTACCGGCCCGATGACCACGGTTGGGGACGTGGGAATCGTCCGGTCATTGATGTCAGCTGGGACGATGCCAAAGCATTTGTCATGTGGCTGTCTGAGAAAACCCAAAAGGGATATCGGCTGCCCACCGAAGCTGAGTGGGAATACGCAGCGCGCGCCGGTACAACCTCGCAATTTTGGTGGGGCCGCGCCGCCGTCAACGGCAATGCCAATTGTGAG
>Ga0126377_10002523_pt1 | contig 12641 bp, 10 predicted proteins | sample PanSoiMetPlot_22_FD_92647 | JGI IMG/M metagenome (GOLD analysis project Ga0126377, IMG submission 92647) | Tropical forest soil microbial communities from Panama - MetaG Plot_22 | ecosystem: Environmental > Terrestrial > Soil > Tropical forest > Bulk soil | place: Panama | collected 2016-02-17
CGGCATGGTCGCGATCCAGATCCGCCTCAACCCCGAGGAGGCTGCGCGGCTCATGCGGGCCATCGAGCACTGCGCGGACAAGGGCTCGCTGGCCGACGGCGCCGTCGCCCTGGCCGACTCGGGCCTGGCCGGGGTGTCCGGTGCCGCCGGCGCCGATGGCCCGATCCGCCCGCCGGTCGAGGTCGTGGTCCACGTGGCGGCCGCGACGCTCGAGGGCCACACCGATCTGGGCGACGGCCTCTCCTCGGAGACGTGCCGGCGCCTCCTGTGCGACGCCGGCGTCGTGCCGATGGTCGAGGACGACGCCGGCAAGACCATCGATGTCGGGCGCAAGACCCGGACCATCCCGGCCGCGCTGCGGCGGGCGCTCGAGGCCCGCGACCCGACCTGCCGGTACCCCGGCTGTGGGCACCGGCGCTGGCTCGACGCGCATCACGTCGTTCACTGGATCGACGGCGGAGAGACGAATCTGCGCTCGACCCATCTCTGCTGTCGTCGGCACCACGGCCTGCTCCATGAGGGCGGCTTCTCGGTCGAGATGCAGGGCGGCCAGCCGGTGTTCTTCGATCCCGAGGGCCGCGAGATCGTCAGTGCGCCGGCGCGGCCGGTGGTCCGCGAGGACGCCGTGGAGTGGCTGGCCGCGGCGAACCGGGCGAGGGGGATCGAGATCTCCGCGGGAACGGGCGGCCCGGGATGGGACGGCTGGCCGGTCGACTACGATGCGTGCGTCGGGGCGATCGGGGGCTACGACTGAAATGAGAGCCGTGCGAGCGTGCGGTGCGGTGCGGCGGGGCGGAGCAACGGTCTCGGGGAGAGGCCGCGCGGTCGGCTCGCCTGGGGGCGCCGCGAGGCCCGTCGCCGGGGGGCCCCGCTGGTGGATAAGTGGCGCGCGGCGCTCGCGGCGAGAAGCCCGCCACTTCTCCACAGCGATCCCCGCGACTCTTCGATCCTGGCCCCGGTGTTACACACAACAGAGAGAGCCAGAAGAGTCGGGCGGCGGGTGCGGGATGGGACGCTCGGCCGCGAGGCCCGGCTTCGGATCCGTCGGCTTCACGGTCGTCGGGCTGCGTCGGCTTCACGGTCGTCGGGCTGCGTCGGCTTCATCGGTCGTCGGGCGAGGCCCGGCAGTCCTCGGGTTCCGTCGTCCCACTCGTCGGGCGAGGCCCGGGCTCGGCTGCGTCGGCTTCATCGGTCGGGCGAGGCTGGGCCTCGTCTCCGTCTCGCCGTGGTCGTCCGGTGCCACGCCCGGACGCAGGACGGGGGGCTCGCGGCGCAACCGGCGGGATGTCCGGGCTGACGACTTCGGGATCCGCGAAGGAAGTCGGAGTCGGCCGCTACCGCGCGCCGGCGAGGGCCTGGTCGAGGAGCTCGCGCTGATGGTGGGCCAGGGCCTGGTCGTAGCCGTCGAGGGAGGCGCCGGCGGCGACGTCGAGGAGGGCGTCCATCATGGTGGCGAGGGCGGCGGTGTGTTCACCGGCGGAGTGGAGGGCCAGGGCGAGGAAGGCCTTGTACGGTGGATAGGCCGGGCTCGCGGTGGTGGCCTCGCCGAGGAGGGCGACGGCCTCCTCGAGGCGGCCGACGGTGCGCAGGGCGACGCCGTATCCGACGAGGAAGCGGTGGCGGCGATCGTCGGGGATGCCGAGGCGCCAGGCGGCGTCGTAGTGGACGATGGCCTCGTCTTCGCGGTCGGCGCGGTCGAGGGCGTAGGCGGCTGCGATCCGGGCCTCGACATCAGTGGGCTGCTCGTCGGCGCGGGCCAGGATGAGCTCCAGGTCGATGTCCATGCTGGAGGACCGATTCTATACTGCGGCGATGGTGCTCGATCGAGAAGCTGCCTGGGCAAGGCTGTGCGAGTGGACCGAGACCGATTCGCTTCGCCGGCACGCGCGCGCGGTGGAGCTGGTCATGCGTGCGGCCTGTCATCGCTACGGAGACGGCGGCGACGAGGAGCGGTGGGGCATCGCCGGGATGCTGCACGACGCGGACTACGAGAAGTGGCCGGATGACCACCCGGACCGGATCGTGGCGTGGGTGCGGGATCAGGGGGAGGCGGACATCGCGCACGCCATCTCGGCGCATTACACGAAGTGGAACGTGCCCTACGAGACGGCGCTCGACCGCGCGCTGCTCGCGTGCGACGAGCTGACCGGCTTCATCGGCGCCTGCTGCCTCGTGCGGCCGGACGGGATCACGAGCCTCGAGCCCAGCTCGGTCATGAAGCGGCTCAAGGACAAGCGCTTCGCCGCGTCGGTCGACCGCGGGGAGGTGTTCGCCGGGGCCGAGCTGCTCGGCGTCGATCTCCGCGAGCACGTGGGGTTCATCATCGAGGCGCTGCGCCCGCACGCGGCGGAGCTCGGCCTGCTCGGGAAGGTCGCCGGGTAGGCCCGGCCGAGCGTCGCCTCGAGCGAGCGAGGACTCGCCCGGACGCCGCCCTGGCGCCCTATCGGCCGCCGCGGCCCAGACGGCAGATGCGGTCGAAGTGCCTTGTCGTCACCGGCTGAACCGAGAGCCGCATTCCGCGCCTGAGCAGGATCATGTCCTCGAGGCCGCGGGTCCGGCGCAGCTCGTCGAGCGGGATGAAGCGGGCGAACTTCTCCACGAACTCGACATCGACCATGAACCAGCGGGGCTTTTCCGCCGTGCTTCTGGGGTCGTAGTACTTGCTGCGCGGGTTCCAGGAGGTGAAATCGGGGTATGCGGTGCGACAGACCCGGGCCAGGCCCGCGACGCCCGGCGGGTCGGTGCTCGAGTGATAGAAGAGGACCCGGTCTTGGAGCTGCATCGCCTGCATGTGATTGCGGGCCTGGAAATTGCGCACTCCGTCCCAGTGCTCGACCCGCTTGCGGGCCAGGTCGTCGATGCCGAACACGTCGGGCTCGGTCTTCATCAGCCATTCGGCCATGCGTATCGTCTTGAATCCAGTGTCGATCCGCTGCCATCATAGGGGGCATGGGCGCGGTGATAAAGGGGAGCGCGCCGCAGCATGTGGACAACCCCCCGCTGACGGGCGCCGAGACTCCCGGTCTCGTCGTGCACGTCGGATTTTCGACCACAGGCCACTGGCTCTCTCGTCTGGTCCGTCGATTCACCCGCTCGCGCGTCTCGCACTGCATCGTGGTCTACCGGAGCGACGTCTTCGCGCAGGAGATGGTGCTCGAGGCGTCGGGCAACGGCTTCCGCATGATCTCGTGGCGGCGGTGGGATCGGGTCAACAAGCTCGTGGCGCTCTACCGCCTCAACCTGCCGGAGGAGGATCTTCGCTCGGCGCTCGAGCGGCTGGCCGATCGGCTGGGCGACTCGTACGACACGATCAGCCTGTTCGGCTTCGCGCTGCGCCGCTGGCTGCGGCTCAAGCGGGTGCCGTTCAACTCCAAGGCGAAGCTGGTCTGCTCCGAGGCGCTGGCGCTCTTCCTCCACTGGTGCCGGCTGCCGATCGATGACATCGGCGCGATGACGCCGCAGTCGCTCCTGCACCTGGCCGAGCTGCGCAAGGACGCCTTCACGCTGGTCGACCATTCGGCCGCGTTCAATCGCCTCGTCAAGCGCATGGCGCGGCGCCAGCGCCCATCGCGCGGGCTGCCCGCCGCCTCGGATCCACCGCTCGTCGGTTGACAGGTCGACGCACGGGTTCCATTCTCCCGGCGACGACGACACTCAAGACGACACCGACCTGGCGACAGGCCAAGGAGGCGTAAGATGCCACACGCACTGCCCGAGCTTCCTTTTGCGAAGGACGCTCTCGCGCCGGTGATCTCGCAGGAGACCATCGAGTATCACCACGGCAAGCACCACGCTGCGTACGTGAACAAGCTGAACGAGCTCATCCAGGGCAAGCCGCTCGCGGATCTGAGCCTGGAAGACGTCATCAAGAAGACCTGGAAGCAGCCGAACGAGGTGCCGGTCTTCAACAACGCCGCGCAGATCTGGAATCACACCTTCTACTGGAACTGCCTTTCACCCAAGGGGGGCGGCGAGCCGACCGGCAAGGTGAAGGAGGCCATCGACAAGTCGTTCGGCGGCTTCAAGGCATTCCGCGACAAGTTCTCGGCCGACGCGGCCGCGCGCTTCGGCAGCGGCTGGGCCTGGCTGGTGAAGACGGGGAGCGGCCTCGCGATCGAGACCACACCCAACGCCGAGACGCCGCTGGCCGACGGGAAGACCGCGCTCCTCACGCTCGACGTGTGGGAGCACGCCTATTACATCGACTATCGCAACGCGCGCCCCAAGTACATCGAGGAGTTCTGGAAGATCGTGAACTGGGACTTCGTGGCGAAGAACCTCTGATCGGCCCGACGGCCGGATCGCTACACCGCGGACGTCGGGCGGCCTCGCTCGGCGAAGACCATGCAGCCGGCTGACGCCATCCCGAGGATGGCGAAGCCGGCCACCAGCGGGCGCACGCTCCCGTCGTAGGCCTGGCCCAGCCCGGTGCCGAGGACGAGGGAGAGGAAGCTCGTCACCGAGCCGACCACGGCGGCGGCGACGCCGGCGATGTGGCCCATCGGCTCCATCGCCAGCGCGTTGAAGTTGCCGAACAGGAGGCCGATGCAGAAGAAGATGACGAGCATGTAGCCCATGAGCGCCCAGAGCGGCGGCCGCCCGCCCGCCGCGAACGCGACGGCGAGAAAGACGACCGAGAGCGAGCTCATGACCGCGAGCGCGCTGCCCGCCAGTCGCCGCATGCCGAGCCGGATGACCAGTCGCGCGTTGACCAGCGAGGCCACGCCGAAGGTGAGGGCGAGCATGGCGAAGAAGAGCGGGAACATCCGGCCCAGCCCGTAGAGCTCCTGCAGCACCTGCTGGCACGACGTCAGCCATCCGATGAACGCGCCCGACACCAGGCCGGCGGCCAGCATGTACCCGACCGTCACGCGCGTGCGCGCCACCTCGAGGAACGCGCGTCCGATCCGGCGCGCCCGGAAGGCGGCGCGCCGCCCGAGCGGCAGGGTCTCGGGCTGCCGCCAGGCCAGCCAGGTGAGGCCGGCCACGCCCTGGGCGAGCAGCACCACGAAGATGAGGTGCCAGCTGCCGATCAGCAGCAGGCCTTGCCCGATCGCCGGCGCGATGACCGGCACCAGGATGAAGACCGACGTGGTCAGCGACATGACGCGCGCCATCGCCCGGCCCGAGAACAGGTCGCGCACCATGGCCATGCTGAGGATGCGCGGCCCGGCGGCGCCCAGCCCCTGCAGGAAGCGGCCCGCCAGCAGCATGGGGAAGTCGGCGGCGACCAGGCAGAGGACGTCACCGGCCAGGAAGACGGCGAAGCCGGCGTACATGGCCGGCTTGCGCCCGACCGAGTCGGACACCGGACCGTAGAGCAGCTGGCCGGCCGCCAGCCCGAGCAAGAGGACCGACACGATGAGCTGGCGGTCGTTCTCGCGCGCGATGCCGAGGTCGTGCGCGATCTGCGGCAGCGCCGGCAGCATCGAGTCGATCGAGAACGCCGTCAGCGACGTCATCATGGCCAGCAGCGCGACCAGCTCCGCGCCGCCTTGCCGGCGCTTTGTGCTGGGCGGGCGGTGAGACGATTCGAGGGTGTCGGGCACGCGCGGCGCGATCAGAGGGCGACGGTCACCAGAGCGTAGCTGAACGCGGCCAGCACCGCCGTGGCAAACGCGCCGACGTAGAGCGCCTTGAGCCCGACCCGGGCGAGGCCGCGCAGGTGAACGCCGAGCCCCACGCCGGCCATCGACATCGTGATGAGGAAGCCCGACACCGACGTGGCCAGCTGGGCCAGCGTGACCGGCACCTCCTGCCCCTGCCACAGGAAGCTCTGCTTGAGGTGCAGCGTGAAGTCGGGCAGGAGGTGGAGCGTGTTGGCCAGCGCGAACCCGACGAACCCCAGGATGAACGGCGGAAACAGCGTGCTGAGCTTGCCGACCCGGGTCACGTGGGCCTGCTGGTGGCGGCGCTTCTGGGCGGCGTACCAGGCGCCGATCCCGATCACCACCGGCGCCAGCAGCAGCACGCGCACCAGCTTGACGATGGTGGCCACCTCGCCCGCCTGCGCCCCGTAGGCGAACCCGGTCGCCACCACCTGCGGCGTGGCGTGCACCGAGGTGCCGGCCCACACGCCGAACTCCCACTGACTCATCCCGAGCGCCGCCCCCAGCAGCGGGAACACGAATACCGAGATCAGCCCGAACAGGGTGATGGTGGTGACGGCGAACGCGGTCTCGCTGTCGTCGGCCTCGATGACCGGCGCGACCACCGCGATGGCGGTGCCGCCGCAGATCGCGGTGCCGACCCCGATGAGGATGCCGAGCTTCTGCCCGACACCCATCCTCCGGCACAGCCAGATGGTCATGCCCAGCGCGACCGCCACGCACACCACGCTGGCGATGAGCGCCATGCCCGACGTGCGCATGACGTCGAAGAAGTCGAGCTTGGCCCCCATCAGCACGATGGCCAGCGGCAGGAGCTGCAGCACCGAGCAGCGGATGCCGTGCGCGAACGGGGTCGGCAGCGCGACCGTGTTGCGGAGCGCGATGCCGATGACGATGGCGATCAGCATCGCGTCGATCGGATGGCGAGCCGGATGCCCGATCGAGAAGGGCGGCACCGGCAGGTCGTGCACCATCTGGGCCGCCACCGCGATGAGCAGGGTGAGCGCGAGGCCGGGGATCTTCGAGTTGCGCGCGGGGGTCACGGTGACTCGGTCGCTGGCTCGGTCAGATGATGAAGTCCACGCCGCCGAGCGCGCGCGGGCGCTCCACGCTGGTGTAGCGGTCCCAGGAGTCGGGCAGGATGGTCACCACGCGCCGGCCCGGGCCCAGCCGGCGCGCGATCTCGACGGCGCCCCACACCGCAGCTCCCCCCGACGGGCCCGGGGTCAACCCCTCCTCGCGCGCCAGCCGGCCGGCCATGTCGAAGGCGGCCTGCTCGTCGCAGGCCAGCACCTCGTCGATGACGTCGCGGTTGAGGAGCGCCGGCACGAAGCCGGCGCCGATGCCCTGGATGGCGTGCTGGCCGGCGCATCGACCGGCGAGCACCGCCGAGCCGGCCGGCTCGACCGCGATGACGCGCACGCCGGGCACCTCGGCCTTGAGCGTCTCGCCCACGCCGGTGATGGTGCCGCCCGTGCCGACGCCGGCGACGAAGGCGTCGAGCACGCCGCCCGTGTCGCGCAGGATCTCGCGCGCGGTGCCGGCCCGATGGGCCTCGGCGTTGGCCGGGTTGTCGAACTGCTGGGGCATGAAGCAGCGCGGGTTGTGGGCCACGATCTCGCGCGCGCGGTCGATGGCGCCCTTCATGAGCTTGCGCGCCGGGGTCAGCACCACCTCGGCGCCGTAGTGCTCCATGAGCGCGCGCCGCTCCGGCGACGCGTCGTCGGGCATGGTCAGGATCAGGCGGTAGCCCTTCACCGCGGCCACCAGCGCCAGGCCGATGCCGGTGTTGCCGCTGGTCGGCTCGACGATCGTGTCGCCCGGCCGCAGCCGGCCATCCTCCTCGGCCGCCTCGATCATGGCGATGCAGGGCCGGTCCTTGACGCTGCCGGCCGGGTTCTGGCCCTCGAGCTTGACCACGACCTCGGCGGTGCCGTGATCGGCCCCGGCGATGCGCCGCAGCCGCACCATCGGCGTGCCGCCGATGAGCTCCAGGACGGAATCGGCGATGGGTGGCCGCTCCATGACATACCTTAGATCAGTCCGTCCCGACATGGTCAACGGGAGCGGGGTTTCGCGCGGGCCCGTGGGCTACATTGCGGCCATGTCCTGCCGGTCGTTCGTCGTCGTCGTCGCGGCGTCTCTGTCCCTGTCCCCGTGGGCGGCCGCGTGTTCCTCGAAGTCGGAAGCGCCGGGCGGTCCGCTGCCGGTGTCCAGGCTGCCCGACGTCGACGCCGCCGCCGCCTTCGCGCACATCAAGACGCTGGCCTCGGACCAGTTCGAGGGCCGCCTGCCGGGCACGCGCGGCGAGGAGCTGACCGTCGACTACCTGACGCGCCAGTTCAAGGCGGCGGGCCTGGAGCCGGGCAACCCCGACGGCACCTTCATCCAGAAGGTGCCCCTCATCGGCATCTCGTCGGCCGGCATGAGCCCGCTCGTGGTGGAGGGCGCGGGGCAGAAGCTGTCGTTCGCGCCGATCGACGAGGTGGTCGCGTTCAGCCAGCGGGCGACCGAGTCGATCGCGCTCGACAGCTCCGACATGGTCTTCGTCGGATACGGCGTGCAGGCGCCCGAGCTCCGGTGGGACGACTACAAGGGCGTGTCGGTCAAGGGCAAGACCATCGTCGTCCTGGTCAACGACCCGCCGGTGCCGGATCCCGAGGCGCCCGGCCAGCTCGACCCGAAGACGTTCGGCGGCAGAGCCATGACCTATTACGGCCGCTGGACCTACAAGTACGAAAAGGCGGCCGAGCTGGGCGCCGCCGGCGTGTTGATCGTGCACGAGACCGGGCCGGCCGGTTACCCCTTCGCCGTGGTGCAGGGTTTCGGCACCGAGCGCTTCGACCTGGTCGCGGCCGACAAGAACATGGGGCGGGCGGCGGTCCAGGGCTGGCTCTCGCTCGACGCCGCCACGCGTCTGTTCGCGGCGGCCGGCCTCGACTACCAGAAGCTCAAGGCCCAGGCGACGGCGCGCGACTTCAAGCCGGTGCCGCTCAACTTGAAGGCATCGATGTCGTTTCGCCAGAAGCTGCGAACGGTCGAGTCGAGGAACGTGGTCGCCCGCCTGACCGGCAGCGATCCGACGCTCAAGGACGAGGTCGTCGTCTGCCCCGCGCACCGGGACCACCTCGGAAGCGGAAAGCCGCGCGCCGGCAGCCCCGACACGATCTACAACGGCGCCGTGGACAACGCGTCGGGCACATCCGCGGTGCTGGAGATCGCGCGCGCGATGAAGAAGGCGACGCCCCCGCCGAAGCGGTCGATCCTCTTCATGGCAGTGACGGCCGAGGAGCAGGGCCTGCTCGGGTCGGAGTATTACTGCAAGTCCCCGCTCTATCCGCTGTCGAAGACGCTGGCCAACATCAACTCGGACAGCAACATGCCGATGTGGGGGCGCACGCGCGACGTGATCGTCGTCGGGATGGGCGCGTCCGACCTCGACGACACTCTGCGCGTCGCCGCCGCCGAGCAGGGCCGCACCCTGAAGCCGGACGAGGAGCCGGAGAAGGGCAGCTACTACCGCTCCGACCACTTCAACTTCGCCAAGGTCGGGGTGCCGTCGCTCAACGTGAAGGCGGGCATCGACTACCGCGGCCTGCCCGACGGGTTCGGGCGGCAGAAGCGCGAGTACTACACCGCCCACGACTACCACTCGCCGTCCGACCAGCCGAACCCGAACTGGACCACCGAGGGGTACGCCGAGCAGGCCAAGCTGCTGCTGGCCGTGGGCTACCGCATCGCCATGGCGCCGAAGTTCCCGGAGTGGAAGCCGGGCAACGAGTTCCGCGCCGCCGGCGAGGCGCGCCTCCGCAAGGCGAAGTAGCGCCTCCGGCGATGTAGGTGGCGCGTCGCAGCGACTGCGCCCACGTTGACTCGCCCGGCGCGAGGCGATTTTTGGCGCCGAGGGTGAGGCGTGCGGCGGCCTCCCGGTCCGACAATCAGTCTGTTGTCACCGGAGGCAGTGGTCGTATGAAAGCACGTCTGGTCGGTTCGAGCGTCGCGGTCCTCTGGTCGCTGTCGCTCGCCGCACCACGCGTGGCCGGCGCGCAGTCCTGTAGCGAGCCGGGCCCCGGTATCGCCCAGGTCGACACAGGCGGCGTGGCCGTGCGCATCAGGGTGGTCGCCGGCGCCCTCGAGGTCAATGGCGCGGGCTGCGGCGTCGGGGCTCGCGCGATCCGCGTGGTCGGCACGGCGGCCGACGATCGCGTCGACCTCGTCGACATCCCTGGCTCGATCCCGGTCCAGACCGAGCTCGGCGGCGGTCGCGACGCGGTCGCCGTCCATGGGGGCCCCGCCGCCGATCGCATGACCTGCACCGCGACCGGCGTCGACCGCGACGGCGACGGCGCGCCCGATCTCACCTTCGGCGAGACCTCCGTCGAGAGCCTGTCCCTTCACGGCGGCGGCGGCGCCGACCAGCTCGACTGCTCCGCCTCCTCGATCGCGGTGGGCCTGTTCGGCGAGGCGGGCAACGACACCCTGCGCGGCGGATCCTCCGCCGACCGCCTGCTCGGCGGCGACGGCGACGACCGGCTCGAGGGCGGTGACGGCGACGACCGACTCGAGGGCGGGCCGGGCCGCGACGAGGAGCGCGGCGGCGCGGGCCGCGACACGTTCGAGCAGGGGGCCGAGGTCGACGGCGCCGATCGCATCGACGGCGGAGACGGCCGCGACACCCTCAGCTACGCGGCCCGCACCGCCAGCGTGGTGGCGAGCGTCGCCGGCGGCGAGGACGCCATCGCCGGCGTCGAGGTGGTGATGGGCGGCAGCGCGAGCGACCGGCTCGACTTCGCGGCCTCACCCGTCGGGATGACCCTGAGCGGGGGCGGCGGCAACGACGTCCTCATCGGCTCGGCCTTCGACGACTCCCTGTCGGGAAACGGCGGCAACGACACGCTGGCCGGCAACGCGGGCGACGATCAGCTCCACGGCCAGGCGGGCGACGACCGGCTGAGCGGCGGCGCGGGGAAGGACCGGCTTCTGGCCGGCGCCGGCGACGACATCATCGCGGCCAGCGCCGACGGCGAGGTCGACGTCATCCAGTGCGACGCCGGGGTCGACGCCGTCTTCGGCAACAGCGAGGACAGGTTCAGCGGGTGCGAGACCCCGGTCGGAAAGGCGTCGTGGGCCCGGGTGGCGGCCGGGGCGCTCCACACCTGCGCCGTGCTCGACGACCTCGGGGTCAGGTGCTGGGGCTACGGCCTGAGCGGGCAGCTCGGCCTGGGCGATCCGTTCAACCGCGGCGACGGGCCCGGCGAGATGGGCGCGAACCTCCCGGCGGTGGACCTCGGGGCCGGCCGCACGGCGGTCGCGATCTCGGCCGGCGGCCAGCAGTCGTGCGCGCTGCTCGACGACGGGAGGCTCAAGTGCTGGGGCGAGGCGCCCGGCTACGGCGACTCCGGCCTGCGCGGCGACGAGCCGGGCGAGATGGGCGACGCCCTGCCCGCCATCGATCTCGGCACCGGCCGCCACGCGATGGCGATCGACGTCGGCTTCCAGGACATCTGCGCGCTGCTCGACAACGGCTCGGTCAAGTGCTGGGGGAGCGTGGTCGGCCTCGGCGACAGCAACGACCGCGGCGACGAGCCGGGCGAGATGGGCGACGCCCTGCCCGCCATCGACCTCGGCACCGGGCGCACCGCGCTGGCCGTCGCGGCCGGCGAGCTCCACGCGTGCGCCCTCCTCGACGACGGCTCGGTCAAGTGCTGGGGCTGGAACCTCAACGGACAGCTCGGGGTCGGCACCGCGCCGCTCGACACGGTGGGCGACGAGCCGGGCGAGATGGGCGACGCGCTGGCGCCGGTCGATCTCGGCGCCGGGCACACCGCCATCGCCATCGCGGCCGCCGGCCAGCAGAGCTGCGCCATCCTCGACGATCGCTCGGTCAGGTGCTGGGGCTACAGCTACGCCGGCCAGCTCGGGCTGGGCGACAACCGCTCGCGCGGCGACCAGCCGGGCGAGATGGGCGACGCGCTGCCGGCGGTCGATCTCGGCGCCGGCCACACCGCGGTCGCGCTGTCGCTGGCCGACTTCCACAGCTGCGCGGTCCTCGAGAACCGGCAGGTGAAGTGCTGGGGCAGCGCGACCGTCGGCGAGATCGGCCAGGGCGACGTCGAGACCCTGGGCGACGAGCCGGGCGAGATGGGGGACGCGCTGCCGGCGGTCGACCTCGGGGCCGGCCGCAGGGTCATGTCGCTCGCGAGCGGCTACGGCCACAACTGCGCGGCGTTCGACGACGGCACGCTCCGCTGCTGGGGCTGGAACCAGTGGGGAGGGCTCGGGCTGGGCGACACCGAGAACCGCGGCAACGGGCCCAACCAGATGGGCGGCGCGCTGCCCGCCGTCGAGCTCGCCGGCACCATCACGCCGGCGTTCACGCCGTAGCTCGACGCCGAGATCGCGACCGGGCGGTCAACGTGGTCGTCGACGTTGACCCGGTCGTCGACGTTGACGGCGCCGTGAACGTGAGCCCCACCGTTGTCGAATCAGGTGACGGGTTGACGGGTCGACTCGACCCCGCGAACACTGCGTTGCGTGGGTCGAGCGCCCGTCATCGACAAAGGTGGCCCTCACGTCCAGGGCGCCGTCGCCGTCGACGACGACGTCTACGATCACGTCCACGTCGTCGTCGTCGTTCGTGGAAGCCTGCTGGCCGACGGTGCGGCTCACGTTGCCGAGCCCCGCCGACGCGGCCGTTTCCCCAGGCGCTCGCGCACCGCGGCCTCGATCCCGCTGGCGATGGCCTGGTGCAGGCGCCCGTAGTAGCGCTGCCGTCGATGGTGCAGGTACACCGGCTTGGTGATCGGGACGAAGCTCGGATCGACGCGCACCGCGGCGCCGTCGGGCACCGAGTGGCGCGGCTTGACCGCGCGGCCGAGCCCCAGCTCGACGCCGAGCAGGATGCCCGCCTCGTCGTACATGAACGAGCGGGTCCATCGCCCGCGCGGGCGCAGGCGGGCCGGCTGCGCGGCCAGGAACCACTCGGTGGTGATGTCGACCGGACCCACGTCGAGGAAGACGTCGTGGCGGCCC
>Ga0126377_10002524_pt1 | contig 12640 bp, 10 predicted proteins | sample PanSoiMetPlot_22_FD_92647 | JGI IMG/M metagenome (GOLD analysis project Ga0126377, IMG submission 92647) | Tropical forest soil microbial communities from Panama - MetaG Plot_22 | ecosystem: Environmental > Terrestrial > Soil > Tropical forest > Bulk soil | place: Panama | collected 2016-02-17
CCTCGGTAGTAGTAGTAGGCATTATCGCCGCCAGGATTCCACTCCATGTGGTTGGCAGTTGCTGCAATTCCCTCGGTCGATCCATCGTTCTTGCCCGGAGGGAGTCCGAACGCAGTCACGGTACGACTCGCCTCTTCGGCGCGCGGCTGATACCGCGAACCGTAGCCACTGCCCTGCACTCCTTGGCAAAGTTCCCCGACAGAAACGGTCGGATGCTCATTGTCGTACTTAATCGCATGATTGAAGAACGACCGGCTCGCCGTAGCCGGGTCGTGACGATCCTCGTAGCTGCCCCAGCCCTCATCGATCTGCTGGAACAGGCCGACGCTCGTTCCTAGACCGCCAGGGTTGTTCTTCAATTCGGACTCGATGGTCGCCGTCGCAATCGCAGCGACGAGGAGCTTGCGGCGAACGTGCATCTGCTTCCCGACCGAGAGAATGATGTTCGCGTTGTTCCGTTGCTCCTTCGTCATCGGAGCATCCTTGACCGTCAGAGCCTTCGCGTTCTTGAACTTCCCCTTCGCCTCGGTCGTGTAGCTCGTTGCGTCCGGCGCAAGCCCGCTGCCAGTGTTAGCGAGGTTGCCGCCCTTCGACCAGTCGATTCCGGTATCGACATGCTTCTCGATCTGCTGCACCTGGTGAAGGTGCGGCATGATAACCGGGATCTTGAATTCTTTCACCTCACGGATCAGGTTAAGAATGAACTCGGCGCGCGTCGTATTGTCGCGGGAGGCGAACTTGACGCCCTCGTTCGGTTGATCGGGCGTCGGATACGTTCGCAAGACGGCGATCTCGCGCTGCTCGAATCCGAGAGTGATGGTGTCTTCGCCTGCCGTACGAGATACTTTGACGAGCCGGAACCACAGCCCGTCCACCTCGATGTCCAGTCGCGCGTTGAGCGCGCCCGAGCGGAGGAGACTGCGGTCGTAGTCGTTGATGATCAAGTCGAGCGTACTCGCTCCGTCGATAGTCCGCTCGACATTAATGTCGATCACCTGCGAGGTGGCGTCGAAAAGGATCTTCGACTTCAGGTAGACGTTGAGCTTGTCGAGGTCGAGATCGTCCCCCATTAGCTCGCGCTGAACTTTCTTCGTGTCGAGCTTCGACAATTCGAGCTTCTGGACGGCCGTCAACGCAGTAACGCGCGGCGGCATCATCTTGGTGCCGCCACCGCCCGACTGCGGGGGAGTAGCTCGCGGAATCGCGCTCATGGAATCCTCAGAGTTGTCTTAGTAGGAATGTTGTTCGGGTCGCGGATCTTCGAGTTAGCCTTCTGGATCTCCTTCCAGCGCTTCGGACTGCCGTACATCTCCTTGGCTACGTCACGCAGACTCATCCCTTTGCGGAAGACCGTGTACTGGTGCGGGAGTCCGACGTTGCGCAAGACGAGACGCTCCTCCGCGACGTACTGAAGAAGATGAACAACGGCGTCTTGTCGGTACCGATTGAACTCGCCCGTAGGAGATTGCTTCCAATAGACGATGTCGCCCCAGTCGATAGTCGAAATGACCCAAATCGCTCCTGCGACCGGCAACGCGCCGTCTATCTTGATGGTCGGAGGCGGCTGGTAGTCCGATCCCGTCTGCATCATATTGAGGCGACGGATGTCGTCCTCGACACTCTCCTGCGCGTGCCAGCCGTCGAACATCACCGACACTTCCATCTGGTAGGGCTCGTAACCCGTCCACTGCGTGATACCCGAACGGCGCGGTCGATTGATAATCTGCCAGCCGCCCATTCCGCCGGTCATCTTAGGCGGATCCGGGCCGCGCAGGACTCGCACGACGCTGCCTGTGTCGGCGGTGAAGACGTAGAAGTATTTGTTGGGAGGACTCATCTACGCGCGGCCTTGTCCTGCCGATGCCTAGACGTAGCTTCCGCAACCTTCTTGCCGTCGAGTAGGATGTTCGTAGTAGAGGTGAAGTGTGCACCCTTCCCGGCCCTCTCTCCTCGTTTAACGCTCCCGCCGATTTGATCCTGGGTGCCAGTGCCGACGGCTCCGCTGGTCGTCGGTTGCAGAGCGGTCGGGGTAACGAGGCGATCCACCGCACTGACGGCGTCTACAACGCCGCCCCTGAAGCCCGCGGACTTCCTCCACATCCATTTGAGTGGGCCTGCGGCTCTGTCAACCCAACTCCAAAGCTTCTTCGCCCATTTAACCGCTTCCTTGAACATTTCGATCATTCCCTTAATCCAGAAGATGATGCCCGCGATGGCTACGGCTACCGGAGCGAACGGAGTGACGAGAGACACTGCCAGCGCCATCACCCAGTGATCCATGATCCATCTATAGGCTTTCTTGAGTAGATTCCAAACGTAATTGACCGCGGCCGTAACCAGCCCCCACTTCTTGGTGATGATCACGATTGCCGCGATGATGAGCCCGAGTCCCGGAAGGATAAGGTTGATGATCGCCAAGAAGAGGAGCCAGTGATGCCAGATGTAGTTCGCCGTTCGGTTGACGAGGTTATGGAACCACTTCCATTTGAAGTAGAGGATCACGAGCGAGAAGATGACGAGGAGGATCGCCGTGACGATAGCGCCAATCGGGTTCTCCAAGATCAACGCCCAAATAGAAGCGAGAAGAACGCGAGTCGCCCTCGCCGCCGCGAGGGTCGCTCTTCCGAGAGCCTTCATCGCAGTGGTGGTGTTTCGGATCTCGTGCCTCTCCAACCACATAGCGATGGCCGAGAGAACGGTCGCGGTGACAAGGCGCATCTTCGCTATGAACTGGCCCTTGAGCATGTAGTTGTACGCGCGACCGATTGCCTCGTTTAGATACCACCAGCGCAGAAGGATGTTTTCCCAATACGCGAGTAGTTTCGTCACCGCGGCATTGGCAGCCTTCCAGAAGGCGACCGCCTTCAAGATGGTCTTCTCCGCGATCCAGGCTCCGACGAGTCCCCATATAATCGGAATGGCTATGATGGACGACTGCGTCAGCCATCCGAGGAATCTGAGAGCCAGCCTGAGAGGCGGGATGACCGTCCTCGAAACAACCTGCCCCATGAGAACCAAGATCGGAAGGAGGCCGTTTTTGATGAGATTCCAGAGCGGCCTGATCGCATCAGTCAACAGCCGGATGAGATCGAGGAAGGGTCTCAGCCACGGGTAGTCCTTCTGCGCGATCCCAAGTACCTGTCCAAGAGAGATCCGGTTGCCCTGCTTCCGGGCGAGATCTCCCATCTCTCCGAACATCTTGTTGATGGAAGGCAGGAGTCCTCTCGACGCCTTTTTGAAGGTCGTCAGCGTCAAACCTCCCATCACCTGCGTAATGGCGTCGTGAAGAGTCGATAGCTGACCCAGCGCCGTCTGAGCCTGCTTGGCGGACATCCCGCCAAACATCTCGTTCATCCCGCGCATCAGAGCCGGAATACCGATGTCCGACGGCAGCCCTAGCTCTCCGACCTTAGCCAGCTGCTTACGCGAGACCGCGTAGCCCATCTTGTTCAGCTGCTTGTACAGGATGTCGAGAACCGGAACGCCCTGCTGCTCTAGCTGCAGCATATCTTGCCCGAGGATACGCCCGCTCGCGTGAGCCTGACCGAAGACTGTCACCATACGTTCGATCTGCTCGTTGCCGCCACCGAACGCCGCTACCGTATCACCAATCGTCCGCAGGTATTTGTTCGTATCCCGGAGCGTGAACCCGAACGCGAGGAAGCGGCGGGCCGCGTCCGTGACGTTGGCGAACTCGAACGGCGTCGTCTTGGCCAGATCGTAGAGGTAGTCAAGCTCTTTGTTGGCGAGCTTCGTGGATCCCAAGAACTGCGTGAACGCGACGGTGTTCATCTCCATCGCCGCGTTGAACTTGAGACCCATTACGATGGCCGCCCCACCCATCGCAGTTAGACCGAGGGTGGTGTTGTAGGCGTAGCGGTGCATCGTGAAGAGCATTTGGTTGAACAGGAACCCGCGCTGTGTAGCCTTCTCGGTCTCTCCCGCCCAAGCCGACGTTTGAGCCTTGAGCTTGCCGATGCGGTTCGAGAGGCCGGTGATCCCCGACTGCACCGACCGCAGCCCTGTCATCTGGACGCGGATCGTAGCGGTTGCGCCGGGATTGTACGCCATTACTTGGTAGCCTCTGCGAGCTTGTTAATCACTTTGATGGCGAGATCCTCGTTGAGCTGCAGCAGGATCTTCTGGTACTCGTTAGCGATACCAGCCATTAGCGAACGCTTCTCCGAGTCGGTGGTGTCGAGGTACTCCATCGGATTCTGTCCGGAGAGAGCGATCTGAGCTGCTGCTTTGATCTCATCGGGAACCTCTACAGACCTTCCCCCAGTAGCTCCTCGTCTACATTGAGCCCGGTGTTGCTCATCCAGCGGTTGAGGAGAATGCCGTACTGGCCGATGGTGAACTCGTTACCGGCGAAGACGAAGTACAGAGCCGAGCGCGCGTCTCCCTCCCCACCCGGCTTCCAGCCCAGGTAGCGAGCGAACTCGTCCCAATTGAGAACTTGGCGATTGTCCTCCAGGTCGTTGATGACCGGAGAGATCGGGGCTCCGTTGGCTTGGTGATAGAACCCCATCGTGGAGTTCAGGATCGTATCGAGCAGGATGCGCATGTTCCGTTCGGTACGATCCCGAGTCTCCTGAATCACCTTTCGACCAATGGCCTCGATCTCCGACCGTTCCATCAGTCGGTGCTTCACCGTGACGCCCATCTCCTCGTAGCCGATCAAGGGGATGAGAACATCTTTGGTCTCCGCAATCTCCGCTCGACGGGCACGCAGCTGTTCTGCGAGCGACGGCTGCTTCTGTTGCTCGTCGTCGGCGATCTCGTGAATCATCGGGACTTGCTCTTCGATCTCCATGCTCCCTCCCTCCTACCGCTACGTGCTCGTCGGCGCGCTGTCGATGGAGCAGACGAGTTCCACCATCGCCGGATCGGCCGTACTCTCGGAGTTGTGCTCCGGAAGCGTGATCGTCTTGAGAGTGCCCGTCCAGACGATGGGCCGTCCATAGTGGTTCTTGTAGCGATCCATCGGCTGCTGGTGAATCGAGACGCGCGAGATCCCGACCGCGTCGATCAGCTGCTGGATGTTGTCGTGGTCGCGGCCGAGTCGGTAGTTCCGCGAGATGGTGATCTGCCCCGGCGTGATCATGCCGCCGAGCGAGTACGGTGGCATCATCCCGCCCGGATGGTACAGGTGCTCCTCCGAGTCGAGTTCGCCGCCCGATTTCGTATCCCAGATCCCGTAGTTGATCATGCTACCGGGATTGTGGGGATGCTCCACCTGGAGAGTTACCTGCCAGGTGTCCTGCCTCGTTCCTCTGATCTGGTTCGTCGCCATCTACCTATGCCTCCGTGATCGGCTTCTTGTAGATCTCGATTTGGACCATCTCTGCGAACTCGGACATCCGGACGTTCAGAACGGCGTGGAGTTCGTGGTTGGCGATGGTCGTAGGAGTGTTGACCTGCGGGCCAGTGTCCACGAAGAAGGCGTCCGTGGCCGACGCGCCGTACAGGTCGCCGTTGTTGTAGTAGGTCTGCAGGAGCCCCGACAGCGCTCCGTTGAACGCGCTGATTGTATGACCTTGCCCGTCGATCTTCGAGAACATGAACCCTTCGGCGATGTTCAGCGCGTTCGCCGCGATGCTCATGTAGAGGCGGGCGTTGCCGAAGTTGATCCACTGCGGCTCGGCGTTCGGGTTGGCGAGCGAGCGCCAACCGTAGTTCCGGTGCGTCCCGTACAGGAACCGGATCACGTCGATGCCGCCGCTGTTGAGCGACCCACGCTGGCTATCCGTCACGGGGTTCTGCGTCAGATCCGCGATGAAGAGCGAAACACCGTCGTCGCCCGCAGCCGCTTGATCCGCTCCGAGCCCGGACGAATCGTTGCGCGCGAGAAGACCGGCAATGAACGGAGACGGCGGCACGACGCGGAGCGAGCCGAGGACAATACCCGGAACGACGAGCCAGGGCCAGAACATAGCGGCGAATCTCTGGTATCCCGTACGCGCGCCCTGCGCGCTCGCCAGGAGCGTCGTGATCGTGGCGGTGTCCGGAGCGTCGAGGATGGCGACTCGCTTGTTCGCTCCGGCGTGATCGACTAGCTGCTGATGCCCGACATCGGTCGTCCGACCCGGAGCGCTGACCTGTCCCGGCCCCAGATCCGGCGCAATCCGAGCGAGAGCGTCAGCCCACTGGGTGTCGGTGATGTTGTTGCGGTCGTCGTTACCGCCCGTCAGAGCGGTCGCTCCCGCTACCGCCGGGATGAGCGCGGACGGGCCGACACTCACCCGGACGTAGTACGAGTTCTGCGCCCAGATGACGGCCGCGCCTTGCGTCGTCAGATCCGGGCTCGTCTCGACCTCGGTGTTAGTCGAGTCTTGAACGAACAGGACGTACGACCCACCCGAGCTACCGGCGCGAACGCCGACCTTGATGTTGTTCCCGCTCGCTCCGGGGCCGAGCGCCGTGACGACCAGAGAGACCGCCCCGCCCGAGTCGAGCAAGTTAGCCTGCGCCGTGGCGGCCGCAGGGCCGACCACGCGGCTGACGTAGGCGTTGGCCCCGCCCTCGCGGAAGTAGGTGTCGAGCGCATCGTAGAGGATGGAGTACGTTACGCGCGGCCCGAAGATCCGCGTGAAGTCAGAGACACTCTGAACCAGCGTCGGATCCAACGGCCCCGCGTCGGTCAGGCCGGTGACGAGCCATACGCCAGTATCAGTCGGGGCGCTACGCGACGGCGGCGTGGGCCGCAGCGTAACATTGACGCCCGGCCGAATGAGAACCGTGCTCATGCGCTAGCCTCCTCCTCTTCTTGCGTTAGGACGATGTTGTTGGCGTCGATGAGCTTGCCATCGTCGAGGAGCGTTCGATTGGCCCCGATCATGTCCGCTTCGGCGAGAGTCACATAGTCGCCCGGGGCGAGCGGCGCGCCGCTTTCTAGCGTCGTCGCGTGATACCCGATGTAACGGTACTGAGTGCCGGGCTTCTTGTTCGGCTGCTTTGTAGCTGCGGGCATTAATCCTCCCTCGGCATGGGGTCGGTGAGTGGAATGACGTTGATGTCGATGAAGACCGCCAATACCTCGGGCCAATCGTCGCCAGGCTGCGTGTCGGGATCCGGCGGATCCAGGTTGTACGGCCCCGCTCCTTTCGTCATGATGTTCTCAACCCTGACCTGGCAGATGATTTGTGCTGCCCTCATCGTTCGAGATTGCTCGATGTCGGGGATGTCGGTGTACGACTCGTCCACGACCTGAGTCCCGCTGTACTCCCAAGCGTCGTCTAAGTACGACTTCTGCTCGATGATCGCCCGAGCCGCCGCGCCATAGACCTTGGCGAGGCGCTCAGAGTTATCTTCGGTGTTCGCAGCGGCGATAACGCCGATCCCTAATGCCCACCATCCGCCCAGGATCCCGTCTCCAGCCGCAGTTGGAGGGGATGCCATCCCGGGGCAAACGGCGACGACTATCGGAACCTGCTCATCAGGATAGGAGTCGAACTTCCACCGCTCAACGTAGGTGCGCGGCGACGGGATCTGCCCCGGCGTCCATCCGCGCTGAATCTCGATCTCCTTGATGTAGACTGGGAACCAGGCGCGCAGCGTAGCGAGTACGGAGCGCGTCAACAGGCTGCCGTCGAAGATCGGCCCGAAGATCGAGTTGATTGAATCGTACTGTGCGATGCCCATTAGACTCTAAACCCCGCCATCGCGCCGATCAGGTATCGCTCGCAGGTAGCTGCGAAGCGCCTAGCGTCCCCATCGACAAACTCCATGTACGGGCGGGCCGGGATGCGATTCGTCCCGAACTGATGAGCGGCGGCGTAGGGCAGCGTCGATCTCACCTCGACCGAATCGTCGTCAATGTGAATCTCCTGATTCTCGTCCTGGTAGATCGTCATTGATCTTCGGAGCGCGTGAGTCATGTGGAGGATACGAGCGTCAAACCCGTTCTCCATCTTCCATTCGAGCCACCTCGAACTCAGTTGCTGCCAGCTCCCGCCTCCGCGCCGCCCCTGGGCCTCAAAGTTTTTGTCCATGACGTCCATGATGTCTGAAGCTACACGGTCGAGCGCGGGCTCGAAGTGATCGATTGCCGCGATACCCCGGTTGAGCATCGCGCGAGTCTCCTCGATGCCGTAGACCTTGACGCCGAATCCTTCAATTACTTCACTCATAGCGGCCTCGAATAGATCCAGTCGGAAGGTGGATAGGCGTACTCCGGCAACCCGCCCGCCCCCGCCAGAGCGTCCAGCGGACTCTCGCCCGCCTCCTCGGCTTGAATAGCCGCCGCCAGGCTCTTGACCTTCTCGTCGAACAAGACCTTGAGCTGCGGATAGATGGAGCGGTTCTGCGCGACCTCGTTACCGAAGAAGGAGAGTTCGATATACATCATCGCGCGGATCGCTACGACATCCTGCGCCTCCTGGATCAGATCTTCCGGGATGTCCGTCCCGATGAGCGGCCGAACGTTGTTCACCGCTTTGTCGATGCAAGAGCGCGCTTGATCAGCGTCCGGGATCGTCGCATCGTTGAACGTGTTCTGCAACTTCCCATTGTTGTCTCGGGTTCGGATCAAGTTGACCCCGGCTACGTCGGGCAGCGTCGGGATCCACTCGATGGGGATGCCGTTGTACGTCGGCACCATCTCGATGATGTTGTTGCTCGCGTCAGCGAACGAGATCTTGTACCAACCGTGATCGAGAGTCGCCTGGTCGGTCGTGAACTCGCGCACCATCGGATCGGACGGATCTGCATCAATTGGACTCAGCGGCTGGGTATCGATGAGATTGTACACGCCTGCCTCGGCGTCACTCTCTTCGATCAAGACGGTCGTCCAAGGCACATTGTCGAACCTCGGCACAGGCGTGTAGTCAGCAAAGGACACGACGGTCATCTGACGATCCTCCCTCGGGTCGGGAATCGGAACGTGCCCTTGGCGATGAACGGCCTGCTAGCCGTCCCGACTGCCGAGGCGTTGTCGATGTACCCCATCGCTGGGGAGAGGATATCGCCTCCGGGCTGATCAGTAAAGAGGACGAGCGGCGGATCTCGATGCTCACTTTCGAGTGAGGTTCCATAATCGAACACCCTGAGTAGCGCGCGGAGGTCGGCGTAGTCAAATCCGGTCGCCGTGTCGCTACTTCTGACTCCCAAACTTCGCTCGTAATCGAAGGAAATACCGCTGTCCGCGACCGTCAAGCGTACAAGGGTGCTGGATTTGTCGACCCCGAGGCCGGAATCCGAGGCAAAAGTTTTTACCTTTAGAGCGAAGAATTCGGTCGCTCGACCAGTGTCCGCGCCCAGGAGGTACACCCGAAGTAGAACGAACTCCGATCCAGTTCCGGCCTCGACAACCGCGGGCGGCTTGGCCTTGACTACCGCATGCTCGGATCCATACCCATCCTCGTCAGCAACCTTGAAGGCGTGCTCATATGTCTTGCTGGTCTCGACCGTAGGCAGGTTGTAGTCGGAAGATGTGACGCGGACGTGGACACTCTGAGTCTCGGAGATTGTCCCGGAGCCGTCCGCGAGAACGTACGCGCCCCCAATCGCAGACTCGCCGGTCGGCCCGTTGACGTCCGCGCTGGCGACCCTCGCGCGCATCGTCGCGGAGTCGAGTCCGTGCGCTACGTCGAACGCCGGTAGGACACCAATCGGCCCCTGCGCGAATTCGAGCGTCGGCTTGTTAACGTCGGCAACGACCGGCTGAGCGTGGAGAACTCCAAGGTCAGTCGCAGTTCCGCCGTCGCTCGTCGCTGGGAAAGCGTGGACGTAGACGGTCGCCGTCTCACTAGCGGCCATCGCTTCCGTAACGCTGACCTGAACCTTCGCAACTGCATAGACCTCGACGCCGGAAACGTTGTCAACGAATCCCGAAAGCGCGATAGACCAGATCGTCTCGATAACCGGATTGACGGTCATCGACGCTTCAATTGTAATCGACGAGTAGGCGTACTCGTTTGTCAGCCCGTTCGAGTCTACATCGTTCTTGTACTGCGTAATGCCCGCAGCATCGAGCGCTGTGCCGGAGTCAGTCGTTACAATCGTCTGAAGGATGATCGAGACTGACGCAACTTCGGTCGCCACTCCCGAGTCAGCCAGGACAAAGATGGCCCGCGAGATCGCCGTGAACTCGGTCGTCGGCCCGTTGGAGTCGTATCCCTCCTGCTTGTACTGCGCCGCCTGGGTCTCTGTCGTAGCTCCGTTCGCGTCCGTAACCGGGACAAGCAAGCGCCGTTGATCCGTCGCCTCGCTTCCAATTCCGGAATCGGTCGCCGTTATCTTGACGACGACGGCGCTAGTATCGACCGCCGAGCCCGCGTCAGTGTCGAGCGCCTGGGACTTGAGTACCGGCGTCTCGGTAACGGCCCCGTTGACGTCCGCGGTCGCCTGCTGTACGGTCGGAACGGCGACATCCGTCCAGACGCCGACATCGAACGCCGGGAGTACGCCACCGGGCGGGAAGGCGTTTTCGCCAGCGATGCCCGCATCGGTGTCAGTGATCTTGGCGACCAGGGATTGGCTCTCTACGCTTGTACCCGTATCGAAGGCGTACAGACGTAGGGAGACGGCCTCCGTAGTCGTACCGTTGACATCCGTAACGTTGAGCTTGACGAACTCAGCGACCGCAATCTCGGTTGTCGGCCCGCTCGCGTCCGTCTGCGTGTAGCGGGCCTGGAGGAGAGCGATCTCGTTAGCAAGTACGCCCGCGTCTACATCCGGAACAAAGACCCTTGGAGTCGCGGCCTCGGTAACTGTGCCGTTGTTGTCGAAGCCATCCAGCGCCGCCGTACGGATCACTACGGCATCTACGCCCGTACCCGTATCCGTAACGGTGACTTTGAAGACCGGCGCGGCCGACTCGTCAGAGGCTGTTCCCGCATCGACCGGCGCTGTGATCTTGGCGACGACGGTCGCAGTCTCGACGGCCGTGCCGACGTCAACAGAGGTCGAGTAAATCGACGCAGACTCAACTACCGTCCCATTCGCGTCCGCCGAGGTGACGAATACCCGAACGTCCGCATTCTCAAGCGCCTGCGGGTAGACGGGCGCGTACGGAAGATGCGCATAGATATCGACGTTGGCCGGGATGTCCGCGTAAGTGGCGAATGTCAGAGGCAGACTCGCGTACGTCCGGACAATCGGATCCTGAACGAGATGATCGACATGAATCGATCCGCTTTCGGATCCGGTTCCGCTATCAACAATCGTCCCGCCCTGCTGATAGGATCCGACATCAACGCCGACGCCGCTATCAGTATTAGATACGAACGACCGCGGCGAACCCGATACCTCGGCAGCGCTACCGGCATCTGAAGACGAAACGCTTTGACGGATAACGAGTGAAGTGCTCTCGCTTATCGTTCCGCTGTCGCTTGAAGATACGAGCGATTGCACGGTCGGCGCTGGATCAGATCCCGCTCCGGTATCGCTACCAGAGACGGTAGTAGCGGCAACGGTCGCGCCGCTAGCGAAGTCGTCTAGGATCCAGCCAGCATCGTTCGTAAAGAGCGACGACACTCCCGCCGCTGTAACGAGCGCATCGGCGCGCGACATGATAGGCGTCCAGGAGCCGCCCGCCGGTTTCCGATAGACGGTGATGGTGCTACCCCGGACGCGGATCCCGAGCGCGTCTCCAGCACCCCAAGTCTGCGAAGAATCGGACGGGTCGAGCGAGACATCCGCTCCCGAGACCCGTCGCCAAATTGTGAGGGTGTTGCTGACCAGCGAGACGTAGTATCCGGTATCGGCTACCGGATCACGGCGGACGTGTAGCTGCAACTGCCCGCCGCCGACCGCTACCAACGTCGCGTAGGCTTCCATATCTACGAGCGTCGGCGCGTTCCAGTACATCCCGTCCCATGCGCTCGCCGGATTCTGCAGCTGGTTGCTTACGACTTGCCACCCGTTCGCCCGCGTCGAGCCGAGCCAGTTAGATCCTGGCGGCTGCTGGTTCGCCCGGTTGAAGTTGTCTACGATCCCGGCGACCGGGAACGGTAGAACTCCAAGCTGAGTGACCTCGTAGGTCGTCCCGTTAGTATCCGACGCACTAATCTGGGTGGCGGGCGGCGGTACATTAACTGAATCAACAAAACCGTTCGCCGCCGCCTCAGTCCCATAGTAACCGCAAGAGAAGACGGCGTACACGCTCGTAATGTCGAACCCGGGCGCGGTCGTGAGTTGGTTAGTCCACGTCGAGGCGTCAGGCGACGTATCGAAGTAGACTGTGCCGCCCGACTCGCGGATCCGCCACCAAGCCATATTGACGGTATCGAGGAAGACGATCTTCTCACCGCTGACCGCTCCTGCAAGATACCGGCGGATGTAGAGATTCCCCTGCTGCCAGTAGAAGATGAACCGATCCGCGGTGCCAGTCGTGGAGCTTCGTAGCTCCATTGTGTACTCGCGGCTGCTTGTCCCGGACGCGGGCGGCGTACACTTCGCCATCATGTACGAGCCCGTCAAATCGTAGAACGGCGCGGCCGTGACCAGCGCCGAGTAGGTCGAGACGCAGGGCAACTTAACCTGGCCGCCGCTACCCGAGTCCCAAACGGCGTCGGCCGTCGAGTTGCCCCACTTCGTTACCTTGTCCACCGACGACGTGAACGCATCGGTCAGTGTCTCGATCTTCGCGTTGGCGGGAGGAGCGCCTGCGACTCCAGTGCCGAAGTCATCGAAGACC
>Ga0126377_10002525_pt1 | contig 12639 bp, 10 predicted proteins | sample PanSoiMetPlot_22_FD_92647 | JGI IMG/M metagenome (GOLD analysis project Ga0126377, IMG submission 92647) | Tropical forest soil microbial communities from Panama - MetaG Plot_22 | ecosystem: Environmental > Terrestrial > Soil > Tropical forest > Bulk soil | place: Panama | collected 2016-02-17
GCTGCCGGCCGGGTCGACCGCGAGCGCGACGCCGAGCTCGTCGAGGTTGCTGCCGAAGCGCCGCGACCAGATGTGCCGGCCCTTGGGGTCGAGCTTGACGAGCGCGAGATCGCGGTTGCCGACGCTCTCGAGCGGGCCGCCGCCGAAGTCGACCGCGCGCGAGAACTCGACCAGCACGTAGAGGTTGCCCTGCCGGTCGAAGGCGACCGCGCGACCCTCGTCGGGGCCGGAGCTGGACCAGCCCTTGACCCAGCGGATCGCGCCGTCCGGCTCCAGCACCACGAGCAGGATGTCGCTCTGTCCCTCGCCGACCAGCTGGTGGCCGCCGCCCAGCTCGAGGTAGCCGGTGTACATGCCGGTGACCGCGATCGCGCCGCGCCCGTCGACCGCGACCCCCTCGGCCGCGTCGACGTCGACGCCGCCCATGCGCTTGGCCCAGCGCCGCTTTCCCTCGGGATCGAAGACGGCCACGAACAGGTCGTCGGCGCCCTCCGACTTGAGGGTGCCGTCACCGACGGTGAGCTGGTCGGAGAAGGCGCCGGCGACCACCGCGTTGCCCTGCGGATCGAGCGCGAGCGCCGCGGCGATGTCGTCGTTGGCGCTGCCCATCTGGCGCGCCCAGCGCACCGCCCCGTCGGGCCCGAAGCGGGCGAGGTAGCCGTCTGCCCCGCGCGCCGTGTAGCGAGCGGCGCCGCCGAAGTCCACCGTGTCGCGGAACAGCCCCGCAAGGTAGATGTCGCCGTGGGCGTCGACCGCGACGGCGCGCCCGCTCTCGGCAGCGTTGCCGCCCAGGCGCACGGCCCACATCGGCTTGCCGTGGGCGCCGGAGCCGCGCGGTTCGGGGGGCAGGGGAGGCGGCGCGGTCGGCTTCTGGGCCACACCAGCGGATGCGCGGCGGGCGCCCGCGCTCGGGCCAGCCGCCGCCCTGGCGGCCGCGGGTCCCGCCGCCGCGCGCTCTCTCTCGCCGCGAGTCGCGCCGCCCTCCTTGCATCCCGCCAGCGCGGCCAGCGCGGCCAGCGCGCAAAGAGACGGCGCCGGGCGCGAGCGCGGGGTCGAGAGCGTCATGGTGGACTATGACACCGCGCCGCTGGCGCGGTTCCGGCGGTAGCGCTGGGCGTAGGAGCGCAGATAGACGATGCCGACCACCCACTGAAGCGCGATGCCGACATGGATGGCGCCGAGCGCGAACCAGTGCAAACCGCTGCTCAGTATCGCCGAGCCGGCGAACGGGCGCACCAGCTCCAGGGCCAGGAGCATGTAGGCCCAGCCGGTGAAGTTCATGGCCACCTTGCCCAGGAACATGGTCGGGATGGTGAACCCCTGCTGGGCGGCGCTGGCCCGCATGGCCAGGACGGTCATGTCGCGCAGGCCCCAGGCCAGGAGCAAGTAGACCGGCCACAGCCCGAAATAGAGGCCCACCGTCAGGGAGATGAGGGCCGCGAGGATGTCGGCCAGGCTGTCGAGCAGCGCGCCGAGCTCGCTCGTCTGCCCCAGCTTGCGCGCGAAGTAGCCGTCCAGGTAGTCGGTGATCCCGCTCAGCAGGCCCAGCGTGAGCGCCGGGGCGAACAGCCGGTTGAAGTAGCACACCGCGGCGATCAGCACCCCCACGATGCGCCCCAGGCTGATCAGGTTCGGCACCAGGCGGATGTCGGCGAGGAAGTCGGAGCTGTCGGAGCCGTCCTGCCGCTTCCCCGACTCGTCGCTGGTGCCGCCGCCCATCTGCGTCACCCGAGATCCGGAAGCGGCGGCTTCGGCGCCGGCGGCGGGGGCTGCGGCGGGGCCGCATCGTCGGCCCACAGCGCGGGCGTCCAGTTCGCGCGCCGCCGCGCGATGCGCTGATCGGCGCTCTCGGCCGAGTAGTCGACCGGCGCCGCCTCGCGCGCGAAGCGCTCGCGCCCGGCCAGCACGTTGATGTTGACGATCGCCACCAGGTGCGCGTCCACCGGCATCACCGCGGCGACGTACACGCCGCAGCGCCGGCAGACCAGGAAATCCGCCGTGCCGGGCCCGAACCGGTAGCGGCCCAGCTCGGCCGGCTCGCGCGCGCGCAGCCGCACGCGGCCGCGCGGATCCGAGATCGTGCTCGCCCCGTGGCGCCGGCAGAACGAGCAGCTGCAGGCGCGCACTTCGAGCTCACCCGGCTCGCGGCTGAGCTCCACCTCGACCTCGATCGCGCCGCAGTGGCAGCCGCCGTTCATGCGTCGCTCGCCCTTCATCGGCGCTCGCGCGTCGGGCACCGGCCCGCCATTCTAGCCAGCGGCCGCGCGTCGCCGCCGGGCGCGAGCGGGGCGCAGATCTCCGGCGCGCGCGGCCGCCGCGCGCGCAGAGCGCAGTCTCTCGATGCGCTCCGCCAGGTAGGGCGAGAAGTAGCCCCGGTAGCGCTCCCACAGGTCTTCCTTCATCCAGTCGTCGCCGCTCACCCGGTGGCGGCAGCTGGCGGCGCCGCAGCGGCAGTCGAAGTCGTCGTAGCCGCTGCCGTCGCTCATGGCGTAGTCGTAGCAGATCTCCTCGCCCGGCTGGATGTCGCGCATCGCGACCAGGCTCACCTGGCCGCGCAGGCCCGCGTTGGGCTCGCAGCAGTGATTCACCCAGTCGGCCCAGCCCTCCACCTCGGACAGGAGATAGAGCCCCTCCTCGACCTGCAGGAGCAGGCGCCGCTGGTCGGGCGCCAGCAGCGGGATCTCGCTCGCCTCGACCGCCGAGCCGGCGAACACCACCAGGAGCTCGCCGCGCCGGATCGCACCGACGGCGTAGACGCCGTGTCCCCCCTTCTCCGCGCACCGGCGCCCGACGAGACGCGGTGATGCGTAGCAGGTCGGCTTACCCGTCGGCTTACCCACCATGTCCTTCTCCTTCACCGGCTCAATCGGTCGCTGTTCCATCGAGGTTGGCGGCTGATCGGTGGCGTCATCCTAGCGTGTGGCGCGCGGATCGCAACAAGTTCGGGCCGCGTCCCCGTCGCCGGACGCGACGGCGAGACGCTCCTCGGCCGCGCCGCTCGCGCGCGCGCGCGAAGGAGGTCAGCGGACCGGCGACGCCTTGAGCGCCGCCTTGCCGTCCTTGACGTAGACCTGGAACTTCACCGTGCGGCAGCCGTGCTTCGCGATCAGCGCCTCGCGGTTGGCGCGCAGCTTGGCCAGGAAGCGCTCGTAGGTCAGGTTGTCGATGCTCTCTCCGCAGCGCCGCTTGAGCGCGACGAACTCGTCGAAGATGGCGCGGTACTGCGCGCCGTCGTCCGCCTGGGCCGATCCGGTCCCTGCGGCCGCGCCGGCGATCGCGACGCCGGCCGGTCCCCGCCCCGCCGCGACGACGGTGTCCTCCTCGTCGTCCTCGATCGAGATCTGCTGCGTGCGCCCGCTCGGCGCCGTCCCCGACGGATACTCGTTCTGATAGGACGGGCCGGCGCCGCTCCCCTCGGGGCCGCGCGCGGCCGGCGGCGTGGCCAGGCGCCCGCGCGGCACCGGCGGCCTCTGCGCCGGCGCCTTGCCCGCGGGCCCCTTGGCCATGGGCGGCAGACTGACCGGCGGCGGCGGCGTGCGCTCGTCGGTGGGCGGCACGGCGGGCGCTGCCAGCTGGGCCGCGCCCGCGGCGGAGAAGCTGGGGCCGACGCCGGGCACCGGCCCCGGGCTGCTCGCGCGCACGCCGCTCCCTCCGTCGGTGAAGCGGAACTCGGAGGGCGGGGGCGGTGGCGGCGGCGGAGTGAACGCGGCGCTCAGGCCGCTCTCGTGCCGCTGGGCCACCAGCACGCTGCCGGCGGTCGGCTCGCCCTCGAGCGGAAGCGGGCCCAGCAGCTGGTCGAGGTCGCGCTTGGCCGCCCGCGTCTCGCGGTGAAGCTTGTCGAGCGCGATGTTGACCGAGCGGGCGATCGACCCGAACTTGCCGCGGTGGCGGTCCTCGGCCAGGCGCTCGCCCTCGCCCTTGGCCAGCACGACCACGTCGGCCGAGAGCCGGCGCAGCGGCTGATCGGCCTCGAAGATCATGAGCGCGATGCCGACGCCGACCATGAGCAGGAACACGACCGCCACCCGCAGCCACGGGAAGTGCGAGAACGAGAGGTCGTTCTTGGTGACCGCGCCGATGGTGCCCGAGAAGCCGATCGCCCGCTCCTGCGGGATGTGGACCGAGTAGAACGCGCCCTGCGATCCGGCCTCGCCGGGCAGGCGGGCGACGAGCGCCCAGTAGGAGCTGTCACCCGCGCTGACCGAGAACGCCTCCTGGGCCCGGCAGTCCGATCCGGGCGCGCGCTTGAACAGCTTGGGCGCGCGCGCCAGCACGTCCTCGTAGAGCTGGGCCGCGTCGCTGGTCGCCACCGCCTCGCCGGCGGCGTAGAAGGTGAGCTTGACGTCGAGCTTGTCGGCCAGCTCGGTGGCGAACTCCTTGTCCACCGCCTCGCCGATCACCATGGCGCCGGCGTAGTCGAGATCGGTGGTGTTGATGACCGGCGAGGCCGCGACCAGGTAGAGCTGACCGCCCAGGATCCACAGATCGTCGCCCAGGTAGCCATTGAGCGCGTCGTCGACCAGGTAAAAGCCGGCCAGGGAGTCGCCGTAGACCTTCTCGTCCTTGCCCGAGCGCGCCACCACGCGGCCGCGCCCGTCGAGCGCGAGGATGAGGTCCGGCCGGTACGGCACGACATCGTTCCCCTTGCGCTTGGTGCCGAAGCTGAGATCGTCGGCCAGGATCTTCTTCGCGGTCGCGTAGGCGCCGGCCGGCACCGCCTCGCCCCGCGTCGCCTCGACGAGCGCGCGGTCCACGCCCTGGACGCGCGCGGTCTCTCCCGCCAGCTGGATGCGGCTCTGCGCGAAGTCGCGCAGGAGGATCTCGGTCACGCTGCACGCGTGCGCCAGCCGCTTGGTCTCCGCCACCACCGTGGCGCGCTCGGCCGGCCGCGGCATGACCAGCGCCAGCGTGAGGGTCACGCCCGCCACCACCGCGACCAGGAAGAACCAGATTTTCGACCAGAACATTGGGGCAACGCTCCGAGCTAACGGGCTGGCCTGGTCACGAACTTGGCCGGCAGCGCGATCTTGATCGGCTTGCTCTCCTTCTTGGCCACCACCTCGACGGTCTCCTCCGGCACGTCGGCCCAGCCGTCGCGGTACCACACTCGCACCTTCCACGTCCCGGGCGCGACGCCCTGGATCGCGAAGTGGCCGTCGCCGGCGATGAGCGAGAAGTAGCGGTGGGGGAGGGCGACGATGCGGCCGCTCAGGTGGACCGACTCGCGGTCGCGCAGCTCGAAGGTGCGGTGGGCCGGCTCGATCTTCCGGGTCTTGCGCTCGCCGCCGGGGCTGATCGGATCGGCGGGTACCAGGTCGGCCTGGTCGGGGGAGTAGATGCGCGGCGCGCCGCGGCCGGCGTTGTGGATCGACACCACCGAGCCGACCACCACCGCGACCAGCGGGGTCTCGAACGACTCGCCGAGGATCGCGTAGCGCGCCGGCTGATCGGGCGGCTGGCGATCCTCCTCGGGCGGGGTGGCGCCCTCGAGGACGACGATCATCTGCGGGCGCGGGTCGAGCGCGCGCGGCGGCCTGAGCGCGGGGACGCGGCGCACGAAGCCCTGGTTGTGCACCGGGGTCGCGCCGCGCTGCTCGGCGGACGCCAGCACCACGGTGCCGGTCACGATGCCGCCGTTCGGATCGGCGGCCGCGGGACTCGGCGCGCACAGCGTCATCGCCATCGCAGCGGTCGCGCCGCACGCTCTTGCCAGCGCGCGAGCGCGGCGCGTCGGCAGGTAGCGCGCGCTGCAACCAGCGGTGCCCGGCATCACAGACCTTCCTCCCCTCGGGGTACCCGCGAGTTGTCCCAAGTGTTCAAAGATTCTAAATTTTATTATGCGCAGGCGGTGGTGCGTCAACGGGCGCGAACCGGTTTGTGAGGCTCGCGGCCTTCACCCGGAGGGGTGAACCGCCGGCCCGCTCGGTCCGACATCCGGCGAATGCACACCGCTCTGGCCCGGCCTCTCGCGGGAGCGCGCCCTGCGATCCGCGCGTAGGTTCGGCCTCGCCGGAGTCGCGGTGGCGCTGGCGGCGGGCATCGCGCTGGCCGATCGCGCAGGACCCCTCGCCACCGCTCCGGCTTTCTGGCTCGCGGCCGCCCTCGCTGCGGGCCTGGCGCTGCGGCGCCTCTGCGGCGCGCGCGCTCTCCTGTGCGCGCTGCTCGCGGGGGGTGCGCTGGCCGCCCACGAGCGCTCCGACCTGGAGGCTGCGCGCGCACGGCTCGGGCGGTGGGCCGGCGATCGACAGGAGGAGACGCTGGCCGGGACGGTCGGCGCGCCGGTCGAGGACGACGGCCGGGCGCTGCGCTTCCCCCTCGAGCTCGCGGCGGACGCGACGGGCCCCGGGGCGCGCGTCCTGGTCGCGGTGTTCCGCGATCCCGACGACGAGGCGTGGACGCCTCCGCTCCTGCCCGGCGACGAGATCGAGGTCACCGGCGCCCTGCGCCTGCCGCGCGGCTATCGCGTGCCGGGCGCGCCGCCCGACGAGCGCTTCGCCGACTCGCGCGGGGCGGCCGCGCTCCTGTCCACCGACTGGAGCCGCGTGACCGAGCGGGGCGGCGGCGGCGCGCTCGCGCTCGCGCCCTGGCGCGCGGCTGCGCTCCTGCAGCGGCGCATGGCCCGCCGCATCAGCTCCGCCGCCGGCGATGCCGATCGCGACGGCGTGCTGCGCGCCCTGGTCACCGGCGACGTCAGCGCGATGAGCGAGCGCGTCGCGGCAGGGTACCGCGACAGCGGCGCGTCGCACGTGCTCGCGGTCAGCGGGCTGCACCTGGCCGCGGTGGCGCTGTTCGCGTTCGCGGCCCTGCGCCGGCTGTGGTCGGCGATCCCGGCCCTGGCGCTGCGCGTCGATGCCACGCTCGCCGCCGCGCTCGGCGCCGCCCCGCTCGCCGTCGGCTACACCATGGTGACCGGCGCGCCGCCGTCGGCCGTGCGCTCGCTGTGGATGGTCGTCCTCCTGCTCGTGGGCGCGGCGCTCGACCGGCGGGCGCGGCTGCGCGACGCGCTCGGCGCCGCGGCCCTGGCGATGCTGGTCGCCCGCCCCGCGTCGCTCTACGACCCGTCGCTCCAGCTGTCCATCGCGGCCACGGCCGCGCTCGCGCTGTTCATGGGCGCGCGGCGCGACCCGGCGGCGCCGGCGCGGTCGATCGCGCGCGTCTGGCGCGGGCTGCGCGAGCTGGTGATCGCGTCGCTGTGGACGTGGGCCGCGACGGCGCCGATCTGCGCCTTCCACTTCGGCGCGGTGGCGATGGCCGGGCCGGCGGCCAACCTCATCGCCGTGCCGGCGGTGGAGCTGGCCGCGCTGCCGCTGGGGCTGGCGGGCGCCGCCCTGTCCGAGCTGTGGCCGGGCGGCGGCGCGGCCTTGCTGACCCTCGCGGCCGCGCTGACCGCGCGGGTGAGCGCGGCGCTCGGGCGCGTGGCGGCGTGGATCCCGCCGCTGGCGATGCCGGCGCCGGGCCTCCTCGACATGGCCGCGTGGTGCGCGCTCCTGCTCGCGGCCGCCGCGTGGCTCCGTCTGCGCGGCGCGATGCTGCCGCGCGCGGTCCGGCGCCGACGCGCGCTCGTCGCGGTGGGGGCGGGCGCGGCGCTGGCCCTGGCCGGCGCGCAGCTGTGGCGCGGCGAGCTGGCGCCGCGGCGGCGAGAGGAGCTGCGCGCCGCCTTCGTCGACGTGGGCCAGGGCGACGCGGCGGTCATCGAGCTGGCGGGCGGGGGCGTGTGGCTGATCGACGGCGGCGGCCTGCCGTACTCGCTGCCGGTCCGCGATCGGGACACGGCGCGCCGGCTGGGCGAGTCGCCCGGCCGCGAGGGCGTGGCCCGCTATCTCGCGGAGCGGCGCATCCGCCGCATCGACCTGGCCATCCTGTCGCACGCGCACCCCGACCACTACCGCGGCCTGGGCGCGATCGCGCGCGCGGCGCACATCGACCAGCTGTGGATGGCGCGGCGGCCGGCCGGCGCGCCGGTCGACGGCGAGCTGGCGCGACTGCTCGCCGAGCTGGCCGCGGGCGGGACGCGAGTGGTCAGCCCGCCGGCGGGGGCGGTGCTTCGCCGGGGCGGCGCCACGCTGTCCCTGCTCGCGCCCGGACCGTCTCCCGACGACGGAGACCCGTCCGCCGCGGCCGATCCGGTGCGCGGCGAGAACGACAACTCGCTGGTCGCGCGCATCGACTTCGCCGGGCGGCGGCTGCTCTTCACCGGCGACATCGAGGAGGAGGGCGAGGACGACCTCGTCCGCGAGCGCGGCGCCGCCGCGGTGGCCGCGGACCTGGTCAAGGTGCCGCACCACGGCTCGCGCACGTCGTCGACCGCGGCGCTGGTCGCGGCCACGTCGCCGCGCTGGGCGGTCATCTCGTGCGGGCCGATGAACCGCTTCGGCTTCCCACACCCCGAGGTCGTCGCCCGCTGGCGCGCGGCCGGCGCCACCGTGCTGAGCACCGACCGGGCCGGGACCATCATCGCGGTGGTGGGCCCCGACGGCGCCATGACGGTCGGGCCGGCCGAGGAGTGACGAGGCCCGCCGCGCCCCTGGCCTCGCGCGTGCGATCGGTCTCCGCCGTCTCCGGTGACGGTGAAGGCGATGCCGCCGGCCGCCGGCGCTCGCCGCGCGGGCGATCCGGTAGACTGGGCGGCCCATGACGGCCGAGTCGCGCGAACCCGACCTGTCGGTCGTGATCCCGGCCTACAACGAGGTCGCGCGTCTGGAGCCGACCCTTCACCGCGTGATCGACTACTGCCGCGCCCACCACCCGGCGTTCGAGATCCTGGTCGTGGACGACGGCTCGACCGACGGCACCGCCGGCCTGGTCGAGCGGGTGGCCGCGGGCGAGCCGCGCCTGCGCCTGGTCGCGCTGGGCTCGAACCGGGGCAAGGGCGCGGCGGTGCGGACCGGCGTGCTCGAGGCCCGCGGCCGCGAGATCCTCTTCTCCGACGCCGACCTGGCCACGCCGATCGAGGAGCTGGGCAAGCTGCGCGCCCAGCTGACCGACGGCCGCGACATCGCGATCGGATCGCGCGCCGCACCCGGGGCGGATATCCGCGTGCGCCAGCACCCGGTGCGCGAGCTCATGGGTCGCAGCTTCAACCTGATGGTCCGCCTCGCCGCGCTCGGCGGCATCCGCGACACGCAGTGCGGCTTCAAGCTGTTCCGCCGCGACGCAGCCCGCGATCTGTTCGGCCGCGCCCGCCTCGACGGCTTCGCCTTCGACGTCGAGATCCTGTGGCTGGCCCGCGGCCGCTACCAGGTGGCCGAGGTCCCCGTGGTCTGGTCGCACGTCGACGACTCCAAGGTCTCGCCGGGCGGCGACGCGGCGCGCATGTTCGTCGATCTCGTCCGCATCCGCTGGCTGCATCGCGGCCGCGGCTGACGATGGGCCGCGGCGGTGCGGAGGCCGCGGCCGAGCCCCGTCAGAACTTGACCTGGGGGACCTTCTGGGCGCCCTCGGTGGCCTGGAAGTACTGGCGGCCCTCGAAGCCGAAGATGCCGGCGAAGAGGTTGCTGGGGAAGCGCTTGATGGACGCGTTGAAGTCGCGGACGTCGTCGTTGTAGCGCTTGCGCTCGACGGCGATGCGGTTCTCGGTGCCGGCCAGCTCGTCCTGCAGGCGGGTGAAGTTCTCGTTGGCCTTGAGCTGGGGGTAGTTCTCGACCACGACGAGCAGGCGGCTCAAGGCGGAGTCGAGCTGGGCGTCGGCGGCGGCTGCCTCCTGCGGGCCGCGGGCGCCGGCGAGTCGGGCGCGGGCGTTGGCGACCTGGGCGATGACGTCCTTCTCGTGCGAGGCGTAGCCCTTCACGGTCTCGACCAGGTTGGGGATGAGGTCAGCGCGGCGCTGGAGCACGTTCTCTACCTGGGCCCAGGCCCCGTCGACTTGTTCGGACCGGTTGACCAGCGAGTTGTAGCGCGTCACCGAGAACAGAATCAGCACCAGGGCGATGCCGCCGATGACGGCCAGGGGGATCCATTTCTTGCTCATCTTGATTCCTCCGCGCTCAATTCCAGTCGGTTCATGTGGAGCTGGGTGCGAATCGGTCCACCGCCTCCACCGCGCGCTCGAGCGCGGCGTAGTAGCGGGCAAACAGGTCGGCCGCCGACGAGGAGACCTGCTGGTGGGTGCGCAGCTTGTCGGCCTCGGCGAACGGGGCGGGATCGATGCCGGCCCGCCGGCTGAACGCCTCGGCCGCCTCGAGGCTGCTCTCCGGCGCCTCCTGGCCGTGCAGGCGCAGGCAGCCGCGGAACACCAGCGCGAAGGCCGGATAGGAGCTGACGATGAGCCGGATCACCTCGGCGTCCTTGCCGCGCGACAGGGCGTAGGCCTCCTGCAGGCGCATCATCTTCTCGCGCAGCTCGCGCTCGCACTGCAGGCGCAGGTGCTCGAGCGCGATCGGCGGCACGCTGGCGAGCGGGTCGCGGCCGTGCAGCACCAGATGGCGCTCGGCGATGTCGCCGAGCTCGACCGGAAAGACGTCCGCCGCGTCGGTCAGCGTCGATTGCGTGAACAGCCGCGGCATGGCCCGGCCGCGCCCGGTCCAGCGCGCCAGGGCCGGCCCCGCCGCCGACAGCGTGCCCAGCTCGAGGTCCGCCAGCATCACCATCAGGTGTAGCTCGGATTCGCCGGACGGCTTCTCGCCGCGAGCGGCCGGCCCGTACAGCACCACCGCGCGCAGCTTGTCGCCCAGCGCCAGCGATAGCCCGGCGATGAGGTCGCTCACCGCCGGATGACTGCGCCAGCGCTTGACGCTGGCCTCGTCGCGCTCGCTCATGATGTCCTCATCGCGTGTGTCGGCCGGCGCGGCCGCCATCGCAGCTCATTCCGGCGCATCAGAAGTCTCCACCCGCGCCGCCTCCACCGAAGCCTCCACCGCCGCCGCCGAATCCGCCGAACCCGCCGCCGCCGCCGAAGCCACCGCCGCCACCACCTCCGCCGCCCCAGCCACCGCCGCCCCAGCCGCCGCCGCGTCCACCGCTGAGGATGTTGCCCAGCACGGCGCCGAGGAAGAAGCCACCCCAGCCGCCGAGCCCACCGCCGCCGCCGCCGCGATACCCGCCCCGCCCACCGCGCCCGCCGCGCCCGGCTCCTGCCAGCCCGACCAGCAGGAAGACCAGCAGCAGCAGCCCGAGCACCGAGCCGGTGCATCCGCGATCGCGGCCGCGGGTCGGCGGAGGCATGTCCGCGGCGCCGGTCAGCGTGACGTCGTGCTCGGTCGCCGCCGCCTGCGCCAGACGCATGCTGATGAGAGCCAGCCCGTTCGAGTAATCGTTCTGCTTGAGCAGCGGACGGGCCTCGTCGCGGATCGCGCCGACCTTGCCGTCGGGCAGGTAGGGCTCGGCACCGTAGCCGGTGGCGATGAAGATCTTGCGGTCGGCGACCGACAGCGCCACCACGAGCCCCTCGTCGCGCCCGTTCTTCTCGCGCACTCCCCACTGCTCGCCGATGCGCACCGCCAGCTGGTCGATGGTCTCGTCGACCAGACGCGGCACCGTGACCACCACGATCGGGACGCGCGCCTTCTGCCACAGCTCGGTGGCGAGCGCCTCCATGGCGGCCTTGCGCTGCGCGTCGATCACGCCCGCGCCGTCGTAGACCGCCGTCGTGCCGCGCGCTGGGATCGGCGTCTCGGCCGACGCCGCCGCCGGCCACAGGGCGAGCATCAGCAGGACACAAGCTACACGTCCGACGCGGCGAGTGCGCAACTCGAACCTCAACGTGGTGGTGGCCCGCCCCGATGGCAAGGCGCTTCTGGCGATATGGAGTTCACCGAGCTCGCCGGCCTGGCCAGCCCATCCCGCCTCGCCGGCCTGGCCACCCTCGCGCGGAGGCGCGCTCACGGCCCGGCTCACCGGCGCTTGCGCGACTTCTTGCGCGCCTGCTTCTCGGCCTTGCGCTTGGTCTTCTTGCGGGCCCGGTCGCTGGCGCGCGCCACCGGAGGCGGCGCGCCGCGCGTGCCCGGCATCGTGTAGCCCGGTGGAAGCCCCGGGACCTGCATCTGCATGCCCGGCATCATCATGCCTCCGCCGCCGGCCCCCGCGCCTGCCGCCGCCATGCCGGGCGGCATCCCGCCCCCGCCGCCGCCCATGATGGCGCCGAGGTCGAGGCCGGCCAGCTTCTTCATCTGGCTGAACTGCTTGAAGCCGGGCAGCTTGCCGAGCAGGCCGGTCGACGCGCCCAGCTGCACCATCATCTGGCGCATGGCGCCGAACTTCTGCAGCAGCTCCTTGACGTCGTCCTCGCTGCGCCCGCAGCCGCTGGCGATGCGCTTGACCCGGCGGGGCTCGTAGTCGGCCCGGCGGCGCTTGCCCTTCTTGCCCGCCTGCGACACCACGTCTTCCCACGAGGTCGCGACGAACACCGTCGGGTTGCGCCGCTCCTCCGCCGTCATCGAGCTGATCATCGCCTCGATCTTGGTCAGCTCGCGGTCGTCGAGGTTGACCTCCGCGGGCAGCCCGCCGGGGAAGAAGGGCAGCTTGTCGAACAGGTCCTTGAGCGAGCCCATCTTCTGGATGAGCCGGATCTGCTCGAGGAAGTCCTGCATGTCGAACTTCCCCTTGAGCATGCGGACGGCGTCCTCTTCCGCCTTCTCCGCATCCACCACCTGCTCGAAGTCCTTGACCAGGCCGACGATGTCGCCCATCCCGAGGATGCGCGAC
>Ga0126377_10002526_pt1 | contig 12632 bp, 8 predicted proteins | sample PanSoiMetPlot_22_FD_92647 | JGI IMG/M metagenome (GOLD analysis project Ga0126377, IMG submission 92647) | Tropical forest soil microbial communities from Panama - MetaG Plot_22 | ecosystem: Environmental > Terrestrial > Soil > Tropical forest > Bulk soil | place: Panama | collected 2016-02-17
CGGCTTCGTCAACAATCGCGAAGTTGAAGGGGCGATGGACCAGATCATCGGGCGTTCGACAAAGTCCGTCGCGCAGGAAGTCGAATCCGGCTTCTTTGGCTGTAGCGTAAGTGACATCGGCGGTGTAGGCCGCCCGGCGAGCGTCAACGCTCATGCCTTCCTGAATGACGCCGACGCTCAGGCCTAGAAAGCGGTAGACCGGCCCCATCCACGCGGCGTCGCGGCGGGCAAGATAGTCGTTGAAGGTCAACACGTGAACGCCGCGACCGGTCAGCGCGTTAAAACCTGCCGGCAGTACGGCCGCCAAAGTCTTGCCTTCGCCGGTCTGCATCTCGACGAGCTTTCCACGATTCAAGGCCACGCCGGCCATCACCTGGACGTCGAAAGGCCGCATGCCCAACGCGCGATCAGCCGCCTCCCGCGCCAGCGCGAAGAACTCGAGGAGCAATTCGTCTGAAGAAGCGCCGCGCCGCGCTCTTTCGCGCAATGAGGCCGCGACCTCTCGCAACTGACCGTCCGTTTTCCGGGCGAAGTCTTCTCCACGGCGATTTATCTCCCACAGCGCTTCTTCGTAAGGGGCGAGGTCATCTTCAACCCGTTCGACTCCGCGCCATTTATCCAATCGCCGCATCCATCGCTGGTTCTTCATGGCAATCGCTTTCCCTGGGAGCGCAGGCATCCCTAACTGATTGACCGATAGAGGCGCAGCTTTACTTGGAAACAGGGGCCTTATGAAGCCAAGCAGGCGGGGATGCCTGCGCTCCCAGGCCTTATTTCCCGGCGCCTTTTGAAATCCGATAGAGCTTCGACGCCGTGCGAATGACCAGGCTGCCGCGCGCGATCGCCGGTGTGGCCATGCACATTTCGTCGAGCGAATTTTTGCCGAGCAGTTTGTATTCGGTCCCGGCTTGAATGACGAATGTGTCGCCGTCCTCGCTCAGGCAGAATATCTTGCCGTTGTAAGCCCACGGCGACGACGTGAAGGCGCCGGCCGCCGGATCGATGCGCGCCTTGCCGTAAACTTCCTTGCCCGTCCTGGCGTCGTGGGCGGTGAAGAAGCCGCGGTCAAAGAGCGTGTAGTAATAATCGCCGTAAATGATCGGCGAGGGGTTGTACGGCCCGCCCTGCCGCAGGTACCAGGCGATGAATTGATTGCTGGTCTCGCCCTCCTTCAGCGAGATGTCGCCCGAAGCCCCCGGGCGAATGGCATAGACCGGGCGATGCTGGTCGCCGACGTAACCCGAGGCGATGTAGAGCAGATCGAATTTCGAGAACGGCGTCGGGATGGCGATTGAAGACATCCCTTTAAACTCCCACAGAACCTTACCGTTAAGATCGTAAGACCGAACCGCCTTGGTCGCGGGCAGAATGATCTCTGTCCGCTGTTTGTTCTCCCAGACGTAAGGCGTGGCCCAATTGGTGCCGACCTCGCGCTCGACCTTCCAGACTTCCTTTCCGGTCTTCTTGTCGTATGCGGCAAAGAACGATTGCTCGTCGTTGTCGTTGACAATGTAGACGCGGTCTTTGTACAGGACGGGCGATGCCGCCGTCCCCCAACCGAACCTTGTCTTGCGAAGCTCGAAATTCTGTTTCCATACCGGATTGCCTTTGAAATCGAAGCAGAAAATTCCGAGATTGCCGAAGTAGGCGTAAACGCGCTCGCCGTCGGTCACCGGCGTCTCCGAGGCGTAGCTGTTCTTCAGATGCCGCGTGGTCTGGGGCGCGCCGCGATACGCCTCGCGCTCCCACAAAATCTTCCCTGTCTTCCAGTCGACGCAATAGACCATCCAGCGGTGTTCGTCTTTCGGGACCCCGCGTTCTCCGCCGAAATAGAGCCCTTTCTTCGGCGGTTCGATCTCGGCGGCGCTGATGACCGAGGTGACGAAGATCCTGTCGCCCCAGACGATGGGCGAAGACCAGCCCAAGCCGGGAATGTCGCTCTTCCATGCGACGTTCTCGGTCGCGCTCCATTTATCGGGAAGTTGCGGGTCTTCGACGACGCCGATGGATTGCGGGCCACGGAATTGAGGCCACCGATCGTTGTCTGAAACGGAGGCCGCGAACCAACTCACGACGATCAGGGCTATCAGTTGAAGGATGATCATAAGGGGACGCCTTTCGGATAATGCGCCGTAGCGCGGTGATTGTTATCGGGCGATTTCGGGCGATACAGCGTAGAGATGATAAAACAACTCGGCGCCGGCAGACCACTCCGCGTAATCGAACAGGCGGAAAAATGGGAGACAGACATTCGTAAATATTTGCGTTCATTCGTGGCCAAGTTTTTGTAATTGCTCAAGCCGAGCTGAAATTCCAGGGGGAATCCTTGCGAACTTTGCGCCTTTGCGCCTTTGCGAGAAAATCGCCTCACGCGGCTTGGGCTCTCGCAAAGGCGCAAAGGCGCAAAGTTCGCGAAGGCTCTCCTCGGGACTGAGTAGTCGCAACTGATCAGGGATTTGGAAGGCGCATCCGGAAGGAATATTTTTCTGTCTCGCGGCGCCTGTGAATGAGAAAAAATTCTTGCGGTCATCCGGAAGACCCGTTAATATGCGTTTTGCTCTTACAAAATTCATACCCCCTGACGGTCGGCATTTTAGCCACAAAGGCATCGCGAGCCGAAAAGCCGCTGAAAAATTAACGATGGAGTCCATGAATAATCAAATCATCACCCTAAGCAAGGACCTGCCAATACCGCTGTATCACCAGTTGAAGACTCTGCTGTTGGAGCAGATTCGTACTGGCGAGATGAAGCCGAACGACCGGCTGCCCGCCGAAGACGATTTGGCCGCCACCCACGGCGTGAGCAAGGCGACTGTGCGGCAGGCGTTGAACGAGTTGGCCGTCGCCGGCGTGCTGCGGCGAGAACAGGGTCGCGGCACGTTCGTCGCCGAACCCAAGCTGGCGCAAGGTCCGCGCGAGATGACCAGCTTCACGGACGAAATGCGGAGCCGCGGTTTTCACCCGGAGTCCAAAGTGCTCAAACAGGACATCATCAAGGCGGAGGACGACATAGCCGAAAAACTGCGGGTCGCCGAAGGCGCTCAGGTCATGAGGCTCAAACGCCTTCGCCTGGCCGACGGCGAGCCGATGGGCATTCAGACGGCCTATCTCTCGTTGGCGCTGGCGCCCCAACTGGCGGAGGAGGATTTCACCGACGCGTCGCTCTACGAAGTCCTCGAGCGGAAGTACGGCCTGTGGCCGGCGCGCGCGCAAGAGACCTACGTCGCCGCGCTGTTGGACCGCGCCGACGCCAAACTGTTAAAGGCCGCCCCCGCTTCGCCCGCGCTTTTGGCGGAGCGCGTCTCCTATCTGAATTCGGGCCAACCGCTCGAAGTCACGTATTCGATCATGCGCGGCGACCGCTACCAGATCGTGCTCGATCTGACCAGGCATCAGCTCAAGAAGTAATCTCGAATTTCAAAAGGCTTTTTACATTTGTCACGCGGCGCTGCTATCCGCATCGCCGCTAATTGAGCGGCATCCGCACAACTCAAACAAATCGCAGGGAGGCGCCTATGTCACACCCACGCTTAGCTACTCTCCTGGCCGTCGTGTCTCTGGCATGCGGTCTTTACCTTTCCACACCCGCGCAGACCGTGACCGGCTCGATGGAAGGCCGCGTCATCGACCAGACCGGCGCGGTCATCCCCGGAGCCAAAGTCGCCATTCGCAACGTCGAAACCGGCCAGGAACGCGTCGTAGTCGCCAACGCCGAAGGCTTCTATCGCGCGCCGTTTCTGCCCCTCGGCGCCTATCGCGTCACTGCCTCGTCTCAAGGCTTTGGCAACGTCACGCAGGAAAACATTCAGGTGACGCTAAACCAAACGGTCGTCGCGAATTTCGATTTGAAACCGGCCGCCGCATCCGCGGAGGTCACAATCCGTGTCGACGAAGTTCAGATCAACACAACTAACGCTGAAATCAAACAAGCGCTCAACTCGCAGGAAATCACCGACCGTCCGGTCGCCAATCAAGGTAGCTTTCTGACACTGGCAGAAACTTTCACCGGCTATCAGGAGAATCCGACTTCCGGCCAGAACAATCCGACAGCGTCGTCCGGCTCTTCGATCAACTTCAACGGCACAGGCACACGCGGCGCGACGTTCCAGATCAACGGCGTCAACAACGACGACTCTTCGGAAAACCAGAACCGGCAGGGCGCGTCGTTGGCGACGATCAAAGAGTTCCAGGTCATCAGTAACAGTTACTCGGCGGAATTTGGGCGCGGGTATGGCGCAGTAGTGCTGGTACAAACCAAATCCGGCACGAATCAGATTCATGGCGAAGCTTATGAATATCACAATGACAGTTTCCTAAACGCCAAGAGCCATTTCGCCACTGGCGTCAAAAAACCTGTCAACCGCCGCAACCAATACGGCGGAGTCGTCGGCTTCCCATTCCTCAAAGAGCGGCTCTTCGGGTTCCTGAGCTTCGATCAGGTGCGGCGCACAGGCGCGCAAGGGTATACGCGCGATGTGCTGCTTCCCAATGAGCGTACGCCCCGGCTGAGCGGCGCTAACGACACGCCGGCTAACCGCGCCTTCATCGAATCGGTGATCGCGCGCTTCCCCACCAACCTGGTTCCGAACGATCCGCGCAGTCCGCGTACGTTCGTTGGCGAAGTCGGATTCGACCAGCCGCTCAACGATTACTCGACGCGCCTGGATTGGAATCGCGGGGCTGACAACGTGACTGCGCGCTACCAATACACGCGCCAGATTTTCGATAATCAGGACATCATAGTCGGCGAGGCGACCAAGCAGAACAACAAGCAACAGAATCTAGGTTTGACTTGGACGCATATCTTTTCCAACGCGATGGTGGGCGAGTTTCGCTACGGTTTGGGATTGCGAACCACTCTGGTCGGCATCAAGGGCGGCAACGAAACGCCGGTCATCCGGTTTGTCGGCTCGCCGGTGTCCGGCTCGATCATCGGCAATGCTGGAGCTTTTCCGATCAATCGATTCCAGACTGATCACCAGTTCGTTTATAACCAGTCGGTGATTTTGGGCGCCAAGCATTTCATCAAGACCGGCACGGACATTCGCCGCCAGCAACTCGATGACTTCGCCGACAACTTTTCGCGCGGCTTCTACAACTTCGGCGCAACTTGCGGCGGGACGAATTTCGGCACGGCTTACGCGGCGTTTCTCGCCGGTTGCGTGACGACGTTCCAGAAAGGTTTCGGCCCGTTCTTCCTAGAAAATCGGATCAACGAATCGAACTTTTACGGCGAAGATAACTGGAAGGTGAGGCCAAATCTGACGATCAATTTCGGCGCGCGTTATGAATACGTCTCCGCGCCACGCGAGGCGGCGGGTCGAATTCAATATGGTTTCGGCGACGACAAGAACAACATTCAACCGCGCATCGGGTTCGCTTACAGCCCCGCTTGGGAGAGTGGTTGGCTGGGCTGGCTGGCCGGCGGCCATGGTCAAAGCGCGATTCGCGGCGGTTACGGCATTTATCACGGGCGCCTGTTCCAATCGTTCTTCTCACAATCGGGCGCAACCGTGCGGTTCAATCCGCCGGACGCCATCTTCCTGAGCTTCAGTAACAGCCGAAATCTGGCCGATCCGACGGGCGGCTTCGTTTTCACGCCCGGCCCGCAAACCGCGCGTCACGCCGAAGCGCACATTGATCCCGATCTGGAGATGCCTTACACGCAGCAGTGGACGTTGACGGTCGAAAGACAGTTGCCGCTGAAATCGGCTTTGCGAATCACTTATTCGGGTAATCGAGGCATCGGACTGGTGCGTTACGCGCAGGAGAATCTGCCCGTCTCGCCGCTACTCGGCCCGGTGACAGTGGCCAACCATCCGAACAATGCGCCAACGGTCCTTTACGCGGCGGATTCGCGCCCTCCGGGCGATCCCCGCGCGGTGGATATCCGTGGGCAACAACTACGACTGGCGGCTGATCCTGTCTGCGCCGGAACCGGACTGGCCGGAATTCCGACGACGGCGACTTGCCCTGGTCCCGTGCCGATTGGGCCGAACGAAATCAGCTTGCGCCTGCCACGAAACAATGAACGCCGTCCGAGTGGCGATTTCACCACCAACACGTTTGCCAGCAACGGCGCGTGGAGCTACTACCACGGCTTGCAGGTTGAATGGACCAAGAAGCTCAATCAGGGCTTGTTCTTCCAGATGTCGTACACCTGGAGCAAAGCGATTGATACGACTTCTGAAGCGACCTTTGTCGGCGCGGGCGATTCCAACATCCTTGGCCCTGACCCGCGCGCGTCTCGCGGCTTGTCGCGTTTCCACTCGCCGCACCGGTATACGCTATTCACTAGTTACAGCTTGCCGTGGTTCTCGACGCGAAGCGATTTTGTCGGGCAGACTCTGGGCGGGTGGAAGGTCTCGATGGTAGCGAAATTCGTCGCAGGAACGCCATTCACTGTCATCAATAGCAATGGCTTCGGCGATTTTAACTTCGACGGCTTCGGCGAGCTTCGCCCGGTGATCGTTGATCCCGGCATTCTGGGCAACCATATCACCGTGCCCGATCAGGCGCCGTTACGGTTGCCGCGCGAAGCGTTCCGCGCGCCGACCATAAAGGATTTCAACTGCTGCGTGCTGGGGCGCAACACGTTTTACGGCGACGGCGCCTCCAATTTCGACTTCGGCATGTTCAAGAGCTTTAAGATGCCGTTCGAGGGACATCAACTGCTGCTGCGCGCCGATCTATTCAACGCGTTCAATCACGTCCAGTATGGGTTCCCGGTCCTCGACCTTGTAAATGCGAATTTCGGGCGTCTCACGGGAACGTCCGTCTCATATAGCCCGCGCAATGTGCAGATTTCACTGCGATATGTTTTCTGATTCGGCGTTGAGGATTTCGATAATCCCGGGCCCGTAAGGCCGCCAGCGTTCGGCGAAGGCCGGCGAGACTGTATTGACAAAGATAGTCTGCGTGGGAATGCGGAGCGCGGCGGCGATGTGCTGGCCCGCCGAATCGTAGCCGACGTATCGGTCGCCGGCGGCGATCAACCCGGCGAAGGCGCCTAGACTGCCGTCCCAGGTGACCGCGTCGGCTTCGATCTTGGCGACTGAAATCTCGCCATCGCGATTGCCCTCGTCTATTTCAACGACGGCGCGACCCGAGGCCCGGAGCGCCGCGACGACGCGGTCGATCTGTTCGCGTTCTTCGCCGGTCGCGCCTTTGTCGAGGACGAGCGCGGAATCCTTGACCAGATGGTTGACCATCTCGATTTCAAATTCTTCCGAGACGCGTTTGTTCTGATTGCCGCCCACGCCGAGGCTGACGACGGTGACGCGCGTCGCCCCGGCCAGGCGCAGCTTTTCGATGACTAGACGGCCGAAGTTTCGATATTCAGCCGGCAATGCGACGTATGGAAAGGTCTCTTCGGTCACGCCGAAGACCTCATTCGCCCAACATGAAGTCAGCTGACCGATGGATTGGCGGTTGTGGGATTGCGGATTGTCATCACCGGTGTTTTTTGCGCCCCGATAACTTCTGCTTTCGAAGAAGAGATAATTGCGCTCGTCTTTGAGGAGCGGCAACAGGCCGAGTTGCGTCAGACGCGAATCGGGGTCGATCAACAAGAATTCGTCCGCGCTCAAGCCGTTGATCTCCTCTTTCACCGCCTCGACCACGTTGACCCAGCTCCTTAGCCGCGATAACACGTCGCCGCCGCGTTCGTACTTGATCTCGCGGATTCGAACGCGAGGGTCGCCACCGAAGAGTTCTCGAAGTTTGGCCGAGCCTAGCAGGACGAATTCGGCCCCGGGCAGCAGCGCGCGCAGCTTGGCCATGATCACGCTTGTGACGGCCACGTCCGCGCCGATCGTGACGCGGGAGAGGAGGAGGACTTTGAGGATAGAAGATCCAGGATAGAGGATTGGGACTCTGGGATCGCGGATCGCGGATTTACGGGCAAGCAGGTCGGATTCGTCCATCAGGTTGAAGCCGCGTAAGGCTTCGTCAAAGTCTCTCGCCTGCGGCAGGCGGCGGTAGAAATCGATCACCCGGGCGAAGATCCGGTCGTAGAGTTCGCAGGCCGCCGGGTCGAAGGAATCGTTCAACCGTTCGATCAGGGCCGGGAATAAAATTCGGACGCCCGCGCGCGCGACCTCCCGATTCTCGTCCGCCGTGATTTCGCAAAGCAATGTCACAGCGTCGCGCAGGCAACCGCCATGCTCCTGATGAAAGTTGATAATCAAATCGGCGGCGCGGAGCGCCTCTCGCTCGACCTGTTCGGCGTCGAGCGATCCTTTGTTTCTGCGCGCTCTGAAATCAGCCAGCAGGCTGGCGGCCTCAAGGGTTCGTGTCATACGCTAAATACACTCCGCCAGAAATCCCTTGAGAGCTCGAAAGACGTCAGGCGGCGCGGCACGGGGAGCGCATCCTGGGAGCGCAGGCATCCATGCCTGCTGGGTTCCCGGCAATGACCGACTGACCGAAGCAAGCAGGCAAGGATGCCTGCGCTCCCAGGATGCGCTCCCCGTACCGTACCGGCGTTCAACTCTCAGCGTATTTCTAGCGGCGAGCGCTTAGAGAATACCGGACAAACGGAAATATCGGAATCCCAGTCTTGGGTTGAACTCAGAAGAGGCCAAACCACGGGGAACACGGGGAACACGGGGATAAGCTTGGTTGTAAGATACGCTGAACCTTTCTTCCATAAAGCCTTTCCCTCTTTTTTCCCCGTGATCCCCGTGTTCCCCGTGGTTCTTTTTGCTCAACCCCGGACTGGAATTAATGGAACGGGCGGAGCGCGCCCGAACGCGTAAACGCGAGATTTGGCGCTTGCTTGACAGCCTATGGGGCGCCTTTGTTAGACTTCGACGCCTTTCGGCTCCTTGCTTTAAGCAATGCTCTCGTCGTCCCAAAAAATCAAACGCAATCACAGACCTTAAGTCAGGAGATACGTCTTTTATGCCTGTTTTCAACGGAATAGAAACACCCGCCGACGGCCGGGCCATCAGGGTCGATGCGGGCCGCTTGATAGTCCCCGACAATCCCGTGATCCCCTTCATCGAGGGCGACGGCACGGGGCGCGACATTTGGAAGGCCTCCCAGCGCGTCTTCGACGCGGCGGTCGAGAAGGCCTACGGCGCCGAGCGCCGCATCGTGTGGTACGAAATCTTCGCGGGCGAGAAGGCCCACAACAGGTTCAACGAATGGCTCCCGAAAGGGACGCTCGACGCGATCCGGCATTTCGTCGTCGCGATCAAAGGGCCGTTGACCACGCCCGTTGGCGGAGGCATCCGCTCTCTCAACGTGACGCTGCGGCAGGTCCTCAACCTTTACGCCTGCGTGCGGCCGGTGCGTTATTTCCACGGCGTGCCCTGCCCCGTCAAAAAGCCTGAGAAGCTGGACGTCGTGATCTTCCGCGAAAACACCGAGGACGTTTACGCCGGCATCGAATTCCAGGAGGGCACCGAGAAGGCCAGGAAGCTGATCGAGTTTTTGAGCGAATTCGGCTACGAGATCAACAGGGATTCCGGCGTCGGAGTCAAGCCGATCTCGATCACGGGCACCAAGAACCTGGTCCGGCGCGCGATCCGCTACGCGATCGGGCACAACCGCAAAGTTGTCACGCTCGTCCACAAGGGCAACATCATGAAATTCACCGAAGGCGCGTTCCGCGACTGGGGCTATCAACTGGCCAGGGAGGAGTTCCGCGACCGGATTGTGACCGAGGAGGAGTTGCAAAAGGATCACGGCGGCAAGCTCCCGGAAGGCAAGATCCTGGTCAACGACCGCATCGCCGACGCGATGTTCCAACAAGTGTTGCTGCGGCCCGACGAATATTCGGTCATCGCCACTCCCAACCTGAACGGCGATTACCTGTCGGACGCCTGTGCGGCTCAGGTCGGGGGACTCGGGATGGCGCCCGGCGCGAACATCGGCGACAACGCGGCGGTCTTCGAGGCCACCCACGGCACCGCCCCGAAATACGCAGACCTGGACGTGATCAACCCCTCGTCAGTCATCCTCTCGGGCGTTATGATGTTTGAGCACATCGGCTGGCAGGAGGCCGGCGATCTGATCATCAACGGCATTGTTAAAACCATCGCGCAGAAGCGAGTCACTTACGACCTGGAGCGCCAGATGAGGGGCGCGACCAAGGTCAAGACCAGCGAATTCGCGAGCGCGATTATTGAGAATATGTAGTTCGTAGTCCCGCCTTCAGGCGGAAAGGGATTAATGACCGATCCCTTTCCGCCTGAAGGCGGGACTACGAACGTCTCGGAGAAAAAATGGGAAGAAATAAAATCACAGTAGTTGGCGCGGGCAATGTCGGGGCGACGACGGCCCATTGGCTGGTTTCAAAAGAACTCGGTGACGTGGTCCTTGTCGACATCATCGATGGGATGCCGCAAGGCAAGGCCCTGGACCTGGCCCAGGCGGGGCCGGTCGAAGGTTACGACAGCCGGCTGGTCGGGACTAACGGCTACAAGGAGACGGCCAATTCCGACGTGGTCGTGATCACGTCCGGCATCGCGCGCAAACCGGGCATGAGCCGCGACGACCTGCTCAACACCAACGCCGGAATCGTCGCCGGCGTGACCGAAGAGATCGTCAAATATTCGCCGAACTGCATCATCATAGTAGTCTCGAATCCGCTTGACGCGATGGCCCAGGTGGCTTGGAAAAAATCCGGGTTCCCGAAGCATCGCGTAGTGGGTATGGCGGGCATTCTCGATTCGGCGCGGATGCGCTGCTTCCTGGCCGAAGCGTTGAACGTTTCGGTCGAAAACGTTTCGGCCTTCGTGCTCGGCGGCCACGGCGACACAATGGTTCCCCTGCCGCGTTATTCGACCTGCGGCGGCATCCCGATCACAGAGTTGCTGCCTAAAGAAGTCATCGATCAGATCGTCACCCGCACCGCCAACGGCGGGGCCGAGATCGTCAGCCTACTCAAGACCGGCTCGGCCTACTACGCGCCAGCGGCGGCTGCGGTCGAAATGGTCGAAGCGATCTTGAAAGATAAGAAAAAGATTCTGCCATGCGCCGCTTACCTGGAAGGCGAATACGGCGTCAATGGCCTCTTCGTCGGAGTCCCGGTAAAATTAGGCGCGAAAGGCATCGAAGAGATCATCCAGATTAACCTGACGACCGAAGAGCGCGCGGCTTTGCAGAAATCGGCCGCCGCCGTGCAGGAGTTGGTCGGCAAGCTTAATCTCTAAGTTGGTGGTTGGCGCCTGGTGGTTGGTGGTTGGTTATGTTTAACAAGATACTGACCACCAACCACCGACCACCAGGCGCCAACCACCAAGTGGGTTGAGAGGAAGACAAAGGCTGTGAATGAACAGAAGGAACTGATCGGTAGGGACAAGATTATCGCCGAGTTGAGGGCGCTCGAATACGAGTTGACCGTGGAACTGCCCAAGACTCTGCGCACGGCCGCGGCGCTGGGCGATCTTTCGGAGAACTCCGAATATAAATTCGCGCGCGAGCGGCAGGATTACGTGCGGGCCCGCGTTCGCCAACTGCAGCAGCAACTTGCCAAACTTTCGAGCATCGACGTGAGCAAATTGCCGCGCGACCGCGCCTCTTACGGCTCGACGCTGAGCTTACGCGACCTGAACCGCGACGAAGAGATCACCTACCGTCTGGTCACTCCCGAAGAGGCCGATTACGAGAAAGGGTTGATCTCGACGGCGTCGCCGATCGGGAAGAGTCTATTGAATAAAGAAGAAGGCGATGAAGTTAAGGTTCAAACGCCGAGCGGCGTGCGCTCGTTCGAGATCGTCAAACTGACGACGATTCACGACGAGGAGGACTGAGGATTGCGGATCGCGGATTGCGGTTAGCCACAGAGACACCGCAGACACAGAGAAGGAGAGGAGAAGATATTGCCTAGAAAGCCTTTTCTCTTTCTGCTCTGTGTCTGCGGTGGCTCTGTGGCTAAGCATTGCAATCCGCAATCCGCAATTATGGGTTGCCATTGAAAGCCAAACATTAAAGGTGCTACACTCCCCTGCCAATCAATAGCGCGACTCATGCAAATAATTTCCTCCATTGCTTTCCCCCGGTCGTAGCGCGGCGGGGAAAGAAATGGAGGAAACTATTTGCATGAGTAGAGTAAAAATTAGGTGGACGCGTTTGCTTTCCAAAAGCAGTTTTAGGAACATCATAATAAGTTTGCTGACGATTGCGCTGTTGGCATTTGTCTTTTTATTTGGCGCGGGAGCAATTACATATCTTGCCGTGCGCGGTCGCACGGTCGCGGTCCCGAACGTGGTAGGCAAATCGAGGGAGGCGGCCAGAGAGGTGTTCGACGAAGCCGGTCTCAGGATGGACGTCAAAAGCGAGGCGTACAATGAGAAGACGCCCGCCGGCGTCGTAACCGATCAAACGCCTTCGGCGGGGACAATTGTTAAGACCGGCCAGATCGTACGGGTCGGCCTAAGCCGCGGCGCGGCGCCTGCCGGACAAAATGCGCAAAAGTAGCCCCAGGATTCGTTCATTGTTCATTAGTTTATGGTTGAGATCGCGCCATCAATCTTATCGGCGGATTTCAGGCGGCTGGGCGAACAGATCCAGGCGGTCGAACAAGCCGGCGCCTCATACATTCACGTTGACGTGATGGACGGCCATTTCACCCCGAACCTGACGGTGGGTCCGTTCATCGTCGAGTGGGTGAGAAAGGCCAC
>Ga0126377_10002527_pt1 | contig 12630 bp, 25 predicted proteins | sample PanSoiMetPlot_22_FD_92647 | JGI IMG/M metagenome (GOLD analysis project Ga0126377, IMG submission 92647) | Tropical forest soil microbial communities from Panama - MetaG Plot_22 | ecosystem: Environmental > Terrestrial > Soil > Tropical forest > Bulk soil | place: Panama | collected 2016-02-17
GAAACGCGGCTATCGCCCTTGATGCCCATGACGCGGGCGGGCGACATCTTACGGATGAAGTCATATACCGTCAAGGTATTGAACCCCGTGTCCACGGCCATACGCGCGATCCGCGTAGGCTGCCCGTAGGCCGTGGGGAAGTCCTCATCGAGCAACGCTTCGACCTTGGTCCACACCTCCGGCTGGTTCGTATCGCCTTCGATGACGCGGTAGTCTACGCTCCAGGACTGCTTATCGCGCCCCCATGCGACGACCTCGATTTCCACGCGTTTCAACTGCACGTCCACACCAGCGGTCAGCAGCAGGCCGCCGCGCGGCACGATGCCGATGGGGTAAGCTTCGCGCCGCTCGTACAGCCGGTCGACGTCGGGCACTTCGCCTTCATCGGCCCAGGGCAAACCGAGGATGGTGTTCTGAAACACTTGCAGCTTCTCCCGATCCGTGCCGGCCTTCTCGTGTTTCTCGGCGATCTGGCCCCAGGAGAGCCAACCTACCGGGGAATACAGGCTGGACAGATGGAAACCGCGGATTTTTCCATCTGTCACCGCCCCGGCACGCCACTCGCCTCGAGGCAGCATCCAGTTCTTGGCGTGATTGGGGATGGATCGCCCGCAGTTCTCGCAGACGTAGTGCGCTGCGCTCGGATCTTTCTTGGGCCAGCGGAGATTCTCGAAGCGCAGCGTCTGCATGTGGATGCAGAACGGACAGGGCAGCCAGTATTGACATTGGTCGCTCTGTTCGTAGAAGCGCTCGATGCGGCTGCGGCCCGATAGAACCGGCGTAGAGGTGATGAAGATTTTCCGTCGCGCGTAGTTGGTCGTGCGCGCGATCGCCAAATCGCATGGTTCGCCCTCGCCTTCGACGTCGCCGGGATAGCCGTCCACTTCATCCAGGAACAGGTACCGCGCCGACATGGAGCGCAATCCCTTGGCGCTGTTCGCACCGACCATCACGAGAATCCCGCCAGGAAATTCTTTGGCCAGCACGGTGTTTCCCGAATCGCGCGATCGTGCTTCCTTGACGAGCTCGCGCAGGACGTTCGAATCCTCGATCAGCGGCGCGATACGCTGCTTCGAGTTGCGCTTGGCCATCTCCGTGGTCGGCTGCACCGCCATCATCGGCCCCGGCGCCAGGTGGATGTTGAAACCGCACCAGTTGTTCCCACACTCCGTGGCTCCCAACTGAACGCCCTTCATGAAGACCACGGTTTCGCAGCGCGAAGATGGCGAAAGGGCGTCCATGATCTCGCGCAGGTAAGGCGTCCGCGAAGTGCGCCAGGGTCCCGGCTCCGGTGAGGAGCGGGTCGTCAGGACGCGGTATCGGTCGGCCCACTCGCTCACCTTGAGATTGGGATCCGGGCGCAGGCCACCGGCAAAGGCGGCTTGGACAATTGCCTCGGCGGAAAGTTCGCTCGTGAAATCGGTAACCGGCGTCATCCCAACTTGCCTCCGGAAAACTCTTCGAGCACCATGCGGATCTCCGCTTCGAGCAGATCGTGACAAGCGGCGGGATCGGTTTCGGCAGCCAGTTGCGCAGCGATCCGGTTGGGAATGTTCATCAGCGCATCGCGGATGATACGGCCCCGGTTATACTGCGCTACTTCCACGGCCTTCCGCGAGAGAAGATTCCCCAGCCGCTCTTCGAGTTCGATCTTCTTGAGCCGCGCTTCGTAGATTTCTTTGGCGGCGCGCGCGTTGGCGAAGCTCATGCTGCTCGAAAGCCGGTCGGGATCGGATTGTGTGGCAGCGGCGCTCTCGGCCGCCTTGTGCTTGGCGGCCCATGTAGCCGCACGTGTCTTGCCCCCTTGAACATCGGAGGCGGGATCCCGATCACGCCGCTTCTTTCCGTAGCGGGCCTGAGCGTGGTTGGTGTTGCGCTCCCAGTCGCGATCGGCCTTGTCGCTGTCAATTAGGCCGTTGGCGTCTTTGGTAATGCGCCCGCGTTGGATGGCAAACTGGACCGCTCGAAGCTCGCAGCCCCGATGGCGGGCGTATTCGGTAACTCCCATGAGCACGTGCTATACTCCCGATAACACGCGCACGTTTGTATTTACTGGTTAACGAGCCGCCTTAGTTCTGGCGGCTTTTTTTTCGAGTAACAGCCGCTCTCTTTCTACTTGCATGAAACTGGATCCGGATGACGCCAGCACTGGCCGCTGCTTGGTATAGGCGGCCCAGCGCCATAGGGTGACGTCCACATATCCCGGCACGACCTCGATTATTCGCGCCTTGCGGCCCATACGTTCGCACGCCATCAACGTGCTGCCGGCGCCGCCGAAAAAATCCATCACGATATCGCCGCGGCGCGTCGAGTTGATCAACGCCCGCTCCAGCAGAGCCACGGGTTTCTGCGTGGGGTGCTCCCGATTCACCGTGGCCTTCGGTTCAAACCAAGTGGTCGACTGCGACCCATCGCCATACCAAGGATCGCTTTCGCCTTTCACGTAAGCATAAAGGATTCCTTCGTGCTGCTGCTGATATCGGCCCCGGTTGTACTTGAATACGAAGTGATTCTTCACCCACAGCAGATGCGTTCGCACGGCAAATCCGGCTTGGTCCAGCGTAGTTTCGAAGCTGGATTGGTTTCGCACCGGATAGAAGATATAAGCCGAGCCATCCAGCCGGATGTATTTGCGATAGTTGGCAAAACTTTGCTCCAGAAGATCCTGGAACTCCTGCGCGGAAAGGTTATCGCCCTGGATCGGCTCGCGTTCCAATTCGGCGCCGCCGCGGTAGTCGACATTGTACGGCGGATCCGTGAGAATCAACTGCGCCTTGTCGTCCTGCATTACGGCCGCAACGTCGTCCGCGTTCCTGGCGTCGCCCACCAGCAGCCGGTGATTTCCCAATAGCCACATATCGCCGGCACGGCTGACTGGCTCTGGTGCCAGCGCGGGAGCCTCGTCTTCATCGGTTTCGCCTTGAATGGCGTCTTCGGAATCGTCCAGGATGGCTTCAAGCTCTTTGGTCGAGAAGGCCAGGACCTCGAGCTCAAAGCCATCGGTTTTCAACTGCTCCAATTCGCCGCGCAGGATCGCTTCATCCCAACCCGCATTTTCGGCCAGTTTGTTGTCCGCAATAATATACGCACGGCGTTCGGCTTCTGATAAGTGATCGAGCGGGATTACCGGCACTTCCGCCATCCCCAGTTTCACAGCGGCCTTCAGCCGGCCATGTCCGGCGAGAATGCCATCGTGCTGGTCCACCAGGATCGGCGCTGTAAAGCCGAACTTCAGAATGGAAGCCGCGATCTGGGTGATTTGCTCATCGGAATGCGTGCGGGCGTTGCGTTCGTACGGAATCAGGCGGCCTACGGGCCACATTTCGATACGGCTGGATAGGCGGATCTCGGTAGTATTCAACTGGCCCTCCGACTATGCGGTGCGTCGTGTCCAACACGCTGGAAACCCGGGTTGCAGATTGGCTGGGCATTCAATGGCGGCGCAAATCGCTTGCCACTACCCACCAGCACGGGCCTTTCGCACCCCAGATTCACCAACCGCTGTAGGATGACGTCGCAATAGGCCGGCGAGATCTCACAGCCGGAACCCACACGCCCCAGCACGTGCGCCGCGGCGATGGTCGTGCCGCTGCCCAGGAATGGATCGAAGGCCAAATCGCCTTCGTCCGAGAAGCACTTCAGAAAGAATTCAACAAGCTGACGCGGGAACGGCGCCGAGTGTGATCCCTGATCGCTGGTGGACTTCACTTCGATGACATTGCTGGGCCGCGCAATCCCGCCGTGCCGCCCATCCTCATCAACGTGGGCGTTTTGGTGCGTGCCTCGCCATGCATCCTGGTTGCGACCCCCATCCGCTGCCGCCCCGCGAGGGCCTGTGCCCAACAAACCGCTACCCGATTTCGATTCCGGATTCAGCGGCGAATAGTCGAAGCAGTCTTCCGAGTAGTGGCCGACCGCTTTCGGTCGAAACTTGATCTTCTCTTGCCGGCAGAAGTGAAACACCGGCTCCCACGCATTCTTCAGCCGGTTGCCCCAACCACCAGGCACGCCATTGTCAGTCTTGCGCCAGCAAAACTCGTCTACGAAGCGCCAACCCCACTGACGTTTGTGGGCCAGGACCAAGTCCTTCACGTATAGGCTGCGTTCCCCTTCATCGGCGTGCTCTTTGATGTTCAGAAAGTACGATCCATCCGCAGCCAGGATCGCTTGGATATTCGCTGCGACCGGTCGATACCATTCGCCGTATTGCTCTTCCGGTACGGGCCGGAATCCGCTCGACGGATCGTAGGCACGCTGCTGCGCGTATGGCGGCGAGGTGATTACGACGTTCGCATACTTGCCGTCCAGCAGTCGCTTCACTACTTGCGCGTCCCGGCAATCTCCGCAGATCAAACGATGCGGGCCGATCAACCATAGATCGCCTTGACGTGTAACCGGCTCGGCTGGCGGAGTTGGTATAGCTTCTTCTGCTGGTGTCTCCTGGCCAGGAGTATCGGCGAACAGGCCGGCTAATTCATCATCCGAGAAACCCACGACCTCGAGGTCAAAGTCTAAGTCGCGAAGCTCCAGCAACTCGGTTCGTAAGAGCTCGTCATCCCACCCGGCATTCTCCGCGAGTTTGTTGTCGGCGATGATGTACGCGCGCCGCTCGGCGGCAGTCAGATGATCTAACCGGATCACGGGCACTTCGGTCAGGCCGAGTTGCTTGGCAGCCGCCAGCCGGCAGTGGCCCGCCAGGATGCCATCGTGTTCGTCGACCAAGATCGGCTGGGTAAAACCGAAGCGCAGGATCGAGTGCGCAACCTGCGTGATCTGTTCCGGCGAGTGCGTCCGCGCATTCCGTTCGTAGGGAACAAGCCGCCCCACCGGCCACATCTCCAAGTGGCGCGCCATCACGGGCGATTGCAGCGCGGGCATTTGGCGCGATTATCGTGTATCCCCAAGCTCGGTGTCAAACTTGACATCCACGAAGCGGACGTGCTGCCGAGGATAAGGGCTATCTCTATGAAACTACAAGGGTTGCGGCAGAGGCAGTGGGGCTAAACGCGTAAGTCTTTTGTTATTAGGTACTTCCAGCCAATGACGGCCGGTGGCTGGAAGCGCCGCACCGCATAGCTAGCGATAGGGCATAAAGACGTTTAGTTTCAGTGGTTTACGGGGGATACGCCGTTAGATGTCACGCGCGGCGTGACAGTTCGTCACACGGAATGTGACGCCCCCCGTTGGCGCACAGGGCCGCCGTATTGCGTCGGAAGGGGTAGGGTGGCCTTCGGGAGGCGGGCAGAAGCAAAAAGGCGGCTGGTGCCGAGCACGCAGCCGCCGTAGAAGGAAAGGTGAGATGAATCTAGAGTTTGATCACTTCGATTGGAAGAATACCCCCACGGTTGGGGCGAATATCCACGCACCGCCGTAGTTGCCGACCGTCCGCAAGACCGACACATGGGTGTTGATGCCGACGTTGTGGGTGATGTAGGTGCGCACGCCGCCGCCGGTCAGGATGGCCGGTGCTCCGGCGCCGTCGCGGATGGTGCCGGTGATGACCCCGCTTACGTCCGCGCTGTCCGTGCCGTAGGCGTATGCCAGACCGAATTTGCCGTAAGGCACGACGCGCGATCGGTTGCTGCCGATCACCTCCATGCCGCCGCCGAAGGAATAGAAGTTGCTGCGCACGTTGTAGGAGGCGCAGTAGTAGCTCACGCAGACGCTGCCGTTGTCGCCCGCGCGGGAATAGCCGCCCTCCATGAAGACGCCCACGTACTTGTGCAGGCCGGCCTCAAACCGGCCCAGCAGGGCCGGATGAATCCCCCGCACACCTTGCATGTACATGCCGCCGAACTCGACTGCGCCCGACACCGTGCCGAGCCGGAAACCGTATGGCGCCGCCTCTTTCTTCTCGGAAGTTGACGCCACCGTTGATTGTTTGCCGGCCACTGGGGCCGGGATCTTGTCACCGTTCGCGTCGACGTTGTAGGTGGCTGCGTTTTGCGCCAAAAGCGCGCCCGCGAATGTCAAAACGATAATTGCTAGTTTCATAAGTCCTTTTTTCAAAAATGGATTGTGCGGAGATTTTCCGCGACCGGCTCGCGCCGGTTTCGCGCCCGCCTCCGCGCGGGCAGCTCTCATCAGGCGGGAAGATTCACTCGGCCGCCTCTGGTGTGCGCGCCTCGATCGCGGCCAGCTCGGCGGGATCCGGCAGGCGTATGGCGATGTAGGTGTCGTTGTTCTTTTTGAGATACGTCACGTGAAGGCCCAGGCTGGCTTCGCGGATCTGGTGAATCAGATCCGCGATAAAGCCGTTGCCCTCGAGGTACGCCGGAAGCGTGGCATAGGGCTGGCGGCGCGGTTTCACTTCGCCACCGCCAACTGGTAGGTCCGCGTTCCGTCTTCGCCCTTCTCGATGCGGATCTTGCGGGACTTGTTGAGCGTCGAGAGGAAGCCGCGGACGCTGTGGCTTTGCCAGCCCAGTTTCTTTTCGAGTTGCGCCAAGGTGGTGGGGCCAGCCTCGAGCATGCCGATCGCGGTAGCCTTCTTGCTATCGCGCGGCGCTTTGGCCGGCTTCTCGGCGGGCGCCTTCTTCTTGGCGGAGGCCTTGGCCTGCTTCTTCGGTTGGGCAGCCGCCGCCGCCTTGGTGGGCTTCGCGCCCTTCTTCTTCGTCTTCGTATTGGCCATTTCGTTGATTTCCTTTTCTGCGCCGTTGGCCGGCGCTGCTTCTTCTGGTTGGACTGCTTCGGGTTCCATGGATCGCAGGATCCGCTGGCGGGACTTGAGTTCAATTTCCCGCCCGCTGGCGAGGTTCAGGAACCGGTAGTGCTCGCGGCGGCGATGGCCGGCTTCCTTGATTGCCAAGCAACGCGCCTCGACGCGGCCCGTAGTGTGTCTGACGATGTAGGTCTTGCCTACTTCCGGTGTGATCATGATCCAGACGGTACCTCGCCACAAAAAAAATGCAAGCACTATTCCGCAGCGCGAAGGATAAATCCCGGCGTGTCCCTGGCCTACTTTACAAAAACATGGTTTCGTCGCACACTGGACCACGTATGAAGCCTTTCGCCACCAAGACCGAAGCCCTCACCTGGTTCCGTTCCCAATTTCCCGCTCGCCAATACATCGCGGGCTGCCCCTCCGTAATCGTCCACGTGCGCCAAGCGGGCAAGCCGGTCCGCTGGCTCATCCAAATCGACAACTACCGGCGCACCATTTACCACGAGCCGGCGCGCCCGGACCTCCAAATCATCACGTATCCCAACCTCAACCTCATGGCCATCGTGGGCACCCAGCGGTCGCGCTGAGGTGTCCCTCCGGTGCTTCACAAAACCATGGTTTCGTGCGACACTGGTGTTTCGAGGACATAGACGGATGACGAAGCAAGAAAAAGACGCCCGGATCGAGATTCTAAAAACTCGCATTCGCGCCGCAGAAGAAGCCTGGCGATGGTGCCGAGAAAACGGACGCCGCACAACGCCAGCCAGCCGCGAAATGCATGCTGCGATTCAGGAACTCAAGGCGATCGAAAGCAAATGAGGACGCGCGAAATCATCCGGCTCCTGGAACAGCATGGCTGGCGCGAAGTACGCCAGAAGGGCAGCCACAAGCAGTTCAAGCATGCGGATTTCCCGTACGTGATCACGGTGGCCGACCATCCGGGCGATATGCCACCAGGAACGCTGGCCGACATTTTGAAGAACGCAGGAATCAAACGATGATCGAATACGCCGTAGTTTTTGAATCCGCACCGAACGAAGAAGGCGCGGTTACCTGGGGTGCCTACGTTCCGGATCTGCCGGGCTGCTATAGCTGCGGTGCGACCTTCGAAGAGTGCCAAGGCATGATCCGCGAAGCCATCGAATTGCACCTCGAGGGTCTGCGCGCGGAAGGGATGGAGATTCCCGCGCCGAAATCCAGGGTTGGTATGGTCGAGGTAGCCGCGTGAACTGCCCGCACTGCCATACGGAACTGACGCCCGAAGAGATCCGATCGCTTTGGGGATCGTACTCGTCGGCCCTGGCAGGGGATTCGCGCGGCCGCCGGCGCGTGAAGACGCGCTGCCCGAAATGCAACCGCATGTGCCGATCGGCCCGCGAAGCCCGAGACCACTGCCGCGTCGCGCGCAGCGCCGCCAGCGCGCCCCAGGAGACATCAAATGACGAAACGCAAGCCCGGTCGTAAGCCGATCTATTCCTACTGCCAACTCTGCCGCCGCAAATTCAGCAAGACCGTCATGCGATTGCATGAACCAACGTGCCGCCGTCGGCGGCTGCTGAAGATCGGCGCGCGATTCACCGTCATGCTGAATCAGAGGCTCGTGCCGGTGGAGATTGAATCCTTCATGGAAGAGGGCACTGGGCTGGTTTGCCGCAACCTGGAAACCGGCCGCTCGATCCGCGTGAAGAGCCCGCGCCGCTTCCGCGAGTGGATGGATCGGGCCAACATCCGCTTCCACCGAGCCACGGCATAACCGCATTACTTGCGACGCCGCCGCAGATGCGCGGGCCGTCTCCCGGCCTTCTTGGCGGCCGCGCGCGCCACACTGTAGGCGATAGCCACGGCTTGCTTGCGGCTGCGGCCCGCGCGCCGTTCCGTTGCAATGTTACGGTTGATGCTGGCCCGGGAATAGCCCTTCTTCAGAGGCATGGAAGCGTTCCTCCTACCCTACGATTATGGCCAGCACCCACAGCGCCAGGCCAGCGGCGATGAGATCGCACTTGGGATGCCGGATACCCAGTGCCGCGATCACGAAGATCACCAGCGCTAGAATCAACAGGATCAACCGGAGTGTGATGGGCATAGAAAGCCTCCCCGTGATGATACAGCGGATTCTGCTTCATTGAACCGGACGCGGTTTGTAGTTGGTCGGCAGGACCATGCACGTAGGATCGGTGCCGAAGCGAAAGAACCGGCGCTCGGGATCGGGATCATCAAGAAATTCCAGTTCCACCATGAAGCGGCTGTAAAGCTCCAGCGCCTTGGCGTGCTTGTCGACCAGCGCGCTGCATTCGGTATCGGGCCCTGTCTCCACGTGATCGACGAAGCGCAGCTTGTTTGTCGCCGTAACCGCGAATGCACAGCCTCACCGCAGATTCTCCTCGCGCAGATCGCCGAACATCTTATGGCGGCCGCGGAAAGTCTTCTGCGGGCCTGCCTGCTCGCGCCGCTCGCCCCACAGAATCCGGTCGGGATCAAACCGCCGGCCATAGAATTGTTCGAGCACGAGAACGCGGTCGTTGTCCTGTGCGCAAGCGACCAACACCTCGTGCCGCTCCAGATAACCCATCTTTGCGAGCTCTTCCGTGCCGTGTTTGTCTAGCAGCGCATCAAATTCCTTCTGCGTGAGCTTGGCGGCCTTTTCGGTAGACCGGCTGGCCCACGCATCCGAGACGAGTACCACGGCCGTAACGCCGGAGGCCTGCACGCCCTTTCGCACCCAAGCGAACAGGATGTCTTTCGCGTCGCCGGAATTCATGATGTCGCCGGTGTTCTCGGGAAACGTAAGCTCCCGCGTGTGGCCATCCGGGTAGCGCAGCAGGAAGACGGGATCGATATTCAGACCCTTGCTGCGCCGCACATTGTCCTGGGCGATCTGGAGGCCGCGCTCGGCCAGGTCGCGGAGTTCATCGGGCGCGGGCTCCGTGGACTTCGCTGCTTGCATCATGGCTGGCCGCTCCGGCTTTCTGCCATTAGATCCTCCACGAGTTTTTCGATGAGTTGATCTACCGAGATTCCGCGGCGCCTAGATTCCTCTTCCAGCCACCACCAGTATTTTCTGGGAAGTTGCAAGGGAACTTCCCTGTAAGGTACGAGCTTCATGGTTTCTCACTCCTGCTGCTCACGACTTCATACATCGCGACGTTGCGAGCCGTATCGATCCGTATCAGCCGCAACTCGTAGATGACGCCCCATCCGAACGGACAGCAATGGTGTGTGTGCGTAAGAAAGTTCGGCGGTTTCTCACCCGGGACGGTGAAGCTGATCACCGGCACCGTGGGAGCCGTGCGGAATTGGGCGGTCATTGCGATACCTCGATTTCCACGCGACTCCCGCTGGTGACTTCGATCCAGGGCAAGTCTGCACCATCGCGTAAAGCGAGCATGATCACACCCGCCGCGCACAAGAACGCGCCGTGTTTCATCATGTTCACAAACGCTGGTTTGTCTGCGAAGTTCACCGCAATACTCCGCTGATTCTCGGAAATGATCATCACCGTGCCGATAGCAGCCTGCTCGGGCTTGCCCTGCGGGAAAACCGTGACGGTAGCGCCGTAGCGGATCATTGGATGGGAGCCTCTTGCTGGTCCCGCATCGGACACCCACGCGGGCAGGGCACTTTCGTGATCCGAATCAGGTTCTTATCGCCATCTGCCCAAGACGGTGAAGCGTACCAGCCATCGCCGTTGCAGATGGGACATGTTGCTCCCGAAATTCCGAGCCCACTGGCGACGGTGCGTACCTGCGCTTCCACGAATGATTCGTAGCCCTCGGGCGGTGTGAACCCGGTGTCCTCGTGAAACCGATGGCAGCACCCGCAATACTTCGCCTCGATGTCGTTGGGGTTATAAGAGCGCAGCTTGCACCGCAGACAGAGGATCCATTCGTCATTGCCGGTCTTGCCGATCTTGTAAGTCATCATGGCTTCCCCAAAAGCAAAGGCAATATGCGGCGGACCTGTTCATCCGAAAATCCCTTGCGGTGAAGCTCAGCGGTCAGACTGTCAGTCGTGGGCTCCAGGTAAGCGAGAATCGTCTTTGCCTCTGCGAGCGATAATTCAACCGCATTCGTGCTGCCCTGCTCTGCATAGGCAATCCGCTCTTTCAGCAAGGCAGCGATTTCATTTCCGGTCATGGTTGCCCCAGGTAGGCGTACATCGCCATGGGTACGTTGTCATCATCCGTGATGTGACCATCGGGCAACCGGCACGCGAGGAACGTGATACCGAGCTTGCCCGCGTGGAAGTGGATCGAGTTCTCGCTTATATGCGTGACCCACAGCGTCGCAATGGCGTTGCGGCCTTCCTTTTGCATAGCCACGATTTGCCCCTCGTGGATCTCATGCGCCAGCAACTCGCGCCCGATTTCGGGATGGTTGGGTTTGATCATAGCCGCATCACCACGACACCGCCAAACCCGCCAGCCCATTCCACCAAGCAATCGAAATGCTGGCCGATGAATTTGTAGACGAGCGGCGCGGCGCGCAAGATTATGCCCTCTTCGTCGCATTCCACATAGACGGTGAAGCGATTGCACGAGAGCCAGAATTGCCGTCGGTTGTTCATAGCGGATCGATCCCCATGTCAAGGGCTTCCACCAGCCAACGCCGGATGCCGCTGCGGTCGTGAATGGTTCGCACTTTCCGGCGCATCGCTGGCAGTAGCAGCAGATAGCAATCATCCCAACGGTCAAGCAGTTCCCTCGTTTCCCACACCGGCGAGTCGATCCACTGTTGCAGGTATAGGCGGATCAGAACTACATCCTCATGCGATAGCGGCTTGCCCTCCAGGTAGCGCATGATCGGGCCCTCGAGCTTGCCGGTGGTTTCGTAGCGCCAGTATTTGGGAGCTTGCGGACTGGCGGGATGGGGTAGCGGTTTCATTGTTTGGTCCGTTGCATGACCCGTTCGAGAGCCTGCTGCATTTTTACGCGAGTGGCTTCGGTCGAGGCATCATCCATTTCGACAATTTCATCCGCCAGGGCGCGGAGCCGCGCGGCGGAATCCATTGGCCTCTCGGCACCATCAGCACGAGTGGTTTTTCGAGCAGGATGCAAGCGCCGAGTTCCATGCAGAGCTTCGGATCCGGTTTACTGGAGAGGACGCGGCTATCTTTCATCGCCGGGATCACCTCCTTCGCTGCATGTGCGAAATAGCGGTTGAGTGCATCTTCGCCTTCTTTGCTCACACCTTCACCTCCGATCTCATTGCAGAATCGTCCGAATATACGTTTGCCATTGTTGGCGCAACTCTCCGGTCTTGAATGCGGCATCGATCTCCTCAAACGAGCCATAGCCCTGCCGTTGCAGATCCAGCCGGAAGCAGGCATATGCCAAGCGCATCATCTGATCCCAAAAAGCGTTCATCTCTCCGCTGGAAATCACACCTTCACCTCGATTTCCTGGAACCCAAGAAACGGTAACTCCGCCGCGCGGATGCCATGAAGAGCGATGTAGTGGCGTGGCACCAACCATGTACGACCCTGCGCCGTGATACGGATATTCGGCCCAAGGCGTTTGATTAGCAATTCGACAGCCCGTTGGTTGTCGGGATCGGTGTAATGTAACGGTCGGCCGCAGTGACACAGCGTGCTCACACCCTCACCTCGATCTCCCGCGCGGGCGGCTTCTCCCCGCCGCGCTTGGTCCCCCGCACGGTGGCCGGGATCCAGAAACGGCCGTGATACTTGCCGAACAACCCCTTGCCATCGGTGTAATCGGCGAAGTGGCCGCGGCAGATGTGCATAGCGCGCTGGATGCCGACTTCCCCGGAGCGGCCCTCCGTGCGGAGGATTTGTTTCAGCGGTTCGATCACCAGCGTCTTATACGGCGTGGGTTGGATGCCGGTGCGCTCGCGGTACTTTTTCGCCAGCGGTTTGTCGACCGTCTCTTCGACGATCTTGACGTTTTTGCAATGGAGAAAACAGACTGCGAGCAGCGTCGGATGATAAAAGCTGATGAAGCACTTCAAC
>Ga0126377_10002528_pt1 | contig 12628 bp, 12 predicted proteins | sample PanSoiMetPlot_22_FD_92647 | JGI IMG/M metagenome (GOLD analysis project Ga0126377, IMG submission 92647) | Tropical forest soil microbial communities from Panama - MetaG Plot_22 | ecosystem: Environmental > Terrestrial > Soil > Tropical forest > Bulk soil | place: Panama | collected 2016-02-17
AAGAACGAGATCCTCAAGCTCTATCTCGACCGCGCCTATCTGGGCGGCGGCACCTTCGGGGTCGACGCGGCCGCGCAGTACTACTTCAACAAATCGGTGCGCGAGGTGACGCTGGCGGAAGCCGCAATGCTCGCGGGGCTGTTCAAGGCGCCCTCCCGCTTCGCCCCGCATGTGAACCTGCCGGCTGCCCGCGCACGCGCCAATGTGGTGCTCGACAATCTGGTCGAGGCCGGCTTCATGACTGAGGGTCAGGTGTTCGGCGCCCGCCGCAACCCCGCAATGGCGGTCGACCGCCGCGACGAGCGCTCGCCCAATTACTATCTCGACTGGGCCTTCGACGAGATGAAGAAGCTGGTCGACACGCTGCCCAAGTCGGTGCACGAGCGCGTGTTCGTGGCACGGCTCGCGATTGACTTGAACCTGCAGAACAACACGGAACGCGCAATCGAGGACTCGCTGCGGCAATACGGACGCGAATATCACGCCAAGCAGGCGGCGGCCGTGCTGATGGAAACCGACGGCGCGGTCCGCGCAATGGTCGGCGGCCGCGACTATGGCGAAAGCCAGTTCAACCGCGCCACCGATGCGTTGCGCCAGCCTGGCTCCTCGTTCAAGCCTTATGTCTACGCAGCCGCGCTCGCCAGCGGCGGCTTCAAGCCGACCTCGATCGTGGTCGATTCACCGGTCTGCATCGGCAACTGGTGCCCGAAGAACTATTCCGGCGGCTTCTCCGGATCGATGACGCTGACGCAGGCACTGGTGCGCTCGATCAACGTCGTGCCGGTGAAGCTGTCGATCGCGCTCGGCAATGGCAACCCGAAAGCCGGCCGCGCCAAAATCCGCGATCTGGCACGCAAGGCCGGCCTGCGCTCGCCACTGATCGACACGCCGTCCATGCCGATCGGCGCCAACGAGGTCACCGTGCTCGACCATACCGGCGGCTACGGCATCTTTGTCAACGAGGGCAAGTCGATCACGCCGCACGCTGTCCTCGAGGTGCGGAGCGGCGCGGGCGACCTGATCTGGCGCTTCGACCGAGACGGCAAGAAGCCGGTGCAGGTGATTCCTCCGCAGGTCGCGCGCGACATGAACATGATGATGAACAAGGTGGTCGAAGAGGGCACCGGCAAACGCGCGATGCTTGACGGCATCAAGGCCGCGGGCAAGACCGGCACCACCAATGCCTATCGCGACGCCTGGTTCGTGGCCTTCACCGGCAACTATATTGCCGGCATCTGGTTCGGCAACGACGACTACAGCGCGCTTAACCGCATGACCGGCGGCTCACTGCCGGCGCAAACCTGGCACGCCATCATGGAGTATGCTCACCAGGGCGTTGAGCTGAAGCAGATTCCCGGCTTGGGCCCGGCGACCGCTGCCGCGGCACGCGCTGCTCCGACGGTGGCGGCGGCTCCCGCCAGGACCGGCAGCGAAATCGCGCAGCGCCCTGCCCTTTTGACGCGGCGCGGCGCCGACATCCTGGTGCGAGTCGAGCGGCTGATGGACGACGCCACGCGTGCGCTCGCCATCCGCGACGAGCAAGGACGCCGTGCCGACACGAAACCGCCGGCACGCGCCGATACGGTCGCAGCCACTGATCGACCCTCGCCCAGTACGGCGCGTGGCAATTGACGGCCCTTGACGATTTGCTCCGAATTTCCAAGCTTGCCGCAACAGGTGTAGGCGGCAGATTCGTTGAGTGGCGCATGTTCATTGTCGAGTGAACTGGTCTCCACTTCGCCGAAACATGCGCTAAACTTGAGCTGAAAACTTTGGGCTGAGACGTAACGAAGCCGCTGCGCCCCAACGGAATAGACTGTGCGACTGCTGTTAGGCACATTGCTCGCTCTCATCATCGCGGCCTCAATCGGGCTCGGCGCGACCTGGGTCGCCATCACCCAGGGCACGGCCTATGGCGGCGTCAGCATCGGCGCCTGGACCGCATGGCCGCGCGTCGGCACGCCCGGCATCGACCCTTATGCGCGGGCCATGGTGGCGCGCAGCGGCGAGCTGCCGATCGGATCAGGGGACGGTGTCGCCTTCTATGCACGCAGCGATGATGCCGGCCAGCTACTGGATGGGCGCTGCGACATTGCGGTCGAGGGCATCACGCCACAGGCGAGGTATTTCACCGTCACGCTCTACGATCTCGAAGGCAGGCTCGTCGCCAACGCGGTGCAGCGCCAGGGCTTCACCAGCCAGGAGCTGATCCGCCGCGCCGACGGCACGTTCGAGATCACGATCGGACCGCGTGCCCGGCCAGGCAATTGGCTGCCGACCGGCGGCATCGAGCGCTATATGTTGGTGCTGCGGCTCTACGATACGCCAATTGGTCTCGCCACCCGCAGCGGGCGGGAAGCGCCGATGCCCACGATCACCCAGAAGGCCTGCCGATGATTCGCCTGCTGCTCTGGGTCCTGGGTGGCACGCTGCTCGGCGGGATCGTGCATCTCGCGACGGTGTTGATCCTGCCGAACCTTGCGTCGCAGGATGCCTATTCGCGGCTGGCGCCGATCGCGCCGGTCAATGCGGTGGCGCCATTGCCGCCGCCGAGCGCGGAGCGCTCTCCCCTCCCGTTCCTCGATCCGGCCTTTGCGATGGCGGTCTGCCGCTACGACCTGACGGACGGGCCGATCAAGCTCACGGTGCCGGTCAGCGTGGCCTACACATCCGTGTCGTTCTATACCCGCTCCGAGGTTGCCTATTACGCGATCAACGATCGCGCCGCTGGTCGTCGCGTGATCGAGCTCGATCTGATGACCAGCGAGCAGCGCGGCGACCTACCCGGCGACGAGGAAGTGACCGCCGCCGACCGCCTGATCGTGGAATCACCGACCTTGACCGGTCTGATCATCATGAAGGCGCTCGCACCCGAGCTGGGACTTCTGCCGGCTGCGCGAAATTCGCTCACCGGCGCACGCTGCCAGCTGCAGCCGCAACAGTAGCTCTATCCTTTAGCGGTGATCACCTGACCGCTGCGGCAGTATTGCCCGATGCGGGTATGCAGCAGCGTGAGGGCGCGCTCACCAGCGGCCGCCATTGGCGACGGCGCCTGGATGGCCAGGCGCTCGAGCGCATAATTGTAGCTGGTCATGCGCTCGCCGAGTGCGCGGCAGACTCGCAGCACGATGGCGACGTTCTCCTGATTGCGTCTGCGCGCATTGCTGCGCTCGGCCGTATTGGAGGTCGACGGCAGCGCAAGAACAGCATCGCGCTTGCGGTCCGTGTCGGCGACACGCGCCGCAATAGCAAAGAACGGCTCAAGCCGGATCACATCCTCGCGCGCGTCAGTGATCAGTTTTGCATAAGCAGATGCCTCGGAGCGGCGCTCGTTTTCGTGCAGGGCCTGCCAGTAGGTGACGCGATCGAATTTCACCGGCTCACGCTTTTCCTGCGCGGTGCCTAAGAATTCGATGTCGTCCAGCACATAGTCGCGAAACACCGTGTCCCAGCGATTGCGATCGTAGGGCGGCGGAATGATCGCGCGCGCAAGATCGCGCAGCTGGCGTTCCTCGTCGGTCAGCGGAAAATTCGAAGGCGACTTGCCGCTGCGTATCAGCTCCTCGCGATCGATCCGGGCATGGGCCTCGTCGGTCGCCAGCGACGGCCGTACCCGGTCGAAGTCGCCATAGAGACCGCAGCCACTCACGAACAGGACCGTGGCCAGGGTCGCCATGCCGCACAGGAGGCGGCGCCCGCGTGAGGCCTGCAAGAATCTCGAACGCGGGTGCATGAACGTTTTTGTCTATCCGTTAATGGCGCGAGGCCCGGCGCCGCTTGCGGCGCCGCTGACTCCGACTCGGCGGCTCATCGGTAAAACGCTCGATGCGAATCACCGGTAGTATGATCACGGTCGCCGATCCCGGCGCTTCCCCTTTCCTCTTGCTGCGACGCGAACGACGCGTCCGCTCGGGAAAACCAATCACTAATCCCATCTGGCTCTATCCCCCGCCGGGCCTGACCGGACCCGCCCGATCAACAATCGGTTCCAGGATTTAGCGTCATCCAAGGTTAACGGTCCGCTAACGCGACACACTTAGTTTGGAACCCGTGATCGCCTGGTCCGGGACGTCGCCAAGCGAATGCCAAGCAGGTCGTCAAACCATGATGAAACTACCCAACCTTGCCGGCTTCGAAGGCCTGATCGATCTCGACCGCCGGGGCGTGGACATCCGGCCGACCCTGCTGCGCGTGCTGACCGACCAGTATCTGCACCGCCGCGTCCACACGCTTGACGAGGAGCGCCAATACACCGAGCTCACGCTGCGGCTGTTGGACGAGACCGACGTTCCAGCACGCGCCGCCGTGGCAACACGGCTCGCCGCGCAGGCGAATGCCCCGCGCGCCGTCATCCTGCGGTTGGCCCGCGACGTGCTTACTGTGGCGGAGCCGGTTCTGCGGTCCTCACCCCGGCTTGCCCAGACTGATCTCGACGCCATCGGGCGCGAGCGCGGTCCCGCCTATGCGGCAATCATCGCCGAGCGGACATCGTCACAACCCGCAGCGCAATCCGCGCCGCGCCCGTCGGCTCCCCTGCCAAGCCCAGCGCAACGGCCGACCCCGCCACGGCGGCAAGCTCTCCCCGTATCGGCCTCCAGAACCGACAGCTGCGCAGAGGTCAGCGCTGCAGTGAAAGCCAATATGACCGACGTGAAGTCCGAGCGGCAGCCGGAGCTGACGCCCAACGTGACGTGCGAGATCGAGGCAACGGAGCTCTGCGGGCTTTTCTTCGCCGCCGATTCGCTCGAGCGTCGCCTGATCCTGATCAGCCTCGAATACCTGCCGACGGCAGCACCGGCTCTGCCAGCAGCGATGCAGCAAGCCGACATCTGGCGTCTTGAATCGTCCGCCCTGCAGCACAAGACCGAAGCGGTGCTGCGCGAGCTCGAGCGCGCGCTCGGCATCTCGCGCCGAACAGCGCTACGCATTGTCGAAGATGACAGTGGCGAGCCGATCGTGGCTGCGGCCAAAGCGATGGAGCTGCCACCCGACGTGCTGCAGCGAATCTTGCTGTTCATGAATCCGCGCGTTGGGCAATCGGTTGATCGTGTGTATGAACTTGCGGGCCTCTATGCCGACATCACGGTCGAGGCAGCGCTTCGCCTGATCGGGATCTGGCGCGACGCCGATCCGCCCGAACTCAACTTGGCCAAGCACGCAGCGCTTTGGCAGGACGCAGTCGAGCAGGCACGCACCGCTCTCTCCGACATCACGCGGCGCGTGCCGGCGCCGCGGCGAGAAAATCCAGCCGCGCGTCCGAACGACCGCGCCTTCGGTACCGATGGGCGCTGAGTGGCGAAAGGTGAATTGACGGAAGCTATCGACGCTGGCGGTCGTCTCAGTGCAGCTTTAGGCCAAGAGCTATCCTGATAGCCTCACTCAAGCGCTCTGCCGCAAATGGCTTGAGCAAGTACGCGGTGCAGCCAAAATCCATGGCCCGCTGCCGGTGCTGTTCGTCCTGAGACTCGGTTATGAATATGACGGGCAGTTTGAAGCCCATCGCGGCAAGGCGGATAGCCAAATCCACGCCCGAAATGTCTGTGAGATGGACATCGATCACAACGCACGCCGCTTCCGAGATTGCAACCGCGCTGAGGAATTCCTCGGCCGATGCATACAACTCTGTAAGATATCCCCACGACGAGAGCATTAGGCCTATCGTCTGAAGAGTTCCCGGGTCGTGTTCCACGACCGAGATCACGTATCGTTGCGCTGGCAAGGGAATGTCCGGGATGGTGGTCGGCTTAGTGTTGTTGATTATTTTTGCGAACTGCCACCCGTAGGCAGGCGGTTATCACTCAACCCTTGGTGGCGTCTTGTGTTCGCGCGCCATCGATTTGTCTTGCGGCGCCAGTTCGTCACGTGCATGGGGCCTGGAAGGCGGGCGCCATTCCGCTGAAGCTGCGGACGTTGAGTGGGCCGAGGTTGTGAGTATACAGCCCATTCGTGCTCCCACTCATTAACCGATCGTCTCGATTGCGCCGGCAAACAGTCGGGCGGAATCCTGCCAGGTGGGGAGTTGCGCCGCTGCCGCGCGAGCGTTTGTCGCAAGCCGCTGCCGTTCAGGCGGATCGCAGATCAGACGGCGGAGTGCCTGCGCCAATGCCGTCGTATTGTTCGGAGGCACCAGCAAACCCACCCCCGCCGGCACCGTATCGGGGATTGCGCCCGCCGTAGTCGACACGACCGGAAGCCCGTGCGCGATCGCTTCGGTGAGCGCCATTCCATACCCTTCGAAACGCGACGCGAGAACAAATATGTCGGATGCCAAATACAGTTCGACGGTACGCTCAGGCGGCACGGCGCCGAGCACCGCGATCCTGTCACCGAGGCTGTAGGCCTCGATGTCGGCGTCAAGCTGCGCGGCGGCGCCCGGGTTGCGGGTCCGGTCACCCGCGATCGTCAGGCGCCACGGCATGTCGGCAAGTGTAGCCAGCGCCGCGATCAGGAGATCGTATCCCTTGCCTGGCACCACCGAACCGACCGAAAGAAGCCGAACGACAGCGTCGTTGCTGCCAGGCGCTGGCGGAACGGGATCATTCCCTGGTCGGACAACGCTGACGTGCCGCGTCGGAACGTCATAGTCAGCGACCAGTATCCGGGCGGTCGCCTCACTCGTGACCACGACGTGCGCAGCAGCAGCAAGCGCGGCGCGCTCGCTCTCGCGGAAGACGTCTGCCTGCGTGGTGTCTAGACCGGGATCCAGAGCAAGCGGTTGGTGCACCAGCGCGATGAGCGGCATGCGGGATCCGAGCGCACCGGCCTCGGGCAAAGCCCCGAACGCAAGCCCATCGAGGACCATCGGACAGCCAGCCGGCACCGCGGACAGTATCGCCAACGCGCTCGCGCGTTGCGCGATGCTCGGGAACGGAAAGCTGTCGCCTATGTTGGCGACGTCTACCTGCCAGCCAAGTCTCCGAAGCTCCTGGATGATGCGTCGATCATAGCCATAGCCTCCGGTCGGCGTGGCAAGATCCCCGGGCACAGCGAACGCAAGATGCGGTTCATTTCGCGGTGCAGATATGTGGTGATGTGTCATCTAGCGAACACACTTCGTGCGCTCGTGCGTATGTCAACATACGACAGCGATGCAAGCACAACTCTCCCCGCCAACACACGTTCCGCTTCCTCCGCGTGGCACGGGTATTTGTGAGTACACGGCGGAACTAATCGTACTGCGTCAGAAAATTCGGGCGCTTGTTATTGCGCCCTCTCCCCCTGCGGGAGAGCAAGGGCAGCGCTGAATGATCAACAAGCACGGTTGGGTGAGGGGTTCTAGACTCCCCCTCGCCCAATCCGTTGTGTTGAACTGCGGAGGAGCCATCTCCCACAGAGGGAGAGGGCGCATCAACTGGCACTGGCTCTCGGCCATGCCGCGTCATCGTTTCTGACGCAGTAAGACTAACTAGCGCTACGTCACCACGCGCTCGAGGAAATGCCGGCCTGCACGATCCTCGACCTCGACGATCCAGGCATCGGGATCGAAGCGGACTTCACGCGCGATCCGCTCCTCGACCTTCGCCTCGGGCGCCGGTGCCTCGCCCAGGCTGCGGATGAAGGCGCGATCGCTCGGATGCGCCTCATCGAAGGCTGACTGCGGCGCGGGGCTGAACAGCTCAGCCGTGCCGTCCAGCCGGTTGAGCTTGATGAAGATCGCCCCCGCCTCCTCGGCGCCGCGCCGCCGCACGGCCGTGAAGGCTCCCTCGCCATTGCAGCGACGAATGTAGGCGGCAACCCAGATCGCAGATTTGAGGCGCATGATACAGCTCGCCGGGTTCTGATCGAACGCGGCGCCAGTCGGCGAGCGATCGCAATCACATTTAAGAGCCTTAGAGATGCGCCAGTCAGCCGGCAAGACTATTTCAGCGGCTATTCGGGCGCTATTCCAGCGGCCGGCCGGTGACGGAGGCCAGCTCGCGCGCAACGCGCTCGGAGACCTGCCCGGTGATCGGCAGCCTGCGCTCGCGCTCGAACCGCTCGATCGCCGCTCTGGTGTCGGCATCGACCAGGCCCGTCGGCTTGATCTGGCCATAGCCAAACTCGGCGAGCGCCCGCTGCATCGCCACCACGCGCTTGGACGAGGAGTCGGCGTTCGGCTCGAGCCGCACTTGCTGGAGGGCTGCCGGCCGCAGGCCGGAGGGCGTCTTGGCGGGCTTGGTCGAGCGCTTGATGGCCGCGAGCAAGGCCTCGTTCGGCTCGGTGCTGGCCTTGAGCCCATTCGCCTGCTCGAAATCGCGCACAGCCGCGTCGGTGCGCGGCCCGTAGCGGCCATCCACCACACCGTCGTAATAGCCGCGGCGTGCCAGCTCGCGCTGGATGTCGGCGATGATCTCGGCCATTGGGCGGGCCTCGACCTTGGCTGTCGCCTCAGGCGGCCGCGGCCGCGGCAAGGTCGCAGCCGTGTCCTTGACGACATCCTTGGACGCTGGTTTCGAAGGCGCCGTGATGGCCGCGATGGCATCCTTGAACATGGGTGCAGGATGCGGCCCGGCCTGCAGCAACACGCCGTTCACCACGACCGCAACCGTCGCCACCACCGCCACCACAAAGGCAACCGCGTCGCGCCGGCTCCAGCCCAAACGCGCAAGCGCCGCGAAGCGCGGCGTGTCTGCAGCGCTGTCGCTCTTGCGTTTCGACCTAGGCACGGATCTTCACCAGCTTGTCAGCGGGACGCTCGGCTGCAGGCTCAACGACAGACGCCGCCGCACGCGCAGCACCCGGTCCGATCGAAGCCATCTCGGCGGATCGGCGCGCGCTCTCGCAATCCACCGGCAAGCGGATCGTGATGCTCGTGCCCTCCCCGATCCGGCTCGCGATTTCCATTTCGCCTCCGTGCAGCGCCACCAGTCCCTTAACGATCGAGAGCCCCAATCCGGTTCCATCATGACGCCGGTCATAGGACGAGCGCGCCTGGAAGAACGGATCGCCAATGCGGGCCATGTCCTCGCTGTCGATACCGACACCGGTGTCCGCGACCGTCACCGTGAAGGTGCTGCCTTCGTGCGTCGCGCTGACCGTGATCCTGCCACCACGATCGGTGAACTTGATGGCGTTTGAAACAAGATTGAGCATGATCTGATTGAGCGCACGCTTGTCGGCGACAATGTCCGGCAGCTCGCCCGCCAGGACTGTTGTGAGTTCAATCCCTGATTCGCGCGCTTTGAGGGCAAGCAGCCCGCAACAATCCTCGATCGCCTGGCGCGGCGAGAACGGCTCGGGCGTGATCGCAAAGTTCCCTGTCTCAATTTTGGACATGTCGAGGATGCCGTTCACGACCGAGAGCAGATGACGTCCCGACTCGTTGATCAGCTCGGCATATTCGTGCCGGCGCGCAGCGTCGATCATCAGCGCGCTTTCCTTACACAGCATTTCGGAGAAGCCAATGACGGCGTTGAGCGGCGTTCGCAGCTCGTGGCTCATGGTGGCGAGGAACCGGCTCTTGGCCGCGTTGGCGCGCTCGGCCTCGGCACGCGCAAACTCAATGGCGTCCGCTTCCTGTTTGCGCTGCGTGATGTCGCGCATGACGGCAACGACCTCGCGCTCAGAATCCGACCGGCCTTGCGTGTGCTCGAGCGCCCGGCAGCGCATCTCGATCCAGATAAAATCCGCAACCTCAGCCGGACTGTCCCGCCGCACGCGGAACTCGACCGAACGGCTGCCACCGTCGGCTGCTGCATCGGCAAGCGCCTTGAGGTAGCCGGGCCGGTCCGTAACATGCACGCGATCGAACAGACCCTGGCTGAGCAGATCATCAGCCTTGGCGCCAAGCATCTGCTCGGCCGTCGGCGACACGAACAGAACCGCGCCGTTGCGGTCATGACGCGTGATGACATCGGTCATGTTCTGAGCCAGCAGCCGATAGCGATCTTCCTCGGCGCGGTGCAGGAGCGCGCTGGTGCGGGCGAGTTGCTCAACGACGAGCGCGGTACCGGTGGTGAACAGCAAGGCTGAGATAATTCCGAGCCCTGCAAGCGGCGCCGATTCCTGAGGAAGCAGCACCCAGGAAGCCAAGAGATCAAACGCTCCGGCAAACCATAACAGCCCGGCCACGCTTGCCGCCATGGCCGCCGCGACCAAGACTACGCGCCGTGACAACGACACTGTCGCCTCGAGCGGCACCACGACCAGCCAGACCGTCGCGAAGGAGGCCATTCCCCCACTTCTGCTGGCGACGACCAGCACCAGACCAGCGAGTGCGACCGACGACAGCATGTGGGCATCTTCATAGCGTCCGGCGCGAGACAGAGCGAAGGCGATGACGATCGGTATGATGAGCCACGCGAACGGCAGCGCTTCCCAAGCGCTCAGCTCACCCCAGACGACGCCATAGAGCGCGAAGGCCGCAACGACCACCAATCCGGCCAGCAGACGCGGCGCAATGAACGCACGATGACGCGCGCGCGTGAGCGCATCCTGCTGCGCGGTCGGGTGGATTAATGCTTCAATGTCGTCACGCAGTGGCGCAAACAGTCCCACGGTATCCTGTGCACGTCCGTCGTTACAGACGCGCTCCCCTTGTGTAGGGCCGATCGTGTCAGAGGCGGCTTAAGCGAACGCTAAGGAAAAGGTCACGCAGACGAGTCATCTCTGCAGGAGCGCTGCGTTTACTCCTGTGCTGATGCGCGATTCTCACCTCATGGTGAACGATCAGTTGCGCGGGCTCTGCCTGTCGGTGTCCAGAATTGGAACAACAACGAATGTCCCTGCACCAATCTTGCGGTAACCCGCCGCTATTGCGTGGGAGATCACTCCAAAGATCTTCCGGGATCATTCAACTTTTATGAAAATGTGCGGCGCATTTGCTTTGAAGCGAGAACCCGGCTTTCAAAGCTCCCTGCTATGGTGGCGTCCTGAAAAAAGCGGCCTTGAGCAGAGCCGCGGGGATCGGGGTCATGCGTTTCCTGTTTCGGATGGCATTCTGGCTTGGCGTCGTGCTGGTGCTGCTGCCCAGCACGAGCACGCAGCCGACGCCAAAGGTCCAGGTTGGCACAGTCGAGGCCGTCTCCGCCGCGCGCGCCGCCGTCGGCGATCTGCGCAGCTTCTGTGACCGTCAACCCGAGGCCTGCAGCGTAGGCTCGCAGGCCGCGGTGGCGATAGGCCATCGCGCACAGGCCGGCGCCAAGATGCTGTACGAGTTCCTCAACGACCAGCTCGGCCCGCAAACGCCGGACGCCGTCGGCTCGACCGGTAAGCCCTCGCAGAAGACCCTGACGCCGGCGGATCTCGAGCCCGCTTGGCGCGGCCACCAGCCGCACCGGAACTAAGCGGCCCGCCTAAGCCCGTCCGCCCTCGCCGGTTGGCATTGTCACGCTTGGATATATATTGAGGGCGCATGCGGCAGTTCGCCGTTGCGCACAGCCAGGCCATGACCATAGACGAGATCATCGAGAACTTTGCGCTGCTGGACGAGTGGGACGACCGCTACCGCTACGTCATTGAGCTCGGCCGCTCGCTTGCGCCGCTTGACGAGCAGGATCGCAACGATGCCAACAAGGTGCAAGGCTGTGCCAGCCAGGTCTGGCTGTCGACGGCAGTGCAGCCCAATGGTCAGGCCGGCCCGCTGCTGTCATTCATAGGCGACAGCGACGCGCATATCGTGCGCGGCCTGATCGCGATTCTGTTTGCGATCTATTCCGGCAAGCACGCCCGCGACATCCTCGCGACCGATGCGGTCGCGTTGTTCGAGCGCCTAGGCCTCAAGGAGCATCTGACACCGCAGCGCTCCAACGGCTTCCGTTCCATGGTGGAGCGCATCAAGTCGGATGCGCGTAACGCGCTCGCGACTTCAACTGTGCCGTAATGACACTGCGAGCTATTTGCGCCGCCGGCGCTGCTGGCCGAGCCCCATCTGTTTGGCGAGCTCGGAGCGCGCAATCGCGTAGTTGGGCGCCACCATCGGGTAGTCGGGCGGCAGGCTCCACTTCTCGCGATACTGATCTGGTGTCATATTGTATTGCGTACGCAAGTGACGCTTGAGCGACTTGAACTTCTTTCCGTCTTCGAGACACACGATGTAGTCGGCCGTGATCGACTTCTTCACCGACACTGCTGGCTTGAGCGGCTCGCTCGTCACTTCGCCTTGTCCGCTCGACACACGAGTGAGCGCCGCGTGAACCTGGTTGATCAGCGTTGACAAATCCTGCGCCGGCACAGGATTGTTGCTGACATAAGCCGAGACGATGCTCGCCGTCAGCTCGATATAGCTCGTGCCCGACGAATTCTCATTCATGGCGGATTGATCCCAACTGCCCAATGGCCAGTACGTTTTCTACGTCTTCGGCCTGCCGCACCCGCAGGTATTCTTGTGTATAAGACCTAGTTACAACGACCAAAGGCCAAGATACCAACCTAAGATCTATCTATACTTGATGATCGACGAAAGCAATAAGTGCTGTCCAGTGATGGTCAATATTCCCTGTCAATTTTCATGTCTTGTTGGTCCATAACGGATCAAATTTACGCGATGTCATGTAATTTAAACCGGTAGAGCACTCGGCCCCGGCTCTGGCGACAAATATCGCCATGGTTTGTACAGGTATGATTTGAGTATTCGCGCTGTTGTGTCGGGAACCTGACACAGCAGGCCTCAGGAACACTCGCGTCCAAGGCTAAAGTGCAGCCGTGGCGG
>Ga0126377_10002529_pt1 | contig 12627 bp, 10 predicted proteins | sample PanSoiMetPlot_22_FD_92647 | JGI IMG/M metagenome (GOLD analysis project Ga0126377, IMG submission 92647) | Tropical forest soil microbial communities from Panama - MetaG Plot_22 | ecosystem: Environmental > Terrestrial > Soil > Tropical forest > Bulk soil | place: Panama | collected 2016-02-17
GCGATGCGGCATCGTTCCAGACAGCCTGGTGGGCAAACCCATCGAGGTCGAAGTCGGCGCCGAGCTCGCGATTGGCCCTGACGAGAAGATTGCGATTGAAGACCGCGGTCACGCCGAGCGGATCGTCGTACGCGTTGAGCAGCGCGTCTCTGTCCTTCACGAGATCCGCGCCGATGAGCAGCGCGTCGCCGTGCGCCAGCGCCGCGCGGATGTTCTGGAGGAACGCGTCGGCCCCAGGCGGATCGAAGTTGCCGATGTTCGAACCCAGGAACAGCGCGAGCGTTCGGCCGAACGCCCCGCGAGACTCTCGCGCCTCGGTCGCCGCCGCCAGCCCGGTTTCGTATTCGGCCTGGTGGGTCACAATCGTGACGTTGTCGCGATCGTCGAGGGCGCGGCTGGACGCCTCGAGCGCCAACGACGAGATGTCGACGAGGTGCACGGTCAGCGCTGCATCGTCCGCGGCGGCATCGAGGAGATCGGACAGCTTGTCGCCGTTGCCGGGTCCAAGCTCGACCAGCGTTGCCAGCGGCTCGAGCCGGCGGAGGATCTGCCGTGCATGCATTCGCAGCAGATTGCGTTCCGTGCGCGTAATTTCGTACCAGGGCAGATGACAGATCGCGTCGAATAACGCCGAGCCGAGATCGTCATACAAGTAACGCGAGGGCAGTTGCCTCGGGCACAGCGACAGGTAGTACTCGACGTCCTCCGCGAACTGCCTACGCTCGGCTCCCGCGGTTTCTGGCGCAACGAAATGTCGCATAGACATAGGGATATCGGGATCGGAACCAGTTGCGGAATGTTGGACGCGCGAGCTCCCGTGCGGTCGCAGGCGACCCGCCCTTCATGGCGAAATGTTGCCCGTCGAAGAAATCGGCTGAGTACTCCGGGTAGGAGGGCATCGCGCGAAAGCCGGGAAATGGTGCGAACGGCGTGCCGGTCCATTCCCAGCCGTTACCGACAAGATCCTCCACGCCCCAGGCACTGACTCCCCTTGGATGCGTGCCGGCCGGTTCGGGATCCCAGCTCGAGAAATCGAGGACCGCCTTCTCCTCCGTCACCTCGGCCGAACCCCAGGAGTGGAGGCGTTCCCCTTCCGGCGAACCGTACGCCGCGCGCTGGAACTCCGCCTCAGTCATCAGGCGCGCGCGATTCCATCGCGCGAACGCCGACGCTTCCGCCTGGCTCACGTACACCGGCCATGACAGCGGAAGCAGCACGCGCTCGAACATGCCACGCCAGTGCCAGGCGCCGTCGACGGATTCCCAGAAGAGCGGATGCTCGATGCCCTCGCTCTTCAGCCACGCGAAATCCTCGGGCAGCCACAAGCGTTCGTCGCGATACCCGCCCGCGTCGACGAATTCGAGATATCGCGCGTTCGTCACGTCATGACGTTCGATCTCGAACGGATCGACCTGCAGGACGTGCGCGGGAAACTCATTGTCCCAACCGAACTCGATCGCGGTCCGATCGACGCCGAGCGTCGCGCGACCGCCGGGTACTTCGATCCACTCGTCGCGAGGCGCCGCACCGGTGGCTTTCGGCCGGTAGCCCGCGGGCGCGACCTTCTGCTCGAGCGGCAGGCGATGCCACATGTAAAGCAGCGTCTCCTGATGCATCGCTTCGTGCTCGATGATCGCGAATGCGGCCTCGGCGCGATCGAGGAGCGGATGTCCCGGTTGATCGAGCTCGTCGTTCTCGAGGGCATCCAGGACCTGGCGATCGGCTTCGTCCGCGAACGCCCGGACGGCTTCTCGCGAGGGCCAGCGCGCCGCATTCGACGAACTGCCGTGCGCCGCGCTTTCGTGCGGATCGATCCCGCGCGCGAAGAGCGTCTCGAGCTTCGCATCGATACTGGGGCGCCCCAGTGCGCGCTTCACGAGCGTGTTGAAGCTGAACGCAGGAATGTGTCCCTCGTAGAACACGATCGGGTGACGGAGCGCAATCGGCTGGCTGTAGTACGCCTCGTCAGCGAGCAGGTCGAAAATCTCGCGTGACCGCCCGCGGTTGCGTCGGTAGCGGTCCACCACGTCTGTGAGGTCGGTTCGTTGCAGCGCCATCCCGCATCTTTATCCCAAACCCGTGCCGCTGTCGATGCGCTAAAATCTGTGTGATTTTGACGATCACGCTCAATGGGGACCCGCGCGAGCTGTCGGGCCCGCTGTCCGTGGCCGCGCTGCTGGCTGAGCTGAAGATCGACGCGCGGCGCGTGGCGGTCGAACACAATCTGGTGGTCGTCAAGCGCGTCGATTTCGAACAGACGATGGTCCGGGAAGGGGACGAGGTCGAGATCGTCAACTTCGTCGGAGGAGGCCAGGTGGGCAGTTTCACGGACAACTTCAGCATCGCGGGAAAGACCTTCACGTCGCGGCTGATCGTCGGGACCGGCAAGTACTCGTCGCCCGCCGTCATGGTGCAGGCGCACGATGCGTCGGGCGCGGAGATGGTCACCGTCGCGGTCAGGCGCGTGAACCTGCCTCGTCCCGGCTCATCCGGCCCGCGGGAAGCTTCGCTGCTCGACTATATCGATCCTTCGAAATATTTCCTGCTGCCAAACACCGCCGGTTGTTACACAGCCGCCGACGCGATCCGCACTGCGCACCTGGGCCGCGAAGTCGGATTGTCGAACTGGGTGAAGCTGGAGGTCATCGGCGACGAACGCACGCTCTTTCCCGACAACGAGGCACTTCTCGAAGCGACACGCGTCCTGGTGGCTGACGGCTTCGTCGTTCTCCCCTACACGACCGACGATCCCGTCGTGTGCCGAAAGCTCGAGGACGCGGGCGCGGCAGCCGTGATGCCGCTGGGCGCACCAATCGGGTCTGGCCTCGGCATCCAGAATCCGAACAACATCCGCATCATCCGCGAATCGGCCCGCGTGCCGCTCATCGTCGACGCGGGTGTGGGGACGGCGTCGGACGCGGCGCTCGCGATGGAGCTGGGCGCTGATGCGGTGCTGATGAACACCGCGATCGCCGGCGCGCAGGATCCCGTCGCGATGGCCGAAGCCATGAAGCTCGCGGTCCGCGCCGGCCGCCTGGCCTACGGATCTGGGCGGATTCCACGCCGGATGTACGCGAACGCGAGCAGCCCCGTCGAAGGCGTGGTCGGCCGCTAGCCGATGCCCCATCCTGACGACCTCGCGGCGCTGAAGGCCGAACGCGACGCCGCGGACCGCGCCTACAACGACGCGCTCACGCGGCTCGACCGGGCGATTCAGCAGCTGCCGGCCGAATTTCCGCATCCGCCGCCAGGGCCCGACGAACATCAGATCACCGCGCTCAACGAGCTCTGGAAGATTTGCGACAACACGCCGGCGGCCGGCGTCGGCGGATGGATTGGCGCCGCCATCCGGCGGGCCGTTGCGCCGCTCTTCGCACAGCAGCAGCGATTCAACGCGGCTGTCGTGGATCACCTGAACCGGAATGTGCCCGTCGCCCGCGAGGCACGCGCATCAGCCGCCAGCACGCTGACGGTGTTGCGCGACACCATCGCGGAGCTCGTTCGCTTCCAGAGCCTGCTCGTCGTCTACCTGCAGCAAATCACGCCGTACGTCGACACGCGCGACCGCGATGTCGCCGGCGTGGTCCGCGGTTTGTCGGGCGCGATCAATGCTGTCGCCGATGAAGTTCTGAAGGGCGCGGACGGCGGGCTTGCGCGCGACCGCCGCCAGGCCACGAGGCTCGACGAGATGGATGCGCGCCTGTCGGCGTTGCGGCTGCAGCTCGACGAACTGGCGCGCGCGCTGCAGCCTCGCGGCCCCGGCACGACGTGAACGCGGCCGTTTCGTCGATCTCAGCGGGGCGAATTCCGATCAGAGTCTGAAAATCGAGGCGGCCTTCACACCACGCAGGGCGTTTCGAGTATCGACGATGAGCGTGCCGCTCTTCACGAGCGAGCCGTAGTCGAATCCAGCGTGGTCGGTGCAGATCACGGCACAATCCGGCTTCTGCTCGAGCGCCGCGGACAATTCCAGCGCGCGCAACACGGTCATCCCGTGCTTGAGCTCGGGGACCCACGGATCCGTGTAACTCACCTGCGCCCCCCGACGTAACAGCAGCTCGAGAATGTCCAGCGCCGGCGACTCGCGCATGTCGTTGACGTCCTTTTTGTAAGCGACGCCGACGAGCAGAATCTTCGATCCGTTGATGGGCTTGCGTCCCGTGTTCAGCGCTTCCGCGACGCGCTCGACGACGTAGTCGGGCATCGACGAGTTGACGTGACCCGCCAGCTCGATGAACCGGCATTCAAAGCCGCTCTGCCGCGCTTTCCACGAAAGGTAAAACGGATCGATCGGGATGCAGTGGCCGCCGAGTCCGGGACCGGGATAGAAGGGCATGAAGCCGAACGGCTTCGTCCTGGCCGCGTCGATCACCTCCCACACGTCGATGTTCATCTTGTGCGACATGAGGGCGATTTCGTTGACGAGGCCGATGTTCACGGCGCGGAACGTGTTCTCGAGGAGCTTCACCATCTCCGCAACTCGGGTGGAGCTGACCGGAATCACCTTGTCCACCGCCGACGAGTAGAGCGCTGCGGCCACTTCGGTGCTGGCCGGTCCGGCTCCGCCGACGATCTTGGGAATGTTGCGCGTGTTGAACTGCTGGTTGCCGGGGTCCACGCGCTCGGGTGAAAACGCCAGGAAGAAATCGGCATCCGCGCGCAGGCCGCGCGCCTCGAGCATGGGCTGCACGACCTCGTCGGTCGTTCCCGGATACGTGGTGGACTCAAGAATGATCAGCTGTCCCGGCCGCAGCGTCGCGGCACAGGCCTCGACAGCCTGGACGACGTAGGAAAGATCGGGATCCTTCGTCTTGCGCAACGGCGTCGGCACCGCGATATCGATCACGTCCATGGCCGCAAGCTCGGACATGTCCGACGTCGCGCGAAGCTTCCCCGCCTTGACCGACGCCGCGAGATCCGACGTGTGTACGTCCGGGATGTAGCTCTTGCCCTCGTTGATCGCCCGCGCCTTGTTTTGATCCACGTCGAAGCCGGTGACGCGGAAACCATGACGGGCGAACTCGACGGCGAGCGGCAGGCCGACGTACCCGAGGCCGATGACGCCGACCTTGGCTTCCTTGCTTCGGATGCGTTCGAGCAGCGTCACGTGATGCGTGTTGGCCGGCGCGGACGTTGTCATGGAGACGTGACCTTTTCGGCGTGTTTTCGAGGCGCGGCCGACAGCCGCTCGAGGTCGGCGTCGACCATCATCTCGACGAGCTGCGTGAAGTTCACCTCCGGCTTCCAGTTCAGCTCCGTCTGTGCCTTCGAGGCATCGCCGAGCAGGTGCTCCACCTCGGCGGGTCGCAGCAGCGCCGGATCGATGCGGACGTGATCCTCCCAGCGCAGGCCTGCGCGGCTGAACGCGATCTCAATCAGCTGGCGGACCGAATGGCTGACGCCCGTCGCAATCACGTAATCGTCGGCTTTGTCCTGCTGCAGCATCAGCCACATCGCGCGGACGTAGTCGCCGGCGAAACCCCAATCGCGCTGCGCATCGAGGTTGCCGATGGAAAGCGTGTCGGCAAGACCGAGCTTGATGCGTGCGACGCCGTCGGTCACCTTCCGCGTGACGAACTCGAGGCCGCGGCGCGGCGATTCGTGGTTGAAGAGCATTCCGGACACGGCGAACAGATCGTAGCTCTCGCGATAGTTGACGGTGATGTAGTGCGCGAAGACCTTCGACACGCCGTACGGGCTGCGCGGGTAGAACGGCGTCGTCTCCTTCTGCGGCATCTCGCGAACCTTGCCGAACATCTCGCTGGACGACGCCTGATAGAAGCGGATCGTCGGATCCACGCGCCGGACCGCATCGAGAAGCCGCGTGACGCCCTGCGAGTTGTACTCACCGGTCAGCATCGGCTGGTCCCACGACGCAGGCACGAACGACATCGCCGCGAGGTTGTACAGCTCGTGGGGACGGACATCGTCGATCAGACGGATCAGCGACAGTTGATCGAGCAGATCGGCAGGTTTGAGCTTGATGCGCTCGAGCAGGTGCTCGATGCGCCACAGGTTCGGCGCACTGGATCGACGGATCATGCCGTAGACGTCGTAGCCCTTCTCGAGCAGCAGCTCGGCGAGATAGGACCCGTCCTGGCCTGTGATTCCGGTAATAATGGCTCGCTTGGACATGAAACCCGGAATTTTATCATGACGACCACCGGCGAGGTGGACCGATTCGCTCGCGAGCGACAGGATGCGGACCGGCGATACAACGACGCATTGACGACGCTCGACCGCGCGATCGTGCATGTCGCGTCGCTGCCGGCGTTCGATCGCGTTGAGTTCGCAACGCTCACCAATGCGCTGATCGTTTTCCTCCAGCAGATCACGCTCTTCGTCGAGAGCAAGGATCGCGAGATCACAGCGAACCATGCGGCACGCTTCGACGACATCGATCGGTCGCTCGCGCTTTTGACCGAGCTGCGCGTGCAGATGGCCGTTGTGCAGCGCGCAATCCAGACGCTGACCCGATCGCACCGCGACGACGGCAGGTCTGCTGCCGCCGCGACAGTCGGCGCGCGCGGCGCTGATCCTTCGCCAGCCGCCGCCGTCGATCCGGGTTTCAAATATGTCGCGTTCGAAGATGAGTTCCGAGGGTCGGACGCCGCGATCGCCGCGCGGCTGCGCGCGTACGTGCCGCTCTTCGCCGGCGCCGCCGATGTCGTCGACCTCGGATGCGGGCGCGGCGAGCTCCTGGCGGCCCTTCGCGACGCGGGCGTTCGTGCGCGCGGCGTGGACGTCAGCGGAGACATGGCGTCGATCGCGCGGGACCGTGGACTCGACGCGGTTCAGGGCGATGCGCTGTCGTTTCTGTCGGCGCAGGCGGATGACTCCCTCGGCGGCATCGTCGCCACGCAGGTCATCGAGCATCTCGAGCCCTCATACCTCACGCGGCTTCTCGAAACGGCGTCGCACAAACTTCGCCGCGGCGCTCCGATCGCGCTCGAGACGATCAATGCCGCCTGCTGGCTCGCTTTCTTCAGCAGCTACCTGCGCGACTTCACGCACGTGCGCCCGGTTCATCCCGAGACGCTGCAGTACCTGCTCCGCGCGAACGGATTCGAGCGCGTGGAAATCCGCTACAGCGCACCGGTTCCGGATCATATGAAGATGCGGACGTGCGATATTGCGGCCAGCGTGTCGACTGCCGCCGATCCAATGGCAAATGCCCTGAGCGCCCTGGCACAGACGGTCAACGCGAATGCCGTCATCCTGAACAACCTGATGTTCACGCACATGGACTACGCGGCCGTCGGGTTCCGCGCGTAAACCGAGCGCGAAGGCTTCAGATGGAACACATCGACGTTGCGGTTATCGGTGCGGGAGTGACCGGCCTGGCCTCCGCGCGCGCGCTGGCCCTTCAGGGACGTTCGGTTTGCGTGCTCGAGCGGCATCCCCGTCCGGGACAGGACACCAGCACGCACAACAGCGGCGTGATTCACGCCGGCATCTACTACCCCGCCGGCACGCTGAAAGCGCGCCTGTGCGTGGAAGGTCGTCGGCTCCTGTATGACTTCTGCGCACGCCATCACGTCGCCCACTCCCGCTGCGGCAAGCTCATCGTCGCGCACGACGACACGGAGATGAAGGAGCTGCAGTCGCTGTTCGCCAAGGGCGTCGCCAACGGCGTCGAAGACCTGCAGGTCGTCGATCGCGCGTTCATGATCGCGCGGGAGCCGGCGATTTCCGGGACTGCCGCGATCTGGTCGCCCGTCACCGGAATCGTGAACGCTGAGGAGCTGGTCAAGACGCTCCTTCGGACCGGTGCCGACGCGGGCGTGGCGTTTCTTCCCGGCACACGCCTTCTCGGTGCCGAATCCAGCCCCGACGGCATCATCGTCCGCACGGAACGCGAATCCATCCACGCACGCACGGTCGTGAATGCCGCGGGCCTTTACGCCGACGAAGTCTCGCGGATGCTTGGGGGAGAGACGTTCACGATTTACCCGTGCCGTGGTGAATACGTCGATATCGTGCCGGCAAAGCGATCCCTCGTGAATGGCCTCGTCTATCCGCTTCCCCACGCCTCGGGGCACGGGCTCGGCGTCCACATCGTGAAGACGACTGGCGGACAGGTCTGGCTGGGCCCGACGATCAGGTACCAGGACGAAAAGGACGACTACGAGCAGGAGCGCCTGCCGGTCGAAAGCTTCGTCGAGCCGGCGCGACGCCTTCTGAGCGGCCTGACGCTGGACGACCTGCGCATGGGCGGCAGCGGCATCCGCGCGAAGCTGCATCCGCCGAGCGAATCGTTCGCCGATTTCCTGATACGGCGCGACCGATCGAATCCGTTCGTGATCCAAGCCGCCGGAATCGATTCACCGGGACTGACGTCCTGCCTCGCGGTCGGCAACCTCGTCGCCGAAATCGCCAAGGAATCCTGACCCTCCAGCACGGTCCGGTTTTCGCAGACCGGAAACGGCCGGGCGGTGTCCAAACAAACAGCCGCCTGCTACGGAGGGCCCATGTCGCTCTACAGGATTGGTGCGTTCGCATCGGGCGCCGCGCTTCTCGTCGCGCTGTCCGTCGTGTCGTCCAGCCAGCCGCGCGCGCAAACGGCGCCAGGCGAAATCCGAGGGGTCGTCCGCGATTCGCAGCGCTCGCCGCTTCCCGGCGCGACCGTCATCGTTTCGCGATCGTCCGTGGGAGACCAGCGGACGATCACCGATGCCAGGGGCGAGTTCTCTTTCGTCAAGCTCGATCCGGGACGCTACACGGTCACGGCACGGCTCGCCGGATTCATCGATTCGACGAAGCCCGTCGACGTCGTTGCAGGCGGGACGACTCGGGTCACCCTGGATCTCACGGTCAACGCCGTCACTGAAACTGTCACGGTCACGGCCGCGGCTCCGGTGCTCAGTGCGCAGATGTCGCGAATGGCGCGAGCAGCCGACGGATACGCCAGTCAGGGTTGGTCGCCCTCAAACACCGAGGCGTACGACCGGATCAACGACAACCAATGGAACGAGGTTGCCCAGCACCCGCTCTCGACGTTTTCGGCAGACGTGGACACCGCGTCCTACTCGAACGTGCGACGATTCCTGCGCGGCGGTGAGGCACCGCCGAAGGACGCCGTCCGGACCGAGGAGCTGATCAACTACTTCCGCTTCAGTTACCCGGAACCCAAGGATGGCCGGCCGTTCTCCATCACCACTGTCGTTGGTGAGTGCCCGTGGAACACGTCGCACCGCCTCGCGTTGATCGGCCTGCAGGCGAAGAAGATCGACGCCAGCCGGATTCCGCCGCGCAATCTGGTCTTCCTGATCGACGTGTCGGGATCGATGTTCGATCCGAACAAGCTGCCGCTGGTCAAGGCGTCGCTGGCCATGCTCGCGCCGAACCTGACCGACAAGGATCGCGTTGCGATCGTCGTGTACGCGGGCAATACAGGTCTCGTCCTGCCGTCCACGTCGGGCGCCGACACGTCGACGATTCTCGAAGCGCTCGCGCGACTGGAGGCAGGCGGATCCACGAACGGCGGCGCCGGCCTGCAGCTCGCGTACAAGGTTGCGCAGGATCATTTCATCAAGGGCGGCGTGAACCGCGTCATTCTTGCGACCGACGGTGATTTCAACGTCGGCGTCACCGACCAAGGATCGCTGTTGCGGCTGATCGAAGAGAAGCGAAGGAGCGGCGTTGCGCTCTCAGTGCTCGGCTTCGGCATGGGTAACCTCAAGGATTCGACCATGGTCAAGCTGGCGGATGCGGGCAACGGGAATTACGCCTACATCGACTCGCTGACGGAAGCACAGAAGGTCCTCGTGGAAGAGGCGGGCGGCACGCTCGTCACGGTTGCGAAGGACGTGAAGCTTCAGGTCGAATTCAACCCTCGCGAGGTGTCCGCGTACCGCTTGATTGGATACGAGAAGCGGATTCTCAACGATCAGGATTTCAACGACGACAAGAAGGACGCCGGTGAGATGGGCGCGGGCCATTCGGTCACGGCGTTGTACGAGGTGATTCCGGCTGGGCAGCCGATCGACGTGTCGACGGTGGATCCGCTGAAGTATCAGACGAAGCCGGTCGCCACGGCGGCTGGAAACGGCGAGCTGATGACCGTGAAAGTCCGCTACAAGGAGCCTGACGGCGACGTCAGCCGGTTGATGGACGTGCCGGTGCCGAGTCGCGTCGTCAAAAGCGCAGATCTCGGCTTCGCCGCCGCGGTCGTCGAGTTCGGCATGCTGCTGCGCGACAGCGAATTCAAGGGAACGGCCTCGTTTCCGTCGGCGTCAGCGCTCGCGCTGGCGAACAAGGGAGAGGACCCGCACGGCCATCGGGCCGAGTTCGTCAGGTTGATTGGTGCTGCTGAAGGCGTGTACCGGCTGCAGGCGACTGCTCAGAGATGATCTGCGCGACGTAGCGCGCGAGCGCATCCTGCCAGGTCGGCATCTGGACGCCGGCCTGGCGGAGTTTTTCGTTCGACAGGGCGCAGTACTGCGGCCTGCGGGCTTTCAGCGTGACGTCGGCGACCTTGACCGGCGTCAGCCGCGGCTCCACTCCCAGGAGCCGCGCGAGCTCGACACCGAATTCGAACCACGTGCAGTGCCCCGAGCTGACGCAGTGATACAGGCCGGTCGGCGCGGACGATTCCAGCAGCTGCCGCGTGGCCACCGCGGCATCGATGATGTACGTCGGCGACACGGTCCGATCTTCGAACACTCGCGGAACCGAGCCAGCCTGAAGGCCTTCCAGAATGCCGGCGACGCTGCCCTTGGGCGGACCGCCGCGCGGGGCGCGCCCGAAGAGGCTCTCGACACGCAGGACGTACGAGCGCGCCGCATCGAGCGCGAACCACTCACCCAGCATCTTCGACGCGCCGTAGGCGCTCAGCGGACTCGGCGCGGCGTCCTCGCTGTAGGGCGTCGCGGCTTTCCCGTCGAAGACGAAGTCGCTTCCGTAGTGCACGAACGCCGCGCCGGCGCGCTCGGCGGCGAGCGCAAGCGTGCGGACGCCGAAGGCGTTGAGGTTGAGCGCATCGACGGGATGATCCTCGGCGCCGTCCACGTCGTTGTAAGCGGCGCAGTTGATGACCGCATCGGGGCGGGCCGTCTGCACCGCCGCCTCAACCGCATCGTCGTCGGTGATGTCGAGCGCCTGACGGCTGAAAGCGACGACGTCGTGCGCAGGCTCGCACGCGGAGAACTCGTGAACGATGGCGGCACCCAGCTGACCGTGCGCACCGACGACGACGACGCGCACGTCAGGCCACCCTGGCCTGACGATCGACGGCGAACTCGCGCATCTGCCGGTCGTCGAGAACGCCTTCCCACCGCGCCACGACACTCGTCGCGATGCAGTTGCCCATCACGTTCACGGCGGTGCGCCCCATGTCCATGATCTGATCGATCCCCAGAAGAATCGCAGCGCCCTCGAGCGGAAGGCCGAACTGCGACAGCGTGGCCGCGAGAACGACCAGCGAGGCCCGCGGCACGCCCGCGACGCCCTTGCTCGTGAGCATCAACGTCAGCATCATGATGATCTGCTGACCGAACGTCATCGAGACGCCCGCGATCTGCGCGACGAACACGCTCGCGAGCGACAGATACAGGGTGCTGCCGTCGAGATTGAAGCTGTAGCCGGTGGGCAGCACGAACGCGACGATGTTCTTGGGGACGCCGAAGCGCTCCATGACCTCCATCGCCTTGGGCAACGCCGCCTCGGAGCTCGCCGTCGTGAACGCGATCAGGAACGGTTCGCGTATGACGCGGACGAACGCCAGGAACGGCACGCGGATGATGACCGACACCGCCCCGAGGACGATGAGCGCGAAGATCGCCAGGCCGACGTACATGAGCCCGACGAGCTTGCCGAGCGTGAACAGCACGCCGAGCCCCTTGCTGCCGACGGTCGACGCCATCGCCGCGAACACACCGACGGGCGCGAACATCATGACGTAATTGGTGAAGCGGAACATCACCTGCGCCGTGCTCTCGAGCACGTCGAGGACCGGCTGGCCCTTCGGGCCAATCGCCGCGACCGCTACACCGAAGAATGTCGAAAAGACGACGACCTGCAGGATGTCGCCGCGCGCCATCGCCTCGATGACCGATGTGGGAAACAGGTGCAGGAAGATGTCCCACCCGTGCTGCTGGTTCTGCACGAGGCCCGCCGCGGTAGCCGTGTCCGCGCCACTCGGCAGGGTGAGACCCGCGCCCGGCTGGAATACGTTGACCAGTACCAGCCCGAGAAACAGCGCGATCGTCGTCGCGATTTCGAAATAAACGATGGCCTTCAGGCCGATGCGGCCCATGGCTTTCAGATCGCCGGTCCCGGCGATGCCGACGACCAGCGTCGAGAAGACCAGCGGCGCGATGATCATCTTGATCATCCGCAGGAACGCGTCGGCCAGCGGCTTCACGCCGACGCCGAAAGCCGGCCAGAAGTAGCCGACGGCGATCCCGAGCACCAGACCGACGACGATCTGAGTGGTGATGCTGCGGCTCTTAGGGGCCGTCTGGGAGCTTTCGAGATCGCCGCGCTTCACACCGCAGCTCCCGAGGTGCGGCGGACGAATTCGCCGACCGTGTCGACGACGTGCTGCTGCTGACCCGCGTTCAGCTCGCCGTAAATGGGAATCGCGAGGCTCTCGTCGGCGGCGCGCTCGGCGTGCGGAAAATCGCC
>Ga0126377_10002530_pt1 | contig 12624 bp, 12 predicted proteins | sample PanSoiMetPlot_22_FD_92647 | JGI IMG/M metagenome (GOLD analysis project Ga0126377, IMG submission 92647) | Tropical forest soil microbial communities from Panama - MetaG Plot_22 | ecosystem: Environmental > Terrestrial > Soil > Tropical forest > Bulk soil | place: Panama | collected 2016-02-17
CGTCGTCGCAGCAATCGCAATTTGCGCCGGGCTACAACTCGTTTGGACTGGCGCGCATTCTGTTCTTGCACGCCAAGCAGCGAGCGCCGCTCGAGCCGCTGCCGCATTGCACTCGTCCGCCCGGCCCTGATTCTACGGCTCGTCTTTATTATTTTGTAGCGAAAGATTCCCGCTTACTTCTGCGATGCAACCTGTTGGAGTGGTCTGACACTCTTCTGCGTGATAGGAACTTCCCGCCCCCGCGCCGACACTCTTTCCACCGCTTCGATCTGGTTTGCGCGCACTAACAACGCGAAATCAAAGTTGTTCACCGTGGGGCACACGTGCCTCGGCAGCAGGTAAAGTATTTGGCCAACTTTCGGGCAGGTCGTGCCATTCGCCACTTCCATCGGCAAATGTTCTTCGCTCGGTGACAAAGGCCTCAGTTCCGGATGACCGGCAACAACACACGTCGGCACGCCCGCATCTGCCGAGACTGTCTTGTGTCCCGCATCGCAGCAAATCATCCCCGCACGCGGCCGGCTCACCACTCGCGCCATCACCAGAACGGCTGGCCTGTAACCGTACTTGGCCGGAAGCTGTGCCAAGCTCGTCGCATCGTTATACACAACGGTCCCCGGCGAAACGCGATGCACAAATTTCTTGCCCCGGAATCCTTCGTACGAGAGGGAGCAAGGAAATGTAGCTGTGCCTGCTGTGATGACCTCTTCCACTGCGATGCCGCCATGCTCAAGTGCGTTTACAACCCCGAGCAGCTGATCGTATCCTGTGCGCGCGGCGGCAGTTCTTTCCGGCTCGTCCATACCACCATAATGCCCGTCGTAATAGTGCAATCCGCGAAACGCAAGCTTCGCATCTTGAACCGCGTGCGCCATCCTAACAACCTCATCGCTTTTGCTCTGTTCAATTCCAGTCCGATTCATTCCCGGATTAATATCCAGAAAAACCCCAACCGAACTTTCCCGCCATTGCCCAATCTGCTCCTCGTTCTCCGCTAGAACAGAAACTCGCACTCCCGGAAACGAATTCGCAATCTCCAGCACGCGTCGCACGTTCGCGCCAACCGTTGGATATGCAAGAAGCACGTCTCTCGCGCCGTTCTCACAAGCTGTCGACAACTCCAGCGTCGTTGCGCACTTGAAATTCCACACTCCACGCTCGCTCAACATCCGCATCGTGTACGCCAATTTTGCCGTCTTTACGTGAACTCTCCACCTATCCCCGTTGCCTCCCAACAATTCAAGAGTCCGCGAAATGTTCTCCGCAATCGCATCGGGATAAATCACAAGCGCAGGTGTAAGCACCTCTTCCGCATTCTCCAGGCGGTACTGCCCGTCCCACGCGAACTCTTTCACCATGAATTTCAACGGTGCCATATTCGCACTCCCAATTCCTCACGATGATATCGCGAACGTACCACTGGAGCCACCTTGCAAAAAGTCGCACAGAATCAATTGACCGCCCACTTTGCCGATAGTAGTCTCTCGCTTCCTCGACAATGAGCACTCACTCATCTGAACGCTCTGAACTCGTTCGCGGCCTCGGCCTATTGGCGGCAACAGCCGTCGTCATCGGCGATACCATCGGATCTGGAATTTTTCTGGTTACCAGTGATATGGCTCGCACGGTTGGCTCGACAACTCTCGTATTCGTAGCCTGGATTCTTGGTGGCGTCATCGTTTTGTTCGGCGCGTTTTGTTATGCCGAGCTCGGCGCGATGTTCCCAAAAGCCGGTGGCCCGTACATCTATTTAAGCCGCGGCCTCGGTCCACTTTGGGGATTTCTCTTCGGATGGATGAGTGCCTTCCTCGACCGCCCCGTAGCGATGGCCACGCTCGCCGCCGGCTTTCTCCGCTTTCTCGGTTTCTTGTTACCCGCCGTAAGCACGCCGCTATTCACTGTCCACATCGCTGGCTCGGAATTCGCGTTTACGGCCGCACAGCCACTTGCCGCGGTTGTAGTAATCCTAGTAACCGCCCTCAACTACCTGAGCGTGAAATTCAGCGGCGCAATTCAAGTCGTCCTGACGTCTTTGAAAATCGGCACGATTCTTCTTATCGTCTTCGCTGGACTCTTTCTCGGCTCGAAGCACGCAATTGACTCAACCTTGATACTCAACACGGTTACCCCAAGAACTTCCCTATTCGTCACAATTGGCGCCATTCTCTCCGCTCTCGTCCCCGCTATGTGGGCTTACAACGGCTTCAACGATCTCGGCGACCTTGGTGAAGAGATCCGCGAGCCGCAGAAGAACATTCCCCGAGCCGTTCTCTTGGGTCTCTTCGCAGTCGCTGCACTCTATCTTCTGGCAAACGTCGTCTACTTCCGCACGCTTCCTTTTCCCTCGATTGCTTCTTCCCAGCACATTGCGTCAGATGTGGTGAATGCCGTCGCTGGCCCCGGCGGCGCTTCCTGGCTCACAGTCGCCATGGCCATTTCTGCACTCGGCGCGTTGCACGTCGTCGTTCTCACCGGCGCCCGGATTCCTTATGCTATGGCGCGCGACGGTATTTTCTTCCGTTTTGCTGCAGAAATTCATCCACGGCTTCGCACGCCTAGCGGCTCGCTCGTTTTCCTCGGTTCCATCGCTTCTCTTCTTGCGCTAACCGGTACTTACGAGCAGCTTTATTCGCTGTTTGTTTTCGCCGCGTGGATCTTCTTTGCGCTGACTGCTATCGCTCTTCTACGGCTTCGCAAGAAAGAACCAGGGTTTGTTCGACCTTACCGCGCGTGGGGCTTTCCCTTTACGCCGATCATCTTTGTGATCGCTGCGCTCGCTCTCACCATCAACCTATGGCTGGTTCGTCCCATACGCTCCAGCATCGGCCTTCTCGTCATTCTTGCGGGCATTCCCTTCTTCTATTGGTGGCGAAAGCACGCTGTGCCTCCGGGAAATAACCTTTAACAATCAGATTTTTCAATCTTCTCGACGCAAAACTCCGCAATTGACTCGCCTCTCAAATTGCTAGCCTTGTTCAGGGAACTTCTGTGAGCATGCCCTTCACACTTCCCGGTAAAGTCTATTTGGTTGGCGCAGGCCCTGGCTCAGCCAAACTCCTCACCTTGCGCGCTCTGGAAATCCTTCGAGCAGCCGAATTGGTCCTTCACGATGACCTTGTCTCAGATGAAGTGTTAGCAGCAGTTCCGGCGCACGTCGCAGTACAAAGTGTTGGCAAACGATACGGCGCAAAAAAGAACTCTCAGGAAGAAATCCATAGTCGCATGATCGCAGCAGCGCGTTCCGGGTGGACCGTCGTACGCCTGAAAGGAGGCGATCCACTCGTTTTCGCAAGAACGCAAGAAGAAATCATCGCCCTTCGCGAAGCTCACATTGAATTTGAAATTGTTCCCGGTATCACTGCCGCCACCGCGGCCGCCGCTTCCGCGCAAATTCCTCTTACGGAGCGCAAAGGAGCATCAAAACTCGTTTTCATCAGCAATCAATGCTGCGCCGGCAAAAACTGCCTGCAAATCACTCGGGCACTCGCAGAAGATGCCACGCTCGTTTTCTACATGCCCGGCAAAGAATTGGAAGCTTTACAAAAACAGCTTTCCGAAGTCGGCCTCAGTCCGGACTTGCCATGCTTGCTTGTCTCGCAAGTTACCCGGCCGCAGCAAAAGATCATTCGAACAACCCTCGGTGGCCTGACACAACTTCCCGCTCTCGCCGCTCCAAATCTGATCTTAGTCGGACCCACAGTCGAGGAAGCGCGAGCAGACGAATCGCTTTGCGCGGCGCCACTTCTAACGACGCAAATCGAAAGCACACAAAAAAGATTGCTCGACTTGCAGGATCTCTCCGACGCTGTCAGATTTTAGCTCTTTAGCTTTTCCGCCAGAAGTTGTGCCGACCGCTCCGCCGCTTCCTTCACTAGAATTCCCATCTTCGGATGGGATGGTTCCATGTCCGCCGTAACACCCAGCCCTGCTAACGTCTCTGTAGTGGATGGTCCAATCGATGCAACGAAAATCTTCCTGAATCCCGCCTGCAGCTCTTCACGCTTTCCCATTTTGTTCGCGATCTGAAACAAATGTGTCGCCTGAACACCTGTCGTGAACAGCGCAACACTGACACTTCGCTCTACAACGACCGACACCGCTTCTTCCAGTGGAGCGGTGTCGTCGGGCAAAGCCCACTGATACACCGGGACTCGACGCACAGTCGCTCCTCGCTCCCGCAAGGCGGAAAGAAACTCAGGATTCGAAACCCCGTACTCCTGCACCGCCACCCGCTGCGCGTGCAGCCCACCAGACATCCCTTCCATGCTGCTCAACAATTCGCGCCATGTGTTTGGCTCAGGAGCGTTAACCTCCACGGGCACATTCCACTCCCGCATCACGGCAAGTGGTTTCGGTCCGCGGATCGCGATCCGCGTTTTCCGCAACGCCTGCAAAAGCGATTCCGGCCGGTGCTCCGCGGAGGCAATCTCCAAAAGCGCTCGCGCGCCTACACCCGTCATAAACACTACAACGTCCACGCTTCCGCTCAGCAAATCCCGCGCAAACTGTAGCGCCTCTGCATTTTCCGCAAGCGGTACCTCTCGCATCGCAGGCGCAGATACAGGCACACCCTTATACGCCTCGATCAGCTTCGCAATCTCCACCGCGCGCCGGCTCTCCAACGAAAGAACTCGCAGCCCTCGAAATCCCTCCGAAGCCATCCTCTGGCGTTCCTTTCGAATCATCGGTCCATTTTACGTCTTATCCTAGGCTTCGGTTTTTGCGCCCGAGACACGGCGTTCCGCTTTATTTTCCCCATTCCCAAATTTCTATTTTTATTGCTACGGCGATTGCGGAGAACTGGCCGCCGCAATCGGCTTGCGCGCGACCCAGCGTAACGGACGATCCGGGCTATCACACGCGATTGGTGTCGTCTCTTCATCCTCTACGCCAGTAGGAACTTCCACGCAAACGATCCCGTCTTCCACCCGCGTCTCAAAAACCTTCAAACAGGCCCCTGATTTCGGGCAATTCACAGAGATTCCAGTTTGCAGATCGAATTTCCATGCGTGCAACGGGCAAACAATCATGTTGCCCGACAAAATTCCTTCCGCAAGCGGCCCGCCTCGATGCGGGCACCGATTCTGAACCGCCACCAATTCGTTCCCAAGATTGAATATCGCCAGGTGCTTCGATCCGATTTCCACCGTTCTCCCCTCTCGGATCGGAAAAGACCTTTCATCCGCAACGCGCAGCCATTTCTTGCCGCTCTCGCCGGAACTCATTGTAGGTTCTCCATCGGGTGAATCTGTACGAACTGCGTCGGGGTCCGCGGTTCATCTCCTTCAAGCCAGGCGTCCCGCGAACCTGCCTTCGATTTTCTCAGCCGGTCTCGCAAACCCTGCTGTACCGCCAACGGCGCATAAATCGTCTCGCGTCGAACGCGCTCGATACCCAGGCGTTCTACAAAGTCGTAGCTCCGCTCCAGGTAGTTCGCGTTTTCGCGATAGTACTGGAAGAAGAGCGCCGCCGATTGCAGCGCTTGCTCGGTCGATTCCACAGTCACCAGCACGTCGGCTTTGCGTACCCTCTTCCCCGCCGCTCCTCCAACCACAACTTGCCAACTCCCTTCCTGTCCCACCAGGCCAATATCTTTCACCGTCGCTTCCGCACAGTTCCGCGGACAACCCACAACCGCCATTTTGAACTTATGTGGCGTAAACAAATTCTCAAATCGTCGTTCCAATTCCACGCCTGTCGCAATCGAATCCTGCACGCCAAATCTGCAAAAATCCGTGCCCACGCAGGTCTTCACCATGCGCACGCCTTTCGAATACGCCTGGCCCGATGGCATTCCCAGGTCAGCCCAAATCTTCGGCAGGTCGCTCTTCCGCACACCGAGCAAATCAATCCGCTGGCTGCCCGTAATTTTCACCATCTTAACTTTGTATTTTTCCGCGACGTCCGCAATTCGTCTCAGTTCTCCCGGTGAAGTTACGCCGCCGCGAATTCTTGGCACAACGGAAAATGTCCCATCGCGCTGAATATTCGCGTGCACACGATCATTTACAAATCGTGCCGACCGGTCCTCAACGTGACCGCCGCACCAAACCATATCCATCATGTAACTCAGCGCCGGCTTGCAGTGCTCGCAGCCCACTCCGTTACCGTAAATGTCCAGTACCTGCTGTACCGACCTCAGTCGCTGGCTTCGCACCATCTCACGAAGCTGCTGTTCGCTGTGCGGAACGCATTGGCAAAGTGCTTTCTTCTCTTCCTCTTCAAACTGTGGAGCCACCGCCTTCAGCAAATGCTGGCACAGTTCCGTACAACTCCCGCATCCCGTGGACGCTCGCGTACACTCTTTCAACTGCGAAAGCGTACTCAGCCCTCGATCCCGAATTGCTCGCACAATCGAACTCTTCGAAACGCCGTGGCATCCGCAAATCACTTTGTTGTCGGACATCTCAGCAACATCGAGCCCTTTGTCCGCGCCCGGAGCTGGAAACAGCAGTTGTCTCCTGTGCTCGCTCAAATCCGCCTTCTCTTGCAGCCAATCCATGTAGCGATGGCTGTCTGCCGCGTCGCCAACCAGAATCACGCCAACCAGTTTGTTGTCCCTCAGCGTTAGTTTCTTATAAATTCCGAGCGCCGGGTCCTCGTAACGCACAACATCATTCCCGAACGTCTCTTCCCTGAAGTCACCAGCCGAGAAAACATCCATTCCCATGATCTTCAGCTTCGCTGCGGGAACCGATCCCTCATACGTCGGCCCCTTATTCCCAGTAATTGTTGCCGCAAGCACTTTTCCCTGTTCCAGCAGCGGCGCAACAAGTCCGTAACAAATCCCCTTGTGCTCCACGCATTCGCCTACCGCAAAAATCTCCGCGTTGGACGTCTCCATGTGATCGTTCACAAGAATGCCGCGATTTACCGCTAACCCCGCCTTGCGGGCAAGCTCCGTGTTAGGACGAATTCCTGCCGCAATCACCACAAAGTCGGCATCAAGCTCCGAACCATCCCTAAAACGAACGCCCGTAGCCTTTTCCTCGCCAAGAATCGCCACCGTATCCTTTTCGAGCAGCACTTTCACGCCGAGGCATTCAATCTTCGCCTTCAGGTGGGAACCGCCAGCTAAATCCAACTGCCGCTCCATCAACCGGTCCATTAAGTGCACGACCGTCACATCGCAGCCTTGCACCTGCAAACCGCGTGCAGCTTCAAGCCCCAACAGCCCACCACCAATCACAACCGCCCGCGCACCGTTGCGTGAACAGTCCAGTAATGCTCGCGTGTCATCCAACGTACGAAACACGTACACACCCTATTTCTGCGAGCCTGCCATGGGAGGAAACAACGGCGTGCTTCCGGTCGCAATCAGCAGCTTGTCAAAAGAAGTAACGCTGCCATCGTCGCCTGTAACGGTCTTTGTAGCGGCATCCACATCCACAACGCGCACTCCAAGCCGCAATCGAATGTCGTTTTGCCGGTACCAGTCCAGACTATTCAGAACAATTTCATCCGAAGCCTTCTCCCCGGCCAAAACGGACGAAAGCAGAATGCGGTTGTAATTGACGTGAGTCTCGTCACCAAAAACGGTTATTTCAAACCGCGGCGAATACTTCAAAATCTGCTCGATGCAGGCCGTGCCTGCCATTCCATTTCCGACAACAACCAACCTGTCTTTCACTTTCACTTTCGCTTCCTCGGTTCGCCTCTCTCAGCCAACGGTGGTCACTCGCTCGAGCATCGCTCCATCTGCAGTATTCACTTCCGTCTTAATCCTGATTTCCGCCGCCTTCTTCGGTTTATACGTCCAGTAGAGCGCCAAGCCCGTAAGCAAAGCCCCCGCAAAAATATTTCCTAAAGTCACTGGAAGCTGATTCCATAACCACCACTGCGCCAGAGAAATCGGCGCGCCAAACAGTTTTCCGGCCGGAATGACGAACATGTTCACAATCGAGTGCTCGAATCCCTGAGCAAAGAAAGTGAAGATCGGCAGCCACATCGCCAGAATTTTCCCAGCGGTCGAGCGCGAAACCATCGCCAGCACCGCGCCCAGAGTAACCATCCAGTTGCACAAAATACCTTTGATGAACGCGGTCTCCCACCCACGTATTCCTATGGCCGCATACGCGAGCGTCTTCTTTTGCGCCGCCGCCCGAAACAAATCTCCCAGATTCCCGCTGGAACCCGAACCCATACTTGTCGCGGCTGCATAAAATAAGATTGCGTAGAAAAGACTGCCTGCAAGATTCCCGGCATAGACCCAGCCCCAGTTTCTTAACAGCTTCGAAAATGTCAGCTTTCCATCCGCCAGCCCCGCCGGCAGAAGGGCAAAGTTCCCAGTCGCCAACTCAAGCCCCAGCAGTACCAACATCACAAATCCAACCGGAAACAAGATGGCTCCCACAACCGATGAAAGTCCTTGCGAGAGAATTACAAACACGAGCGACGTTGCGAACGAAAGGATTGAGCCCGCCAGAAAACTCCGCACCAGCAGGTCTCTTTCGGAGAGATTGGCCTTCTTCTCAGCGGAAGAAAGCATGGACTGAACCAACCCATCGGGCGCGACGTAATCCACAACACACCCCCTTACTCAGGCTGGTGGTATCCTGCCCGCACGCACTTCCGCTCGCAAACGAATCGTTTGGATGGAAGCAATCAATATTTCTGCAGATACGGCTACCGGAGTGTGAAAACCCTACTTTAGGCCCAGCATTTTGCGGTTCGCGGCGGCGTCTGCGCCGGATGCTGCAAAATCGTCGAACGTTCGTTCCTGCGCTTGAATAATATGACTGGAAATAAACGGCGCGCCTTCCGCTGCACCTTGCTCGCTGCTCTTAATGCAGCATTCCCACTCTAAAACAGCCCAGCCCTCAAATCCGTACTGCGTTAGCTTCGAAAAGATAGCTTTAAAATCTACTTGCCCATCCCCCGGCGATCTAAATCTTCCCGCGCGATTCGCCCACGATTGATACCCGCCGTACACACCTTGCCTACCCGTCGGACGAAATTCCGCATCCTTCACGTGAAACATCTTGATTCGCTCATGATACAAATCAATGAACTCCAAATAGTCCAGTTGTTGCAGCACGAAATGGCTCGGATCAAAAAGTATGTTGCATCGCCGGTGATTCTTCACGCGTTCCTGAAACATCTCGAATGTAATCCCGTCGTGCAAATCCTCGCCGGGATGAATTTCGAAACAAAGATCCACGCCCGCCGCGTCAAAAGCATCCAAAATCGGCATCCATCTCGCCGCGAGTTCGTCGAGCGCCGTCTCGATCAATCCCGCTGGCCTCTGTGGCCACGGATACATATATGGCCACGCCAGCGCACCAGAAAACGTCACGTGCGCTTTCATTCCCAGATTCCCTGAAGCCTTCGCCGCATATTTCAGTTGCTCCACCGCCCACGTTTGCCGCGCTGCCGGATTGCCTCGAACACTCTCCGCCGCAAATCCATCGAACGCTGCATCGTATGCAGGGTGCACGGCCACAAGCTGTCCTTGCAAGTGCGTCGAAAGCTCCGTCGCCGTAAGCCCATGCTGCGAAAGCACGCCACGCACCGCGTCGCAGTATTCTTTGCTTTCCGCCGCACGCTTCAAATCAAACAGCCGCGCATCCCACGACGGAATTTGTACGCCCTCATAGCCCAAATTCGCTGCCCATCGTGCAATGTCATCTAGCTTATTAAACGGCGCATGGTCTGCTGCAAATTGCGCCAAAAATATCGCCGGCCCTTTGATCGTCTTCATTCGCCCGCTTCTCCCGATTCGCTCGAATTATTTGTCTGCCCAGAATTCTTAGCGGCGTTAATCTCGTTCGCACGTTCATCCAGCAACGCCGCCGCTTCCGCAGCATCCTCCGGCCGTACCATTAACTTGGCTCCCCCAATCAAATTTGAATAGAGCCAATCGATGCGGACCAAATTTTCATCCGCAAGAAATGAATCAATCTCTGCCGAATCCAAAATACTTTTCGCTACAAAAGCTTCCGGCAAGTCTCGGAATCGCTTGATCATCACCAGTGGTCCCGAGTGTTGTCGCGGCTCATTCACCGCCGGCTTCGCTTTTTCGATTCCACGCGACGCTAACTCCGCCTCTAGAACCTGCTTCGCGGTTTCCGTGAGCGATTTGTCATCCGCGGCCAGGTCCTTCAATGCCTCGTCGCTCATCTCCGAATAGGTGCGCGCAAGTCTTGCTCGTTCTGTCTCGTATTCTGTCATGCCGGTTTCCCGCGACGCATCATACCCGATTCTTTTCTCTTCTTCGCCTGTTTGGCACCAAACTCATCGCCCCCTATAATTCTTGCGGCATGTCCAGCAAACTTCTTTCGCTCATAAGCTCCGTCTGGCTCATCTCCTCCGCTGCTTTACTCATGCGCACCGCTTTTGTCTGGCATCAACAACGCATCATCCCTCACCAAGTCCTCGCCTCCGTTCCATTCGAAAATGAGGCGGGTAACATTGCTAACGCGCTCGCGCAAGGTCACGGGTTCAGCGACGTCTTTCGCAAACCTACCGGCCCCACCGCCTGGCTAGCTCCGGTCTATCCCTCCATCCTCGCCGCAATCTTTCGCATCTTCGGCCAATTTACATTTGCATCTTTCCTCGCCGCCGCCCTTCTTAACTGCATTTTCTCGGCAGCCGCTACGATTCCTCTTTTCTTTGCAGCCCGTCGCATCGGCGGTCTCACTCTAGCCGCGCTTTCCGCCTGGCTCTGGGCGCTCTGCCCGGCCGGCGTCATGCTTCCCTTCGAATGGATTTGGGATACTTCTCTTTCCGCGTTCCTCGCCACCGCAATTCTCTGGGCGACTCTAGAATTAACCGCAAAATTAGAAGTCCTAGATTGGATCGCATACGCCGTTCTTTGGGCAATCGTTCTCCTGACGAATCCCTCCCTCGGCATCCTTTTTCCATTTTTCCTGCTATGGCTAGCTCTTCGCCCTTCGAAAGCTGCAGCTCACTCTTGGAAATCTCTCACCCTCGCAGTCGCAATCGTCCTAATCTGTTGCGCTCCTTGGACCATCCGCAACTACATCCAATTCCACCGCCTCATCCCGCTCCGTTCGAATCTTCCCTTCGAACTCTGGCTTGGCAATAACGACATCTTCGATGAGCACGCTGTCGGCGGCATCCAACGTATCACTCGCTTTGGCGAATCTCGTCTCTACGCTCAGCTCGGCGAAACTGCTTATATGGACGAAAAGCGCCGCCTCGCCTGGCAATTCATTCGCACACATCCCGCTCTCGAAGCTCACCTTATCGCGCGCCGCATCATCGCCACCTGGCTCGGCACCGAAACTCCCTTGCGCGATTTCCTTTCCACTGATGCTCTCCTCCTCCGTTCCATCTTCCTCTTCAACGCTTGCCTGACTCTCGGCGCCCTTCTTGCCATCATCATTCTCTTTTTCCGCCGCAATCCCTACGTAATCCCTCTCACATTCGTTCCCCTTCTCTTCCCGCTCATCTATTACGCCACGCACACCAATCTTCGTTATCGTCATCCCATTGATCCGATTCTTCTTCTCCTTGCCGCCTACGCTATAGTTTTCGTTTTTCGGCCACGCTCATTCGCCCACCAGGCTATTTCTTGACCTCTATTTCCCCATGACACTTCTCCACCGTTCTGCAATACTCTTGCCCGCCAGTATTAAACCGTTTGAGAGGATTCCGCGGCCCCTATCATGAAACGATTTTTGTTCCTGCTGCTTCTTTCTTCCCCGCTCCTCGCTCAGGAAAAATACGACCTGCTTATCAAAAACGCCACCGTCCTTGACCCCATGAACAACATCCATGAAATTCGTGACGTAGCCATTCGCAATCGCAAAATCGCCGCCGTAGAAAAAAACATCCTCACCACTGACGCCGCAAAGACCATCAACGCCAAAGGCTTGTACGTCACGCCCGGCCTCGTCGACATTCACGCTCACGTCTACGCCGGTACAGGTCTCGTTGATGGTTATGATGGCGACAACAGCGTCTATCCCGACGGCTTCACCTTCCGCAGCTGCGTCACCACCGTCACCGACGCCGGCAGCTCGGGTTACAAAAACTTTCCCGACTTCAAAGATCGCGTCATTGACCGCGCCAAAACTCGCGTCTTTGCCTTCCTCAATATCGTTGGCAGCGGCATGGGCCCCAAGCCTACAGAGCAAAATACAAATGACATGGATTCCACCGCCGCCGCCGACATGGTTAAGAAATTTCCTGGCCTTCTCGTCGGCATCAAGACCGCCCACTTCGAATCGCCCGAATGGACCGCCGTGGACCGCGCCCTCGAAGCAGGCGTCGCCGCGCAAGTTCCCGTCATGGTGGACTTCGGCGTTTTTCGCCCAGAGCGTCCTTACGAAGACCTAGTCACAAAAAAACTCCGTCCGGGCGACATCTCCACCCACATGTACATTGACTACGTCCCCATGCTCGATGCGCAGGGCAAAGTCCGCTCCTATCTGTTCGAAGCCAAAAAACGAGGCGTCATTTTCGATGTTGGCCACGGCGGCGGCAGTTTCGATTTTCGTCAAGCCTTTCCCGCGGTTCATCAGGGTTTCGTGCCCGATTCCATCTCCACTGACCTCCACATCGGCAGCATGAATGCCGGCATGAAAGACATGACCAACGTCATGTCTAAATTTCTCAACCTCGACATGAGTCTCGAGGACATCATCCAGCGCACCACCA
>Ga0126377_10002531_pt1 | contig 12624 bp, 5 predicted proteins | sample PanSoiMetPlot_22_FD_92647 | JGI IMG/M metagenome (GOLD analysis project Ga0126377, IMG submission 92647) | Tropical forest soil microbial communities from Panama - MetaG Plot_22 | ecosystem: Environmental > Terrestrial > Soil > Tropical forest > Bulk soil | place: Panama | collected 2016-02-17
CCTCGGCGTCGTGCTCGATGAGCGTCATCGCGCCTTTCGGCGGAAAGCGGTCGAGCGCGAGCCGCACGCGTTTCACGGCGAGATTCAGCGCATCGACCGGCGTTTGCAGCAACGCGAGCGCGCCGGCGATGCCCGCGCATTCGGCGAGCGTGTCGCCCGCGAGCTCGTTGAGCTGGCGCGCCGACAGCGACACCGAGAAGAACTGGCCCGCGAGCTCCGGAATCTGGTGCGCCTCGTCGAGGATGAACGCGTGCGCGCCGGGCAGGATCTCGCCGAAGCCCTCCTGCTTGATCGCGAGATCGGCGAACAGCAGGTGATGATTGACGACGACGATATCGGCTTCCTGAGCCGCTCGCCGCGCCTTGACGACGAAGCAGTCGTTGAACAGCGGACAGTCGGTGCCGAGGCAGTTCTCGGTCGTCGACGTCACGCGCGGCCAGAGCGGCGATTCCTCGGCGACTTCCGCGATCTCGGCACGATCGCCCGAGCGCGTGCGCGCCGACCACGCGTGGATCTTCTCGAGATCGGCGACCTGCTCGCGGCTCGTGAAGCGGCCCTCGCGGCGCGCCTGATCGAGCCGGTGCAGGCACAGATAATTCGCGCGGCCTTTCAGGAGCGCCGCCGACAAACGCGCGCCGAGCACGCCGCGCACCTGCGGCAGGTCGCGATGGAAGAGCTGATCCTGCAGCGTCTTCGTGCCGGTCGAAATGATCACGCGCTTGCCCGACGTCAGCGCCGGCACGAGGTACGCGAACGTCTTGCCGGTGCCGGTGCCCGCCTCGGCGATCAGCATCTGGCGGTCGGCGATCGCTTCCTCGACCGCCGCCGCCATCGCCTGTTGCGACGCGCGCGGCCGGAAGCCCGGCACTTCGCGCGCGAACGGGCCTTCGGGGCCGAGCAGCTCGGCGGCGCCGGCGATCGAATCACGCACGGTCATGGACCGCCCGGGGTTTCGTCACATGCGAACCGGCGGCGCGACGCGGCATTCCTTGATCCGCTGCTTCGCCTGCGCCTGCGTCGCCGCGTCGTTGAACGCGATGCGCGCCTCGACGACGGTCTGCCAGTTGCGCGCGCAGAGGCTGCCGACCTTCGGCCCGAGCGTATAGCTCTTGATCGCGAGCGCCTCGGCGTCCTTGAAGTTGCCGCGCAGCACTTCGATCTCGGCCTGGTATTGCAGGATGTCGGGCGCGTCGGGCGCGAGCTTGAGCGCGCGCGCCGCCGCCTCGGCGGCGCCGTCGTAGTTCTTCGCGGTCTCCGCCGCGTGCGCCTGGTTCAGGAAGCCCTCGATCGCGGGATCGCGCAGCGGCTGCACCTGCACCGAGGAATCCATGCCCATGCCGGCCGCGCGGATCGCGCCGACGGGATCGTGGTCGAGCACGACCGCGGGCTTGGTGGCGGCCTTCGACGGCGCGCTCGGCTGCGTGCACGAGGACAGCGTGAGGGCGCCCGCGACGGCGAGCGCGACGATCGGAAAACGTGTGTTCATGCGTACTGCGATTTCGACGGCGGACTGCGAGGTGCGAAAAATACCGCATCTTCGGCGTCACTGCCCGCCCGGCTGCGGCGCGTCGCCCCCGCCGCGGAACCAGTTCTTGAGCTCATCGAGCGGGCAATGCTCCTCGTCCTCGGGCGTGTAGCCCTGCACGAACGGCAGCTCGCGCGCGCCGGTGCACGCGGAATCAGTGCGCTTGCCGGACTCCGAATCGACGTAGGCGAGCTCGATGCCGTCCTTCGGCACGTCGAGCGGCGCGGCCGGCATGCGCTTCATGAGCTCGATCCAGATCCGCAGCGCGCCGGTCGCGCCCATGAGGCCGGTCGGCTTGTTGTCGTCGCGGCCGACCCACGCGACGGCGAGCTGCGCGCCGGTGAAGCCCGCGAACCACGAATCGCGCTGCGTGTCGCTGGTGCCGGTCTTGCCGGCGGCGCGCAGGTTGCCGAGGCCCGACTCCATGATCGCGTGCGCCGTGCCGTAGATCGCGACCTGCTGCATCGCATAGCTCACGAGCCGCGTCGCCTGCACGTAGTCGCCGCCGCCCGGCTTGACCGAATAGCGCGTCAGCGCGCGGCCCTTGTCGTCGAGCACGCCGCGCAGCACGTTGAGCGGCAGCGCGTGGCCGTCGGCGGCGAGATACTGGTAGAGCTGCGCGACGTCGTACGGGCTCAAGTCGACTGCGCCGAGCAGCAGCGACGGATTCGGATTGATCTCGCGCCCGAGCCCGAACGATTTCAGGAACCCGCGCACGCGATCGACGCCGATGCGCATGCCGAGATGCACTGTCGCGAGATTCCAGCTGTGCACCAGCGCATCGACGAGCATGACGTTGCCGTGCGTCTGGTGATCGTCGTTCTGCGGCTGCCAGCGCGAGCCGTCGTTCTGCGGCAGATCGATCGTCGAGTCCTCGACCAGCGTCGCCAGCGAATAGCGCTGCGGCTGCGCGAGCGCGACGAGGTAGACGAACGGCTTCACCAGCGAGCCGATCGGACGCAGCGCATCGAGCGCGCGGTTGAAACCCGGCTCGTCGGGATCGCGGCTGCCGATCATCGCCTGCACTTCGCCGTCCTTCGCGCCGGTGACGACGAGCGCCGCATCGACCGCCGCGCCGCGCTTGCCGAGCGCGGTCAGCGCCTTGTCGATCGCCTCCTCGCCGAGCGCCTGCACCGACGGCGCGAGCGTCGTGTGGATCGCGAGGCCCGCGCTGTTGAGCTCCGCGTCGGGATAGTCCTTCCTGATCTGCCGGCGCACGAGATCGAGGAACGCCGGATAGCGATCGCGCGGCAACTGCGGGTTCGCGGCCGTGCCGAGCGGCTGCCTGATCGCCGACGCATACGTCGCATCGTCGATCAGCCCCGTGTCGCGGAACTGGCCGAGCACGACGTTGCGCCGGCCGAGCGCGCGATCGGCACTGCGGCGCGGATCGTAATAGCTCGGACCCTGCACCATGCCGACGAGCAGCGCGATGTCGGCCGGCCCGAGGCCGCGCAGGTCGCGGCCGAAATAGAACTCGCTCGCCGCCGCGAAGCCATGCACGGCCTGCCCGCCCTGCTGGCCGAGGAACACTTCGTTGACGTACGCCTCGAGGATGCGCTGCTTGCCGTAGCGCGCCTCGATGATCAGCGCGAGCAGCGCCTCGTTGAACTTGCGCGTCAGCGTCTGGCCGCGATCGAGGAAGAGGTTCTTGACCAGCTGCTGCGTCAGCGTCGAGCCGCCCTGCACGACGCGCCGCGCGACGAGGTTCGCCCACGCGGCGCGCAGGATCGCCACCGAGTCGACGCCGTGGTGATGCTTGAAGTCGCGATCCTCGACGGCCTGCAGGCCCGTGACGAGCAGCGTCGGCACTTCGCCGAGCTGCACGATGCGCCGGTCTTCCTCGAGCGCGCCGTACAGCGTCGCGATGCGCGCGGGCTCCAGCCGCACGCTGTCGAGCGCCGCGCCGCTGTCCGCATCGGCGAGCTTGGCGACGCGGCCGTCGCCGAGCGTCACCGCGATGCGCTTCTCGCGCTCGCGTCCTTCGAGATAGACGAAGCCGCGCCGCGCGATCGTGAAGCGCGCGCCGTCGCGGGCATAGCTGCCGGGATTCTTCGCGCCCGCATCCTCGACGTAGCGCGCGGCGTCGAGCTCGAGCTTGAGCACGTCCGCCGTCATCGGCAGGCCCGGCGCGAGCGTCAGCGGCCGTGCGTAAACGCGGCTCGGGATCTCCCACGACAGGTCGTCGAAGCGGCCGCGCACCTCGCGGTCGAGCCAGACCGTGTACGGCGCGACGAAGCCGATCGCAAAGCCGACGCCGATGAAGAACGGCGCGCGCAGGAGGCGCCACGAGAATGCGAGGAAGGCGAAAAAGCGGGAGAACAAGGCCAAGCGCTGGGTCCGGGAGCGGCTGGCGCGAGTCTACCCGCGCCGCGTCGCGCGTGGCGAGACCGAGGCCGGCCCCGCGGCCGAGGCGGATCAGCGATAATCCGCGCTTTCGCGGGTCTGGGGTTGCCATGCACGTGTTCCCTCGCGTTTCCGCAGTCGTCCACGCACCGGTCCCCGCGCCGGCCGGACGCTGACGGGCCGCGTCCGTGCGCAGCATCACCGAGCGGCCGTTCCGCTTCTGCGTCTTCGGCACGACGCTGGTATCCGCCGAGACGCTTGCGGCACTGCGAGCCGTCGCACCCGTCGCGATGCTCGATGCGGCGCCGATCGAGGCGCCCACCAGCAACGATCCGCTCGCGGTCCTGCCGTTCGCCGCGCGCGCGTTTCCGCGCGAGACGCTGATCCTCGTCCGCGCCGACGCCGAGCTCCCGAGCCACTTCGCCGAGCGCCTCCTGCGCGCGCTCGAATGCGAGCACGTGCTCGGCGCCGCGGCGCTCGACGACGTCTCGCCCGATCGCACGCCGCTCGCAGCCGACGCCGATGCCGGCGTCGAGCACGTCGACGCGCTCTGCTTCGCGTTCGGCGAGCGGCGCCTGATCGACGCGCGGCTCCGCGATGCGGCGGTGAGCGCGTGGCACGGCGAGCGCCTCGCCGACCTCGGCCACGCGTCGCCCGCCGATGCCGACGCACTCGCCGCGCGCGATCTTCGCACCGTGCTGCTCGATCATCTCTATGTCCGCGCACCCTCTTCGCCCGCGCCCGGAAAGCACGGCGATCCGCGCGATCCGCCGCCGCCCTCGCCGCTCGCGGCGCTGCGCGAACGCGTCGCCGCGGCGCTCGCCGGCGGTGCGAGGCCGGATCGTCCCGGTCTCGATGCGCGTCCGGTGCTGCTGCACGTCGTACACGGCTGGGGCGGCGGCGCCGAGCGCTGGGTGCGCGATTTCGCGCACGCGTTCGACAAGGCCTGCCACCTGGTGCTCATCTCGCGCGGCAGCTTCGCGCGGCGGCGTCACGGCGAATGGCTGGAGCTTTACGACGGCACACTCGAAGGCCCGCCGCGCCTGCGCGTGCCGCTGCCGGTGCCGATCGCCGACACCGCGATCGCCGACGGCGCGTATCGCGAAATCCTCGCGGGCATCGTGCGCGACCACGCAGTCGACGCCGTCGTCGTCTCGTCGCTGATCGGCCACAGCCTCGACGTGCTGGCGACGCGCCTGCCGACGTTCGCGGTCGTGCACGACCACTATCCGCTGTGGCCGACGCTGCACCGCGACTTCGGCGACGAGACGCTGCGCTTCGACGACGCGCAGCGGGCGCGCGATCTCGAAGCGCAGCGCGACGATGCCGAATTCGCGAACCGCGATCCGAAGCACTGGCGCGCGCTGCGCGACGCGACCGTCGCCGCGTTGCGTGCCGCCGGCGCGACGCACATCGCGCCGAGCCGCTCGGCGCTGGCGAATCACCTGCGCCTCGCGCCCGAGCTCGGCGAGCTGCCGCAGCACATCATCGCGCACGGGCTCGCGCCGTGGCCGAAGGACGCGCCGACCTCGCCCGCACCGCCTGCGCAGCGCAAGCCGCGCCTCCTGATTCCGGGCCGCGTGCGGCGCGGCAAGGGCGCCGAGCTGCTTGCCGCCGCGTTGCCGCGGCTTCGCGAGCACGCCGACCTCTATCTCGTCGGCGCGGGATCCGACGCGCACGCCCTCTTCGGCGAGCGCGGCGTGCACATCGTGCTGCAGTACCGACGGGAGGAATTACCCGAGCTCGTCGCGCGCATCGCGCCCGACGCCGCGCTGCTGCTGCCGACCGTTGCGGAGACCTACAGCTACACGCTGTCGGAGCTGCGCAGCCTCGGCGTACCCGTGATCGCGACCCGCGTCGGCGCGCTTGCCGAGCGCATCCGCGACGGCGTCGACGGATTCCTCGTCGCGCCCGATGCCGCGGCGGTCGTCGGCCGCGTCGCCGCGCTGATCACCGGACGCACCGCGCTCGATCGCGTGCGCTCCGCGTACGGCTTGCAGCGCGAGCCGACGCTGTCGGTGATGGCCGACGCGTACTCGCGCGTGCTCGAGCTCGGACCGCGTCCTGCCGCGCGCTATCCTCTCGCGTGGTCGGACGCGGCGTCGCTGCGCGAAGCCTCGCGCGCGGATGCGCTCGCGCACGTCCGCGCGAGCGAGAGGACGCTGCGTGCGGATCTCGCCGAAGCGCGCGCCGAAAGCGATCGCCGCGGCGACTGGGGCCACGCGCTCGACCGCGAGCTCGCCGAGCGCACGCGCTGGGCGATCGGCCTCGACGAGGAGCTGCGCGACCTGCGACCGCGCTACGAGCAGGTCGTCGGCAGCACGTCATGGCGCATCACGGAGCCGCTGCGCCGGTGGAATGCGCGGCTCGGCGACTTCAAGACGCGGCTCGCGTTCCGCACGCTGCACGTGCAGACGACGCTCGCGCGCGTGCGCGGCAGCCTCGCGCAGCGCGGCGTCGGCGGCACGCTGAAGCGCATCTTCGCCGAGCTGCGCGGCAAGGGACCGCACCGCGCGCGCGTCACCTACGCCGCGCCGAAGGACGATTTCGAACGGTTCACGGTGCGCACGAGCGAAGCGCCGCGCGTGTCGATCGTGATCCCGGTGTTCAACAAGGTCGCGTACACGACCGCGTGCCTGCGCTCGATCGCCGCGCACGCGGGCCCGACGCCGTTCGAGGTCATCGTCGTCGACGACGGCTCGAGCGACGCGACCGCCCAGCGGCTCGAGGACATCGAGGGCATCCACGCGATCCGCAACGCGCAGAACCTCGGCTTCGTCGGCTCGTGCAATGCCGGCGCCGCGGCCGCGCAGGGCGAGCTCCTCGTGTTCCTCAACAACGACACGCAGGTCACGCCGGGCTGGCTCGAAGCGCTCGTGCGCTGCCTCGACGAAGCGCCCGACGCCGGGCTCGCCGGCGCGAAGCTGATCTATCCCGACGGCCGGCTGCAGGAAGCCGGCGGCATCATCTTCAGCGACGGCTCGGGCTGGAACTACGGGCGCTTCGACGATCCCGACGATCCGCGCTACGCGTTCCGGCGCGAGGCGGACTACTGCTCGGGCGCGGCGATCCTGCTGCGCCGCGAATTGTTCCGCCGGCTCGGCGGCTTCGACGCGCGCTATGCGCCGGCGTACTACGAAGACACCGATCTCGCCTTCGCCGTGCGCAACGCGGGCTGCAAGGTCTACTACGAGCCCGCGTCGACCGTCGTGCACTTCGAAGGCATCACCTCGGGCACCGACACGACGTTCGGCATCAAGCGCTTCCAGCCGATCAACCAGCAGAAGTTCCTCGACAAGTGGAAGCTCGCGATCGCCAGGCAGCCGGCGCCCGGCACGGCGATCGCGCGCGCATCGTCGAGCCGCGCGACGAAGCGCGTGTTGATCGTCGATGCGACGACGCCGACGCCGGACCAGGACTCGGGCTCGCTGCGCATGGTCAACCTGATGCGCGTGCTCGGCGACCTCGGCTGCCGCACGAGCTTCCTGCCCGACAACCGGCTCTGGGACGAACGCTACACGCCGGCGCTGCAGACGTTCGGCGTCGAGGCGCTGTACGCGCCGTGGGCGGCCGATCCCGTGAAGTTCTTCCGCGAGCGCGGCGCCGAGTTCGACGCGATCGTGCTGTCGCGCCACTACGTCGCGGCGAGCTACGTCGGCCTCGCGCGCCTGTACGCGCCGCGTGCGAAGCTGATCTTCGACACGGTGGACCTGCATTACCTGCGCGAGCAGCGCGCGGCCGAGCTCGAATCGCGCAGCGATCTCGCGCGCCATGCGGCGACGACGCGCGCGCAGGAGCTCAAGCTGATCCGCGAGTGCGACGTCACGCTGGTCGTGAGCCCGGTCGAGCAGGAGCTGCTGGCGAAGGACGCGCCCGGCGCGCGGGTCGAGGTGCTGTCGAACGTGCACGAGGTGCACGGCTGCCGCAATGCGTTCAGCGGGCGGCGCGATCTCGTCTTCGTCGGCGGCTTCCAGCATCCGCCGAATGCCGACGCGGTGACCTGGTTCGTGCGCGACGTGTTCCCGCGCGTGCGCGCCGCGCTGCCGGACTGCCGCTTCCACGTCATCGGCAGCAAGGTGCCGGCGTCGATCCGCGCGCTCGCCGACGAGAACGTCGTCGTGCACGGCTACATCGAGGACATCGCGCCGTACATGGACGGCTGCCGCGTGTCGGTGGCGCCGCTGCGTTACGGCGCCGGCGTCAAGGGCAAGGTCAACATGGCGATGAGCTACGGCCTCCCGGTCGTGGCGACGCCGATCGCGGTCGAAGGCATGCACGTCGCCGCCGGCGAGGATGTGCTCGTCGCCGCCGACGCGCACGCGTTCGCCGATGCGGTCATCCGCGTCTACGGCGACGAGGCGCTGTGGAACCGCCTGTCGGCGAACGGCCTCGACAACGTCGGCCGCCATTTCTCGTTCGACGCTGCGCGCGATGCCGTGCAGCGCATCCTCGCGTTCTGACCTAGCGCCGCGCCCAGAACGGCGGCACGACGTGGCCGCGCTGGTGCGCGAGCGCGAGGAACGTCGCGCCGGCGAAGAGGCATACCAGCACGGCGATGATCGAGGCTTCGGGACCGAATGCGCCGCCGGTCAGCACGTCGGGGCCGTTGAAGCGGCTCGCGAACATGCCGTGCGCGTCGGTGCCGGAGACGCTCGCGCCGAAGATGCCGCCCTCGGTGAAATTCCACGCCGTGTGGACGCCGATCACCATCCAGAGCCGCCGCGTGAACATGAAGACCGCGGCGAGCAGCACGCCGGCTTCGAGCGCGATCGCGATGCTGCTGGTCGTCGTCGCGCCGGGATTGAACGCGTGCAGCGCGCCGAACGCCGCCGCCGAAAGCGCGAGCGCGATCCAGCTGCCGAGCCCTTCCTCGATGATGCGGAACAGGACGCCGCGCATCAGCGTTTCCTCGGTGACCGCGGCGATGAGCGCATCGAGCAGCGGATAGCCGAGCGCCGGCCAGCCGCCGGCGACGCTGACGTCGACGTCGCCGATCGACCACAGCACGAGCATCGTCAGCGCGAACAGGAACATGCCGACGAGGAAGCCCGACGCGAATTCCGGCGCGGCCCGTTGCGTGCCGAGCTCGACGACGCGGCGGCGCTCGATCGCATGCACGAAGGCGTAGTAGGTCGCGAGCGTCGCCAGCATGATCAGGCAGGCGATCACGAGGCCGCCCGCGGTGCGCGGCTGGATGCCGAGCGCCTTCGCGCCGACCTGGATCACGCCGATCACGACCGCGAGCGCGAGCGCGGCGAGCACGATGCGCGTCAGCGGAAACTGCAGGAACGCCCACATCCGGCCGGGCCGTCGATTGACTGCCAGCGTCTCGCCCATCGGACCTCCCCGCCCGTTCGACTCGCGCCAGCATACAGGCGCCCGGGTTTCGCTGGCTACGCGGTGCGCCAGCGCTGCGTCGCCGCGTCGAGACGCCAGCCGGCTTCGCGCTCGATGTTCGCCTCGGTGCCGAACGTGCGCTCGATCAGGAAGGCACCGTCGTCGTCGAGGCCCGCCAGCGTGCTCGCGCGCGTGCCGTAGTGCGCGCTGCCGCGCACGAACACCGGCGCGAGCAGGCGCTCGAGCTCGATCCCGACGCCGGTGTCCGGCAGGTTCGCGTCGGACGGCTGGCGCTCGTCGACGAGCAGATCGAGCAGGCGCGCGTCGTCGAGCGCGCCCGCGGTTACGACGTCTTCAAAACGATGCTTGAGCCGCTCGGTCTTAGGCCAGTGCACGCCGATGCGGCCGTTGCTGATGACGTGCACGCCTTTGTCGAGCCGGCGCGGCGCGGTGTCGGCCGTGCCGTACGCGAACGCGCCGTTGCGATCGCCGACGATGAGATTGAATGCGCCGTAGCTTTCGACGTCCGCGTGCACGGCATCGAGGAACGCTTGCGGCGCAATGTCGCCGAACACGAAATCGCGCACGAGCCAGCCGCGCGAGAGCGGCGCCGTCGCGGGCAACCCCGTGCGCACGTTCGTGACCGCGGCATAGCGACCGTCGTTGCGCAGCGCGAGCCAGCCGCCGCCGGCGACGAGGTCACGCCCGCCGACGACGCGCGCGTCGTCTTCCCACGGCGCCGCGGCGGCGCTGAGGCGTGCACGGTACTCGTCGCGATTGCCGAGCAGCAGCAGCGGGCTGCCGGGAACGACATCGACGGCGATCAGGAGGAGGCACATCGCGGCTCGCGCCGTCGATCAGCCTTGCTGCGCGTTCGGCAGCGCGCGGATGCGCGCGTCGAGCGGCGCAAGGCGCGGATTGACGGGGCTGAGCTGCTTCGCCGCGTCGAGCGCGCGCACGGCGTCGTCGCGACGGCCTTCGCGCACGCGCGCCTCGGCCGTGTCGATGAAGACGTTGGCGAGCTTCTCGGCCATCGGCGCGATCGACGAATCGGACGGCGCGATCTGGCGCACGGTGTCGAGCAGCATGCGCGCGCGCTGCGGCGTGCCGTCGGCGAGCGCCTGCGTGAAGAGCTCCTTGGCGCGTTCGGGCAGCTTCGCGATGCCGTCGAGCGCGTCGCGGTTGTTGCCGTCGATCGCGAGCGCGTCGCGGTACTTGTCGTAGGCGCTGTCGCCGGGCGGGATGATGAGATTGCCGGCGCTCGCGGCCTGCGCGGCTTCGGCGACGAGCTTCGTGACATTCTCGTGGTCGGCGGCCGTCAGCGTCGGGCGCTGCGCGTCGATGTCCATGCGCTCGTGCAGCTCGCGCAGGTTGATGCGCGCCTCGCGCAGCTCCGGCAGCTCGGGCGCGAGCTGGGCCGCGCTCGCGAGGAGCTTCTCGGCCTCGTCGGCGCGGTTGTCGTCGATCGCGGCGCCGGCCTGCACGATCAGCGACTGCGCGATGCGGCGCAGGCCGCTCTTCGCGCGGACGTTCCCCGGATCGCGCTTCAGCACATCGCGATAGAGCTCGAGCGCGCTGCCCTCGCCGCCCGAAAGGGTCCCGGCGCGAACGGCCGCTTCGGCACGATCGAGATCGTCGTTGACGGCCGCGCGATCGGCCTCGCGCGCCTGCGCGAGCTGGCCGCGCAGCTCCGACAGCGCGGGATACGCCGGCAGGATCGCGGCGATCGCGTCGACGCGCGCCGACGCGGTCGCGAAATCGCGCGCCGCGAACGCACTGCGCGCCTGCACCGCGAGCGCGTCGGCGGATTTCGAAAGGCCCGCCTGCGCGACCGCGTTGGTCGGATCGGCCGCGAGGAGCTTCTTGTAGAGCGCCGCCGAGCCGTCGTCGCCGAGCACGCGGCCGGCATCGAGCGCCGCCTTGGCCTGGTCGAACTGCGCGGCCGTTTCGGTGTTGCCGCTCTCGGCTTTCGCGAGCGCCTGCGCGAACGCATCGACCGCGGCGCCGCCGCCGAGCAGCTCGCGCGCGGCGTCGAGCGACTGGCGCGCCGCGGCCGGATCGTTGGCCTTGAGCTCATCGCCGGCGCGCAGCAGGAGCTTCTTGCCGACGCGCTCGAGGCCCGTGCGCGCGACGTCGTTGTCGGGATCCTGCGCGCGCGCCGCCTGGAACAGCTCGCGCGCGCTGTCGGGCGTGCCCATCAGGCGCCCCTCGTCGAGCGCGCGCTGCGCGCGCGTCAGCGTGTCGTTGAATTCGGTGCGCGGCAGGAACGCGCGCAGGCGATCCTGGTACATCCACGCCGCGGCGCCGCCGATCGCGACCAGCACGAGCAGCGTCGCGGCAACCCAGGAACGGCTCCCCTTGCGTTCGCGCTGATGCGCGCGCGCGCGATCGCTGCGCGGATCGGAGCCGACCGCCGCGACGATCTCGTCGAGGCGTCCGATGTTCGGCTCGGCGCGCTCGCGATGCGCGCCGCCGTCGCGCGGCGTCGACGCGGGCGGCGTCGGCGTGTGGCGAAGCGGCGGCGTCGGCGTCGCGGCCTGCGGCGTCGGCGTGTTCGCGAAGAATCCGACCACGGGCGTCTCGCGCCGCGCGCCCTCGCGCGGTGCGGGATCTTTCGCGGGCCGGTCGTCCTCGCCCTCGACGTTTTCGCCGGCCTCGCAGCGCGCGATCGCCGACGCAAGGTGCAGGCCGTCCTGGTAGCGGTCCTCGGGATCCTTGGCGAGCATCCGCGTGATCAGCGGCTGCAGGCGCGCGATCGCGTCCGGCAGCACCGGCACCGGCTGGCTGATGTGCATGATGCCGACCGCGAGCGAATCGTCGGCCTGGTACGGCACGCGGCCGACGAGCATCTCGTAGAGCACGATGCCGAGGCCGTACAGATCCGAGCGCCCGTCGATCGGCCGGCCGCGCGCCTGCTCGGGGCTCATGTAATGCGGCGTGCCGACGACGGCGCCGGTCTGCGTCATCTTCGCGGCGGGATCGAGCGCGCGCGCGATGCCGAAGTCGGTCAGCACGGACGTGCCGTCGTCGCGCAGCAGGATGTTGTCGGGCTTGACGTCGCGATGGACGAAGCCTTTCTTGTGCGCGTAGTCGAGCGCGGTCGCGATCTCGCGGATGACGCGCAGCGCGAACGACACCGGGCGCGGATTGCCGTCCTTGTGCAGCACCGGGCCGCCGCCGAGGTACTCCATCGCCATGTAGTGGTAGTCGCCCGAGCGGCCGACGTCGTGGATGCCGACGACGTGGCGGTGATGCAGCTTCGCGGCGATCTTCGCTTCGCGCAGGAAGCGCTCGCCGAAATTCGGATCGGCGAGCAGCGCCGGCGACATGACCTTGAGCGCGACCTCGCGATCGACCGATTCCTGCACGGCGAGATAAACGGTCGCCATGCCGCCACGGCCGAGCTGGCGCAGCAG